>Ga0210014_1000714_pt1 | contig 26923 bp, 27 predicted proteins | sample CryGeymeta201519_FD_183983 | JGI IMG/M metagenome (GOLD analysis project Ga0210014, IMG submission 183983) | Groundwater microbial communities from Crystal Geyser aquifers in Utah, USA - Crystal Geyser metaG 2015-19 (SPAdes) (version 2) | ecosystem: Environmental > Aquatic > Deep subsurface >...
CGTTTGGGCCGCAGCGCTATTGCCGCAGCTTGTTCCATCACACGTTTCAACATCATTCCAGCCATGGCACAAACCGCATGAAGTCTTCGCAGAAAATGCAAAGAATTCACTTGTTAGAGACTAACTGGTGCACATTGTTGCGTTTGAGAATCTTCATGGAATGCCTTTTGGCAGTAACAACGACAATGGGGATTATGTGTTTTTCGATTCAATCATGACAACCCTTTTACCTTTTGCTGTTTTGCCACTCAACCCCGCCACGCTGGACAACCTGCAGCAGCTGGGCTATTTGCACATGACCCCCATTCAGGCGGCCAGCCTGCCCGCAGCGCTGGCAGGCAAAGACCTGATTGCGCAAGCGCAAACCGGCAGTGGCAAAACCGCCGCTTTTGGCCTGGCGCTGCTGGAGCGGCTGAACCCGCGCCGCTTTGCGGTGCAGGCCCTGGTGCTGTGCCCCACCCGTGAACTGGCCGACCAGGTCACAGTGGAAATTCGCCGCCTGGCGCGCGCCTTGGACAACGTCAAGGTGGTCACCCTGTGCGGTGGTGTGGCGCTGCGCGGCCAGCGCGCTTCGCTGGAACATGGGGCGCACATTGTGGTCGGCACACCAGGGCGGGTGATGGATCATCTGGCACGCGGCTATCTGGCGCTGGACGCGCTCAACACCCTGGTGCTGGACGAGGCTGACCGCATGCTCGACATGGGCTTTTTTGAAGACATTGCCACCGTCACCAAGCAATGCCCGCCCGAGCGGCAAACGCTGCTGTTCTCCGCCACTTACCCCGAGGGCATTGAGAAGCTGGCCCAGCAGTTCATGCGCGCACCTGAGCAGATCACGGTGGCGCCGCCCGCCACCCAAAGCCTGATCGAGCAGCGCTTTTATGAAGTCACCCGGCCCACCCGGTTTGAGGTGGTGGCCAAGTTGCTCAACCACTTCAGGCCTGAGAGCACCCTGGCCTTTTGCAACACCAAGCAGCAGTGCAAGGATTTGGTGACCTACCTGCAACAGCAAGGTTTCAGCGCGCTGGCGCTCTACGGTGAGCTGGAGCAGCGCGAGCGCGACCAGGTGCTGGCGCAGTTTGCCAACCGCAGCACGTCCATCCTGGTGGCCACCGATGTGGCCTCGCGCGGCATTGACATCAAGGAGCTCAGCGCGGTGATCAATGTGGACATCACCCCCGACCCCGAGGTGCATGTGCACCGCATCGGCCGCACCGGTCGCGCCGGTGAATCCGGCCTGGCGCTGAGCCTGGCAGCCTTGTACGAGATGGGCGCGGTCGGCAAAATTGAGCAATACCAACACCAGGCGTCGACCTGGTACCAGTTGGAAGAACTGGTGCCAACCAGCACGCAGCCCCTGCTGCCGCCCATGGTCACGCTACAAATTTTGGGGGGTCGCAAAGAAAAAATTCGCCCCGGTGACGTGTTGGGGGCGTTGACGGCCGATGCCGGTTACAGCCGTGAGCAGATTGGCAAAATCAACGTCACCGAATTCACCACCTTCTGTGCAGTGCAGCGCGACATTGCCAGAGAAGCCGTGCAAAAACTCAACGCCGGCAAGATCAAGGGCAAAAGTGTCCGGGTACGGCTGGTTTGACCGGGCGGCAGCCCTTTGCAGGGCTGATTCCAATTCCAAATCATTTGTGTCTAGGCGCAAAGCCGCAGACAGTGCAAATGCACGGCAAGGCGTTGCAACAACGACACGGATGATATGGAAATGGAATGACACGGTGTAGGGCAATTTCTGACACAAGATCGGGCATTGCGCCGACTTTAGCTTTTGAAGCGGCAGGGATACAGTTCATTTCAACGCTTTGCAATTCGCAAGCCGTGTTCGAACCAGGAGCCCACCATGTCTACCACCACCTTTGAAACCCTTAACCCTTTCAGCCTGATGATGGAGCCCGAACGGGTGTTGCAAACCATAGAACGCTCACAGCAGCTGCGCGGCCTGCGCCGCCATAAACTGCGCCCTCTGGACAAACCGCTGATTCCCTACACCTCAGAAGCGCTGGCCAGCCGGGCGGCGTTTGATGCCGCCATTGACGCGCAGGCTATTGATGACGAAGCTGATGGGTATTTGCTGAATTGAAAGTTTCTGATGGCCAAAGTGCTGAGATAATCATGGGTTTTTATCACCCACCCACTGGAGTACCACTCATGGCCAAAGAATTCCGTACCGAAGCTGAACGCAAAGCTACCCCCCGCCCCGTTGCCCCCAAAGGTGTCTGCTTCACAGCTGGCCATGGCCAAATGCGCAGCTTAGAGCGTGGCGTGGCCACCAACAACAAGAAGAATCCCGGCAAGCGCTGCAAAAAGGGCGGTTGATCGTCTGGTTGTGCTCCTCAAAACGGCCTTTTTAGGCCGTTTTTTTTAGGTTGCTTTTGCCTGACCACTTCATGTCGCCCGTGGCTCGTGTTGACCTGGATGCCGATCACACAATGCGTGGCAAAACGAATGGATTATTTGGGTTTAAGTTTCTTGTAGTGCATGGATACGTCAAAAGCGTTGGTGTGCAGGCTGTTGCAAAAATCTACCGGATTGATAATCCAGCGAAATTCAATTTCCAGTAAACGCACAAAAGACACATTGCCATGCGACTTGAAACTTTGCGGCTACAAAATTTTCGTGGCTTTGAGAACCGCGAATTCCGTTTGCATCCCGAATTCAACCTGATCGTGGGGGGAAACGGTGCAGGCAAGACTTCATTCCTGGAAGGCGCGGCGGTGGCGATTGGCTCGTGGCTGTTGGGTTTTCCGGGGCATGATTCGCGCAACATTCGAACCAAAGATGTTCGAGTGATTCGTGAAATGGTGGAAAAACGATACCGTGAGCTGCCGCAATATCCCGTCTGTGTCGAAGCTACAGGCTATGTGCAGATCGCAAGAGCCGAGCGCTCCGCAGAAACCATGCAGGTGGTTTACACCCAGTCAATTAGCATAGATAAGCCCAATCCCCGGGATCAGTCGGTTTCTTGGAGTCGTTCCATTGAAGCAGAAGGTGGGCGCACCACGCAGAAGGGTGCAGACAAATTAAAGACGTTGGCCAAGCGGATGGGGGGCGCCGTTCTGCAGCAGCAACCGAGAATCTTGCCACTTATCCGCTATTTCGGAGCTGGCCGACTCTGGGAGTCGGTGCGCGACTCGGAACGAAAGGCGCTGAGCAAGCACAAAGGTAAACAGCCAGCACAGCTTGCGGAAGATGCTGATGAACTTGACAGGGCCATATTTGACTTTGAACGGTTATCGGAACCCTTTTATGGCTATCGCATGAGCGTGGACAAGCGCTGCAACCCGGATGACTTGATTCGATGGTTGGCTTTCGAGCGGCGCAATGAACTGGACGAAGAGGAAGAATCACCTGCCCTTCGATTGGTCTATCAGGCCATCGAGAGCATGTTGCCAGAAGCAAAGTCGGCACGGTACAGCGTGAAATTGCGGACGCTGGTTTTGCATTACGCCGACGGCCAACCCCGCACGTTTGACGAGCTGAGCGATGGTTATCGCAACATCGTAGCCATGGCGGCTGACCTCGCCGTCAAGGCTGCCATGCTGAACCCTCAATTGGCAGAGAAAGCGCTGGAGTTCACACCTGGCGTGGTGTTGATTGACGAGTTGGACTTGCATCTACACCCCAAATGGCAGCGCCGCATCATTCAAGACCTGCGCCGCACGTTCCCCAAAGTCCAGTTCATTTGCACTACGCATTCGCCACAACTGATCGGGCAGGCCAAACCGGAAGAAATCATCGTGCTGGATGCTGCGACGAACCATCCTTCGCAAAGTCTGGGCATGGATTCCAACTGGGTTTTGCGGCACATCATGGTCAGCGATGACCGCGACCCGGCTGTGGCAGCCGAACTGGATGCCATTTTCGAGAACATCGATCAAGCCCATTTCGCGCATGCCCAGTTAAGCGTGGACGCCTTGCGCAGCAGACTTGGCGAGCACCCCGAGTTGGTGGAAGCTCAGGCGCTGATTGGTCGCTATACCCGCTTTGACACCTCTGCTTCGGAGTAGTCAGCTTGCGTGCCATCGCCAAGCAAGGGACACCCATGGCCTTGCAAAACTGGGTACGTGACATGCGGAGAGTTGTCCCGCAGAATCTGAGCTACGGCAACTTGCCCACCACCGTCAAAGACGAGGTCAAGCAGGTGCTATTGGCTGAACAGGGTCACTTGTGTGCCTATACCCTTCGTAGACTTCATGGCGTTGAAGACTGCCACATCGAGCATGTGGAACCTCAAAATGCTGCACCGGGCAAAGACCTGGACTACGCAAACATGGCAGCTTGCATTCCGAAGGATGGGGGGGATATATCGTCCGGTTATGGTGCGCCCATCAAGGGCGGGAAAGCGGTGACGCTGAACGCGGACTTCGTTTCGCCTCACATGCCGGGTTGCGACGCCCGGTTTCGTTTTGATGCCCAAGGTGGCGTGCAATCAGCGCTGGGTGATGCCGCAGCACAAGAAACCATAACCACGCTGAAATTGGATCACGAGGCTTTGATTGATCTGCGTCGAGCGGCCTTGCAGGCACATGGACTGGCCATTACCGCCAGAACCACCCGGACAGCCAGACAACTCAAAAGCGCGGCCGAAGCCCGGCGATTTGCAGCAGAGGTTTTGCAGCCAGATAGAAACGGTCAGCTGGAGCCTTTTTGTGTCGCACTGGCCCAGGTCGCGCTGGCCTATGCAGAACGTGAAGACACCAGGGCTCAGCGTATGAGCGGGGCAGCACGTAAGTAGCTTTCGGCAAGTAAGCTACGAGCTTTTGACGATCTGGCTCATATGCTTACTTCGTAATTAGCTATTAAAATCATAGCATATACTTGCCACATCACATATTGCGCCGGTACTGCCCACCCACCTCGAACAAGGTGTTGGTGATCTGGCCCAGGCTGCACACGCGTACCGCGTCCATCAGCACCTCAAACACATTCTGGTTGTCGATCACCGCCTGCTTCAGGCGCGCCAGCATGGCCGGAGCCTCTTTGGCGTGGCGGGCATGAAAGTCCAAATACAAACAAATACAAAGGACACCCACGTTAATGAACATAACGCCCCATCGTGTTGCTTCAGCGTAGTCATCAGTCAAACAAATACAAAGGACACCCACGTTAGTGAACATAACGCCCCATCGTGTTGCTTCAGCGTAGTCATCAGTCAAAGACTTAATATAAAAATATGAGGGTTATTTCAAAGAAGCAACTGCGGGACTTTTGGTGCTTGCATCCAGAGTCAACGCTGATGCTAGAGGACTGGTTTCGCAAAGCTGGCCAGTGCGATGCAACGTCATTTGCTGCCCTGCGCAATACCTTCAACTCTGCAGACTATGTTGATGGATTTACCATATTTGATGTGGGTGGCAATCAATACAGAATGGCAACTGTTATTCACTACGACAAGCAACGCATTTATGTCAGGTTCGTTATGACCCACCGTGAGTATGATAAAAATCGATGGAGGAAAAAATGAACGCCGTAATAGATTTTGATCGCTTGGTGCCCTTGTGGCAGTCTCTACAGTCAGTCGCGACAGTCGTCCACATTGATTCAGAACAACAATACGCACAGGCCACCGATTTGCTCAACGCGCTTTTGGATCTGGTGCGTGACGATGCCCGGCACCCCTTGTATTCGCTGGTCGCAGTGGTGGGTGACCTGATTGAAGCGTATGAGGTAGATCACGAACCATTGAGCCGAGTTGTCTGCCATTAGGCCTTTGGATAGACGGCAGGGTGTTGGCTGGTGATCTGCCACCCAAGCAGTTGCGGCTGGTGCAGGCATGGGTTGAGCTGCATCGGGATGACCTGTTTGCCAATTGGGTTCTGGCGGCGAATGGCGAAGAGCCTTTCCGCATCGCACCATTACAGTAGGACGCTCAAATGAACTTGTTGCTTGATGTCATAGCAGTCATTGCTAAACCGGGTTACATGCTAGAGCTGGAATTTGAAAACGGTGAGCATCGACTTTTCGATATGACCCCTATCATGGACAAAAAGCCATTTAGTCGCATGAAAGAAACAAACTCTTTTTGTGCTGCACGCGTCGGTTGCGGTACGGTGGTATGGCCAGGCAATATCGATATAGACCCTGAAACGCTTTACGACCGTTCGGTTCCCATGACAAGCTTGCCATGACCCGCCCCCGCTCAGCCCTGGTTTCCCTCACCGACACGCCGTGGTACCACGTGGTGAACCGCTGTGTGCGCCGCGCTTTTTTGTGCGGCCAAGACGCTGCCACAGGCCAAAACTTTGACCACCGCCGTGGCTGGATAGAAACCCGAATCCGCGAGCTGGCCTCGGTGTTCACCATCGACGTGGCGGCCTACGCGGTGATGAGCAACCACTACCATGTGGTGCTGCGCGTGGACAGTGCGCGGGCCCGTGCCCTGGACGATGAGGCCGTGTTGCGCCGCTGGACGCAGCTTTTCACCGGCCCGCTGTTGGTGCAGCGCTATTTGTCTGTGCTGCGCGGGCAAATGGGACCCGCTGAGCTGGACAAGGTGCATGAGTTTGCCGAGCTGTATCGCCAGCGTTTGTTTGATTTGTCGTGGTTCATGCGGGTGCTCAACGAATCCATTGCCCGCCAGGCCAATGCCGAAGACGATTGCACCGGCCGCTTTTGGGAAGGCCGCTTTAAAAGCCAGGCGCTGCTGGACGAACAAGCCCTGCTGGCCGCCATGGCCTATGTGGACCTGAACCCGATACGCGCCGGTATGGCCGAGAGCTTGCAGGGCAGCGAGCACACCAGCATCAAAGCCCGCCTGGACGATTTGCAAGGCCAGCCGTTTGTGCCCGTGGTGGCTCCGCTTGTTACACCCACAGTGGCCACTGAAGCCATAGCCGACGTTGCCGAAGTTGCAGAAATTGCCGAAGTTGCAGAAATTGCCGACGTTGCAGAAATTGCCGATGTTGCAGATAAAAATGACCTGCAACCCATATCTTTATTGCCAAGTCTGCTATCAGAAGCAGAGCTTTCTGCGCTTCCAGAAGCGCCGCTGATGCCGTTTGACGTGACCAGCCGGTTTGAGCAAGCCATTCCCTTTGGCCTGCAAGAATACCTTGAGTTGGTGGACACCATGGGCCACGCGGTGCACCCTAGGAGGCTGTCGGACTTTCGGTACATCGGCTGTAATCCGACCGCAGCGGTTCATTTTTTACCGTCTTTTTGGCCCATAGCTACGGCTATGAGCCAGCAAATCCGGCAAAAACTGCCCTCGCTGGGGTCGAATTTGGCTACGCCGCTCTTCGAGAACGCTTCGATGCCGAAAGTCCGACAGCCTCCTAGCCATGCTATGAACGCCTCACAGCCTTGCATACTGCCTCGCAAACCTGCTCGCCTTCATTTCAAACCCTAATGAACAATCTCGGATAAAAGTCATGAATTTTCTCGCTCAACTTTTTACTCACCTAAGTCGCACATGCGGATGTCTGGTGTTTGTTTCATTGCTGTTATTGCAGGCTTGTGCCAGCAAGTCGCCCGCCAACCCACCAGACATCGCGCAAACAGTGACAAAAGAGGTGATTCCACCGGTGGGATTTTTTGTGCCAGCGGGCATGTTTGATAAGGCGCTGGATAACCCAAAAACGTCCTCTAGCGCAGAATTGCCAAATTCATTGCTGAAGGGAACAGCTCTTGCCCAATCGTCATCACAGGCGGCTGAAAAGCCATTTGTGCCACAGGTCTGGCTTTACGATTCACCAGCAACCAAAGCCTACCTGGCATCTGGCGGACTCGATGGCAAACTGAACCCAGGTCTTTGGGAAGCGTTTCTGCGCAAATACAAAATTCCTTACAAACGGGTGTCCTCTGCAGATCAGCTTGAAAAGTCGTTGCCCGGGGTGCTTTTGTTGCCATCCAGTGTGGCTTTGTCAGAAGCAGAAAAACAAGCCATCGTCAGTTTCAGAGCCCGAGGCGGTAGCGTTTTGGCAACTTGGCTAGCGGGTGTGCGGGGCGAGCAAGGGCAATGGCAAGGTTTTGATTTCATGGCCAAGGCATTGGGTGTCAACGTGTTGGGTGACACCCAAAAAGACGATGAAGACAATTTCATGTCCACTTACGGTGATAACCCCATCACACATGCGCTACCGGCGGGACAACGCATCTGGCTCGAGCGGGTGCAGGGCTGGTATCCGTTGCGTTTGGCTGGGGGACATCCTGCTGCTGAAGTGACTGATTGGTCACGTAACTTCACGCCTGGCAAACCTACCACAGCCGTCGTGTTTGATGAACAAGCCATGCCGTCAGGTGCCTACTCGCGTGTGGTGGTACTGGGTTATCCCGAGCGCCTGTTGTTGTCGGCCGATCCTCAGCAGTTAGAGGCTGTTGCGCACAACGCCCTGATGTGGTTGTTGCGTCAGCCGGATGCATACCTTGCTGCATGGCCGTATCCCTATTCAAGTGCACTGGTGATGGCCATTGATGCCGCTGAAGTCATGCTTGAAAGCGATTTGGCGGTGACGAAGCAGCTTGAAGAAACAGGAGGGCGTGGAACTTATTTTGTGTTGAGCGACGCTGCAGAAAAGAGCGCTGCAATTTTGAAAAAAATGCAAGATCGTGGTCACGAGATTGCTTACATGGGCGATAGTTTTATCGGATTCAGAGACCAATCGACCAAGGTGCAGTCCAAGCGTCTGGATACCATGCGAAAGACGCTTCAAAACGCTGGCGTAGAACTTGCCGTTGATGCTGGATTTCATGCTCCTATGGAGTCGTATGACAAAACCACAGAAAAATTACTTGTCGATGGTGCGTTTGGTTATTACGTGGCCTTTATGGATGCCACTGATACACGGCTACCTGCATGGTTTGGGGCAGGTAGCAAATCTGTGTCAGATGCATCTACAAAATCAACGCTGATTTTGCCCAGAACACAGAGTGGTCCTGATGACCTCATGGAAGAAAATGATCCAGACGACGCGATGAAAATGTTTCTGGGCGCACTGGCTTTGTCTGAACGCATGGCCGCTTTGTCGGTGGTGAGGTTACCCAACCAAAGTTTATTGACACCTGAGCAGCTTGGCGAAGTGTTCAGTTATCTAAAAGCGCGAAAGGACAAAGATTGGATCATTACCGCGACCCATGTCACGCAATGGTGGCGGGATCGCGAACAGGTGCAGGTTGATCTAGAGGCGACACACGGCCAACCGATGCTGACCGTCACTGTTAACGGCAGCAAACCTGTAACCAAGTCTATGGCCGTCTGGGTCAATTTACCGCAAGCAGATAGTGCTCTGAAGTTGAAAGCTTTGGACTCTGCTTTGCCCATGCCCAAGGTGGTGGAAGTGGATACTTGGCGTGCCGCGGTTTTGCTGGACGGCTTGAGGCCTGGGCGATATCAGTGGCAGTTGGATTTTGAGCGTCATGCAAATTAAGGTATAAACCCAAACAATCCATTAGGCGGCACTTCGTGCCTGCATGCCGCCTGGCGGCGTGATTTGCGGCCATTTTGCCCGTCCGTTCGTCGTCCATAGCTACGGCTATGAACGCCTCTCGGCCAGTCAGACTGCCTCACAACTCACCGCGTCATGCATTCATGCCCTGATGGATTGTTTGGGATAAATGCGAGTGGCTTTTTTATCGAACTGTTACAAATACAAAGGTCATCACTTAATCATGAAGCTGCTAGATTCATTGCAAAAAATAAGTCGCCAATTGTTGTTTATTTATGCCTGTGCCACGACGAGTTTTATAGTGAACGCGCAGCCCACGGGTTTGCTTTATGACCCGGAGCCGCCGCTAGATTCGGCCTATGTTCGTATTTTGATTGCGGCTCAAGGTGCGGCTGTTGATGTGCTAGTGGACGGGAAAATGCGTGTGAAGCAACTCCCGCCTGGAGTGCCCAGTGATTACCTCGTACTGCCTGCTGGACAGCATAGCCTGACAATTCAGGCTGCAGGCAAACCCAAGCCCTACTTTTCAACTCCTCTTGAGGTGGTTCGTGGCCGCGCCTTGACGGTGGCATACACCTCTTTGCAAGCCGATGCCAAGCCTCATATTTTTGAAGACAAGGCTAACTCCAACAAACTCAAAGCCCTTATTGCGGTGTATCACCTGGATACCAAGGCTGGTGCGCTGGATGTCCTGAGTGCAGATGGCAAAACCAAAGTTTTTTCTGCGGTTCAGTTTGGACAATCCACCAATATCCAGGTGAATCCCATCAGCATTGAGTTGCTTGCCACCAAGTCAACTGACAAAAAAGCGTTGGCTCATACGCAGTTGTCCATGACACAAGGCGGAACCTATAGCATTGTTTTGTTGTCTGGATCAGGTGGCAAACTGAGAGCTTATACTTACCAAAATAAAATTGAAAGATATACCGGAAAATAACGGATTTTAGATGTCAAAGATAGCAACTGTTAAATTCACAAAACTTAACTTTATTAATTAAACCATGATCAAATTAACACTTAACAAAATAGTGGCTGGCATGATGTTGGCAGTTACATTTTCTTCACCTGTTGTACAAGCCCAAGATTCCCCTTATGTGGTGATTGGTAAAGACGGTTGGCTGTTCACAAAATATGAATTTGCCACTCCAGCCGATGCCACAGATACCAATGTCACCATTGGATTGTTGGAAAAAACGAGCAAACTTTTTGAGCGTAGCGGCATTGCCTTGGCCTTGGTGATCGTGCCTTCAAAAATCAGAATTTATAGCGACAAGTTGCCCGACAACAAACCATTGGATGCTTATACCGATGGAAAATACGAAGAAATTTATAAAACCATGCGTGAAAGCGGTGTTCATGTTGTCAACTTGAATCAGGTGTTTTTGAACAGTCCAAAGCGTGACAGTGACACACCCTTGTTTCTGCATCAAGATACCCACTGGGCAGCCACTGGCGCGCTGTTAGCAGCCGAAACCATCAAGAAAGAAATTGATAACACGCCTGTATTGGCCACAGCTTTGCAAGCTGTACCTGAAGAAAAATTTGCATTGACTTGGGGCAACAAAAAAGTCATGAGTCGAGCCAGGGATTTGGTCAAGCAGTTGCCAGCCGGTGCACCTGTTTTTAAACCTGAACAGACCATGTTATACAAGGTGGTGAAGGAATCCAAATCGCAGGCGGGTTTGCTCAGTGAGGGCGATAAAGTGGCTATTACGGTGATCGGCAGCAGCTACACCAACAAAAATACGGGTTATCCAGATGGCTTGCGCTATACCTTGCAACGGAATTTGCTGGATATTTCAATCCCAGTTGACCAAGGGCCCTGGGTTGGAATGGAGGCTTATTTGAAGGATGATGCATTCAAAACCAATAAACCAAAATTAATCATTTGGGAAATCCCGGAACGTGAATTCCGTTCACCACCAAACTATAAATTTCGGGATGCTCGCTATATAAGTGACAACAATGATTGGCTTGCGCGAATAACTGACCTGCTGCATTAAGAGATTGCATTTACTGGTATTTATATGAACAAGATAAGTGTTTATTTTGTCATGGCCAGTGCTTTGACTTGCCATTCGCTCTGGGCCCAGCAGGGAACAACCATCATCGGCAAGAATGATTGGTTGTTTTATCAGTATGAGATGACTGACCCAAGTTATTCCAATTTGGAAAACACCTCCCTGGATTTAATTGCCAAGTTCAACCGGCAGCTTCGTGCCAATGGCATCAACCTGGTAGTGACCTTGGTGCCCTTGAAAATGCGGGTTTATTCCGAGCATTTGCCGGACTCGATCAAACTCAGTGAATACATGATTGGAAGCTATGCCCGCATGAGTGGTGTGCTTGCATCCGCCCAAGTTCACCTGGCCGACCTCAACACCGTATTTTTGGCCAGTCAGTCGCGCAACAGCGACGCACCTTTTTTCTTCCGGCTTGACTCGCATTGGGCTTCTGCTGGAGCCATGTTGGCGGCTGAAACCATTAAATCCAGCATCGATGCCAACTCTGAATTAAAGAAGACTCTGAACGCCCTACCTGTCGAAAAATTCAACATTATTTACGGTAAACGCAAGCGCCCGTCTAAGGGACGCGACTTGGCTGAGCAACTGCCTACAGGGTCTCCCAATTTTGCTGCAGAAATGGTGACACCAGTCAACATCAGCCGTGCCCAGCCGCCTAAAGAGGATCTGCTTGGCAACCGACTCCCCGTTGGAATTACTTTGGTGGGCAGCAGTTATTCACACGAATGGACTGGGTTTCCTGATGCCCTGCGCTACGTGTTGCAGCGTGATGTGTTGGGCGTGTCGGTGGGCGCTGACCGTGGGTCGTGGGTCGGAATGGAAAGTTATCTGCGCGATGACTCGTTTCAGACCAAAGCGCCTGAAATTCTGCTTTGGGAACTGCCTGAGCGCGACATGAAAGCTCCTCCGGACTACAAATTTCGGGATGCCCGTTATGTGACGAACAACACCGAGTGGCTGCTGCGGGTTTCGGCATTGGTACAGGCCAAGTGTGAAATTGCCGAGCCACAAGCGCGTGTAGTAGCTACTGGACTGGGCTCAAAATCAGGGCAGTTAAAAGGCAACGATCTGGTCGCAGGACCAACGGTTGATGGAGATTTTGTTGAAATCAGTTTTGACAAACCGCTTGAAAAACTCGACTACCTGTCGGCGCGCCTAACTTTGGACGGCCCCAAGCTGGTCACACTGGAAGGCTCAGGTGCAGGTGTGGCCTCACGTCAGCTGGTGTACCCAGTCGCTGGGGACGATGCTTCGCATGTTTTTAAGGTGACGGTTCCTTCCGCCACCAAGGGGTTCAGCAAAGTGCGAATTTTTCCTGGAAAAAGCAATGGATTTGCACTGCAAAACCTGCAGGTTTGCCGTCAACCGGCAGAGCTGTTGAAATAGTTCATATGCCCAGTATGGCGCACGTGAAAGCGCGGCTGATTGATCAGTGAAGTAAACCAACGCTGTCTAACCAAGTCGGCTCCTTATCCAGTTTGTCGTATAAAAACCTTTCTGGTATTTCCCAAACGATGAGCTTAGGTTTGTTTTGTTTGAAAGCGTCATTATTTAGATAGGCGGTGGTGGCATCCAGCAAGCCGCCGCCGTCTTTGGCGGTATTGAGTACTTTGGTCATCAGGGCTTGTTGTAAAAATCCATGAAAATTCCCACGCATCGAATACGATGTACCGGTCAGAGTCACTGCGACGGTAGCGTCGCCAAACAAATCGGCTGCTGTGTCGGCTTCGGCTTGTGAGGTGGTTAGAGGTGTCTCCCGATCCGGTTTAGGCCGCAAGCGATTTGGCATGTCGTCCAGACCCATCAAATGGATCAGGTCGCCAGCGCGTTCTGACTCTAGTCCGCTGGGTTCCGTCTTGAACCCGGTAGCTTTCAGCCCGAGCGCTAGTGCTTTGACTTGACGCGCGATGCGTTCAGCTGCAATTCGTGCTCCGGTCTGATTCCAATGGGTGTCAGTAAGGTAATAAACGTCGTGGTGTTGGGCTGCCTGTGCCAGGGGTTCAAATAAGTCGACTGCGACCACCTCTTGTTGATTTAGTGCCGCGATAGCGGATGAATAGCGTGATTCGTTATAGCTTGGGTAGTGCCCATTTTTCAGAAATTGTGCATACACACGCGCCTTGTCTGGTACGAGTGCTACGACCAATTGCACCTGCTGGTTCTTTAAAGCACGAGCAGCGGCACCCAGAAGTTGCGCTCGGGCTGAAAGGTTTGCTTCACCATCAGGTTCGTACTTGAGTTCATCGGTCAAAAAAAGAAAATCGTTTTTACCGACCCGGACTTGGTCGCCTGCACCGCCTGTCAACAGGTAGCGGGTGCTGTTGGCAGCAGCAATCAGTGTGGAGCGAATTGGAAGTTTTTGATCCAATTGTTTTTCTAGTCCACCGGTCATGCGTCCGGCGCGAAAATCCGCCCAGGTGGAAGGGAAAGCAAGTCCATCGGGGTGCTGTGCGGCGGCGATCATTTGCCAAATTCCGACACTCATCACCGCCATAAAAACACCAAAGAACGGTGCGCATATCAAGGTTGATTTTTCAAGTTTCATCATTCGTGCTTGTTGGGCAGTTTAAAACTGGAAATACAGAAAAGGAGTAAAAGACTGGGACGACAGCGTGGCTACCGCCCAGAGAAAAAATGGAATGATCAGGTAACGCAAAAAAACATTCTCCTGTCTTTTCAGCCAAGGCATGGCGTAAACCAGGGCAATGCCCAAGCCCAGCACCAGCAAACGGTCTGGGGTGACTTGCCAGGCTACAGCAGGGCTTAATTCGATGCCGTTGTACCCCATCATGCCGACGAACATGCGGGCAGCGCCGGAGCTATCGGTGGCTCGGAAAATGACCCAGCCAATCATGACCAGCAACATGGTTTTAATGACGCGCAACCAGCCGGGTAACACCGATTTACCCCATCGCTGTTCCCAATAGCGCTCAAGTACCAGAATGCCACCGTGCCAGGCTCCCCACAGAACGAAGGTCCAGTTGGCACCGTGCCAAAGCCCACCCAACAGCATGGTCAAAAACAAATTGATGTAGGTACGAAGAACCCCTTTGCGGTTGCCACCCAGAGAAATATAAAGATATTCACGTAACCAATTGGACAAAGACATGTGCCAACGTTTCCAAAACTCGGTGATTGAACGTGACACGTACGGGTCATTGAAATTTTCAGGAAAGACAAAACCGATCATCAATGCCAGGCCAATAGCCATGTCGGTGTAACCACTGAAATCAAAAAACAACTGGATGGTGTAGGCCGCTGCACCCAACCAGGCATCAGCCAGTGTCGGTACAGAAGCACCGAAAGTGGCATCGACCAAAGGAGCAACGGAGTCAGCAATGAGTACCTTTTTACAAAAACCCACCATGAACACAAAACAACCACGGGTAAAACGGTCAACGGAATGAACCCGGCATCTGAACTGTTCGGCCAACAGGTGGTAGCGCAACACCGGGCCAGCGACCAAATGCGGAAACAAGGCAATAAAGGCAGCAAAATCGATGAGGTTACGCGCTGGCAAGGCCTCGCGCCGGTAAATGTCAACCAGGTAGCTGATGGCATGAAAGATGTAAAACGACAGTCCGATGGGGAGCAGGACATGGGCGAAAGCAACTGGTTGAAACCCCAACGCGAGCAATGCGGTATTGAAGCTGTCGACACCAAAATTGGCATACTTGAAATAAGCCAATGCAAGTAAATTAGCGGTCACACCCGCTGAAAGTAAATGGTATCTGTGTAGTTCATGAACAGATGCGCCAATTGCCAGCGCAAACGCGTAGCTGATCAGGGTCACTCCGACCAGCAGGACTAAAAAATCCGGACGCCACCACGCATAAAAAAAATAACTGAACAGCAAAATCAGCAGAGACTTCGCACGCCATGGGGTCAGGTAATAACAGACCAGGAAAATTGGAAGAAACGCAAAAAGGAAGATGTTTGAGCTAAATACCATATTTAATTCAGAATGCCTGTATCGTCAAGAATTGAATTGATTCGCATGGATTGATCTTGTCGCGCGCGTTGACGGAAAAAATGGTCAGTCAGTTCACCTTGATCGTAACCGAGCAAGAAAAATGCGATGCCACCAAGTTGTTGGTCAATCAAATAATCGGTCTTGCGCTCCAGCGCCCACCAGTCTTCAAACCAGCCTTCAACATAACGACCATTGGAGAGTTTGAATCTGTACGACGATGAGCCGCTTACGGCATCATGCGAGGCACCATACTGCTTGACACGGTCTCGCACGTTGACCGGGATGTCAGGCAAAAGAAGATGCTCTACAGGTGCAAACGTGGTGCTGGCTCCCTTGCCCAGCGTTGAACTACGGGGTGCATGTCGTAAGACGCGCCACTCATAACCGAACAATGGGAAACCCAATATCAGGCGTGATTTCGGGACACCCAGTTTCAAAGCCTCTGCAACAGCTTTTTCCCAAGTCAGAGCATCCTTTCCGGACAATGGCGCTACGGGGCCTGCGGTTTTACTACCAGTCCAGTGTGCGTCATAACCTTGCAATACGACTTGATCCACATCGGTCAAAGTGACAGCATCGTAGAGGACACTTTTGCCCCCCAACGGGAAAAAAATCGACAAGTTTTTTACTGGCTGCTGTTGATGCAGTTGCTGAGCAAGCGTCCGCACAAACTTTTGGTAACGAGCCAGCGTGGTCATTTCGACCACTGTGTAAACTTCAAAATCAAGCTGTAAGCCAGCGACATCTTCATGTGCAACCAACGACATGCATTGTTCAAGCAGGTATTGTGCAGATGCATCAGATGCAAACAATTTCTCAAACGTAGGGCTGTCCAGTAAAGTCAGCGTCAAATCTAGTGGTGTCCCGCTTTCCCTGATGGCTTGGCGCAATTCAGGCCATTCATCGGGCCATCCATGACGTGGCTCAACAGAACCATCAGCCGCAACCTGAAGTTCAAAAAACTGCAATCGATCAAACTTTTCCAAAGGAACAGAACGCCAACTCTCTGGTAACCACCAGCCCAGATATCCCCATGCTTTGGGGGTTTCTGCCAGGGCACTGACCTGAACGCATAGCAGGGCTATCAGCAACATATGCCATGCACCTCGCAGTCTCATGGCTCGGTACAGTCCAGTAGCCAGTCAGTCACATATTGGATATCCAGACTGGCTTTACAGCTTGGGTCGTATTGGAGTACCGGGCGTTCAAACGCCAGAGCATGCGCGACCCGTGGATCCTTGTGAATGGACACAGGGATCACTTGTTTGGACTGGCTTGTACACAGGGCCAAACGAACCTGATGCCCAAGTTTGCTGCTGGTAGGCATTTGATTGATCAGAAAGTTCAAACCAATGAACTCTGTGCGACCCGAGGTGTAATCTTCGACCAAAGTCTTGATTTTTTCCACGGTAGCAAATGAAGCTGCGTCAGCCAACAGTACAACCAACGCTCGTTGAGCAATTTGAAGCGCCTGTTTCAAAAAAACACCGGGTCCTGGTGGCGTATCCAGGATGACAAAATCAAAACGACTATCAGACAAAGATTCAATGCCTTCAGCAACCCAATTGGGGTGCTGTTTTAGTTGGGCTTCAAATTCTTCCAATTCAGTCTCGGAAACACGACCAAATGGAATGAACCCAACCCCAAAGGGGCTTTCAAAAATGGCTGAGGACGTGATGCCTTCGCGCACCAGCCCAGCAATTTCGTCTGGTTCAAGTCCCAGGTGTAACCTCTGTGAATTTTGTGGATCCAGGTCAATCAAGAGTACTTTTTTTTGACGTTGAGCTAGTGCCACGGCAATGTTGGCTGCAAGTGTGGACTTGCCAACGCCACCTTTGCCAGAGATAAATGCGATAACTTGCATACAGTTGATTGAAAGTGTTCAGCGGCTGTGCTGTGGTGAAGACAGAATGAGCGAGTCAGATAGCTTTAATTTAAGTCGCTCCATTTTGTGATGAATACCAACTTTTTCATCGTGCTGGTCAGCGGGTTGTGCTGGCATCACACCGGAAGGATGCGGCGTTGGAGGAACGGCTTGGTTTTTGACAGTGGTTTCCTCTGGTGGCGTGACTTGGTTTGATGGCGGTGGGGTTATTACTTTGGGGGTAATAAGCACAGGTGAACTCACCACATTAACGGGCACGGTTGGTAATTTGGGTTTGATTGGCAGGCGAATAGCGGCGTTTGCCTTGGGGGTCGCCGGCGCAGCAGGTTTAAAAGGAAGCTCCGATTTCTGGACACTTGCGCCTTGCCTTTTGGAAAGCCCAAGTTTCATCAATGCTTCCTGATGGTTAGGGTCATGACGCAAAATTTTGCGCCAGAGATCAAGAGCCATATCGGCACGATCCTTTTGTTCCCATTCATGAGCCTGATCCACCATATAGCTCATCATCAAGTCATCAGCAGACCAAGCAGGCACGGATAACATAACAAAAAATGTTAAAAAATACGCATTCGCCTTCATGCTCAACATGGTTACTTTAGGCTGTTTTGTTGAAACGTCGATCGATCACGCGTCGTAGTGGGCGGTACGCAACGGTAGCCAACAGGATGCTAATCAACAAACCCAGCAGTGCAAATAAAAGTGGCTGGTCTGAAAAAAACCAGGACACTTTGCTCAACCATGGCAGTGAGCCAAAGTAATAAGTGGCACTCACTTTTGCATGGTTGACGCTTTTGTCGTCAATGACAGCAAAATCACCATGAACGGAAGCTACACGTTCGGTGTCGGTCAGCAAGTCAGAAATTTTGCGCAACCCAACGGGCTTGTCGGCATACAAGAACACCACGCTGCGTCCAGCTTGCAAAGGGGATTCAAACGCCATGAGTGCCGTCAAATCTCCCACATCGCTGATGTTCAGCGTGCTCTTGGGTAGCGGTGTGGTCTGAATATCATGTTGCTCCCAGCGGTATGTTGGCCGCCAGATCGCGTCGGGTTCTCTGACTTTGCGTTCACCATTAATTTTGACCATGGGCAAGTAATCAGCCCATTTGTTCATCAGTGCCTGGTTTTTAGCAGAACCAATCACCAGTAAATCGCGCGATGCCATTTTGTCAACGTCAAGAGAGGAAACTACAGCGTGTTTTAACGCGGGAAAGCCAGTGGCCTCTCCCATGCGTCCCAAAAGAGTCAAATAAAGTCCCATTTCATCAAGGTTGGGGCTCTCAGGTAAAACCACAGCAGTTTCCGAGAGGTCGGCCATACGGGTAAACGGGAATCCGATGTTGGCAAAATAAGCCAGATTTGGGAGCGCTGTGTAATGTGGGAAACCGCTGAAATCAATGGTTGATTCGGCATCAATGGCAGCTTGCAGGTTGTCGGGTGGCAAATCTTGGCAGTCACCCTGTTTCAGGATGTCAAAGTAATAGGCCATCTGAAGTTGATCACGACCATTAAGAGCATAGGGTGCTATGTGGAGCAGCTCTTGGTTGGGTGTGACGTTTTGAGTGCTTGAACTAGAAGGCTCCAGAGGGTTACCGGGTTTACTTGGTTCATTGAGCGCCAGAGCTTGCAAAAAATGATTGTTCAGACTGATATTCAGACTTGAATTGTGTTGGTTTGGCAAGCGTGTTGCCCGGTATTTCAGCTTGATGGGTGTACCGGGCGTGCGCCAGGTGAACAAATCGGGTGAGACACGGTAATTGAGTCGAATGACATCCGGGTAATAACCTTGCACGCGTAACTCTTCAGGGCGTGCCAGCTCACCAAAGCGTACTGGGCGATCTGTTGGAATCCAGGCGGGTGCATCATAAGGTTGGCGAGGTGCTGCCTCGGTTTCCTTGGTGACTGTGACTTGTTGACCCGACAACGTTGGGCTTATCAAAGCAACAGCACGAGCGGCGCGCATCAGTTCATCATCGGTGCCGCCAGTGATGACCAGTAACCTGGCCAAAGAGTTGTTGGGGTGTGGCTGGATCGATACCGTCGCAGCTGAGGTGGCTTTTATGTCAAAGACGCTTTCACCCGCCTGCAAAAACACCACAGCATTACCTTCAGGCAACGCGTTTAGTAAGACCGGGAATTGCGCCCCACGTGCGCCAGCCTGCAAACCAAACCACGACGAAACAATACCTGCAGCTCGAAGTGTGCCTAACGAAGGTGCAGATGCAAACACAAAAGGTAAGCGCAAGGAGCCTGTTTCCCGCTTGTCCAGGAAGGGTGACGGTAATGTTTTCAGATCGGGCGTGGTAGGAATGCGAGCCAGTGTCAGCTCAAGCCGGCCCAGATCGCTCAAAGTAAGCCATAACGAAGAGTGCGTGGGATCCTCGCACTGCCGTGTGTAATGGCCGATCAAGGTAAAGGTTAAAAAATTCATGTCGTTAAACATGCGAGGGTCAAGGCGAATCTCACGCGAGTTGCCCAATTCTTTGTCTTTTGGCAGCGCCTCAATCATGGCAATCCGGTCATTAAGCGCAATTTTCAGGTGGCTTAGCTCTGGGATCAAACTGGGTGAATAATCGTAAGCAAGGCGCAATTTCGCAGCCACCACTATCTCATCGGCACGGATAGGGAACGCCAAAGTTTGAGAGCCACTGACACCTCTCAATTTAATCGCTGACCAGGCTCCCATTTGTTTGAAGGTCAGGGACACAACGCGTTGAGATGCAGCAGCTTCGGTTTTTCCGCTTGGGACAAGCACTTCTTCCTTGGGCAGATTTTTTGTAGCTTTTGACGGGAGTGATTTGGACTCACCACTGGCCATACCGAAAATCATGGCCACAACAAAAAGAGCCGATGCCAAGCATTGCACAGGTTTCAGTCTGAAACTTGATGGTTGGGAATTGGTCATTTTTTCTTCCATTTTTGAATCAAATTGCGAAAACGAGCGGCTTTGCCCGCTAAAAAAACACGCATGTCGGCAAGGCTTTGACTTAACCAGCGCGGCCACGGTTGATCAGCATGTCGACCTGGTAACCACTTGGGCCAATCAAGGCCGCGAGAGAACACGGCAACTGCAAGGGCGTTGTAGTCAGTTTGGGCTGAGGCATCAATACGCACCTGCAGCGTCTGTTCATGCAATGAGACGATTTGGGCAGGAAAAGAAGATTCTTGCCGACGATGAAATATTGAAATTTGAACAAACGATTCAAGCGGCAAAGCAAGTCCAGTTGGTAATTGAATGCTAAGTTGTGTGTTTGGAAAGTTTTGTGTCAGGCAAGAAAGTGAACGTCCGTAAGGAAGTTTGACCATCACCGGTAATTCCTGGCATGCTCGCTGATATTTTTGAATGGCGCTGGCTTCTTCGGTCACACAAAGCATTGCTGCCAAGCGCATCAGGTTGAAGGCCGACCACAAAAGGTAGAGTGATGTGAGGTCGTTGGGGATTTCATTTGAATTGAACCAGAACCAGCTGCCTACTACGAGCCCACTCAGGTTGAGCCAACCGATCAAGCCGTAGGTTATGGCCAGTATCCTGTCGGATGGCTTGACTGAATTACTTGGGGTTTGGCTGGGCACGCTCCAAAATTGATGCACCTTGGTACGAATGAATGTCAGGGTGGTGGGCAGTAAAAGATACCAGGCAAGCATGGTTTCCCGAATTTCAGAAAAAAGACCCCATCTGCTCCCCGTGTTCAGCCTGGCCAGCGCGATGTATCCAAGTAGCACGTGAGGCAGCGCATAAAGTGCCCAAAGATCGGAAGCGGTGTTGATGATGTGAAGGCCAGTGAGCAAGTAAGCTACTGGTGCAGTCATAAAAACAAGACGAACGCACGGATAGTAAAACTGCATGGCGGCAACCAAATCATTCAGGTATTTTTGCCAACGCAAGATGATGCTGTTGAATGGCTGATTAACACAAAACATTTCAGTGTCAGCATCAGGGTTTTGTGGTGGCAACGCACCTGCGCGCCAGCCGACGTAAGCGCAGCCAAAGCCGAGGGCTTGTAAATGTAGCGCGGTATGGCGTTGCTTGGTGACGGGATTACTTGAAAAACCTCCTGCTGCAATCAGCATGGAGCGGCGCGTAATAGAAAAAGACAGACGATCTCGGGATTCATTGAACAGCATCCGGTTGTGTTCATCGAGTCCAGGAGCCAAAAAATGATCAGGTGTTTCAACCATGCCCAATGATTGATGGCGCACCAGCCAGCCCATGGTTTGTTTTAAAAGCTTTGCCTGTGGCCGTTGATCACCATCCAGCACCAGAATGAAATCGCCAGTGCTTTGGTTCAAGGCCTGGTTGACACTTTCGAATCGGTCTTGCCCTGGTTGCTCAGACGCAAAATAATGAACCTCTGAGCTGCTGCACAGTGACTGGAGGTCTGCGCGCGGGTATGCATCCAAAACATAGACAATCATTTTTTTTTTCGGCCAAGACATCGCCAGGGAAGCCAAGATGGTGTCATTGGCTATTTCGATAGATGAATTGGAAGCCACAATAAAAACATCCACGCTGGGCCATTCATGCGTGTCCTGTGGCATGGGTTGTTGCGGCAAAGTGAGAGGCCAGATGCCCTTCAGGACATGCATTCCAGTCAGTAAAAAAAGATACAACTCTGCTACGAAAAAACCAAGGCTCAATAAAAAATCTGCAGTGGAACGGGTATCGAGCGTGGCACTAAAGCGCCAATTGAGATACCTCAAGCTGACCATACAAGCCATGGCAGCAAGCATCAGTGTGAAAAAAGTTCCAGAAAATCGCCTGATATAAAGCGCAACAGCGAGTAAAAAAATGGAAAAACCAAACTGGCCTAGCGGTGACATCCGAACCTGCAGCAGCAAACCAAAAAACAATAGGCAGATGGCCGCAACCAGGACGTTGCTCCCTGGAACAGACCAAATCCTGGCATGGGTCAACCGGTTCGACCAATGGTTGACCTTGCCGCGCAAATAAGGCAGTGCGGAACTGGCGACCCTCGTTTTCCCCCAGCGTTCACGCCAAAGTGAAAGCAGCAAGCGCGGACTTACTGGTTCAATGTATTGATGACCCATAGCGCAAGTTGTGCAAAGTCATGGCTGGCTTGTCCATAAGGGGCATAAGCCAGTACCGGTTGCTGAAATGCAAGTGCTTCGCTGACTGCTTCGTCGGCATGAATCGCGATCGGAGCCATGCGCTTGCCCAGACGTTGTTGCAGCCATTGGGCGGCATCGCGATTTAAGGGCTCGCCTTGGTCGGTTTGATTGAGTACGTAATAAACGAGCGCAAGTGGGTTGCCACATTGCCCCTGTTCCAGCCACGACTCCATGGCAGGAATGGTGGCGTAAGAGCCGGCATCCGGTAGCAGCACCATTAGAACAAGGTCGGCGCAAGCAAATACTTGATGAAGGTAAACACTGGGACCCGGCGGCGTGTCAATCAGCACCACTGCATCGTGGTCAAGTTTTGCACGCTTGATTTGTGAACCAATCCAATCTGGTTGTTCTGCCAGCAACAACTCAAAAGTTTCCCGCTCTGTTTCTGTCGCGTCGCCATAGGGTAGGCAGACCACATTGAATGGCGTTGAGATAGCCGCGTTCGCCCAATCCCCTAAGTTGAGGGCTCTTTGGGAAATGCCGGATGTCTGCCAATTGTCTAATCCAAAATGCCAATGCAAGGCATTTTGAGGGTCTAGATCCAGTGCGGCGACGCGATGTTCGCCCAACTTTGCCGCCAATGCTGCTGCAAGATTGGCTGTGGTTGACGTCTTGCCGACGCCACCTTTCATCGAAACAATGCCAATGATGCTCATCGTTTGCCCAGTCGACTAAAGATAGAGGAGATTTTGCTTGCAGGCTTGACGACCAGATTTGATTTGCCTTCAAGCCGATTAAATAACTGACGAAGTGAATCTGTATCGGTCACTGGTTGCGATGTTGTCGTTCGGTTGGCATGTGAACGAAGACCGTTGCCTGCAAACAGGCTCCCGCTCACTTTTTCACTGGTGTCTTCTGTACCTGCAGCAATGGGATTTGCGTGTTGACGAGGGAGAGGGGGAGACGGCTCGGTCTCTGTGGCGTGGGCTGTTCGATTTGGCAACTGCGCAGGGGTGCTGTAGATCGGCGTGCTGACTTTTGCAGATATCGGCTTTGAATCTGAATTTGAATTTGAATCTGAATTTGAATTTGAATTTGAATTTGAATTTGAATTTGAATCGTGGCGAGTACCAGTCATGCGCTTCAGGCTTAATGCCAGATCCATGGTTTCTGTTGGCAAAGACAGAGCAGGCTTGCGTACGCTCACACCAGTTTTCTGTTGGCTCACCCAGCAGGCGCGATCTTGATCGGAAAGCGCGGGCGTGGTGTTGGATTTTTCGGGCGCAAGGGCTTTAAACAATGGCCAGCGTTGCGCAGCTTCGCTCGCGGCGGTTGCATTGGCGGCCTGAAAGGCAGCATCATCTGGTGCGATTGACCTGAATAAAGAAGTGAATTCGTTCATGGAACTGGGCATCTGATGTTCCTTGCAATGGTTAGTTCACAGCAAGTTCAAAACGCAAGCGCAGCGTCATGGCATCCGATTCGCCCGTATCACGCACTTGCATGGCGGCGCTGGCACCAAGCACGCTGAAAATGTTATGGTAAAAGCCCTCAAGCAGGCCAACGCACCAGCTCAGAGACTCATCACCAAAAGCCTCTGCCAATGGAGCGGCTTGATGGGTGATGCCAATGGAATCTCCAGCATCCGTAAGATTAACCCAGCCCCAATTGATTTGAGCCCAGAAAACGTTCAGGCCCTCCTCAAGTTCAGCGAGTGTATTGACATTCATGAACTGTTCTTGCACTTCGTTGGCAAAGCGTGTGCCAATTTTGGAAAAAAGAAGCCGTAGTTCTACTGGGCTCGCCGAGGCCGACAACTCCAAGGCCATTGCGCGCAGCACAGCAAGCCATTGAAGGGATACCTGTTGATTTCTGAAATAATTTTCCAAATTGTTGTTGTTCATTGCAAATCCTGAAAATTGGGAAGTGTGCAAGCGCACAACTCTAAACGCTTATGTAAAGGCAAAGTTACTATAGTACACACTGAGCGAGCTGCAGGACATCTCTTTAAAAAAACGAAATGTATGTGAAGTATTACCTGTATTGCTCCTGCGCTCCCTTGATAAATGAAAGTCACGCTTGTAAACACCATGGTTTCTGATGTATTTTTGTCGCGCTTGACAGATTCATTTTCTCCACGAGTCTGGCTGCTGGTTGGGCTGATGTCCATGTTGTTGGTCATCGGATCTGCCTCTGTCTTGATATTGCGCACTGAAAGCAGCGCCATCCAGACCATGTACCGAACCTATGACGCGGTGCGCAGGTTTATGCACGATACGGTTCGTCTTACTTTTAAAACAGATTTAAACCGGGAGGCGGTGTTTGTGGCTCCGGTAGGTATTTTGAAGTCTGATGCGACTTTTAATTGGGTCGACAGTTATCAGGATTTCAAGCCACGATCTGAAGACGCTGCCCCCTTGCCAAAGGCTCCTGAGCGTTTGCTTGATCCTCTTTGGAATCCGGATTCCAACAGGGTTTCGCTTTAACGTCCATGTTCAACAAGGACACCCCAAAGCATGAAACATGCGTGCCCTGCGTAGGGCGGCTTTCAACCCGCCATGGCCGACTGAAGTCGACCCTACGACACGCCTTTCTTGTCGGCTGTGGGCGTTGTTTCACGTTAAGGTTAATTTTCAAGGACTCTGAGACATGATGCGAAATTTTTACGTGGGGTTGAGCCATTTGTTTCGGCGACTGACATGGTTGTCCTTGGCATGCCTGTTTTTGGTGACTCCATTGAATTTAGTGGCCAGCCCCCTCAAAGAGGTATACCTGTATGCCAGCCCAATCACGGCAACTTTTTTCGCTGCCAACGGTACAAGCTATGACGGACTCAAGCAACACTGGCGTGAATACTTGCGCCCTTTGGGTATGGACTACCGTGAGGTTTCGCGAGCCAATTTGCTCGCCGGCTTAAAACCAGGCGTGCTGGTCCTGGGCTCGGCGGCGTTGCTGGACGAGCAAGAACGCAAGGCCATTGAAGTTTTTGGGGATTCAGGCGGCAGCATCTTGATGACATGGGGCACAGGCGTGCGTGATGGTCGGGGTAAGTGGGTAGGCTATGGGTTGATTGAAAAAATTTTTCAACTCAAAGTCAACGGCAAGGTGTTGCCCCAAAACAATGAGGATAACAACGAACGGTTCATTAACACCTTTGGGGATGGCCCGCTCACCTGGTCAATGCCCGCAGGAGAGCGACTTTTTTTGGGCGAGGTGTCCGAGATGTCAATTCGCGTGGACTCCCCGTATCTGGCAGCGCGCTATTTCAATTGGAACCGCCAACCCTTGCCCAAGAACTCCAATGGCGCGATTGCGTTTCTTGAGAAAGGTGCTTCACGCCGCGTGTACTTCGGTTTTTCAGAGTCGAGTTGGGAATACGACCCGAACATGGATTTTCCAAAATTGCTGAATTCAGTGATGGCCTGGCTCAAGCACGAACCCAGCCTTTTCAAGGCGGCCTGGCCAAATGGCAACTTGTCGGCGCAATTGTTGGAAATGGATACCGAGGACAAGTACTTCAACGCAGTCAACTTTGCCAGCATGCTCGACGCTGCCAAGTTGCGTGGCACTTTTTATTCTCTAACCAGTGTGGCACGCCAGTACCGCGACATTGTTAAACAAATATCCCAAAAGCATGAGATTGGCTACCACGGTGAAATTCATGTCGGCTACAAAGGTAAAACCGCTGCGGTGCAAGCCAAGCGTTTGGACATCATGGCCACCGAAATGAAAGACATTGTGGGCACGCTGGCGTTCTCCAAAGTGACCGGTTTTCGTGCACCTACCGAATCATCAGATGAAATTACCGACAAGATTTTGCGAAAACTGGGTGTGCAACACAACGTCACCGGTCCTTCATCCTCTGAGGGACGTTTGCCATTTTTCTCTGAAGCAGAACCTGCACTCAGTACGCAAGAGGCCATCATTGGTCTGCCGCGCACCCAAATGGATGACCTGAACTACCTTGCCCTGCGCGTGAGCGAAGAAAAAGCTGCCGAATTGATCATGTTGGACTTTGACTACCTGCATGAGGCCGGAGCGCTTGGCGTGGTGTCGGTTCATTCACAAAATTTTGCCTCGGATGATTTGATGACCCGGCTGATGCCGCGATATATCCAGAAAATCCAGCAGTTTCCTGGTGCGGTATGGACGGCATCGGGAGCCGACATTGCGGCCTGGTGGCGGGCACGCGATCGGGTCATCCAACGATCCGCCAAAGGCGATGCGACTCAATTGAAGTTTGATGTAAAAGCACCTGGTAGCGTCAAAGGATTGACCTTCATGGTGGTTCATGCCGCTGCCGAAGGCCTGCCCAAAGCGGTCATGGCCAGCGGTTCGGGTAGCCCACAGCCTGAAATCAGAAGGGTGGATGCCTATCGAACAGCGATTGTGTTCAAGGATGAGCTAAAACCCGGGTCATACGCTTACACGGTAGCGTTTTGATCAGGGCTCAAAAAGAAATAAGGCTTCGTCAGTAAAATCTGTGGGCGAGTTGCGGCTCAGGAAGCTTGCCAAGCACGTGATACAAGGCGAGCTCAGTGATTCTGAAGGTGCGAAACCCGTAGGATTTTCTCAT
>Ga0210014_1000721_pt1 | contig 26816 bp, 31 predicted proteins | sample CryGeymeta201519_FD_183983 | JGI IMG/M metagenome (GOLD analysis project Ga0210014, IMG submission 183983) | Groundwater microbial communities from Crystal Geyser aquifers in Utah, USA - Crystal Geyser metaG 2015-19 (SPAdes) (version 2) | ecosystem: Environmental > Aquatic > Deep subsurface >...
GAAGTGGCGGTTTAGTTGGAGGAAGACTGATTAAATAATTAATGGTTTTATTGGTTTTCTCCACCTTTTGACCATAACGCACACCCAGAATAAAAATCAGGATGACAACGAGTACAAGAAGAAAAATATACGACTTGGTTTTCATTAATTACAGTTTAGCGGATTTTATTAGAATTTTCTCTCCATAATCTATTGACTGGTTTACCGTTGGTTATTCCATACACAGCTTGATAAATATCAGGTGTTGATAATGTCATAATTCCGCGCCGTTCAACAACATAAAGTTGCTCCCCTTGTTGGTTTTGAGGCAATATATTTACAGCTACTTCACCAACCAAACAAAAATCTTTCGTACCTCTCGTTGTATCCATGGCACACAATCCATAACCACTATCTCCATACCCCATTAACGATGTAGTTGTCTCACGCGATCCTAATCTTTCAACTTGAGATACCATAATACCTCTGCATTCTGGGCTGACAGTTGTTGAGATTGATCCCTCAATGGCTTCAACATTTGAATCAGGCAATGGCTCAGAGTCTTCCCAGTTAATCCTTCCTTGTTTTACTCGGGCGACATAAACAGTGAGTTTTACCAGACCATCATCGGATTGTTTTAATGCCGGCATTATTCCTTCTGGATCAAATGTTTTAGGATCAGTCTTTATAAAAGCAAACAAATATCTTGGGATATCTTGACCGTGATCATGATCGACAAAAAGATGACCAGATGCACAATTGCCATAATCAAATTGCTTCCCTATTTGCGGCATTTTTCCGACGACATATTTCATTTTAATCCACCGTCGGAGCTCTGTCGTTGTATTAATGATTGGGGGTTCTAGACATCTATTAAGCTGCTGATACATAAATTGTGCAGCGTCTAAACCTTTTTTTTCTTGAGGAGGAAGAAAATAAGGTTGTCTTTTTAATTCTCTTTTAACCGCATAACCCTGATATATCATTCGTTCACACATATTTATTGTGTATAATATAGCACTGTCTTATCATTTTCTTGACTAAATTATGACCAAAATTAGGCACAAAATGCCAAAAGTCAAATTTATTAATTCACGTACGTGGCAGGTGAATTATATCTGCTACCTTGCCAGTCAAATTCAAACCGGAAACTATCAATGCAATGGTTTCACGATCATACCTTATGCTTTTTTTCATCCGAAAATCGTTTATTTTCCCCATCTGAAGTTTTCAACTCACTTCTGGAATGCCATTAAACAATCAACTCATCAAAGTGTTGCACGGCTCTTTTCAAAATCAGCACGTCTTGAAGTAGAAAGGATTTTACCAATCCAAACAACGAATTACCAACGGTTGATTAAAACATGGAAAAGTAAAAAAAGCTTATTTTTTAAATACTTAGGACAGATGGATTTGTTTCAAAAAGAGCTTGCAAAAGTCGAATCAATTACAATCTTAGTTACACCCTATGGAACCAACGGAAGTTTTGATTACTTAAAAAAAACCAATGGCAAAATTAATTTATTTATTACTCATAGAACTGATTATTCGGAAATCTATCTGGCAAAAACAATTATCTTAGCCTTGCTTCTTGTCAAAAACGAAAAATATGCACAAGAAAAATGGTGGGAAAAACAAATTATTACGGATTTTCTGTTGCAATTCACCTACCTTCATCGAATCTTTAATGCTCCATTAATTAATGAGTCAAAATATTTATCATCTAAAATCATGCTTGATTCAAAAAAATATTTACAAAGATTAGGATTTGCACTAAAGAAAAAATTTACCATTGCTGACGGTGAAATGATGTATGGTGAGAAAAAAATCAATCGTTTATTTTCCAATCAGGAACAAGCCGTACTTAAAAAATTAATCCAACAACAAAATAAAACAATCTCTTTTGATGGAATCGCGCATTTGTTATGGGGGAGTGAGCAAGAAGAAAAGTTTTCTTTGTGGGCAATTACCAAGGTAATACAAAAAATTCGTAACAAACTTAAATCTCTAAATAGCAACACCCAATTCATCTATACAGCTTATGGAAAAGGTTATGTGTTTATGAATTGAAGAAGGCAAAATCAACGCTTCTCTATTTCCCAAACAACCTCTTGATTATTCTTTCCTCTTGACAAATACATGTACAACTATTAATATATAGTTGTCATGAATTTGTATAACCTTGAAGAACTATTGGTTAAACAAAATCCTCATTGGGTTTCAAATAAAATAGGTGAGGTGGGTTTTGAGCGCGATACTTTTGAGAATTTCTGCCAAGAATTAAGTAAGAGAAGACTTATTTTAACCATGAGCGGTCCCAGAAGAAGCGGAAAAACATATCTCATGAAACAGGCGATGCGTTGGCTCGCGAAAAACAAACATATTCCTTACAAAAACATCTGTTATTTTCAGTTTTCAGGAAGTTTAAACGATAAAAATATTATCCACGGTGTTGTAGATTTATTTCTTAAAAAATATGCCGGAAAAAAAGAGAAATATATTTTTTTTGACGAAGTTCAATACATTGATTATTGGCAAGATCAAATTAAATATTCTTATGACCTTTTAAGCGATGTCAAATTTATCGTACTTGGTTCAACTTCTTTGTTCTACCGACAAAAATCAAAAGAAAGCTTGGCGGGCAGAATTGTAAAATATAAACTTGGAGCGCTGAATTTTCATGAGTACTTAAGATTTAAAAATATCGAAGCACCATCAAAAGATCGAGCAAAATTTGTCTCGAATCTTTCTATTTACAAAACCGAGTTTAAAAAATATTTGGCTTTTGGACAGTATCCAGAAATTGTGGTCAATCCAGAATTAGATCCTAAAAAATACATTATGGATTTGAGCGATCAAATAATCAATTTCGATATTCCATATTTTTCAGCCAAAATCAACAGACAATTATTCTTGAGTGTAGTGAAAACGTTGTCTTTTGATTTGGCACAAGAATACAGCGCAAACCATTTGGCAAAAACTCTGGAAGTTGACAGACGAGAAATATCTGAGTATGTAAAAATTCTTGAAGAAATCAACTTATTTAGCGTTTGTTATAATGCAGGCTTTAAAAGCATGAGAAAAAAACTATCCGGTTCAAAAAAAATTTATGGACTTAATTTAAACCTATCACTTAATCTTAATGGATTTGATGCGTCTTATTTAAATGATACGCGAGTTTTTGGCAGATATTTTGAAAACTATATTTTTATGAGAATTTTGGAGAAATACGGGAAAATAGAATATTACAGAATTGATGGAAAAGAATTTGATTTTGTGTCGGAAAACATGGCTTTTGAAATAAAATCGGGGATAAATATTAACATGGATAAATACAAAAACCTGTCTTCAAAACTCAAGAAGAAGTTTTATTTAATTTCAGAAGAAGAAGCATATCTGATATAAAATTTTTTATTTCCCAAACAATTTCTTGATTATTCTCTCAATATAAACACCAATCAAAATTTATAAACTACGCAAGTATTGTAAAAATAAAGCTGGAGTCAGGGTGATTATTTTTAGATTTTGTTTGATTATGTCTTTTTTGAAATGCTTGATATTATAAGTAATTAAAAAATTGACAGATGATTCTTTTGCTCCACAAACAACATGAGCATCGTTTTTATCAAAAACAAATTTATGATATTTACTTTTAATATCATCAAGATCGTTTTTTATTTGAATAACTTTGAAATTAACAAGAATGTTTTTAAAATTTTTTAAATTTAATTTTAGCCTTTTTATAACAATCCTTATTTCTTTAAGAGAAATATTAGAAATACATTTTGTTATTTTTTTGTTGTTGATCAATGAAAAAGCCGCGCCTTTGTTGGAAATTAAAGAAGAGATAATCACATCGGAGTCTAAAAAAACAGCCAGTTTTTTTATCATAAATTTTGACGGACTTGAGTTAACTCTTTTTCAATCAGGGAGAGATTGCCAAAATCCTCTTGTTGCTTTTGGAAAAGATCAGCGTCCAGTCCGGAGAAAGCAAAAAAAATCGAATTAGCAGAAATACGATAGACCTTACCAATCTTTTTAGCAATAATTTCACCTCTTTTAATCAGGCTATAGACAGTATTGGTGCTTAATTGAAGAATATCTCCCACTTGCTCAGGTGTGTATAATTTTGATATGGTTTTAGTATTAAACATAACTACCTTATACTAAACGTAATGAAAAATGTCAAGGGGAATTTAAAAAATTTATTATTTATTAAATAACTTCTTAATAATCTCCTCAATTCTTTCATCCTCAACTGTTAAGTTAGAATAGGGAAGGTGTTGGGTGATGAGATTAATGGTGGCTGGTATATTGACTCTTTTAACACGATACACCGCCTTGGGGAACTGATTAGCGATGATTGTTCCAACTTTTGTTAATATTATTTTATCAATAGGTTCGTTAAGTGTGACTGTGACATATTTTTCGTCCCCATATTTTTTCAGAATGGTTTGCAAATTATCATCGTAAAGAATCTTTCCCCGATTGATAATAATTAAACGTTTTGCTAAACGCTTAACATCTTCCAGATAATGACTGGTTAAGATAATTGTGCTTTTAAACTCTTTTTGATAGGTTCTGATAAACTCGCGGACTGCCTCTTGCGAAAAAATATCCAGACCAATAGTAGGTTCATCAAAAAATACTAGCTTTGGCCGGTGCAGTAGTGATGCAATCAGTTCCATTTTCATTCTTTGTCCGAGTGAAAGTGTTTTCACGGGTTTGTCAATCACGTCACGACAGTTTAAAAGCACGGTGAGATCATCAATGTTTGCTTGATAATCACGATCAGAAATTTCATAAATCGCTTTATTAAGAATAAAAGTATCAACTGCCGGAAGGTCCCAAATAAGTTGATTACGTTGACCCATGACAAATCCGATTTGTTTTAAAAATATCGGGTTTTTATCAAAAGGATTATAATTCAGAACCTTAACTTGTCCAAAAGTGGGGAAAAGAATACCGGATAAGATTTTTAAAGTGGTGGTTTTTCCGGCACCATTGGGGCCAATAAAACCCACCAATTCGTTTTCGCCGATTTCAAAAGAAACATGATCAAGCGCCATGATATTTTTATACTGACGATTAATTAAATCAGCGATAAAATTTTTCCCGCGGATGGGAGTGCGATAAACCTTAGTAAGATTGTTGACAGAAATCATAGATGAATTATAAATGCAAAGTTCAAAGATGAAATATCAAAACCTATTTCAAAGTTAAAAGCGAAAACAGTAAACTAATATTTAGTATTGTTTTTTGATTTTTGATCTTTGATTTTTGAGTTATTCTTACCCGCCCCAGCTTTGGTATTTTTTTAATGCTGTTTTCCATAAAGCTAATGATAGTAATAATACTACGGTTGAGATGAAAAACGCGAGGAAAAAAAATTCAAAAGACAGTCTTCCAAACAAAGCCTGCGAAGGAAAGGTCATCATTACACCAACCGGAATAATAAAGGTGAAAATTGAGCGTAGCGGTTCACGATAGATTTGCATGGGAAAGCGTGCCATACCGGTTAAGTCACGATAAATCATAATAGTATGATCAACATCGGTCGTGAGGATTCCCAAAGCCAAAACAATAATATGAAAAGAGGTGGCAATTATTAAAGAATTTAGAATTAAGAATGAATAATTTAGAATGTTAAAAACAGTGATATTTGGGATTTGAAAAGCAAAATAAATTGTTAAAAAAAGGTAGGGGAAAAGTAATAATAAATCAAAAAAATCCACTCCACCAATAAGAATTTTCACGAACGGATGGAATGGTTTAACTAAGGTTAGGTCAAAATTACCGGAAACGACTTGATAACGAAAACGATAGACTTCACGGAACATGGTTTGCGCAAATGTATCAATTAAATTAAAGGTTAAATAAAAAACCAGCATTTGCGAGAAAGAATATCCACTGATGATTTTTATTTTTCCAAAGATAATGACAATCATCAGAAAAAAAAACGCAAACCGGAAAATTTTTCCCAGCATAAATAACCAAATTCCGGTGTGTGCTTGCAAAGTGGTGCGCAAGGAGTTGCGGGAAAAAAGCAGAAATAACCTAATTATTTTTTTCATATTTGTTATAATCTTTATTCCAGATTCCGTCAGAAATTCTTTATAAATAAACAAACTTTGATAACAAATTTATTGCTCCGTGAGCGTGCTCGTCCTGCATCCGCAGGACTGCGCACCTCTCAAGTCGCATAAATTTGTCATCTGCATTTTTAAAAAACAACTTTCTTCCCTAACCCCTGACTACTAACTACTTTCTACTATCTTTATTTTCCCCAAAAACTAAAACTCCGATTTCCCCGTTTCCACATAATTTGTACGATTAAATAGGTAATTGCCACCCAAACGCATGAAATAATCAGCGGCTGCTGCCAAGCAATTGCCTTCCCAAGCAATATTTGAGCAGGGAAATATACGAGGTATGGAAAAGGCGTTAACATCAAAACCTGATAAATTGTTTTTGGCAATAGATCAAGCGGAAAATATGACCCGGCTAAGAAAAACACCAAAGTTAAAAAAACAAATCTTGGCGCCCAAACTTCAGTAGTCCAAAAACCAATAAATGATAATGATAGATTAATACAAAAAGCAATTATTGTTCCGGTTGTAAAAAAAACAATTGCAAGGGGAATATTAACGGCTGGAACAAGCGTGATATTAAATAGTTTAATGATAATTATAAATTCAAACAGCGCAAAAACTAAATTTAATAATTTATCACCAATGTCACGAAAAAGATAATACTGAATAAAATTAATTGGTTTTAACAGACGGTTAATGATGGTTCCGTCATTAATATCTCCGGCAATTTCTGCAGTTTTGGTCCCCAACACAATACTATCAACAAAATTTACTATCAAAATATAAGTCAGCATCATATCCCGTTGATAATTGGCAAAACTTGATTGTTTATCAAAGACCGCGTTCCAGAGAAAAAAACTCACGAGCACACTAAGAACAATCCGGATGCGCCACAACACAAAACTTAATCGATACGCAGAATATTCTTTAATGGTGGTGGCGATGATGGTGAAGTATTTTCGCATAAAAATTATATATAAATATATCACTTTCTCCTTGTTTTTTCTTTGCCTTATACCTTATATGTTACTATGGTAAATATTCATGTTTAAAAAAATCATTAAGTATCGCGTTTTTGTTCTTCTTGGATTAGTATTTTTAATCTCCATATTTCTATCAACTCAAAAATATATTAGTTCCAAGAAAAAAGCTTCAGAAATTGTAAGCTTAGGTCGCTGGACAGTTGATCAGATTGAGGGGAAAGTAATTAAAGGAGAGGTTTTAAATGAAAAGATGAAAGAAGAGCAAGGTTTACGAGAAGACATCCAAATTATTAAAGATCTGGATACTTTTGATAAGACCAAACCCATAAAGGTCACAAAAGACTTTGGAACCCGCTACAAATCCCGTTTTGGAATTGAGATTGACAAAACCTATCAAATTGAAAGTGATGCGAATACACTCACTCCGGATGTTCAGGTAAAAGGAGCATCATCTGTCAATGCCAAACCTACAGTGGGATCACGAAGTCTTCCCACAACCAGTGGTTTTAATGTTGATACCTTTACCGGGACATCTTCAATCTCTTATCCGATTAACACTCCACCTGCTCTTGGAAATCTTCCCATATCCGTTAATCTCTCCTATTCTTCCCGGGCAATTGATGAACTGCGTTTAAACAAACCAGGGTTGCAGGAAAAAAATAGTCGGTTGTCAAGTACCTAATTTTTTAGACAGTATATCTCTTTCTTTTTTCACTCGGTGTCATTTTGAGAACTGAATGAATCCGTTTATTGTTGTAATAATATACCTGATTGTAAATATATTCAATCAGTTCTCCAAGTGTTTCAAAACGGTTTAAGTCTCCGGCTTCCAACTTGAAATGTCCAAAGAAACTTTCCTGATGACCATTTTGCCAAGGACTTGCTTTCTTACTCATTGATATTCTAGCTTTTATGATTTTAACAAATGCAATGAAGTCAACACTGCCATATTCACTTCCCTGATCAGAATGTATAATCTCCGGTAATTTGAAACGGATAATTGTATCCTCAAGTGCGCCAACTACTAAATACCGATTATGGAAACGAGATAAACTCACTCCTTTAATTCTTTTGAATAATATTTTCCGCCCATAAAAATAACTGGTTAACTTGTAACAATAATTCCCTAATTGTATCGAGACTTACTGTCTAGTTTACCAGGTACCCGTCAATACTCATTGGAATGAAAAAAGAATATTTTTAAACAAAACCAAAGCTAAAGTTGTAGGCGCTTTTCATGAAATGAAAGTAAAACAGTTTCCTTTTTCAATTATTTCCGTTGATTTTGATAACGGATTTGAGTTTGTTAATTGGGTACTAAAGGGATACTGTGACCGAAATAATATTTCCCACACCAGATCAAGGTCATATCATAAAAATGATCAGGCACATATTGAAGGAAAGAACTATCAGTCAATAAGACGCGTTGTAGAGTATGACAGAATCACTGACCCAAAATTAGTTGTAATGATTGATAACCTTTATCAAAACGAGCACAGACTTTTAACCAATTACTTTTACACGACACTTAAATTAAAAGAAAAAGTAAGAAAAAACGGTAAAGTTAAAAAAACATATGAGCAAGCAAAGACTCCCTACCAAAGACTTATGGAATCTGATAAAATTACAAAAGAAATTAAAGATAGATTAACAAAAGAATATATGCGACTAAACCCAGCAGAATTACAAAGAAATTTAAGGAAGAAATTAGATCAAATTAAAGACTATCGTTTGGTAACAGTTTTAAATCATGCAACGCCCCCTAAAAAACTTTAGTTGGGTAACACTTAATTCCATGCAACTCGAAGTGACAATTCTCTTGCATATCTGTCCTTTTTTTGATATTATAGGGCGATTATGGACAATTACATTATCCCCTCTTTAATTGAAAAATTTGTTAGTTTTTTAAAACAACAGGAGAAATCTCAGTTTACCATTGTGGCCTATAAAAAAGATCTTGAACAGTTTGCTGGCTTTTTAACCGGTCAAGAAAAAAACGACATTAGAGACGTCACAAAAGAAAATATTGGTGATTTTATAAGTAGCCTGATTCAAAACAACTATACAAAAAAGTCCGCATCACGCAAACTCAATTCTGTTAGGACGTTTTTTCGTTATTTAAAAAATGAGGGGGTTATTAATCAAAATCCGGCACTTGACGTTTCTCATCCCAAATACACTAAAATTCCTCCTCGAATCCTTACAAAAATTGAGTATCGCGCTCTTCGTGATTTTAGTAAGGAAGATTCTCGCACTTATGCCATTGTTGAAATCTTGCTTCAAACCGGGTTGAGGATTGGAGAATTGGCCAACCTTATGCTCGAGGATATAAAAAAAGATTCTTTGGTAATTCGTCCTTATGGAAAGGGGAAAGAACGCATTGTTCCTGCTAACCGTATTGTTCAATCGGCCATTTCTAGCCACCTAAAAACACGCGGTGAAGGCTCAAGCAGATACCTGTTTATTACTCGCACAGGCAACCCGCTACTGATTCGTAATATTCGTCAAATAATCGGTCGGTGTTTTCGTGAAGTGGGAATTGAAAACGCAACGGTTAATGATTTAAGAAACACCTTCATTTCTCATCAGTTGGCAAATGGAGCTTCGGTTGAATATATCGCTAAGGTGGTTGGGCATCGTCGACTATCTTCAACAGAAAAATTCATTTTTTTGTCCGTGGAAAGGTTTGAAAAGAAAGAGAGACTTAAAGAACTTTAAACAAACCTCTTATTCGCTGATACGAACAGGCATAATAATATGAAAAAAGTTTTTTCTACTTTCATCTCGAAACAAAACAGGGGTGTCTGATCTTAACATCTCTATACAAATTCTCCCACCCTCAAGGTGAGTTAAAAGATCAACTAAAAAGCGGTAATTAAATGCGACCCGCTGGTCTTCTCCGTCGACCACACCCTCCATCACGGTATAGTTAACGTCTTTTCCTGTGTTTTTTGGACTAATTTCTAGGGTCCCTTTCTTAATATTAATGATAATTATTCCTCCGCCCTTTTTTACAAAAACCGCCATCTGTTTTACGCTTTTCAAAAAACTCTCCTTATCGATTGAGACCGTTGTTTTTTTGTCTATTGGTATTGCCTTTTCGTAGGGAGGAAAGTCCCCTTCAATTAGTCGAGCATAAAGGGTAGTTTTATCAATCTGAAAGGCAACAACTCTTTCCTCATGTAAATAAAAGACCGTCGGATTTTTGTCTTTAACCATTTGTAAGACGCTATTTAAAAAATCTGCGGAGATGAGCATTGAACGAATTCCCCTAGTGGCTTTCTCCTGAACCACTGAAAGACGAAAGCCATCGGTTGAGACCATTGTTAACTTGTCTCCTTCAACTATAAAATTTATGCTTGTTAAGACGGGGCGACTGTCGTCTTTTGATGCTGAAAGCAATAATAAAGGAATGTTGTTTTTTAAACCCTTAACATCAATCGCCATTCCCTCATCTTTTACTTCAGGAGGAAGCGGAAAGTCTTCTCCACTTATTAGGGGAAAAGTTCCCTGACTCTTTTCTTGACTGATTTTTAAGGTGTTGTTTCCAACCTCAATCTCAACCTTTTCTGATTCGGTACAGCTCAAATACTCTATTAAATCAGTCGGCTCAACAATTGCCTGAAATTTTTCAATTTTAGTATCAATCTCAATGACTGTATGAATAAAATAAGAAAGATTTGTGGCATAGATATCAAGCATTCCGCCCTCTCCCTTAATAAGAATTCCCCTGAGAAGATTATTATTTACGGTTCTTCTTGCTGTAAATTTTAAACATTGCTCCAGTTTTTCTATTAATATTTTTCTATTAATGTTTATTTTCATAATAAAAAGTAGTAGTAGTAGGTGATGGGTATAAGTGTATAAAAAATAATATAGATTTTCAACAACCAATAAAGTCAAAATGTGTTGTGTTGATTCTTTGTGGACATTATGTTGATGACACAACCGATTGGATTATTCTATCAACCTCTTGTTTGAAAATTGGGTTTAACATGGTTAGCCTTTGGATCTTTTTTACTCCATGAATAACTGTCGTATGATCTCTTCTTTTTAAGATGTGTGCAACCTCAATTAAGTTAATTTTTAAAACAGTTCGCAATATAAACATCGCAACCTGTCTTGCCGTAGCAATTTTTTCTTCGCGCAATGGCCCCCGGATTTGCGATGACTTAATGTTATAAAAAGAGCAAACGGCGCGTATTACTTCTGGAAATTCGGTTTTTTTAGTAACTCTGTCGGTTTGTTGAGAGAAATATGATTCAACCGCCTCAAGGTCAATTATTTCTTTTTTCCCGATAATTTTAGCGTATACAGAGATTAGAGCTCCCTCAAGTGATCTTGCATCAATCACCCTTTCGGCAATTAACCTTGCTGCCTCAATATTAATTTCAACATTTTTCTCCTTTGCCTTAATAAGAACAATGGCGCAGCGGAGTTCAAAGTCCGGTGGTTGAATATCTAAAACCAACCCCCCACCAAAGCGAGAACGAAGCCTGTCCTCAAGGTTTTTAATTTCTTGCGGTGGTCGATCTGATGTGAGAATAACTTGGCCTCCTACGGAGACAACAGAGTTAAATGTGTGAAAAAACTCCTCTTGGATTCCAGTTTTACCGGCAATAAATTGAACGTCGTCGACAATTAACAAAGAAAGGTGGCGATATTTTTTTCTAAATTTCTCAGTTGTTTTTCCCCGAATTGAGTCAATTAGTTCGTTGGTAAACTGGTCTCCTGGACAAAAATATACCTTTTTGTTGGGGTCGATATTAATAATAGAGTGCGCAACGGCCTGGGCAAGGTGAGTTTTACCCACCCCTACTCCCCCATGGATGAAGAGTGGATTATAGGCTGTTCCTGGGCGCTCAATCACAGCCTGTGCGGCTGCATAAGCAACTTGATTTGTTGGAGAAACCGCAAAGTTTTCCATTTGGTATTTTTGTGAAAGACCAGATCGAGAAAGTATATCTTCAACCGTTGGTTGAAAGTTTAGAAGTGGTGGAGAAGTTGCCACTGTTCTTTTTTTTGGTGGAACTAGTTGAATTACAGTTTCAACCTTGGTTTTTTTACCTATGTGGGCAGAGAAAAGTCTTTCAATTAAAGTAAGCTTTCCCAAAATATAAATTCTTGATCCTTGGTTTGGACATGCAAGCAAAACACTACCGTCTTTTATTTCAATAAGCCTTGTTTGTTTTAAAATCGACGCAACCATTGGGACAAGAGATTTTGATTGTTCGTTTTTGTTAATAAAATCATTCCAAAGAGCGTTTAACATAGGGCTAATTATATTTATGTGGATAAATTATCCACAAATAATAAACATATTCACCAAGAATTGCAAGAGGAAAAGTGATAAAATTATCCTGTGTCTATTCTTGATTGGTTATTTCCCAAATTTTGCACAGGGTGTGGGTTTTTAGGAGAGTATTTATGCCCAAGGTGTGTTGCCTTATTAAAAACCAAAAGTGAGCTTTGTTTTTATTGTGAGAAATTTAGTCCGTCGGGTCTTACTCATCCCTCTTGTATAAAAAAAGGGCCAATTGTAGGAAATCTTTCTCTCTTTCAATATACCGGATTAATGACAAAAATAATTCACTCACACAAATATCAACTAAATCAATTACTTATTGATCGATTTTTATCTGAAGCCGTTCAGCCCCAAATTTTGAGAATAAAATCATTTTTGCCTCAAACCAATCCCCTACTGGTCCCGGTTCCCTTGGATAAAGAAAGAACGAAACAGCGCGGTTTCAATCAATCATTAATTATTTGTAAATATTTGTCCGGATTATTGGGTTTGCAAACACAGGATATTGTATTAAAAATCAGGAAGACCTGTTCTCAAGCCGGAATTAAAAACAGAAAGAGTAGAAAAATAAACATAAAAGGATCTTTTGTTATGTTTGATAATAAACCAATCATAGGAAAAGATGTGGTGGTGGTTGACGATCTGGTTACAACAGGGGCAACCATTACCGAAATGGCTCGTGTATTAAAAAAAGCTGGGGCTAATCGGATTTACAGTTTCGCCCTTGCGCGACCATAAGGGCTTTGATAATATGAGAATATGCAAAAAATTGAAATTTCTGCTAAAACAATCATTTTTACAGTTCTTTTTATTTTACTGCTCCAGTTTTTAGTGGTTATTAAAGATTTGATTTTTGCTTTGTTCATTGCTTTTATTGTTGCCAGCGCACTACGACCTTTTGTTATTTGGTTGACGGAAAGAAAAATTCCCAGAACCGTGTCTTTAATAATCGTTTATTTATTATTTGTTGGAGCGTTGGGGTCAACAGTTGCTTTAATTATTCCCCCACTAATTAATGAGTTGTTTTTGTTGGCAAAAACCCTTCCTTCTATTGTTAGAAAATTGGTTCCGAATAACCTTGGCTTTATTAATATTAATTCTATTGTTCAATATGTTCCAAACCTGACCAATCAATTTATTACTGTTGTTCAGGGTGCGTTTTCTAATATTGTGTTTTTAATGTCAATATTATTTTTCAGTTTTTATTTCCTTATAGAAGAAAACACCATCAAAAAAATATTAATTAAGTTTTTTGATGAAAATCAATCGCAAAAAGTTAACGATATATTTGGGGGGGCAGAAAAAAAACTCAATTCCTGGTTTTGGGGGGAGTTGGTATTAATGACAGTTGTTGGTGTGTTGACTTTTATTGGACTGTCCTTAATCGGACTAAAGTATGTTATTCCATTGGCGCTTTTAGCTGGCTTACTTGAGGTTGTTCCTAATCTTGGTCCTACAATCGCAGCTATTCCTGCGGTTTTGATTGGTTTTTCTCAAAGCTATTTTCTTGGTATAGCAGCGCTGGCGGTTTCTTTTATTGTTCAACAACTTGAAAATAACGTTATTGTTCCAGTTGTGATGAAAAAGGCGGTTAGCGTGAGTCCTGCAATCACATTAATAGCGTTGATAATTGGAGGAAAGCTTACTGGAGTAATGGGTGTGCTTTTAGCCATTCCAACAATGTTATTTTTAGAAGTTGTAATTATGGAAATGATTAGAAAACCAAACATTAAAAAGATCCAAACCACAAAAGACTCAATATGAAAATCGCCATATTGGGTGGGGGTTTAACTGGTTTAGTTGCCGCACATCAACTTTCTATTCATACCCATATGGTTGTTCTTTTTGAAAAAAAACCAACTCTTGGTGGTTTGGCTTCGGGTTTTTTTCATGATGGATGGAAATGGCCGTTGGAAAAAACCTATCACCACATGTTCTCAAACGATGGCGACATTTTTAGTTATATGAAAGAGATTGGATTTAATAGTCTTGTTTATAAGACTCCCTTAACTTCCTCATTATATCGTGTTGAAAAAAACTACCGCATTTTTCCCGTAGATTCGCCGCAAGATTTATTAAAATTCCCCCTTCTTGGTCTTCCTGACAAAATCCGTACAGGAATAACAGTCTTGCTTTTGAAAATCTCTCCCTTTTTAGATTTTTATCAAGAGAACACATCAATCGAACTATTAAGAAAGTTTATGGGGGAGGATTCTTGGAAAATCATGTGGGAACCGCTTATGCGGGGAAAATTCGGTAAATATGCGGAAAATATTTTAGCTTCGTTTATTTGGGCAAGGATTAATAAACGCACAAGAAAGTTGGTCTACATTAAAGGCGGCTTTCAAAGTTTAATTGATTTTTTGGAAGAGTTAAATAAAAAACAAAATGTTGTTATTAAAAAAAATATCACAATAAGTCAGGTAGAAAAAAACAATAATAGGTTCACAATTATTACACAAGCAGGGGAAAGGGAGGTGTTTGATGGGGTAATCTCAACGCTACCAACTCCAGTTTTAGTCAATGTGTCGAGTAAATTATTTCCAGAGTACTACCAACAACAGCTACAAAAAATTAAACATCTTTTTGCATCTAATCTTATTATTGAGTCAGATGTTCCGCTTTTTGAAAAAGAGTATTGGGTTAATGTTTGCGATATAAATCTTCCAATTTTGGCCCTAGTACAACACACAAACTTTATTGATAACAAATACTACAATAATAAACACATTCTTTATGTGGCCAATTACTTTGATGAAAAAAGTCCTTTTTTAAAAATGGACGCGAATTCCGCCGCAGAATTTTTTTTACCTTATTTGAAGCAAATTAATTCTGAATTCAAAATTCTAAACTCTAAATTCTACTTCAAGGCTCCATATGCTCAACCTATCGTTGATAGTGCGTTTATTAAAAATAAACCAGATTATATCACTCCAGTAAAAAATTTTATCATTGCAAATTTGGATATGACTTATCCTTATGATCGCGGTATAAACTTCTCTGTAAAAATGGGGAAGCAGGCGGCAGAGATATTAATAAAAAAATAAGTATATAAATAATAAAATAATAAAAGACAGAGAGTAGAAACAGCAACTTTCTATCACAAAAACATATTGGTATATTCCTCCTAATTACTAACTACTACCCCCCAATCCCTTATTTTGTTGTTTATAGTCCGTTGACATATTTTTGTTTGTTAAATAAATTGATTTTATTTCAGTTGACTTTATGACAAATTTATCATTTCATTAGTATGAAGATTTTTAAAGATAGTTGTGTAGATAAATATTTAAATAATATTTCCAAAGAAGAACACGCGAGAATTATTAAAACGATAAATTTATTTTCAGATTACGGTTTTAAACTATCTACAAAATATTTGAAAAAATTGAGCTATGAAGTATGGGAGCTTAGGGCAGGAAAACAACGAGTATCGTTCGGATTAGTTAAAGGCAATATTATTATTGTTAATATTTTTTACAAAAAAACTCAAAAAACACCTAAAAGAGAAGTCGATGTTGCTATTAATAGATTAAAAAATTGTTTATGAAAAAATCAACGAATTTAATATTATTTTTAGAATGGAAAAAGGAACAGATAAAAGATCCATGGTTCAAAAGAGAGTATGATAAATTAGGGCCGGAGTTTCAAATTGCCAAGCAGATGATTGATGCGCGCATTAAACAAAACCTTACACAGGCACAGTTAGCAAAGAAAGCTAAAACCGGTCAAGCGGTAATATCTCGTTTGGAGGGAATGAACGCCAAACCCTCACTATCACTTTTATCAAAAATTGCCTCAGCCTTAAATACAGAAATAAACGTAGTTATTAAACCAGTTTAAAGAAATTTTTCAATTACCGGTAAACCGCCAAAATCGGTTTTTCGTACTTCTTTAAAAAGAGGGTTTTTAATAAGAGTGGGTTTTCCTTCGTGTTCTACTACGTAATAAGCAAAGCCACGGGTTTGTTTGACCAGTTCGTAGTCGGCGTGACCAGGCAAACTTGCTTCATCTTTTTTTTCAAAATTAACCGGACTGTCATCAGCGGTAACAAAATATGTTGTTCCAGTATTAACCAATAAATGTCCATGTCCCTGTGGCATGTATAAATGGTCGCCTTGTTTAACAACGGTTGCCTTGAATTCCTCAACTTGGTCAGCAATCATTTTTCCACCCTTATCTACCATTAATTTTTGTGTAAGTGCCACGCCTTGTCCAAAAACAATCCAATAGTTTTCATCCAAATTTCCCACATGATAATGACCATAAGCCTTGATATATTCACCACTGATTGTTCCTGGTTCCCAAACTGTTATATTTCTTTGGTCACGTCCTCCACGAATCATATAATAGTGAACCACTGGGCCAACACCCTTAGGATCCATTAAAACTTCCTGCATTTTTTCATGAGTACGGGTTGCGTAATGATTTGAAACAAGAGAAAAGTTAATTTTCATATTTTGTTTATTATTTCCAACCCCGATTTTTTAATTTTCGCAGTTCTTCTGTTTCGTCAGGTCGATGGTAATCGTCCTCAAGTCTTTCGGTTATTCCAATCTCAGGAGTTGATACCTCGATTATATCACAGTCTGTAATTCCAACTAACCGGTGGCGTTGTCCAACCATGCAAGTATATCCGTGACCATATTTTAATTCTGTTTCAATTAATTCTTTTTTTTCATTATCCCAAACCACCTTTGCTTTTCCTGTCATCATATACCACGTTTCTTGTTTTTTGTCATGTCTTTGTAAGGAAAGTCTTTTCCCTGCATTAATGTGTAATATTTTTCCTGCGTATGGTAAATCAGAAGGAGTCCAATGGATTTCATATCCCCAGGGTTTTATTATTTTTTTTTGATATGACATATTGATTACACTATGTTAATCAAAAATTTAGTATAATTCAAGTTGTGAAACCTAACGCCTTGTTAATTTATCTTAGAGTACTACGGGTGAATCAATGGATAAAGAACTTCGTGATTTTTACAGCAATTATTTTTTCTGGCCAACTATTTAATATCGACCTATTTTCCAGTTCGTTTGGAGCATTTCTGATCTTTTGTTTGCTTTCCTCAACCTCATATGTTCTTAACGATGTAATTGATTATCCTTATGATCGCAAACATGCAATTAAAAAAAAACGCCCGATTGCATCGGGTTTGGTGAGTATTCCTCAAGCTACTTTTATTGTTTTTGTTTTAACAATTGTTTCTTTATTATTGTCTCTAACTTTTTCAATTTCATTTTTTCTACTTGCACTATTTTTTATTCTTCTACATTTTTTTTACTCACTTTATTTAAAAAAATTTCCGGTAATTGATATTTTTACAATCTCTTTTTCTTTTATGATTCGGGCATTTGCCGGTGAGGTGGTGACAGGTTATCATATTCCAATTTGGCTTTTGTTAACGATCTTTTTTATCTCACTTTTTATGGCAGCAATTAAAAGACAGGCAGAGTTAGTTTCGCACGGAAGAGAAGCAAGGGCGTCATTAGTGCACTATCAACCACATTTTTTAGATTTCCTTACCTATACTTTTGCAACAGCCACAATGATAGCTTATGCGACCTATACGTATGTAGAAAAAATTCCTCAAGCAAAGACGATTTTTACAGATAAATTCAGCAAATGGGCGCCGGGTTTTGAAGCAAGAAAATGGATGATGATCACAGTTCCGCTTGTAGTCTATGGGCTTTCACGCTATGCACAACTACTGTATGAAAAGGCAGAGGGGGAGCGTCCGGAAAAGATAATTACAACAGACATTCCTTTAATTGTAACGATATTTTTATGGGGATTAATCATAATTGGATTAATCTATGTCTTTTGAGGAAAATAAATCTTCACAACAAGACAATTAATATATAATGATGTTTATAAACGGTTGACAAAAAAACATTAATCAATAATGATTATAATCATTATAATTCTTATAAAATTTATATGAAAAATCAAGACTCACAAAAGCAACAAGCGGTTTCATCAGCAATTGAACAAATACAAAAACAGTTCGGACGGGGAGCAATTATGCGTTTTGGTCAGGGACCGGTGGTACCGGTTGAGGTGATTAAAACCGGTATTATGCCGCTTGACATTGCTCTTGGAGTTGGAGGAATTCCAAAGGGAAGAATTGTGGAAATTTTTGGACCAGAAGCCTCTGGAAAAACCACAATTTGTTTATCTTTAATTGCAGAAGCGCAAAAAGCTGGAGGAGTGGCAGCCTTTATTGATGCAGAACATGCAATGGATCCGGCTTGGGCAAAAATTCTTGGCGTCAAACTGGATGAGTTATTAATATCACAACCCGATACTGGTGAACAAGCTTTGGAAATTGCCGAAACCTTAATTCGTTCCGGTGGAGTAGATTTGGTTGTTGTTGATTCGGTGGCTGCTCTTGTTCCTCGTGCTGAAATTGAAGGGGAGATGGGTGATTCACAAATGGGTCTTCAGGCAAGGCTCATGTCACAAGCACTTCGAAAACTTACAGGCATTATCTCAAAATCAAAAACAACAATAATTTTTACGAATCAACTACGTTTAAAAATTGGAATAATGTTTGGTAATCCGGAAACCACCCCCGGAGGGCTGGCAATGAAGTTTTATACTTCAATTCGGATGGATGTGCGAAAAATAGAAACATTAAAGAAAAACAATGAAGTCTATGGCGCCCGTATTAGAGTAAAGATTGTTAAGAATAAAGTTGCTCCTCCTTTTAAAGAAGCGCAGATGACAATCACGGCAGCAGGAATTGATCATAATGACAGTCTGATTGATTCGGCCATTGCTGTTGGAGTGATCAGCAAAAGCGGAGCGTTTTTAAGGTATGGCGAGAAAATGTTGGGCCAGGGAAAAGAACAAGCTAAGGAAGCGTTGGAAAAAGATGAAAAACTAAAAGCACATATTATTAAGGATGTTATGGAAAAATCTATTGGGAAAAAGGAGTAAATGGACAACAATACTAATGTCGATTCATCGCGGCAACTTAGTCAATTATTTAACTACGCTTGTTTTTATTTGAAGTTTCGTCTGCGCAGTAAAAAAGAAGTGATTGACTATTTGAAGAAAAGAACCAAGGATTGGAATGATTCAACTTCGTTAATTGATGAGACTATCAAACACTTGGAAGAGATTGGTTTAATTGATGAATCAAAATTTATTGATTGGTTGGTGCATAGTCGAACATCAGTGAAATCAAAAGGGGAAAGGGCGATTCGCATTGAACTGCAAAAATTTGGTGTTGAAAGTGATTTAATTGATCAGTACTTTTCTCAAAACCCTGTTGACGATGAGGCTTTGGCTCTGCGACTTTTGTCAAAAAGTTGGCGACGTTTTTCCAACCTCCCGGAAAAAATCCGTTTTCAAAAAGCCATTAACTTTCTTCTCCGCCGTGGTTATTCTTTTTCTCGCGCAAAGGAAGCTTATAATCAAGTGAAGGAAAACGAACAATGAATTCGAATTTTTTTAAAGAAAGCATTCTCTTTTTTAAGAGAGTAAACGCCAAAGATTATCTGTGGCTGGACCAAACAACACTCCGTCAGTGTCTGCTACAACTCCATCAAAGTCAAAAACAAGACCCACCTCGTTTGGATTAAAAGATTGCTCTTGGAGCCAGTTGTAAAATGCCGTTGCGTCTGCTTGTGGGTCGTTTAACTTCATATACCATCCAATAACACTCTGTTCTTTTGCCGTATACTTTGCTTCCAAATTTTCAACATTGTTAAGCTTATCGTCAACCACAATTATCTGTTTTTTCCCCTGTTCAATTAATCCTTGAATAATCTTGTCTAAAGCCTTATGTTTATTTTTTTTAGAGCAATGAAAACGATTTTTTCTTTCCGACCGTGGATAGAGGAAGAAAGCTCCGCTTTTTTTAAACTTTGTTTTTTGCCAGATTGGATCGCCAACTGTCCAAATATCTGGAGTTATTCCCATGTTAATGACCGCTTGTAAAAGTGGAATTTGCTCACCATTTTTTGTGGTAACTCTTGAAAGACATTCAGGAGTAAAGGCGAGGGTAATTACTTCTGCAGTTTTCCTTGGGTCAATGTCCAGAGAAGCTGCGATCGTATCAACGCTTGTTTTCCAATTAAATGCATGATTTATAGGATTAAATCCATACCATGCTTTACTTTGCATAATATTCAACACATAGTCTCTTGGTGTTTGTTTTGGTATTTCTGTCATCTATGTATTATAGCGAAGAGATAATAAGATGATTGTTTAATAGTTTATTTAAAATAAAAAATGTCAAAAACTTATCATGAGTTCTTCGATCTTATTCAGGATAAACTCGTCAAAAAATTTTAAATTTTTCCCCTATTGACTCTATTTACTATTTGCGCTAATTTGGATTGCAAAGAGGTTGTCTTTTACCAACATGTTTCCGTTACTTATATATTTATCCACTTGCTTTTCATACTTAATCTCCTTGAAAAGATGTAAAATAGGGGGATATGTTTGAACAATCGTTTAAGAATATCGATGATGTTCTTCATCGGGATGCTGGGGTCGGAACAGAACTTGATTATATTGAACAAACATCATGGATTCTTTTTTTGAAATATCTTAATGATTTTGAAGAAGATAAAAAAACCGAAGCGGCTCTTGCCGGCAAGAAATACGAATATATCATTGATCAGAAATTTCGATGGGAAGTTTGGGCATATCCAAAAACGACCGATGGAAAACTTGATCATAATAAAGCTCTTTCCGGAAACGATTTGATAAATTTTGTTGATCATGAACTTTTTCCTTATCTTAAAAAATTCAAGACTTCAGATAGCTCAAACACAATTGAATATAAAATTGGGGAAATTTTTAGCGAACTAAAAAATAAAATTCAAAGCGGATATGCACTTCGTAATATTTTAGATATTGTTGATGGGATGCGTTTTCGAACTGATTCGGAAAAACATGAACTTTCTCATCTCTACGAAAGCAAGATAAAAAACATGGGTAATGCAGGGCGTAATGGCGGAGAGTTTTATACCCCGCGTCCGTTAATTAAAACAATTGTTAAAGTGGTTGCGCCAAAAATCGGTGAAAAAATATATGATGGGGCCGTTGGTTCAGCCGGGTTTTTGGTTGAGGCCTTTAGTTATCTAAAAGAAAGTAAAAAATTATCAACTTCAGATGTTGAAATTCTTCAGAAAAAGACTTTTTATGGTAAGGAAATAAAATCGCTTGCTTATATCATCGGAGTGATGAATATGATTCTCCATGGGATTGAAGCGCCAAACATAATTCACACAAATACTTTGGCGGAAAACATTTCCGATATTCAAGAAAAAGATAGGTTCGATATCGTTCTGGCTAATCCACCATTTGGTGCAGGAATTAGAAAAGAAGTCCAACAGAATTTTCCGATTAAGACCTGTGAAACAGCGTTTTTATTTTTACAACATTTTATAAAAATTCTCAAAGCTGGTGGTCGAGCTGGTATTGTGATTAAAAATACTTTTCTTTCCAACACTGACAACGCCTCGATTTCGCTTCGAAAACTGCTTCTTGAAAGTTGCAATCTTCACACGGTTCTTGATTTACCAGGTGGAACTTTTACCGGAGCCGGTGTTAAAACAGTGATTTTGTTTTTTGAAAAAGGATCACAGACTAAAAAGACTTGGTTTTATCAGTTGAATTTATCAAGAAATTTGGGCAAGACTAATCCGTTAAACGAAAAAGATTTGGAAGAATTTGTAACTTTACAAAAAACCAAGGCCAATTCCCAAAATTCTTGGACCATAGATATGGCTAATGTAGATCAAAAAATCTTCGACCTCTCCGTCAAAAACCCCAACAAAAACACTGACCAAAAACTCCGCGAACCAAAAGAGATTTTGGAGGAAATATCGAAATTAGATAGAGAATCAAAAAACATTCAAAATAATATTTCTAAATATTTGAGTTAAATTTTATAACAGATATTATCAAAACTATTTCTGTCGGAAAAGATTTTGTTAAAACAAAAGGCATCCTTTTGGACGAAACTCCAGATATTGCTTTGGTTTTTTTCCCAGAAGTTCATCCTGGCGGAGTGAGAGGAGACTTAATCAGATTAAAAAAAACAGAAGGGACAAATGGGAAAAGATACCTGAACAGGATTTTAGGAAACTTAAATTTTATGAAGGTACGCACATTGAACTAGGTACTCAACAACTGGATAAATTGATAGGCGATGTTGAAAAAAGGAAATTAATTTCAAAACAAGGGGTTAAGTATGGATCAACAGAATATATAATTGCAGAAAAAGATAAAGTAATAATAGTAGATGATCGAAACAAAAAACAACTTATTCAGCAAGTTTTAGATAAGGGTTATTCTAGTGATTTTTGGAAGCTTTTAATTAATTCTTATCCAGATGTTGCTAATAAATTGTCTGCAGGTCACCTTCAAATGAAAAGAGGCACAGTTGTTGATGAACTTGAAGTAAGATTAAAGGGAGATTTTTCAGAAACTACAGGAAACGACTCGTGGCAAAAGTGGATTTATACACATAACTGGCTTTTTGGGGTTAATTATCATGATCCAATCGAGAAACAAAAAATAAATATTACCGGAATAATGCCAGACTATTTATTTCCAACACTTGATCAGTTTGTGGATGTACTTGAAATAAAATTACCATCGGAAAACGTTGTTATTAAAGATACTTCACATAACGGATCTTGGGTTTGGTCTGATGCCTCAAATTACGCAATAGGTCAAGTTGTCAACTATTTAGGAGAAATTGAGAGACTGAGGTTTGAAATTGAACGAAATATTCGAAATGTATATGAATTAGAATTTTCGCTTTTAAAACCAAGAGCTTTTATTTTGATCGGTCAAAGTACCGATTGGCTGTTACCTCAAAAAGAGGGTTTAAGAAAACTAAATAATTCATTACACGGAATTGAAATTATAACTTATTCGGATTTAATAAATAGGGGCCGTGTATTTTCTGATTTTAGTAAGGACTTAACAATATAATAAATGAAAACTAATTGGCAAACAAAAAAACTCGAAGAATGTTTGGAATATGTTACCTATACAAAAAAAATTCAAAGAAAAGATTTTCTGAAGTCAGGTGACTATCCAATTGTTTCTCAAGAAAAAGATTTAATAAACGGGTATTGGGATAATAAAAAAGACCTCTTTCAGGTGAGGGTTCCTCTTGTAGTTTTTGGTGATCACACACAAATATTAAAATACGTTGACTTTGACTTTGTTCTTGGCGCTGATGGAGTAAAGATTCTGCAACCTAAAAAGTTTTTAGATCCGAAGTTTTTTTACTACTTTTTGCAAGGCATTGATTTAAAAAGCTTGGGTTATGCTAGGCATTATAGGTTGTTGAGAGAAAATAATATTTTATTTCCCGAATCTCTTTCCGAACAAAAAGCCATTGTTAAAAAGCTTGATGAGTTGGTGGGGAAGACAAAAAGGCTAGAGACAATTTATCAGCAAAAAATTGATGATTTGGAGGAGTTGAAAAAGTCGATATTACAAAAAGCATTTAATGGAAAATTGTAAGATAAAAACATTTTATGTTATACTAAAATCATGAGTAAAAATATTCGTCAAAAAAGAGGAGATGTGTTGGTAAAAACCATTGAGAAAAAATATGGTATTGATCTAAAATATAGATCAGATGCTAAACTTCATACAGTTTTGAAATCAGAAGGATTACCCTCTCTTTCAAAACTTTTGAAAATGACTCGAAAAAAATCGAGTTAATGATATGGACAATCTTGATTTTATTCAGGATGTAGATCTTCATAGGACACTTACAGACTCGATTGAATTTATTTATACAATATATGAACAGTCGAAAAATAAGGGCCAGAAAGAGTTATATGTGGAAGAAACTTATCGAGTAATGATTTTATACGTCGTTTCAGCAATTGAAGCTGTATTTTTATATATTTACAAAGCTCGTGGTGAAAAAATTCACTATTTGGATTATAAATATATACAAACACTACCGAAAGAATTTAAGTATAAAGATAAAACAAATTCGCCAATTGTAGTTGCTGTTCAAGAAAAAGTTGACCGTCAGGAATATCAAATAGGGATACACGACCTCGTAAACTTTTTTAAAGATAAAAAAATTATTAAAGAGACCACAGCTACTGAAATTTTGGAATTAAACGATACGAGAAATACTCTTCATTTTAGTAAACCAAGGATTAAAAAGTGTGACTTAACTCAGGTTGAGTCAGCGTTAAAAATGTTGGTGTATGTGATTGATAGAACACCGAAAGCATTACAGAATAAATGAAGTATATTTTTTGTCTGGGTTCCTGCTTTCGCGGGAATGACAGCTAATCGTTATTAAAAGTAGATATAGTAAGAATGTGAAGTTTGTTGACATGTGTTAACCTGATGTCAATAAAACTTGCCACTTTGTTGTGATTATATGAAAAAAACGCTCAAAATCGTGAAAACAACAGGATTTTTACCAACTTTTCACGATTATGTTGATAAAACCGTATTATACGGTATAATGTGATATATGACGAAAATACTTAACGTTTTTAATAAAATACATCTTCTTCGTGAAAGATATTATAAGGCGTCTATTGGCAAAGAAGCGCTAATAAAACTCATCTCTGAAACTGAAGTAGCTGAACAGGTATATAACTCAAACGCAATAGAAAGCAGCACGCTTACTCTTGATGAAACTGAAAGAATATTACTTCAGATCGACCTAGATAGATATATCAACGAAAGAGAAATGTTTGAAACAAAGAATCTTGCTCGAGTCGTATCATATATAAACACAAAAGCCAAAGAACAAGAATTAACACCTGATGGAATTTTATTCCTGCATAAAATGCTTATTTCAAATATTCGAGATAAAGTTGCAGGAAGATTTAGAGAAAAAAATGAATATGTCCGAGTTGGAAATCATATCGCACCAAAACCCGACGAAGTGGTGAGTCAACTGTTGCATATGTTTGTCGAGCATCATGCAACGAGCCATGAAAATATAATTAAGCGAATTGCGAAACTGCATCTGGCCTTTGAACATATTCACCCGTTTATTGATGGCAATGGTCGGATTGGACGCGTGATAAATAATTACTTACTTATTAGAGAAGGATTTGTTCCGATTAACATAAAATTTATTGATAGGAAAAAATATTATAAAGCTTTTAGAGAATTTGACGAAAAAAGATTAACAACCATTATGGAAGAAATAGTTGGAAAAGCGCTTACTAATAGTTATCATAAACGTTTGGCATATTTGGAAGGAAAAAACATTATCACTCTTTCTGAATATGCAAAAAAAAATAAACTTTCGCATCCAAACCTTATAAATAAAGCTAATAGACAAACAATTGAAGCTTTTTTAGAAAAAAACATTTGGAAAATAGGAGTTAATTAATAAAATTATATGAATGAATCAGAAACCAGAGCAGAATATATTGATCCAAAACTTAAAGCCAGCGGGTGGGGAGAAGTTGAAGGATCAAAGGTATTAAGAGAATATCGGATTACTGAAGGACGAATTCAAGTTGGTGGCACTCGATCAAAACCGGAGATCGCTGATTATATTTTGGTTTACAAAAATCAAAAACTCGCAGTCATAGAAGCAAAAAAACTAGAAGACTCAAAAACTGAAGGATTAAATCAAGCTAAGGATTACGCCCATAAACTTCAAATCCAATTTACATACTCAACCAATGGAAAAGAAATCTATCAAGTCGATATGGAAACGGGTAAAGAAGGAGATGTTTTAGAGTTCCCAACCCCTGATGAATTATGGAATAAAGTTTTTTCAGGTCAAAACGAATGGAAAGAAAAATTTTCCACAGTTTCTTTTGAAGACGTTGGTGGAACAAAAAAAATGCGCTACTATCAAGAGATTGCCGTTAATAATGCAGTCAGTGCTATTGCAGAAAATAAACAAAGAATACTTTTAACACTGGCAACCGGAACAGGAAAAACTTTTATTGCTTTTCAAATTGCCTGGAAACTTTTTCAAACCCGATGGAATTTGAAATATGATGGAGTTAGACAACCAAGAATTTTATTTCTTGCTGATCGAAATATTTTGGCTGATCAGGCTTTCAATGCTTTTTCATCTTTTCCGGAAGATGCACTTGTTCGTATTAATCCGCTAGATATAAGAAAAAAAGGAAACGTTCCAACAAATGGCAGTGTCTTTTTTACTATCTTTCAAACATTTATGAGTGGAACAAACAATACCCCTTATTATGGTGATTACCCGAAAGATTTTTTTGACTTTATCATTATTGATGAATGTCATCGAGGCGGAGCTAATGATGAAGGTAATTGGCGGGGAATTTTGGAATATTTTTCACCGGCGGTTCAACTGGGTTTGACTGCCACACCTAAAAGAAAAGACAACATTGATACCTATAAATATTTTGGTGAATCGGTTTATATTTATTCCCTAAAAGAAGGGGTTAATGACGGTTTTTTAACACCGTTTAAAATCAAAAGAATTAAAAACA
>Ga0210014_1000725_pt1 | contig 26750 bp, 37 predicted proteins | sample CryGeymeta201519_FD_183983 | JGI IMG/M metagenome (GOLD analysis project Ga0210014, IMG submission 183983) | Groundwater microbial communities from Crystal Geyser aquifers in Utah, USA - Crystal Geyser metaG 2015-19 (SPAdes) (version 2) | ecosystem: Environmental > Aquatic > Deep subsurface >...
ACCATTTGATTTACCAAGATCTTTCACCCTTATTAAGAGACTTGTACCTTGCTATACCAATTATAAAGCCTATTATAGATACCGTTGAAAAAACAGGCAAATAAATCAATGAAAATGGTATTACATATAGCGCCTTGTAGATATCCTTGAATTTCCTTATCATCGGGGCAATGTAAGGCAAAGAGAATGCAGTAAAATATATGCCGGCAACTAAATTTTTCAATAATATTGCCCCGTAGTAAAAGCCTATTATCTCGAAGCTTAGAAGCCTAGTGGTTGTTTCTCTAATAAGGGAATAACTGTTAATTATATTTTCAAAAAAGGTTATTTGTCTCGCTAATGAGATTGCAAAACATATACTTAATGTGAAAAATAAGAACGAGAAAAAAATAATCAAAGGGTTTTGTAGCCATACTTTGAAATGTTTTATGAAGTTTTGTGCGCTGCCTGAACTCCATCTTATCCTTTGCTTAAACCAAAATTGTATTGTCTTGGGGACATAAGTTCCTACTGAATAAAAACTTTGCTCAACTTTGTATCCTCTTTCTCTTAGTTTTAGCGCCAGGTCCGCATCCTCTATTATTGCATTTTCTGATAAGCCCCCTACTTCCTCAAAAGTCTTTTTCTTGACTGCAAAACACCCACCCCATAGAGAGAATGTTGAAAAATGATTTTGAGCTCCTTGCAAGAATGACATCATATTGCATTCTATTCCTTGCATTAGAGGCAGAAAGCCCGTGTTTCTTGGCTGGCATGGGGAGCTTACGGCACTGATTCCCTCCTGAAGCCTTGCAAGAATGTCATTAACGGCTCGCTTGTTCAGAATAACATCCGCATCCAAAAAAAATAAAATCTCAGATTTTGCAAGTTTGCAAGCATTATTAAGAGAGCAGGCTTTTCCCATGTTCTTTTTATTATTCACCAAAGTAAAGGCGTATTTCGTCTGAATTTCTTTGAGTTTTTCAAGGGAATCGTCTGTGCTGCCGTCATTTACCACAATAATCTCGAAGTTTGACTTGTCATAACAATTGTAGATGCTTTCTATTGTTTCTTTCACATTTTCTTCATGGTTATAGCATGGAATCAGAAAGGACAGAAAAGGCTTTGTAGTTAGTTTTCTTTTTTTCTTGCAATCTATAAAACACAATGTAAGGATCAATAATAATGAAATTGCAAGTAATGTTAACTACACTTTCTAATTAATAATAGTATATTTAATTTAACACTACAATATTTCTATTTTACCTATTTTACATTAGAAATTTTCAGTTAATTTTAAATTTATGTAGTGCCTAAATTAATTAGGCGATTAGAATGTTTGAAAGAAGTAAAATTATCAACGGATTGGAATACATATACATAGTCAGAAATGAGAGGGTTGGGAAAACTGTAAGACAAAAAGTAGTCAAATATCTTGGTCCAGTAGAACCTATCTACAAAAAAATCAAAAGAGAAACTAGAAAATCAAATGCTTGGCTGTTTGCAAGAGAAATTACTGAAGCCGAGAAGGAAGAATTAAAGAAAGCATTGAACTCCCAAGCTTTTACAAGAGATAGAGCGAGAATCATTCTGTTTTCTATTGAAGGCGAAAAATGTCATGAAATATCAAAAATGATGAAATGCGATGAAAGAAAAGTTAGGAATGCAATCAAATCTTTCAACAAGAAAGGATTACCCTGTATCAAGAGAGGAAAGGCAAAAGGTGCTGAACCAAGATTTACCAAAGAACAGAGGGTTGAAATACTGAGGGTAGCAAATACCGATCCAAGAAAACTTGACCTTTTCTTCACAACATGGAGTTTGCATAAGTTACAGGAATACTTGATCAAAAACAATATTGTGGATTATATCAATCATGAATCAATCAGAATAATATTGAGACAACAAGGATTCAGAATAAGAAAAAGTAAAAAATTTCAGTACAGCAATGACCCAGATTTTTTAAAAAAAAGTTGATAATAGACGGGCTAAAAGAAAAAGTGCCAGAAGGCAGTGTTGTATTATCTTTTGACGAAAAAGGTAAAACTCCAGTAAAACACTATGGAGGAATCAGATGGCAGTCTTCTAGGAAATACTACATACCCTATAGCCAGAAGGTAAAAGGAATCTTTGATATTTTTGCTGCAAGAAATGTCCATTCAGGTGAAAGGCATTGGAAATTCTATCTTTGGAAGAATTCCTTCATAGTAATTGATTTTATCGAATATTTAGCAAATGATGTCTATCCTGATAAAGACCTCTACATAATACTTGATGGGTGGAGAGCCCACACATCCAATGTTTTCAATGCCTATGTGGATATTCATCCGAGAATACATCCCATATATCTTCCAACTTGTTCTTCCTGGTTAAATGATATCGAAAAAGATTTCTCCAATGTACAAAAGGATGTCCTGAATAACAGCAACTTCAGTTCAAAAATTGAGGCTGTTGATGCAATTTCATTGTACTTCGAAAATATACTTAATTCAAGTTGAAAGTGTAGTTAACGAAACCAGGTTTACATTTATCATTTATTTTACCTGTTCAGATTTATAAATAATTTTTTGCATCAAGTAAGGTCAGCTTATAGCTATTATAATCTGGAGAATATATGCATATTTTTTATTTTTAGAACAATTTAATAACGTTATAATTCTTTTTTTAATATATTGGCATTCTTTAGTCATATTTTGAAATATCTTCTTTTGAACCTAAAAACCATGTTTTAAGCGGGGTTTTTGTTTTTAAGATGTTAATTAATTTCTTAATCTGGAGGGTGTTTTTATTTGACTAGAGAAACTGGTTTTCTAAAGGTTGTTATTATCGGTGGGGGTCATGGTATCTCTCAACTTGCAAGATATCTAGACCTTTTTCAAGATGTTGACTTGACTTTTTTAGTGACGGCTTTTGACAGCGGAGGTAGTACAGGTAAATTAAGAAAGGAAGGAATAATCGGCGCTGGAGATTATACAAAAGTGTGCAATGCTCTTTCCAGATCATCACCTCGTTTAGTAGAAGCAAGAGAATTAAGGAACAATGAAGGGCATAGTATAAGAAATCTTGATTTTGCAGAATTTTGGTTATTTGGAGGGCCAGAATATGCGATGTCAGAAATTCAAAGAAGGTATAGTTTAAATCCGAAAAGAAGAGTATTCCTGTCAACCCTTGATGACTGTGATTTATATGCAGAGCTACAGGACGGAAAAACTTTAAGAGGTGAACATGAAATAGATCAAAGAGGGGTAAATCATGAAAATGATATAATGAGTATAGGTTTAGATAGAAGAGCAAGAATATACCCTCCTCTAATTCCTCATGTTTTATATGCAAATTTAATTGTTATTGGTCCAGGTAGTCTTTATACCAGTGTTCTTCCTCATTTTTTAATCGAGGATTTCATCAGTCTTATTCAAGCATCCCAAGCTAAATTAATATATGTCTGCAATGCTGTAACTGAACCTGGTTCTACTGATGGCCACACTTCAGACGATCATGTAGCGCAACTTCAAAGAATGGGGATAATTCCAGATTATGTTTTAGTTGACAACACTCAAAGGTATGGGGATGCTACAAGGGAAGCCTATGGGTTAGAAGGAAAGGAGTTAGTTCTTCCAAATTCAGTTTCAAGATATCCCAGACCAGAGATTGTTTTAGGGGATTATACCTATCTTAATGGGACTTCAATTTTACATGGGCCACAAATCACAAAAGAAATATTTGGAATAGGAAAATACTATTTAAGTCATTAATCAAGTTAATAATTCTATGCTTCAACAAATCTACCGCTCACTCTACAAATTTTTTGGCCCTCAATACTGGTGGCCGACAGCTGGCAGCAATAAAACACTTGAAATAATCATCGGAGCAATACTAACCCAGCAAACTTCTTGGTCTAATGCCGAGAAAGCTATCCAAAACCTGAATAGAGAAAGCCTAATTAACCCAGAGAAACTGCGTGATGCCCAAAACGAGAAGCTCGAGAAATTAATCCAACCCTCAGGCTACTATCGCCAAAAAACAAAGAAGCTCAAGAACTTCATCAACTTCCTCTGGGAGAAGCATAACGGCAAGTTAGAAAGATTATTCGATCAGCCTATCCATGAACTTCGGGAAGATTTATTGTCAGTGAATGGAATAGGAAAGGAGACCGCTGATTCAATCATACTTTACGCTGCGGAAAAACCCATCTTTGTCATAGACGCTTACACAGCCAGATCCATGAATAGAATAGGAATCACCCAAGAAAAAGAGTATGGCAAGCTGCAAGAAATATTCCACAATAACCTTCCACATGATGTTGGGTTGTTTAACGAGTTCCATGCTTTAATAGTCAGGTTAGGAAAAGATTATTGTAGGAAAAAACCTAGATGGAACCAATGTCCACTGAACACGAGGTGTGATTATGCAAGTAGTATTAACAACCTGCCCGATAAATGAAGCCGAGAAATTAAGAGAGAGCCTGCTTAAAGAAAAACTGGCAGCATGCGCATTGATCATACCGATGAAAGAAAGCAAGTTCTTGTGGGAAGGAAAAATAGACTGCGCAGAGGAAAGTCTTTTAGTTTTCAAAACACAGAAAAAATTGGCAGGTAAACTATTCCAAAGAATCAAGGATATACATCCGTATGACATTCCATTTATTGCTGAAGTTGATGTTAAAAAGGTAAACGAGAGTTATGAGAGATGGTTGAATAAGGTGTTAGCCAAGTGAGAAAAACGATAAGATTTTTTGTTGTGATGATCCTTTCGGGTCTAGTTTTCGGATTAGCTGCCACAAATTGTTTAAATCTTTCCATTGACGATATTATTGGCTCGATATATGATCATGCAAGTCCAGAAGCGAAGGAAAGCAGCGTTCAAAATATGAGACAGGCTTGCGATGATTTAAAAGTGATTTCAGAAAGGCCAGATATCATTGTGGAAATTAATCCTCGCATAAACATGGAGGAGCTGAAGAAGACCTGCCAAAAAGAATTGGACGACAGGCGATTGTTCGTTGAGACCATAAAGTCCCAGACAGGAGGCATTGAAAGCATCATAAGCGAAAACCCTGGTTTAGCAAGATATTCTATTCTGCTGAAACCCAACCTTAAAGTCACAATTGCAAGTGTTGGGCTGATTGTTTTATTCTTGATCATACTTTTTATTGTCGAGGATACCTACATCACTCTGTTCAAGACTGTTGGTAATATTTTTTTGACGACTTCATTAATATTGTTTTTGATCTACTTTTTTCCAAAGACAATAGAACATCTCACCAATGTAGATACCAGCTTTCTTCTGGAATTGGATCAGGCGGGGGATAGAATAATTGGCCTCAGGGAGACTCTTCTAGTCCTGCTTCCCATAATCTTGGATTCAGTTTTCACTGATTCATTGGTGATTTATGCTGGGGCCATGTTTGCCTTGTGGCTGGCTATTTTCGCGCTTCTTCATGCCAAAAGTAATAAATTAATAACTGTTAACAATAATAATACTGAGGATCCAGCGGGCCCATAGCTCAGCATGGTAGAGCAGGTGACTCTTAATCACAAGGTCGAGGGTTCGAATCCCTCTGGGCCCATTAGAGCGAGGCTGTAGTTTAGCGGGGGATCACTCTATGATTTGCATTATTGATTGTGGAACTTCATGGCTTGAAGAAATTAAAAAAAATGTATCTGAATTAAAAAAGCCATACAAAGTAATTAAATTTGATGAAATAGAAGACTGTAAGTTTAAATCTTTTTCTGGAATTATTATTTCTGGGGCTCCAACACTTCTAACTCAGGTTGACTTGAAAAAATATATGAGTCTTTTTAGATTTATTAAAACTGTAAGCATCCCAATATTAGGGATTTGCCTTGGACACCAAATAATAGGACTATTATACGGCTCTGAGGTTCATGTTGGAAAAATGGTTAATAAGAAAGAAAAAATAGAAATTGTAAAACAAGATGATTTATTTTTAGGAATCAAGAATAATTCTCTCTTTCAGGAAGAACACTCAGAATTTATAACTTTACCTGAAGAATTCCAATTGCTAGCAAAATCGAAAACTTGTGATAATGAAGCTATGAAACACAAAAAACGAAAAATCTATGGTGTACAATTTCATCCTGAAGTATCTGGGAGCAATGGAAAAATGGTTTTGGATAACTTTTTAAAAATAAGATCTAATAATTAAGTGATCCCCGCTGTATCAGACCCTTGCTGTAAATTCCGCTCGGTACATAAGATATTCAGCCCGCAAAAACAGGAGATTTCATGAAAAAGAGGAATATTTCAGTCGCATTGGAATGCTTTGTAAAGAAGGACGGAAAATACCTGATGCTGCATAGAAACCCAAATAAGAGACTTATGCCTGGCGTATGGATGGCTCCTGGCGGGCATATAGAATTCTTTGAAGGTTTATTTGAAGCCGCTAGAAGGGAAATAATGGAAGAGACAGGCCTTAAAATAAAGAACCTGAAGATAAAGGCGAATGGTGTTGGTTATCTGAAAGATTTAGACGAGGAACTTTATTTCTATTTCCTGACAGCAGATTATGATGAAGGTGAATTGATGCAAAACCCAGAGGATGGAGAATTAGCCTGGCTGCATCCCCAAGAAATATTCAAACTTGACAATTTATTAGCAGAGCTGCATGAAGTTTTGCCTCATGTATTCAACGATGATGACAAAGTTATTTCCTATAAGGTTGCTTATGAGAAAGGGAATGAAATGAGTTATTTAGAAATTGAAAATTCATAGACAGAATGGAAATATAAAAATTATAATACCCGCAAGGTATCTCACAATTTCAAATTATCTTCTGGGTAAAACATAAAGGAAATTATCTGGGCTTATTGTTTCTAAATCACATTGTCTAACATAATATTTTTCGCGTACAGCTACCCCATCGAGATCCTCAGAAGGTGTTTTGATAAACCCATCTTCATCCAAAGCAAAGACACGATAAGTATCAACCATTTGAGGACCATACAGTTCCCAAGCCTCCCCTACTGCTACTCTTCCTTCAGCCGCATACTTAGGGAAGCGAGATTGCTATCGAGTTCCATTTTTAATAAACCACTGTGGATGCGAATGCCGTTGCATAAATTTACTTGCCAAATATAGGGTTAAATACCTTTCTGCTTCCAAAAACTCCTAAAAATGTATTTATGAGTAGCTATGGTCTCATCTTCATTTACATTAGAGGCCAGCTAGAATATGCAACTGAGGTAATTAAAGCTAATGAAACACTAAAAACAAAAATCCAAAAAAAATTATATGATTAGAAATTCTCCAGCAAAAGGATTTATTATATATTCACCATATTATTTGCCATGACTTCAGAAATAAATCAAACAGAACTAATGACAGCAGAAATAAAGACTGACCTGGAAGGGATGGGTTTTAATCTTTTTCATACCCTAGAAAATGGCGTAATGTGGGGTTTTGACGGCTCGACAAAATACTTCCCAAGGGAAACTTACATAAGGGAAAGCAATAACGGAAAACCGAAAATAAAAATGAGATTGGAAAAAACAAACAACGGGATAATATTGATAATAAATTCAGAGCCCTTTAAGCAGCAGAACCATCTTGACAGAGCACAGCTAGAAGTAAAAGATATACTGACGATTGTAAAAGAGTATATGAATTTAATCTGAATCCCTAAATATTCACTGTTAAATGAAATTTTGATATAACAGCTCACCATTCCCATAAAATTTCTAAAACACAATAAAATAAAAATTTAGCATCGATTTTCAATTAAAAATGACTAAAATGTGGCTTAATTCTACTTTTCATACAAAAGATTTATTAACTAAATAAAACAATTTAATATTAAATATAAAAATTAAGGTAAGATAAAAATGGTCGCAAGAAGAAAAAGTGCTGCTAGATCTTCCACAAGAAGAGCTGGGGCAAAAAGAAAAACTACTGCTCGAAAAACTACAAAAAGAGCAGCTAGAAGATAAAAATGTTTTGTTTTTTTTCTTTTTCTCTTTTTTAGCTTATTTTGCATATATGTGGTTTTATGAAGGTGAAAGAGCAAACACCTACTGTGCTTGCAATTGCAGTAAAAGGCGATAAATTTCTCTTAGTTAAAAGAAACAGAAAAAATAGGTTTGAGCCTGGTAAATGGGGATTTGTCGGCGAGGCTATAGATTTTGGCGAGGATGTAATTCCTGCATTGAAGCGCGGGTTAAAAGAGGAGACAAACCTTAATCTTCAATCCTGGAAATTATTTAATGCTTATTCCTTTCAATTTGATTCTGATGACAAGCTAAGGCATGCTATTATTGTTGCGTATATTTGCGAATGCAAAGGAGAGGTTAGAATAAATCATGAGTCAGAAGAATACGGATGGTTTAATATTAGAGAAGCAAAAGGATTAGACCTGATAAAAGGAAATGAAAAAATAATAGCCGACTTAGAGAAATTTTTTGACAATGCTTAAGACATCTTCATGAACTTGCTCTATACTTTTTTCTCCGTCAATTGCATGCCATTTGCTAAGAATTCTTCTTTTTGCTTCTTGTTCATAGAATCTTCTTACTTCTTCAAGATAACTCAGGTTGCTTTCATGGTAGTCTAGTTTGCCTTTCTCTTTCTGTTTTCTTTTCATGCTTGTTTCAGGCTTGATGTCAATGTAAATGATTGCATCGGGCTTAACATAATCCATGAGTTTAGCGAATGCAATTCCTTTCTTAAAATCAAGCCCCCTCGCAGATTGGTAAGCAATAGTTGATGTTATATACCTGTCCATGATCACGATGTTGGTTTTTGTTTTCTGAATCTTTTTTGATGTTAGCAATGTATCAGATGCAAAAAGTGTGAATGCGCTCTCTGGATCCAGGCTCAATTTTCCGTCCAGATATGATTTGATTGCTTTTCCTATATCCGTGCTATAGTCCGGAGAACGAAATGCCTTGTGGGAGATATTATTTTTTGCCAAATATTCTTTCAGAAGTTTAGTCTGAGTCTCGCCCCCGCATCCATCCAAGCCTTCAATAACTATAAATTTCATATTACTAATTAATTGTTTATTAATAAATTGTTAAATGGAGTGATAGGAATGTTAGCTGTCTTGGTTGGATTGAAGGGTTCTGGCAAGACTACATTGATGAAGAAGGCTCTTGAGAAAAGGCCTGATATAAAGCACATAGTTGCAGGGGATTATTTTGCTGAATATTACAAGAAGAAAGACATGAACAGGGATCAAGGCGATTTAAGGGTAAATTCTTCAGAGCATTTTAGGATCCACAAAGAAGTCTTCAAAAAAATAAAGGAAGAATGCAAAAAACACAAGAATGTCATTGTTGATACGCATGCATTCCTGACAAAGAAAGAAGGGTTTTATCCTGGTTTGCCGTTATTCGCATTAGAAGAGCTTAAGCCTGATGTGATTGTAGCGTTGGAATACAGGCCAGAAGATATACTCAAGAGAAGGGAGAAAGATGTCAAGGAACTAGACAGAAAAAGAAGTGCTGCCCTGACAATAGAAGGAGTGAAGCTCGAATATGATGTACAGAGGGGCTACTTGTTCGCGGCTTCTGCGATGGTTGGATGCACAGTCAAGCTGCTGCAAAGATTTGAGCCAGAGAAGCATGTGTTTGAGCATACAGAAAAGAATGCCGAGGAGTTGCTGGAGTTATTTGAGTAATCTTTTAAACATTACTTACCAATTCTATTGTAGTTGTCGGGGTAGTTCAGTGGTTAGAACGCCGCGCTCATAAACTCTGTTGAATGAGCTATGATTTGATGATTAGGTGAATCGCGGAGGTCGTGGGTTCAATTCCCACTCTCGACATTGAATTGTTAGAACAGAAACAAAAGAATAATCAATCCATGATTTGCTGAGTTCGACTATTGCCTAAAATAATATCTGATATAAAAAAAATTTATACAAAATAGAAAGCCTTAAATTCATTGACGCTAGCGTTTAAGGAACGAAATCTTTAAATATACCTAAAACCTTAATTTATACCAGTTAGAGGCTGTTTTAAGCCTTTAAAATAAAAATAAGGTGAAAAAAATATGGCAGTAGTAGTTAAGAGTGCTGTAAGAGAACTAGTTAAAGGAAAGTACAACGTAAGTGAAGAGTTCTTAGTTGCCTTAGATGCAGACGTTGCAGCCCTTGTAAAGAGAGCTGCTAGAAGAGCAGAAGACAACGGCAGAAAAACACTAAAAGCAAGAGACATTTAAATGTTTGAGGGGGGTAAAATCCCTTATCTTTTTTCTTTTTGTTTTTAAATCTGAATGAACAATATTTTCTATGGGCGTCAGAGGAGTTATAAGGGATATTATTTCGATTTATTTCGGAATTCAGATAATACTTCTTGTACTGCATGATAAAGTTCCAACCAAAGGGCAGCTGTTATTGTATGCAGCTTTTTTATTGTTTTTTTCGATCTGGTTTTTAATGGAAAGAATTGGCTTATTCCCAAAACTATAAAAAATTACGATTCTGTTGCACTAAAGTCACCCAAACAAGATTGTCGCATATCGGCACCTAAATCCAACATCTCTATTTTCAATGTATCAAATTCCATAAACAGCTATTATTGCTATAATTATCAAACCTGACAAGCATCTAATATATTAAAAACTGAATAGTTGTTTAACCGTAAATCCTCAATAACACCTTGAAAGGTCTGTAGAGCAGTTTCTCTATCTGATCCTCTATAAGTAAGAGTTACTTGACTACCTGACGCCACAACATCCACACCAAAACGAGCTATTAGTTGATTTCGATAGTTGTGGTCTTGATACAAAACTACAAGAGGTCCTGAAGCCGTTATTGTTTGTGAAATTTTCATATAGTTTGATAGTGAGTTAACTTTTTAAGCCTTTTCAGACCTCAAAAAACGTAATTCAATTAAAGACTGTACTGAAAATTCTGTAATAGGGATTAGTGTTGCATATATTGATAATGATGTCTAATCATATTCCCCAGTAACTTCTATCCCTGACTCTTCTTTTGGACGCATGGACAAAAACAAACTACCACCCTCTTAACTTATAATATTCTTTTTTCATCTCTTCAAGATTTTTTTCTCCGATAAGGCTAGTCTTGAGGTAGACCTTCATCGGATAGTTGAGCAGCCTCTCGCTGAGCGTATCATCCTTTTTTGTCAAGCCCGCCTCAATGTTAATTTTTCTCTCCAGCTGAATTATTTTCCCGCCTAAAGACTGCAGGAACTCTTCATCAACATTAAGACCAGCGGTTGAATTAATTGCTTCAATTATATCTTGGCTGTCAAAGTGACCGTCAACAAAGCCGCAGAATCCAGTTGAGTCGCTGGCAGCTCTTTTGTCCTGGTCTTTTATTGCTATTTTCGCTTTTCCTTTTGTTGACAGTGGCCTAAGGGATTTCAAATCATCTTCAACAGGCCTTCCTTTTCTGTGGTCTGCTCCTGTCGGGCTGGTTGCATAGCATAAAGCCGTAGCCCACGAAGATCTTGGGTCCCATGCTGGGGATTCCAAACCTTTTCCGCCTGCTAGAAATTCTTTTGACCCTGGTATTTTTTCTGATGCCCTGAAAGAGCCTTCTGCGAGCAAGTCGCCTATGCCTTTCCTGAATGCAATTTTTTCAATTAAGTCCAATATCATCTCATTGCCTGCCCATTTTTCTTTAACCAATCCTTTCTGGCAGCATTCCCTAAACCAAGCTATAGTTGCCCCGCAGGAAATAGTATCCAATCCATAATTGTCGCAAAGATCATTCGCTTTGATGAGCACATCCATGTCATAGTTTTCGCAGTCTGATCCCAATGAAAAGATTGTTTCATACTCCGGCCCTCTTGCTAAAGCATTATATTTTTTTGATTTGGTTATTCTCTCGCATCTTACAGGGCAGTTCCAGCATCCCCAATCGCTTTCAGTCATTTTTTGGACTGCGAATGCATTTATTTTTTTTGCTTGCGGCGTGTGGTTTTTTCTGTAATTGTCGACAGGGAATGTCCTTATTTTATTTGAATACTCAACCACATTTGAAGTCCCGCAAGAAGACAATCGGTTTGTAGCAAGATTCTTGTTTTTGAATAATTTTTTTGATAATTCCCTAACCCTTGCTTCATCATGCACATCAACTTTTTTTCCTGTGTTGACTACTATCGCCTTAAGTTTTTTTGATCCTAGAATAGCTCCTGCTCCGCCTCTACCGGCGCTTCTCCAGTCAAACTGCAATGAAGCAAACCTGACGAAATTTTCTCCTCCTTGACCGATGCATGCAACACTAGCCTTTTCGGCATCAAATCTTTTTATCAATTCCCCTGTTGTCAATCCCCATTCATCCTTAGCATCATGCAGGCTTAACTTGCCATCCATGATTGCGGCGTAGACTGGCTTTTTGCTTTTTCCTGTGACTTGAATAGCATAATAGCCTTGCGACCTCAGCCTCCAGCCAAAATGGCCGCCGGCATTTGATCCAAGATAAAATCCTGTTAGTGGCGATATCCCAGTCACTTCCAAACGGCTGGATGACGGCAGCATTGTTCCTGTTACCGGGCCTGTTGTTATGAACAGGCTGCTCTTAGGGTCAGTTGGACCTCGAACATCTTCTGACAATAGAGCCGCTCCTAATCCTCTTCCGCCCAACCATTCATGGATAAGCTTTTTTGGTATTTGTTTCTTTTCTATTTTTTGTTTGGTTAGGTCTATTTTTGCCAGGCTGAATTCCATAGAATTATTATTAGCTTTAAAAACTTAAAAATAAGAGATTGAAGAATTGGCTGCATCATGTCTAAAATTCAAAATTATGAACAATGCTTTTTTCTTTTTCTGACTGGATTTCAGCAACAACTCTAATTAACTTTTCAATAGGCGTGCTTTTTATTTTCTCTTTCAGTAGCTCATCAATCTGGAATATTCCTGCAGAGTTTGACATGAGGATTTTCACAAGAATCGGTTTTTTTTCGCCTTCAAGGATTTGCACCCTCTCGATTGCTAAAGCAGACACAGAATGAATGGTTACACTGCCTATCTCGAATGGTATTCTCGCTCTTCCCTGCTCCATGTCTAATGCATCTGCTACCCTGACAATGCCTGCTTCAATAGTCAGCGGCTCTTCCTCTTTTGAATGCCCCATGATTGCATGCAGCACTTCGGACTTAATTATAGTTCTTGTTTCTTCGCTGTCATAGATTTGAGGGAGATACTTGTCGATGAATTTCAATGAGAGCGGCACGCTGAATTCTTCATGATCTTTTCTTCTGATAACCATCCCTATGTCATGAAGCAATGAAGCAAGCACAACTATGACTTCAGCATCCTCCTGCTCTAACCCATGATCTTTTATCACATTAGGGATAATTTTTTTCCTTTCCAGGATTCTCAATAATTCCAACGAATTCCTGCAGACTATTTGAATGTGGACTGGACCATGGTCATTGAATCCCATCCTGTCTATGGCGTTGATGTTGGCGCATTTCCATAAAGTCTCCAGCTCTTTGTCTTTATTGACTAGGTTAAGGAGCTCTTCCAGCCTATCGTTGTCTTTAACATCAAGCCTGATCATTGCCCTCGATTTTAATATTTGATTTGGCTAATAATAAATCATTGAGTTGATTTGATGGGAGATTCCAAGCCGGTTTCTTACAGTGCTGGAGGAATTGTAGTAAATAAAAAAGGTGAAATATGTCTAGTCAGGGATAAAAACCTTGATTTAAATGATTGGTTCATTCCTAAAGGCCAGAAAGAAAATGGAGAAACCTCTATTGAAACAGCTAAAAGAGAAATATGGGAAGAAACTGGTCTTGGAGGCTTAAATTTGGTTAAAAAGTTGGGTAAAATTAGAAGACCGAATATGGAAAATCCGGAAGAATTGAAAATAATTGACATTTTCTTATTTAGGGCTTCTGAAGAAAGAATTGAGCCGCAGGAAGATTGCACAAAAGCGGAGTGGTTTGAAATATCTGAGGCTGAAAATAATTTGTGCTCAAAGGATGAGAGGGAATTCTTCCAAAAACACAAAGATGAAATAATAAATGCTGTTGATGTGAAATGAAAAAGAAGAATGTTGTCATGTGCATCTTAAAAAACAAAGGAAAGATACTGCTGCTCAAAAGAAGCGGGGAAGACAATTTGTATCCAAACAGGTGGAGCTTTGTTTCAGGCGGCATTGAAAAAGGTGAGGAGCCCATAGAAGCCGCTTATAGGGAAGTAAATGAAGAAGCTGGAATTGAAAAAAATGAGTTGAGGCTAAAGAAGAAAGATTTTTTTGTCAGCACAAATAGAGAGATTAATGTCACATTCAACACAAATATTTTTTTGTTTGAAATTGAAAAAAGCAAAGTGATTTTGAATGAAGAGAATGATGATTATTCATGGGTTGCCCCAAAGAAACTTTTTGATTTTTACTTAGCTCCTATAAACATACAGGTTGCAATAAAACTGCTTGGAAAGCTTCCTGTCAGAAAAGGCATACTTGCAATAATCTACAGAAACTCGGACTCATTTTTGATTGTAAACACTAGGAATGAAAATTTGAGTTTTATAGCAGGCGCAATTGAAAGAGGAGAAAGAGAAAAGGAAACTGTTGGAAGAGAAGTAAAAGAAGAAAGCGGAATTGATGTTGATATGAAAGGGATAAAAAAACTTCCATTTGTTAATAAATTCACTTATGATAAAGGTTTCTTGGAAGGTGTTAAGGGAAGACAAAATGTCTATTTGGCTAAAGTGTATGATGAGAAAGAATTGAAATGGGATGATAAAGAAATATTTGATGCTAAATGGATGAGCAAAGAAGAAGTCAGAAAGAATCTTACTTTTGACCATGTTAAAGATATATTTGAAAAAAGCCTGAAATATTTAGAGGTTGATTGAATGATAAAACTCTTTGTTTTTGACATGGATGGTGTTTTGATTAAGATTAAAGAAAACTGTTATGCAAGCAAATTATTCCAAGATTTATATGGGATTCCTCAAGATGAATTCTATGATGTGTTAAAGAAAAATAAATTCTTAGAAAGAACAAAAGACGATGGGTCAACATTCAAACTTTTCTCTGAATTATTAAAAAAATACAAAGTAAAAATTACTGAGAAAATATTTTGGAATATATGGTTCAATAATTTCAAGGTTAAACAAGATTTAGTGGACTTTGCGCTTTCACTCAAAAAATCTGGGAAGAAGATTGGCATACTTTCCGACCAATTCTTTGAAAGGGCTGAATATCTTAAAGATAATTTGGATTGGATGAAAGAATTTGATTGTGTTCTATTTTCAAGCGATTTTGGGGTTACAAAGCACGACAAAAAATTTTTTAAGATTCTTATAGAAAAAGCTAAATTAAAACCAGAAGAGATATTTTTCACTGATGATGATGAAAAGAATGTTGAAGTTGCAAGGAGTGTCGGGATTAAAGGTATTAATTTCACTAACTGGGTGTGGGACAAAAATAATCTGCATACCCCCAAATTAGCCAAAAAATGAGTCGATTTTATCCCTCATATAATACAATATTAGCGTTTTAAAAATAAATCCCTATAAGACCAAATATATCATAGGGACAAATGACGATTTGACTGGAATTAACCGTCTAGAGGCTCTAAATGGGCTTTAGGAAATATGTGATTGGATGGTAACAAACAAAACACGAAATATCATAATTCTTCCCACTCAAAACTAGAGAAAAAATAATTATGTCCCACAGTCTCACTAACTTAAATGATCTTATAAAGGAATTAAAAAAATTAGGGGTTGAGGTTGAATGATATACATAGCCTATCCGTCAAAAACGTCAGAAGAAATAAAACAAGTATTCAATGAGCTATCAGAAACCTTTAAAGTAACAACACCAGAAGACAGGCATCAATTCTCAAGATATGAGTTCGTTAAAAAATCAGAAGAACTGCTAAAGGATTCGATAGTCTTCATGGCCGAGTTTTCCGAGCCAAGTTCCGGGGTGGAGATAGAAACAAATTGGGCAGTCGAAAATAAAATCCCGATAATATTCTTTTTAAGGGAAGGGAGCGATTACCCAGACTCGCTGAAAGACGTTTATCTCAGGGTTATAAGATATGCTGATGCTGAAGAGTTAAGAAGAAAAGTCAATGAACTATTGAATGAAGAATACCTTGAGGAATCGAAGCAAGAATTCTTCGAATACAGCGATAAGAAACAATACAAAGCCTACAAGAAAGGCTGGAAGAGAAAGTACAAGTGATTAAATTTTTAACATCTTGAATCAAAATACTAAAATATATGGTGTAATCATCTCTGGTAATATCGTAAGGTATTCAGATAAAAACCCCCATTTAATAGATTCCATACATCTGGATATTGTGAGATCCCATGACTTATGTTTTTTGACAGATGAAAAGAAATTAGGGAATTTGAAAACTTTCTACGAAAATATCATGACAGAAAATAAATTTATGAAACAATTTAATTAGCATTTTTCTTTATTTCTTCAATCAATTTATCAATTCTCCTAACACCTTCTTTATAAGAAATCTTTTTTTTAGGAGTAATAACTGTAACAAAATTTCCATTTAACCTAATAGTTTCGATTTTTCCGCCTATTTTCATTGCAAACACTATTAATATTATAACTCAGGATTATTAATACATCTGCCTGAAAAATTAACGTACATGAAGTGATCGGATGGAAGTCAACCAAATAATCCAAGAACTAAAAAAACATTCCAACCCAAAAGACAGGGAAGGCATGGCAAAATTTGGGATAAACCCTGACAAAGCCCTTGGCGTAAGAATACCAGTCCTGAGAAAGTTGGCGAAACAATTGGGAAAAAATCATACTCTTGCACAGCAACTCTGGGATACAGAAATACATGAAGCAAGAATTCTCGCTTCAATGGTGGATGATCCAAAACTGCTAACAGAAAAGCAGATAGACAAGTGGTCGAAAGATTTTAACTCATGGGACTTATGCGACCAGTGCTGCATGAACTTGTTCGAAAAACTGCCTTCAGCATTTGAAAAGGCGATAAAATTGACAGACAACGAGGAAGAATTCGTTAGAAGAACTGGCTTTGCGTTGATGGCCTGTTTAGCTTGGCATGATAAGACGAGTCATGATGAGGAGTTCCTTAAGTTTTTTCCTGCTATAAAAAAATATTCAACAGACGATAGGAATTTTGTTAAAAAAGCGGTCAACTGGGCTCTGAGAAATATCGGGAAAAGAAGCGTATTCTTGAATAAAGAATCATTGAAGGCAGCAAAAGACATTCAAAAACTGGATTCCAAAACCGCAAAGTGGATTGCATCTGACGCTATCAGGGAATTGGAAGACCCTAAGATACAGAAAAGGCTGAAATGATTATTCTTTTATCTGGGCGTTTATTAGTCTGGCTTGCTGTGAGCTCCAGTCCTTGTTCGAGTTTTCTTTCATGTATTCACACCAGCGATTGATAAACCATATTCTCTCTTCGAAATTCCTTTTCATTTTATCTCTAAATTCCTTTTCATCAAACTTGATCATAAATTTCACCGAAGTATTTTTTTGCTATACTATGAACTGAAAGATCTTCTATAAAATCTTTCAACTTCTTTGTATCAATTTTACCCTTAAAAACTTTAAATAAATGCACAGCATCTTCAATGTCTTTTTGATTCCCGCCTTGCCCGAGTTTTAATTTATAAGCTATCTGAATTTCAAGCGGAGAAAAAAATAGATAGTTGCCATCAAAGTTGATTTTAATTTTATTTTTCAGGCTAAAGCTATCAGATTCATCTTCTGGGTATTTAATTTCTACATTTGGAACCATTTGACCATCCTTTGAGATTCTTATACGTTCATTATCATCCAATAATTCAATAGCATGATCTATATCTGGAGTATTAATAATCCAATAACCATTAGCAGTTACTTCTTCAAGAAAACTCTTCATATCACTTTTTTTTATAATAATGTCGATGTCTTCGGTTGCCCTGCTCCTTCCAAAAAATATCGCCACATAGCCGCTGACAATAACATAGTCTGTGTATTTTTCGAGTATTTTTACCAGATCGAGTACAAATCTATCGAGATTATTGACTACTTTCCCGTTCAGGGTTATTGTTTTGTTTTTGACTTCCAGCTCCATGTTTTGTTATTGTGTTTTTAGTTATTAATTAGTTGATTTCCTGAAAATTAGAATGAATTAGGCTGTGTGGAATTCTGCTACAGTGAGACAATTATCCCATTTTATCCGAAGAACATATTTCAACCGTCCCAGCTATTCCTAGCAGTAGAGATAGATTGAATGTATGATGTGATGTATCAAGCGGTCCTAGGGCCTGGTGAAGTTGCAGATGTTAGAGTTGCAGGGATGAGAATTTGGTATCAGAGATTTCATGAGATTAAAAATTATTATTTTTCATCATCCATTTGAATGTTGGTATTACGTGAATTTTTTTATTATTTACTTCTAATTCATCCTCTTGCTCTTCTGTTAAAATAAAACCTTCTTTCAAATTAAACATGTTCATGACCTCTAGCAGGCCGTCGATCTCTCTTTTCTTATTATCTTTATCCAAAATGTAACATACCTGTATGGCCTCCTTAATTTTTGCTCCTTCTTTTATTAAAAAATCGCACTCGTTTTTACCGGAGTAATAATATATTTCTTTATCCCCTCTTTTCAATTCTATGAAAACGGCATTCTCTAATATCCTTCCTTTATTTGCAGAAAAATTACTTCCTATTAAACTGAATGCAGGATCTACAACATATATTTTTTTTGGTGAATTTAATTGTTTTTTTATTGAAAAATCAAATTTTTGCAATTCAAATAGAAGATAAGAATTGCTTAAATAAAAAACGTATTCTTTAACTGTTATAGCGTTCGATAACCCGAGTAAGTTTTTAAGTGAATTATAAGTGAATGTTGTCGATATGTTAGACATAAGGAAATTTACAAGTTCTTTTATTATTTTTTGCCTTTTAATTGAGTATCTTGCAATAATATCCCTAAATAATATGTTTTCATATAAAGTCCTTACATATTCTTTGTCCTTATTTTTTAGGTACTCTGGCAAGCCACCATTTAACAAATATTCTTTAAAGTTTTTTATTAATTTTACCTTTTTTTGTGTTATATAGAATGAATCTTTTTCAAGTTTAATCTTATTAAAGGTGAGATATTCATAAAAGGAGAATGGGTAAATTTCAAATGATTTGTATCTGCCCGTCAGTCTAGTCCCCAATTCTTTACTTAGAAGGGAAGCATTGGAGCCAATTATTATAACTTTTTTGCCCTCATCTTGTAACCTTCTAACAAAAGTTTCAAATTTATCAATATTTTGTATTTCATCAAAAAAATATGTTTCTATTCTTCCATAAAATTCTGTCAATATTTCATTTAATTGCTCGAAATCTTGAGCGTTAAAATCTAAGAATCTTTCATCTTCAAAATTAACATAGCAATAATTTTTTTTATTTTGCATCATCTGTTTCAATAGGGTAGACTTACCACTTCTTCTTAATCCTGTCAGTATTATTATTCTGTCGTCAGCAAACCATTTTTCTATTTCATCCAATATGTCTCTTCTTACTGTTCCTGCTGTAAGTTTCTCTTCTTTTTGTTGAGCTACTATCTGTCTTAATATTTCTTTGTTTATCATACTAATTAGTAGTTAGTGCTTATATTTAAACTTTACTAATTAACAGTTAGTATACTATTAAAACCATATAATGGGCCTGAACTTCATATTTTAGGGCCCAGCCGGAGATTCGAACTCCGACCAAGAGCTCCACAGGCTCCTATGCTAGCCATTACACAAACCGGGCCATGCGCAACACTAATAATAATGCGAATTAATCTTTAATAGGTTTTATCATTTCAGGCAAAATACAGATAATACAATTTGATCATCAGCCTCACGAGAAGATAAGACCCATAAACAACAATAGGAATCAGAAACCCAATATACATTCCTGTAATAACCTGGAGGGAACTATGCTTTTTGAGCTTAAGCCTGGACCATGCAACAAGAGGAAGAAACACAAAGAGTATAAGAAACCTTAAGTCGAGAATAGCAAGAATTGTAACAATCATGGTGAACGCAAGAGTGTGCAGGCTTATCTTCCAGACTACCCTCAAAGGCAGAATGATGAAAGTGACGATGAGTGTGCAGGCCGCAGAAAAAATAACTTTTCTTGAGACAGGAATTATCAACCCCAGCACTCCAAGTATCACTAACCCAATAGTTATGCTCACAAAAAACAGAAGGTTCTCGTCAACATCCATTCTCTTCAACAAAAACGAGATGAACAGGAAAGCAGAAAATGACAGGATGAACGCAGCGATATCATTGACAAATACTCTCTCTTTGCCCCAGAGGAACGCAGCAAGAATTAAAGCTATTGCCAGTATGTTTGACGGGAAGAATATTTTCTCGATTGTTTTTGCAAGGGTTTTTTTTGCCATGACAATAATTGGCTTCTTGGATTAATTACATTGATCATCCGAAGTAATTCATGTTGTCTGTCTCGAATTCAGTGACTATCTCTATGCCTTTTATCCTTTCTGTCCTGCCGTGAAGAATGCTGCTAATGTCAGGAAAAACATATGATATGCCGTATCTTGCTAACAGTGTGGAGGGATGGTTCGGCCCTAGGGCTTTTTCTGTGATTCTATGAGTGAGCCATCTTGTCTCCTCCTCGCTTGCATAGCCTAAGGAATGGAGGTATTCATGGAGAAGGATGTGGAAGATGTAAGCATTGATCAACCCAATGTCCTCTGTCTTAATGACTTCTTCAAGCAGATTCCTGTTCATTATAATGAAGTTTGATCCTAACTGGTGGAAAGCGCCTATGTGGTTGGATAAGCTCATCAATCCTAGAGACAACCCCACTCTTCTCTTGTCTAAGGTTTTCTCAACCGCTTCCTTGACCAAGCTGAAGATGCATGAAAAGTCTGTGCATTGGTCTAAGCTATTTGACAAATTCATTCAATCACCTGTTTTTGAGATAATGTTCATTGACCTTATCCCAGTTGACCACGTTGAAGAATGCTTCGATATACTCTGATCTTCTGTTTTGAAATTTAACATAGTACGCATGCTCCCAGACATCTATGCATAGCAAAGGCTTCTTTCCAAGGGTTAATGGCGAGTCCTGGTTTTTTGTTGTGATTATTTCCAGCTCTTTCCTGTTAACGACCAGCCAAGCCCATCCGCTTCCGAATAGCTTTGCTGCTGCGTCTGAGAATTGTTCTTTGAATTTCTGCCAGCTTCCGAACTTATTTTCTATCGCTTGAAGTATTTCCCCTTTCGGCTTAACGTCTTTCTTGAGAATAGGCCAGAAGAATGAATGGTTTGCGTGGCCTCCGCCGTGGTTTATGACTGCTGTCCTTATGTCTTCTGGTATTTTATCTGGGTTTTTCAGCAGGTCCTCGATTGGTATACTCTTGAGTTCTTTGTGGATTTCCAATGCTGCGTTCAGCTTGTCCACGTAGGTTTGGTGGTGCTTGGTGTGGTGTATTTTCATGGTCTGCTCGTCTATGAACGGCTCTAAAGCATTGTATGTGTAAGGCAGATTTGGCAATGTATTTTCCATATTTATCACCTCTTTATTGAATTTAGAGTAGAAAATATAACAGTGTTATATTATGGGATTTGTTATTTATAAAGATTTTGGGATTTTGTCATTCTGGAAAGGAAGGGGTATAATTTTAGGAGGGTGCGGGAATGGATTTATTTTTAATAATAACTCAAATGTCATTGCATAGATCATTCAAAACCATCTTAACAAATTCATTTTTCGTTTTTTCAAAACCTTCTTTCGGGGTAAAATAATTTATTTTATCTATTTCGTCCTTGTTTTGAATTTTTATATGACCCTCTACATCACATCTGTAAATGACGCAAATCATGTAATATTGTTGCGATTCCTTTCCGCTGAAAAGATTAGTATAAACGTTGAACAAACCCATTTTTTTAACATCAAGACCGGTCTCTTCTTTTACTTCTCTCTTTATCGCCTCCTCAAGATTCTCCCCAAACTCAATAAAACCTCCTGGTAAGTTCCAAAAACCTTCTGTGAATCCCCTTTTTGCTTTTACCATTAATATTTTTCCATCTTTCTCGATTAAAGCATGAACGACTGGTCTAGTGTAAGTCTTAACTATAGATTTCCTCAAAAGCTCATTTACATTATCCATAGATAGTATGAAGTCTTTGAATATCCAATTGTCTGGGTGTCTTCTTGGTTCTATATCAGATGTGCAAAATAACACTTTAGCCGATCTGTTTTCAAGTAAAGGTTTTTGTACTTCAACATTGAAACCCAAGCTTTCTGTTGTTTTTGGCAAAGTTAATATCTCAGAGTCTCTATCAACAAAAACTCTTCCATTTTTTTCAATGTAATAATATGTTTGTTTCATCCTTTTCCCGCTTTTGAATATATATTTAAGAATTAAAATTATCTCCTTTTTCAATCAAAAAATTCGAAAATTATTATTTTATATTAAATAGGGTGGCAAAATAAATCTATTTAAAACATAAAATATAGCCATGCAATATAAACCATCTTTAGATATTGTGGGCACATTAGGTGGGAAAGGTTCTAGAGCAGCTGTTTATACTGGTTTCGACGGGGGAGATAATGTTGGAATATCAAAAGCCAACCTGCCAATAGATATTTCTCGACCCCAACTTAGACCAGTAGAGGCATCCCAATTGCCTCCTTATGATGAACGCTTTCTGGAAAAGGATCTTCCACCATATATCATCCCTTTAGTCGCATTGCAATTATGGAAAATTTCAGAGGGGTTTGATATAAGAAGGGTTTTAGTGTCCATGAATCAAAAATGGCATCTGGATTTATTTGAAAAATATGTAAAAAGAGGTTCTCTACCAGAAGCAGAATATTTTTATGGTATACATACATATGAAGATCCAACCAAAACATTCGAAAGAATTGATGACGATACTCTTAGCCGTTTTGGAGAACAGCCATTTTTATGGACAACTGGCGACCTTCACTTCTCAGAAGCCCATGTATCTAACATGCTTGATTGCTATAGAAGATTATCAAGAGGTGGCGAGGTTCTAGTAGGAACAAGAATAAGTAGATTTGATGGAATGGTTGGAATATGTTTTAGGCAACAAGCAGACGGAAGGATTGTGGGTTGCTATGAAAACGGTGATGCGGAATTTGCAATAAAGTTTCCTTTTATAGTTCCGCCTTCTCTTATACCTGCTATCAGAGATTTCTCTAGGAGAGAGCAACCAAGGTTAGAAAGATTGATTAGACAAATGGCAAATGAGAGAGGTGTCGCTGTAGTTGAGCCCGAAGGAGAATTCTATAATTTGAATACAGCTCTAGAAATAGAGAGATTTTGTGGATTAACTGGATTAGAAGATACTCGGCAGAGAATAATAGAAAATATGGCAATTTTTAGAGAAATATCGTGACTAAGTCTATCTCCAATTCCCTCTCGGGCTGCTTCTGGAATGCATTGAATTGCCGTGCGAATTTCCGTGCCAGCTGTTTCCCCTGGAGAAATTATTTCCCCTAAAGAACCCTCTGCCCTCGCTTGAAAAAGACCTTTTGAAAGGCAATATCTTGAAATTGCCTGCTTGGATCTTGCTGACATCATAGTCATACCTGTTCATTATTTTCCTGAAGGATTCATGGTCTTCCCTGCTCAGCAATGAAATCGCTTTTCCTGATTCTCCTGCCCTTGCAGTCCTTCCTATCCTGTTGACATAGTCTTCTGCGCTTCTTGGTATGCTGTAGTTGAATATGTGGGTGACGTTCTTTACGTCAAGCCCTCTTGCGGCTACATCGGTTGCAACCAGCATCTTTGTTATTCCCTTGTAGAAGCTGTCCATAACTCTTTCCCTTTTATCCTGTGTCAAGCCTCCATGCAATGCTTTAGCATCTATCCCATTATCCTTGAGGTTAGCAGAAACAGCATCCACCTCTCTTCTGGAATTGCAAAAGATTATCCCTAGCTTAGGTTTTTCTTGATTGATCAGATGAACAAGCAGTGAGAACTTTTTCTGCTGGTCAATATCGCAGTAGTACTGCTTCAGGACCTTCTCACTGACTGTGGTTTTGGTTCTGATCCTTTTTGCGTCTCTTGTGAATCTTCGTGTGATTCCTATCAAATCTTCTGACATTGTAGCGCTGAAAAGAAGCGTCTGCCTGTTCTTAGGGATGTTTCTTTCGATCTCCTCGATATCCTCAATGAACCCCATGTCAATCATCCTGTCAGCCTCGTCAAGGATGAACATCTTGACATTGCGTGCGTTTATGGTGTTGCGCTTCATGTGGTCGATTATTCTCCCTGGAGTCCCGACAACGATTTCGCATCTCCTTAGGCCTGAGATCTGCGGACCCATGCTGACCCCGCCGTAGACTGTCTGCACGCAGAGCCCTTTGGATCGCGAGAACTTCTCGATTTCGATTGCTATCTGCTTTGCAAGCTCTCTTGTAGGGGCTAGAACCAAGCCTTGTATTCCTCCATTCTTGGAGACTTTTTCAACTAAAGGTATTCCGAAAGCGGCTGTCTTTCCTGAGCCTGTTTTGGACTGGCCTATTACGTCATATCCCTGCTTAATAATTGGTATAGTCTCGGTTTGGATGTCTGTAGGGGTTGTAAACCCAATCCCGTTCAAAGAATCCAGCACGGACTTCTCAATATTCATATCTTCAAAATTCATTATTTTATCATCTCTTATTTTTTATTTTTAAAGTCAAAAAAGCAATAGAATTAGCATAATAACCAACGCTATTTGTCACGACTTTTCACTTTAACTTCAATTAACATGGTGAGGAAGGTATTTAAAGGTTGTGGTTGGGGTGTTTTTGTGAATAATTCCTAATTTAGGCTTCTACACTCTATTTCTTTCAGATACTCTCTTCAAGGCTTCTTGCACTTCTGCTACCCTTGCATCTCCATATCCTTCTCTAACAAGCAAGCCAACAAGATTATGGCCTTTAGCATCAGGCATAATATAACCATTACTACCCTGAACTACTGTGACCACTCTTAACAAATCCTCAACAGCTTGATCTAATGGTCTTTTGTACGCCATAATTCAATAGACTGTTCTAAAATATTTAAGAGTATCATCAAGATAAAAATTCAGAAAAGAAGGTACAATCACTCTGAATGTATGTCGTATTTTCCAACAGCCAAATACCTTCCATCTTCCAGCTCTATGTGATAAGCCTCTACTTTTTTGATGGGTCTTCTCTGACCGTTTACAACTACGCCAGCTATCTTGCCTTGGCTATCGTATATAACATCAACTGGGGGATTGCCGTATGTTTCATCAGTTTCTGGGTTAAATTCCCTGATTCTCAAAAATCTTTTCAATGGCGACATGTTCTGAAATAGGTCGAATAATCTTAAATACCCGATAAACCTCAAATAATCTAACCTCCAATCTAATTCATGAAAGACTTCTTCATCTTCAAGCCCTGCAAAGGCGAAGACTCCTTCAAGCTAGCCCCGCAGAAAAAAGTCGACAGAGCCAAACTAATCCAAGCAATCCTCAAGGAATTCAGCGGAAAAATAATCGCTGACACAAGCTTCATAACAATAATAGACATAGGCAAGCCGAAGATAACCGTGACAAGGAAAGGCGAGATAATCGTCAGGGAAGTGGAGCGGATAGAAATGGATGAACTGTCGAGAAGATTGATGAAAATGGTTTAATTCCTGAATCCCATAATAATGATATGAAAGTCTTCGATATCCTGACAAAGCAAACCAAAGAGATGAAAGCAAAAGATCTCATAACACTCAAAAAAAGAACATACGACTATATTCTTTCGATTCCACATGGTGGAACTCTTATACCGGTCGAGTTCAAAAGCAAGATGAACCTTGAGAAACACATACTCATAGGCAGCGATCTCCTAACAGAGAAAGTCTACAAGACTGGGAAAGGGGTAACAATAGCCTCAAAATTAAGCTCTTATCTAGTCGATATGAACAGGTTCAAGGATGTCAGCAAAATCAAAAAACTTCCCAAACACTTGAGGGTTGACGCGCTCTCCAGGCTCCCGGTTTCTAACAAATCAATTCCCATAAGCCCATATAACCAGAAGGAAAAGAAGTATTTGCTGGGTTTCTACGACAGATACCACTCATTAATACAAGAATCAATTCAAGAAATGAAGCAGAGATGCGGGTTTGCCCTTCTGATAGACTGCCATTCATTCAGCTCGAAAGCCCTGAAAAATACCCCGGATAAAGGAAAAGAAAGACCTGATTTCTCTCTAGGAACACTAGATGACACTTCCGCTCACCCGAGAATAATATCAGCTCTGTACAAAGTATTGAAAGATGAAAACAGTGGACTCGGACTGGTAGTGAGAAAAAACAACCCATACAAAGGAGGAGCGATCACCAGAAAATACAATGACCCGATCAGCAACATCCATGCTATGCAACTGGAGGTCAAGGAATCCAACTTCATGAATGAAGGCCTGGAAGGAGACGCAAAAAATGACTTTAAACCCAAGAAAGAAGGGTTAAAGCTTATGAATACAATCATTTGCAAAAGTCTGGAGAAGGCTTCTATAGAGGCGAGGAAGCTAGTTTAAGCCATAATTTATAGTTAAAATCTTCTTAAAAATAGTTACTACTTTTATATAGTAAAATAGAGAAATCTTTTAAAAGTTAAAATATACAATAGAAAATTATGGTTCACCAAGGAATAATAGAAAATGTCCCAAAACACCCTCAATATATGTACCCATACCCACTCCCAAATTGGGAACAGGGATATTTAGCAACTCATCTTTGACAGTCTGAGAGATAAAGTACCTGAGAGTCTCAAATTCTTAGAATTTGTAGTCAGTAAAATTTTATTGCTTACAAATATTTCATTGG
>Ga0210014_1000742_pt1 | contig 26386 bp, 19 predicted proteins | sample CryGeymeta201519_FD_183983 | JGI IMG/M metagenome (GOLD analysis project Ga0210014, IMG submission 183983) | Groundwater microbial communities from Crystal Geyser aquifers in Utah, USA - Crystal Geyser metaG 2015-19 (SPAdes) (version 2) | ecosystem: Environmental > Aquatic > Deep subsurface >...
ACCGGTTAGAACATCGCCTCCATCGTCATCGCAGGATGGTTGTGCGCCCCCAGCCAGGCCAGCAATTCGTCCACCGTGGTGGCATTGCGCTCGTCGGCGATCTTGGCAAGCAGGTCGGGATCGCCTTCGCGCTCGGCGACGGCTTTGAATTCCTCGGCCATGGTTTCCTTGAGCACGCTGCTCATCCAGACCACGCGCTTGAAGCCGCCTTCGGCCGAGATGAACTTGGGGCTGATGAGATAGAACTTGCCAACGCCCATCACACCCGGCGTCTGCAAGCCGCCGCCGGCAATACCGGCCAGCGTGCTGAAGGTCATGCCGGCTGGGGTCATGCTCGTATCCTCGCGGCTCAACACCATCACGCCGTTGGCCTCCGGGATGAGCATGACGATGCATTCGAAACAGCCGCAGTTCTTGACGTGAATTCCGTTTGCCAGGTAACTGTTGATGTCGAGCAGGCTCAGATTGTAGACGTAGTCGAATTGCCCGTTGTTTTTCACCTTTTCGACGCGGGTGATGGTATCCAGAAAGAAGTCGTTTTCCAGCCAGGGCGTGAGCGTGGCGGATGTTTCAGGCGCTTCTTCCACAACGAGACGGACGTTGTCCACAACGGGCCGCGAGCGTCCCGTTTTGTAACAGAATAACGTGGATGGACTGAGGACAGCGTGACTTTCTGATAATCCAGCGAGAGCCTTGCCAGCCTTATATGGCAATACCTGATCCTGTCCTTTGTCGAGGCCATTCTTCGGCAAGGCGGCGATTCGCTTGAGGGTATCGCTTTTTTTTGGGTGTCGCGAGCAAGACAATCCAGCGAAGCGGCGCAGGTTCCCACCGTGCAATTCGACCTTGTAAACCGAGCGGTCTTTTCGCAGGGAACTGACGATGCCCAGCCGTTTCAACAGCATTTGGATATGGCTGGAGGCTTGCTTATCCTGATGGCTGAAATAACATTCCGCCGTCGTCCAGTTATTTTCACGCAAACGCACGGAGCCATCGCCGTCAAGGATGCCTGACAAAAACGCGGCGATGTAATCTTCGGGCAAACTGAACAAACGCGCCAGGTCCCATGTTTGCTCGCCGCGCATGCGCACGCCAAAACTTTCCGCCAGCAATCCCAGCAGGAAGTTGTTGCCATACAGGTCAAAGCTATCTTGTGTGGAAACGATCAGCCTGCCGTCAACCCTGCCTGTGCTACGTTTGGCGCGCTTCCCTAGCGCGGCGTCCGGGAAATGACTCTTGTAGATCGCGGTGAAAGCCTCCAACAGCTCCGCGTTGGTATTAGTGAAATTCACGCGGCACTGGTCGCGTCCCTGCCAACCTAACGATCCATCCGAAGCGATCAAGCCCAACAAATACAACAAGTCGCTGGTAATCTCAGGCAACTTCATGGATGGATATCCGTTGGCGGGAGATACATCTGTGACGCGGCGTTTCATTTCATCCCACGATTGACCCAATTGTTCAACAATGCGACGCAAATCTTTCAACGAGATGGAAGCCACGCGCGGGTCGGGCTGTTGCAAGCCTAGCGCTTGATATGCCACCGACAAAGAACCATAACGCGCCTGCATGGACGCGCGTATTTCGTTCAACAACGCTTCATCGTTCACGCGGCAATCGTCGTGCAGTAAATCCATCGCCAGCGGGATTTTTCCTTCGAGACGCAAATGCCTGGCGGCATACAGTCGGTCTCCTTCACGCAGTTCATCGGCGCGCACCCATGGGCCGTGTCCGTTTTGACCCCAGCGGTCAACGGCAACTTCGTGGTTGGGTGTCAGGGTCAGTTCCAATCCAGATTTGGTTTCGATGTGGATTAACTCTTCGGGAGCAGGGTTCTTGTGGACTCCCAGCAGTTTGCTTTGTGCCAGCCTGCCGCTGTCGTTCAAAGTGTGTAAGTCGGATTGCCAATCCGACTTACGTTGATAAGTATTGACGAAATCGCCGATTTTCACCAGTTGCACATCCACCAGCACGTTGGCGTCTTCGGTGAGGCACGCCGTCATCGGGTTTTCCATGATGGAGTACATGGCGACCTCGTTGACCACGCCGTGCGAGCCGATCTTGGCGTAATCGTTGGTGCCTTCCCAGTAACCCTTGACCGGGTCCACTTGCTTGCCCAGCTTGATCGGCTGGTTCGGACCGGTCGGGTTGATGCTGAATGAAGCCTTGCAGTCCAGCCAGTTGTACGCGCCGCACAGTCCCAGCCGCTGCGGGCTGACCACGCAGACGTGGTTGGGCGCAAAGGATTGGCACAAAGTACACGAATAGAACTCTTCTACCTTATCATCGGTCAGGTCAGCCAGGCGCTTGTTACGGTAGTCATACGCGGCGCGCGCCTTCTCCAACCACTCATTCATCAGCTTGGGATCGGTGTAAATCGTCACAGAGATCTTATCCACGATAGCGCCAAAGTCCTCGTGGAAGCGGGCGTGCAGGATCTTGCCGATGTGCTCCAGGTTGAAGCCTTTGTCGGCCGCCGCGTTCGAGATGCGGATCCAGGCAATATCGCGCTGGCCGACGTGCTGAATGCCCGAGGCGCCATTGACGAAATAGTGGAACTGCCGCTCCAAGACCGGCTCGAAGTCCTTCTGCATTTGCCGCCCGGCTACCGTAGCGACAACGCCAACATCTAAAAAACCTTGCGGCGGAACATTGGAAAAGTCAGGGCCAACGACCTCGATCTTGCCGTCCACGACTTCTTCCAACTTAGCCATTTGCAGGTACTCGAAGCAGCGGCTGTGTTTGCCGCCAAACTCGACGCGCAGATCCGCTTTGCGCACCACCTCGCCCTCGAAGGCCGAGCCATACGGCACCGGCACGTCTACCGTGGAGACCTTGACCTTGACGCCGCGCACCTCGATACATTTTTGTACCAGGCGCTCGGCTTTTTCCAGATCATCCTTACCTTCGATCTGCTCGAAAGGCATGGAGACGACGTGTTCGTAGGTCGTCACGCCGGTCGGCAGGATTTCAGGAATGATCGTATCGGCGATGACCGGGAAGCCGTAGTTGATCGCGCCGGCCGCGGCGGCGTACTTCAGGTCATCCACTTCGCCGAGGGCCAGCACGAAGGCGAAAACGCGGTCCTTGTTGTAAAGCAAGATTTCGCGCGCCTGCCCGCCTTTGAGACCGCCGAAAGTCAGCGCCGAACGGGTCGCAAAACCCAGGGCGTAGATGGCGCTGATCGTATCCGTGCCGAAGGGCACCGTGTAAGTATCATAGCCCAGTTCCACGCCCTCTTCCATCAATTGATGGATAATACTTCGACCGTTGACGTTGCCGGAGAGGAAGCACAGAATGTTACGCTTCTGAAGTTCGCGCACGATCTTGACAGCGACTTCGTTGGATTTAGCGCAGCCGACGATAGCCGCGAAGCCGGGCATGCGGCCATCCACCAGTTGGATGCCCCACGAGCGCAGGCGGATGTCGTCTATTGGGCCATTGAGATGACCCGTCAGGGCACTCACTTCCTCGGCTTTTTCGCCGTTTTCGGGACTGGTGAAGGTGGTGCCGCCAGCCAGTTTGAATCCGGCCACTGGTTCAGGCTGGAGTCCGTAAACAAAGCGAACGCCCTCGATGGTCTCGGCGGCGAGCAGCGTCGCCATGCCGCTGTCGAGAGTCTCGCCCAGGTAGGGAGTCCATTTGCTCGTGGACGGGATCGGGTGCAGCAGGCCGCGGGCGTGTTCGAGAATGGGTTTCAACTGGCCGAGCGTTTCCACCTGCACGCCGGTCATCCCCAGGATGGTTGGCATGAAATAGGCGGTATTCGGGAAAGCGACCTTGGTATCCGGCCCCTTTTCCGCCAGGGCCTTGTTGAGCATTAATTCAGCCTCGGTAACCAGGGCGTTTGCGCCACGCATGGCGCGGGTAGCAATATACTTTGACATAGATTCTCCGTATCTTCGAGTAAAACGTAATGCGTAAAACGTAAATCACGCATTACGTTTTACGTTTCACGTTCTAGTCAGCCGCAACTCCATAGATAGCCTCGCGCCGTTCTTCCAGCGGCAAGGCCTCTAATGCAAGCATACGCGCATCCCCACTGCGCCCAAACCTGGCGGGGTCGTAAACCGGAAGACCCAACGCGGCGCGCTTTTTGTCAATGTGCGCCAGCGTGGCCTTGATTACCTCATCCGGGTCGGAGATGAACTCCAATTTGCCGCCGTACAGTTTCTCCCAACCCTGGCTGATGAAATGCAGGACTTTGTCGCTATCCGAGACCCGGTCCGGCATTCCGCTGACCGGCGAGGCGCCGCTCATGATGACGTAGGCGCCCGAGGCCACGCAGTACGTGGCGATGGAAAGGGCTTTCTCGCTCATCCACTCCGGCGCCAGGCCGACTGCTGGCACCTGATCAATATCATCACCCAGGCCGCCCTCTTCTACCACCTGGGTCAGGACGGTCAAAATCCGGCTATTGTCCACGCACGAGCCCATGTGCAGAACAGGTGGGATGCCGATCGTTTCGCAGATCTCGCGCAATCCTGGCCCGACCTCCGTCAGCCCAGCTTCGCCGAGCATCAGTCCCAGCTTGGCGGCCGCGATGGCTCCACAGCCAGTCTCGACAATCAGCACATCCTGCTTGAGCAATTCTTTGGCAACATGGTTGTGCAGGTAGTCGTGGCTGCTGCGTGGGTTGTTACAGCCGACGATGGCCGCCACACCGCGGATGCGCCCGGCCATGATGGCGTCGTTGAGCGGCCGGAAAGAAGCCCGGTAAGAACCGCCCAGCATGTAGTTGATATATTCGTGCGAGAAGCCGGGGATCAGATCCTCGCGTATCTGCGGGATATGAGTCTTGCCGCGGTTCTTGTAGTTATCAATCGCCTCTTTCAAGATTTGCCTGGCAATGGTCAGCGCCTTATGCTCGTCGAATTCGATATGCGTGGCGCCCGTGATGCGCACCTTGGGCGAGGTGGTGATGATTTTAGTGTGGAAGTTCGTAGCCAGGCTAACCAGCGCCTGCATGATGCACTGCACATCCACCACCATGGCTTCCACCGCGCCGGTCAGGATGGCTAATTCCTGTTGCAGGAAGTTGCCCACCGCAGGGATACCCTGGCGCATGAGGATCTCATTCGCCGTGCAGCAGATGCCGGACAATTGGACGCCCTTGGCCCCGGCGGCTTTGGCGTATTCGATGATTTCCGGGTCCTGAGAGGCGGCGACGATCATCTGGCTCAAGGTTGGCTCGTGACCATGCACGATGACATTGACCATGTCATCTTTCAGTACGCCCAAATTCGCCTGCCCCAATACCGGCGCCGGCGTGCCGAAGAGAATATCTGAAATATCCGTAGCGATCATCGAACCGCCCCAGCCGTCCGCCAAAGCGAGGCGGATGGCATGCTGGAGGATATGCTCCGAATCTTGGTCATTGCCGATGTGGGTGCGATGCAAAGCCTCGACCACCTCGCGGTCAATCCCACGCGGCACCACTTTGAGTTGATGCCATAGCTGTTGGCGTTTCTTGGGAGCGCGGATGACCGGCGCGACCTCGCCCTTCTGCTGCCCAAATTGGGCAATATACAGGTCGGCCAGATCGTTCGCGATCTCTTGCGGCGAGCGCTTCTCAATGGGAATGCCGTATTTGGAAGCCACGATGCGCAATTTCGCCACGTCGCGGATGGTATAGCCTTCTGCCTCGCCGTTGGCAACAGCCTTGAGTGTGAAAGCCATATCCCGGCCGTGGTCGGAGTGGGCAGCCGCGCCGGCTGCAATGGCACGGATCAGATTACGCGCCTGGATGGTGTCAATGGTCGCGCCGCAGACGCCCGTCTGACCTTCCTTGGTTAACCGGCAAGGGCCCATGCCGCATTGCTTGCAGCACATGCCCGCCCCACCGATATTACAGGGGGCCATTTCATCGGCACGGCTGAATGCAGTGCCGATGCCTAATTCCTCAGCCCGGATCAGCATCTCCTGTGCAGCCGGATCAGAGCTTTGCTGTTGAGCAGTTCGCTTGGTTGCCATGATTATTTCTCCTCATCCATACTTCTAATTGGACCCATCCCTGGGCAGGGCCAGAGCGGGCGTCCCCGGTAAGCTACCTGTTGGGAAAAACTGACGGTCTTCTTGATCTGCTCGTATACAGCAGTATGGCGCATGAACGGTGACGCGCCATCCTCCGTACCGACCGCCTTCCCGGATTCAGCGTGAAACTGCCACTCGCCCAGGTAGCCAGCATCCTCTAGCCTGGTCTGAAGCTCCAGGTCGTTGACCTTTTTCTCGTCGTAGGTCACCTCGACGACCCGGAACGCGCTGCTGGCGTAGACATCCTCGACGCCTGGGATTTCAAGCAAAATACGGCGAACATCACTCACGTGATGATCGCCGTACATGGCAGGGACGTGAAACGTTTTCGTTTGCATGATAGACACCTCCTGTAAAGTTTATAAGAATGGATTTCCTCATTAGTTTATTTTACATCACAAAACAGTATTATTGTGATTCTAACCACAAGCATAACATTTCTCCAGATATTCTAGCATTGGGATTGGCGTCTGGAGCATATTTGTGAGTATTGTCAGCCAAAAGAGGGATTAATGTCGCCGTCCACCATGTCATTTTACACGACCTTTAAATGCAATTGCACAGGTTTGAATCGCCCGTTATAATGCCCGTATGCACAGATTGACTTCGTTTGTCTCAATGCTATTTCTTTTACTCCTTACAACTTGCCTGACACCCTCGAGCGCGCAGGCAAAAGTCAGCATTCCTCAGCCGCTACAGGTTTCCAGCGCGTACGATTTGATTCAGGCGGTCAACGACCTGCGCGCAAGCTATGGCCTGCCAGCTTATCAACCCAATTCGATCTTGATGGCTGTAGCACAGGCACACTCGGAGTATCAAGCCTCGATTGGCACTTGGACACATATTGGACCAAACGGGGAAAGTCCAAGAGATCGCGCTATTGCCGCTGGATATCCTGCAAGCGGTTATTTCTCTGAAAATGTTTATAAGGACGGTTCGAATTTGTCGGCGCAAGCCGTGGTCAATGCCTGGATGGGCGACGCTCCTCACCAAAACACGATGCTCTCCTCCACCCTCCAAGATGTGGGCGCAGGCGTCGCCACCGCAGGCAACTATGTTTATTACACGCTGGACGCCGGCCTCTCGACGGGAGGACAGCCAGCCGCTTATACCCCCGGTACTACCGCGCCGACTAAAATTCCTGTCGTCAGCACCCGCACGATCATCCCCAATACGCCCAACGCGGACGGCTCGATCATTCACATTGTCCAACCTAACGATTCGTTGATCGTCATCGCCATCGCTTACGATGTTCCGGTTGACGATCTGTTGAAACTGAACAACCTGCAGCTCAATTCCGTCATCCGCACCGGCCAACAGTTGACCATCCGCCCGGCATTTACACCCACCCCCACGCTGCCCACCTCGACCCCGACCCGCCGCCCCACGCCAACCTCCTGGCCAACCTCGACCGCCACTACGACACCGACCAGCACCCCGGTCACCGCTACGCCGATACCCAAAGCCGCCATACCCCTCTCAACGGGGATGATTTCCGTGTCCGCGATCATCCTGCTGGCGCTGCTGGTGGCTGGAGTGGTGGCCTGGCTTGGGTCAAGGGGAGCCAACAAATGACCTAATTGATGCCGTCCGTAAGGTACAGACCCTAAAGGTTTCCTTTGCTATCCGTCGCCATGTCAAGCGGGATGACTTTGCTTGTCGAGATGATAATCGGTCGGAAAAACCTTTAGGGTCTCATTATTACTTCGCCTTGCCTTGCGCGGCGACCGCCTCAGCTGCCTTGCGGACCGTCTCCTCGTCGCCGAGATAGTAGTGCGTAACCGGCCTCAGGTCCGCACTCAGTTCGTAAACCAGCGGGATGCCGGTCGGGATATTCAACTCCGGGATTTCCTCATCCGAGACATCATCCAAATACTTGACCATCGCCCGCATACTGTTGCCATGCGCCGCGACCAGGACGCGCTGACCGGATTTTACCGCCGGAGCCAGGGTGCTATGCCAATAAGGCAGCACGCGAGTCAATGTATCTTTCAACGATTCGCACTTCGGTAGTTCATCCGGTTTTAGGGAAGCATAGCGCCGGTCGAAACGCGGGTGGCGGGGATCGTCCATCTCCAGGGGCGGCGGCGGGATATCGTAACTGCGCCGCCAAATCTTGACCTGCGCTTCGCCGTACTTGCTCGCCATTTCCGCCTTGTTCAAACCTTGCAATGCGCCGTAATGGCGTTCGTTGAGCTGCCAGGCATTGACCACCGGCAGCCACTCCACATCCATTTCTTCCATGACGATCCAGAGCGTCTTCACGGCGCGCTTGAGTACGGACGTATAGGCAACATCGAAAACATAGCCGCCCTCGCGCAGCAATTGACCGGCCGAGTGCGCCTCGGCGCATCCCTGCTCGGTCAGGCCCACATCCGTCCAGCCGGTAAAACGGTTTTCGAGATTCCAGGTGCTTTGCCCATGACGCAGCAGCACCAATTTATACTTGGTTTCCATAGTTAGTTTACTCCACAGTAAACCGCCAGGAGCTAAAGCGCCTGGCGGTTGGTTTACACTATCCTGATTATCGTATCGCCAGTTCAGTTTCAGGGTCGAACAGGTGGAAGTTGTCCATGTTGAAGGCCACCTGCACCTTCTCGCCGATGTGGAAATTCGTGCGCGGGTCGACGCGGGCGATAAAAGTGTTCGGCCCGCTGACCAGGTACAGGAAGATCTCGTTGCCCATCAACTCGGTCACGTCCACCTTCGCTTCGATGTTCTCGGCGTGGATGCCGGGCGGGGTGAAAGCCGGGTTGAAGATGTCTTCCGGGCGGATGCCAAAGACGACCGGGTGATCCACGTAGTTCTGCAATTTCCTGGCGCGATCCCCCGGAATAGGCACGGCGAAATCGCCCGAATCGACCAGCAGCTTATTGCCATCCTTGCGCAGCTTGGCTTTGAAGAAGTTCATCGCCGGAGAGCCGATGAAGCCAGCGACGAACATATTCTCCGGCTTGTCGTACAGGTTCTGCGGCGTGTCCAACTGTAGCAACAAACCCTTGTTGATGACCGCGATGCGGGTGGCCATGGTCATGGCTTCTGTCTGGTCGTGGGTGACGTAGATGAAAGTGGTTTGCAGGCGATGATGGAGCTTGCTCAACTCGGAGCGCATGGCCACGCGCAGCTTGGCATCCAGGTTGGAGAGCGGCTCGTCGAAGAGGAAGACTTTCGGTTCGCGGACGATGGCGCGCCCGACGGCGACGCGCTGGCGCTGGCCGCCGGAGAGCTGGCGCGGCTTGCGGTTCAGGTATTCGGTAATGCCCAGGATTTCGGCGGCGTCGCCAACCCGGCGCTTGATCTCCTCCTTGGGAGTCTTGCGCAGCTTGAGGCCAAAGGCCAGGTTATCGTACACCGTCAGGTGCGGGTACAGCGCGTAGGATTGGAAGACCATGGCAATATCCCGGTCTTTGGGCGGCACATCGTTGACGACGCGGTCGCCAATTTTTATCGTGCCTTGGGTGATCTCTTCAAGACCGGCAAGCAGCCGCAGGGCGGTCGTCTTGCCGCAGCCTGAAGGGCCGACGAATACCAGGAATTCTTTATCCGCGATCTGTAAGTCCAAATCGTTGACCGCAACAACGTTGCCGAATTCCTTTGTGACGTGATCGTACGTAACACCAGCCATTTGAAACCTCCGTTTCGTGAGAGTATAGTGGCTTGATTATATATCAATTTTGCCAACAACAAGCAACCCCAACAATCTTGGAATCAGAGTAAAATTTGTTTCATGACCGAAGACGTGACCCCCATCCGCCAGCAGTATCTGGAAATCAAACGCCAGTATCCCGACGCCATCCTGTTCTTCCGCCTGGGTGACTTCTACGAAACCTTCGACGAGGACGCCGAGACCGCGGCCCGCGAGCTGGACATCGTGCTGACCTCGCGGCCGATTGGCAAGGGCCTGCGCGCCCCGCTGGCCGGCATCCCCTATCACGCCGTGGAAAATTACCTGTCGCGCCTGATCGAGAAGGGCTATCACGTCGCCATTTGCGAACAGGTTGGCGACCAGCCCACCAAAGGCATCTTCCCGCGCAAGGTGGTACGCGTGGTCACGCCCGGCACGATCGTCGAACCCGGCCTGCTGCCCGGCGATGCCAATAATTACCTCGTCGCGCTGGTACTCGACACCTCGCTGTCCGACAGTTCAACCGTCGGACAACAAAGGGCAGGAATCGCCTACGTGGACATCACCACCGGCGAATTTGCCGCCACCGAAATAGAGGCGGCCGACCTGGCAGCGGAAGGGCAGCCTTCAGGCTCGCCCCTACGTGCTGAAATTGCCCGCCTGCGCCCGGCCGAGATCATCCACCCCGATAATGTCATTCTGCCCAATGGTATCGCCGGGCACGTCACGCCATGGGTCGCCTGGCGCTTCGAGCCGGGCAAATGCCAGGAAACCCTCTTATCCCATTTTGGCGCCTCCACGCTGGAAGGCTTCGGGCTGAAAAATCTACCGCTCGCCATGCGCGCCGCGGGCGCCATCATCCAATATCTCAAAGAGACCGAGGGCGCGGCGCTCAATTTGCTGACCGGCCTGCGCGTTTACAGCCTATCCGAGTTCATGACCCTGGACGCCGCCACCCGTCGCAACCTGGAACTGACCGAGACCCTACGCGGCGAGAGCAAAGGCTCGCTGCTCGGCGTGCTCGACCAGACGGTCACACCGATGGGCAAACGCTTGTTGCGCCAATGGGTCAACCAGCCGCTGCTGGATGTCCATCGCATCTGCCTGCGACAGGATGGGGTGGCGTTCTTCTTCGAGAACTCGCTGAAGCGCGCCGAGCTGCGCGCCGCGCTGAAGCCGCTGGCCGACCTGGAACGCCTGACCAACCGCATCCTCTCCGGCCACGCGCAGCCGCGCGATCTGGTAGCGATGAGGGAGACGTTGGTGAGGTTACCGATAATTCGAGGGATATTTGATAAGGTAGGCGATAGGGGGATAGGAGATAAGAAGATAGGAGATAGGGGGATAGGAGATAGGGAGATAGGAGATAGGGGGATAGGAGATACCCCTACCACCCTACCTCCTAACTCCTATCCCCTATCTCCTAACTTCCATATATGCGAGGAAGAACTCTCACTCCTCCAATCCGCCATCGCCGACGACCCGCCCGCCACGCTGCAAAATACCGGCATCCTCCGCCCCGGTTACTCCGCTGAACTGGATGGCGTCATCGAGGCCTCCCGTCACGCCCGCGAATGGATCAACAACCTGGAAAACGTCGAGCGCCAGCGCACCGGCATCAAATCCCTGAAGGTGGGCTACAACAAAGTATTTGGGTATTACCTCGAGATCTCTCACGGACAGGTTGCCAAAGCACCCCCGGATTACATCCGCAAGCAGACGCTGGTCAACGCCGAACGCTACATCACGCCGGAGATGAAAGAATACGAAACTCTGGTGCTGAACGCCGAGGAACGCATCCGCGAGATAGAGCTGCGCTTGTTCCGCGAGGTCTGCGCGACGCTGGCAAAGTCCGCGGCGCGCTTGCTGGACACGGCGCGTGCGCTGGCCGACCTGGACGTGCGCGCCGCCTTAGCCGAGTCCGCTGCCCTGGGAGGTTACAGCCGGCCCGAGGTCCGGGAGGAGGACGTGCTGGACATCCGCGAAGGCCGCCATCCGGTCGTCGAGCAAACATTGCAAGGCGAACGCTTCGTCCCCAACGATGTCACCATCGAGAAGGGCGAAATCGTGCGCGTCATCACCGGGCCGAACATGTCGGGCAAGTCCACGTACCTGCGGCAGGCGGCGCTGATCGTGCTGATGGCGCAGATCGGCTCCTTCGTCCCGGCGGCTTCTGCAAAGATCGGCCTGGTGGACCGCATCTTCACCCGCATCGGCGCGCAGGACGAGATCCAGGCCGGGCAGTCCACGTTCATGGTCGAGATGATCGAGGCGGCTAACATCCTGCATCACGCCACGCAAAGGTCGCTGCTCATCCTGGACGAGATCGGGCGCGGCACCAGCACTTACGACGGCGTCTCGATTGCCTGGGCGGTGGTCGAGTACATCCACAACCACCCGCAACTGCGCGCCAAGACGCTCTTCGCCACCCACTACCACGAGCTGACCCAACTGGCGGACCTACTGCCAGGCGTGCGCAATTACAGCGTGGCCGTGACCGAAGCGGACGCCAAAGTCGTCTTCCTGCACAAGATCGTGCCAGGCGGCGCGGACCGCTCTTACGGCATCCACGTAGCGCAACTGGCCGGGCTGCCGAGGCCGGTCATCCAGCGCGCCAGCGAGATCATGCGCGAACTGGAGAAATCCTCCGGCCAGGCGGTGCACATTAACCCGCATGCCGCGCAGCAGGCCGCGCTCTTCCCGGAGACCAGTCCGTTGCTGGATGAGCTTAAATTGCTTGATGTGAATTCGTTATCGCCAATCGAGGCGTTGAACAAGCTGTTCGAATGGCAAAGAAAATACCTGGAAAAGCAATGATATACTTGATGTAAGCACCCGAAAAGACGAGAGGCTACCATGTTAGTCGAAACCCGCTATGAACATGTCATGCTCAGCGACGCCAGAATTCCGATGATCTCTGGTACGGATATGAAAGTGACCGAACTCGTCCTGGCGCATATCGCTTACGGCTGGAGTCCGGAGGAGCTTCATTTTCAGTTTCCGCATTTGACGCTGGGGCAAATTTATTCTGCACTCGCCTACTATTGGGATCATCGGGAAGAACTCGACAAAAAAATTGAAGCACGCCTAGAAGCCACAGAGAAACTCCGCCGCGGAATTGGGGAAACGCCACTGATGGCACGCCTCAGGGCTAAGGGGTTGATTGCATGACGTTTGCGCTATACATGGATCATCACGTGCCCAAAGCCATCACAAATGGCCTGCGGCTGCGCGATATAGATGTATTGACTGCACATGATGATGGCGCGGACGAACTCGATGACACACGGTTGCTTGATAGAGCCAATGAATTGAAACGCATTCTCTTCACACAGGATGATGACCTGCTGGCAGAGGCAGCCGAACGCATGAGGAAAGGTACTCCTTTTTACGGCTTGATTTATGCTCATCAATTGAGATGCTCGATTGGAACGATCATTCGCGATCTGGAAATAATCGCAAAAGCGGGGGAAGTAGAGGAAATCACGAATCACATCCAATTCCTCCCGCTCTAACTACCGATCGAGGCGTTGAACAAGTTGTTCGAGTGGCAGAGAAAATATTTGGGTGAGTAGAGTCCCCGCGGAGGAATGATGATCCATTTACTGAAAGAAAAAGCGACACTCGCACAAATGCAAGAAATGCTCCAGGAATACAAGAGCATGGTCAAGATTGTTGTAGATATCCGCTTGCACACACTGGCCGGAGGCGGCGAGATGCACGCCGACTGCGAAACAGTGCTTCTTGAGGCGGGTAGCGAGCAGGATGATCTATGGGGAGCGAACTGGTATCCGGCTGAAGGACGGGTCGAGTTTGAGTCGCTCATCAATATCCGGCCCAGATTGGGAAATCGGAATATCCTGATCCAGGATGAAAAGGTACGCCAACAAGTAGATGCGATCGCTCACAGAATTCTCGGAGGTGTACAATGATAGACAGAGAAAAACTTCGCCAGCGCTTCCTGCGAGACGCGTTGCCGGTGCGCCTGGGAAATCTCTCTGCCACATTAGGGAGAATCTCGTCCAACGCCAGAGAGTCAAAGGATCAATCCATCGTTGGAAACCTTTTGGATGAGGCCAAACACTTGATCGAATGGACAGCCGCTGATGCAGATATAACGACTGCCGCAGAACTCGTGGAAATGCAGCGCTTGATCGCCCTCTGGCAGCGAGCCTGGGATTCGTCCGCCATAAACAGGAGCCAGCGCATATTGCTCGCCGCACAGGCAAAATCGTGGTCGGATAAGGCTCTCGATTTGTCCGGACTGGCGGGATGAGGCGGCTCTTTTACCCATGCGGCAGCTCAGGGTATGCTTTCACCTCATTCGGCTACTGAGTACCCAGGCCATTGTTATTGGCATCGCAACATCCGAATGTCTATTCGGCACTAATGACTGGCTAAAAGTCCATCACTTTTAGCGGGAAGTAAAGAGGAAGGAACTATGAGAAAAGGAATTGTGTGGTTGATAATTGTTGCTATATTCGGGGCAATTTTGAGTGCTTGTGCTACTCAAAAGCTGGAGCCTACTTTAACATTTGAACCAATCAGTACGCTATCTCCAACAGCAACTAATACATCAGTCCCAACAAATACGCCGGAGGCAACAGTCCTACCCACATTAGTTGCAACAGAGCAACCGACGATGGGATCAACTCGTATCTCCGAAGTTGATCAGATGGTGCAAATTTATGTTCCGGCTGGCGAATTTCTCATGGGGTCGAATGACGAAAATGCCAAAAGAACGCTTGAGGGTCGCTCCTATCCCGAAATTCCCGTGAATACAGTGTACCTGGATGGATATTGGATAGACAAATATGAGGTCTCCAACGGCCAATATGCTTTGTGCGTAGACGCTGGCGTTTGCCAACCCCCCATCGATTCAGAGTCACATACTCGTGGAAAATACTTTGGTAACCCGGAATATTCGAATTATCCGGTCATCTGGGTGACTTGGTACAAGGCGCGGGCGTACTGCGAATGGACTGGCAGAAGGCTGCCAACCGAGGCGGAATGGGAGAAGGCCGCCCGTAGTACGGATGGACGTAAATATCCCTGGGGTAATGATCCATTGAGCGGAGAACGGGCAAACTTTTGCGATATTAATTGTCCTTATGATTATGCCAACGAACTCTACAATGATGGCTACGCAGATACATCACCGGTAGGAAACTATCCCGCAGGCGCCAGCCCCTATGGGGTGATGGATATGTCTGGTAATGTGTGGGAATGGACCGGTACGCTCATCCAGCCCTACCCCTATGATTCCACTGATGGACGGGAAAATCTGGATGCACCTGGTGAGCGGGCTTGGCGCGGAGGACCATGGAAAAATAGTGCGTGGTGGATGCGTTCAACCGTACGTTACCGCTCAGTTCCAAATTATTCTTGGGAGGTCTTGGGTTTTCGCTGTGCATCTTCGGAATAATGACCTTTACCCAGAGTGGTCAAGATGAAAACTCATAGCCCCATGCAAGAAAGGATTTATAATCAACGTACGACCCGTTCGGCAGAGTTCTCATGATGTGGATCCTCACCGTCCGTTCCCCCGTTTCTGAGCCGCGCGAATACATCCTGAAGCCAGGTGTACAGCGCATTGGCCGCGATGCTGGCAACGCCATCGCTCTGAGCGACAACCAAGTTTCACGCGTCCACGCCGAAATCCAGTTAGACACCCCTGGCCGCCACGTCGTCATCATCGACCTGGGCAGCACCAACGGCACCTACGTCAACCACCAGCGGCTGCCCACCTCCAAGCCCTACGTGCTGAGGCCGGACGACGCAATCCGCATCGGTTTCCACGAGATGCGCGTGGCCCACCCAGTGGAGAAGACACAGGTCAGCACGATCACCGAGAGTCTCCCCATTTCCCAGGCCATGGTTCTCGAGTCGCTCGACCGGCACGCCATCCTGCTCTACGAGATCATTGACCGGCTGAACAAGGTCTTCGACATCGAAGGGGCGCTGAGAGAGATCGCCGCGCTCATGCAGCGGTCGCTGGGCGTCGAAAAGTGCGGGATTTTCCTGCCGCACCAGTTCAAGGATTTCGCCGGGCTGAGTTTTCCAACCACTTACGCAAAACGCGCCATCCAGCAGCGCGAAGCGGTCTTCATCCCCAAATTGACGGTCAGCACGACCCAGGATATCAGCCCAAGCGCGGGGATGCTGCACATCCGCTCGTTGGTTTGCGTACCCGCCATCTTGAACGAGCAGGTGATGGCTCTCATCTATCTATACAACACTTCATCCAAAGGCCGCTTGCTGGACAAGAACGATTTACACGTGGCGGTGGCGGTGGCGCACCTGGCCGCCCTGACCATCGAGCGGGTGCACATGTCCGAAAAGCTGCAAGACCAGGAAAAAGTCCACCAACTGCTCAAACGCTTCCTGCCGCCCGCCGACGCCCACACGATGCTGGATAGCTATCTCAAGACCGGCAACCTGCCCGAACTGAGCGAGCAGACGGCCACCGTCCTGTTTGCTGATATCGCCGATTCCACGCACCTGGCTGAAAAGCTGGGGCCACAGCGCTTCGGGGCCATCTTGAACCGCTACTACCAGGATATGACCAACATCGTCTTCGGTCATGGCGGCCTGATTGACAAGTACCTGGGGGACGGGGTGATGGCCGTCTTTGGCATTTCCGGCGCTCGAAAGGATGTAGAGAGGCGGGCCGTAGAGGCAGGCTTGCAGATGCTGGAGCGGCTCGAGAAGAACTACGCCAACGAAGGCAACCCCATCAAAGTCGGCGTGGCAGTGAATACCGGCCCGGTCATGGCCGGCTACGTGGTCACGCAAGAGCGGGTCGAGCTTTCGGTGCTGGGCGATACGGTGAACGTCGCCTCCCGGATGGAGGCGCTGGCGCGGCCCAATCGCCTGTTCGTTGGCCCGCTCACCTACAAGGCCATCCAGGGATACTTCAAGCTGAGGAGTATCGGGCCGGTGGAGATCCGCGGGCGCACTGAACCGGTGCAGGTGCATGAGGTGGTCAGATCGCTCTGAGCGGAGCCGCCTGTTCGTGGCGGCGAAGTCGAAGGGCAGCAGTGCCTCGACTACAGGCAAAAAACGCCCTCCGCTCGGCACGAGAGGCTCTACGAGAGAATTTTGAAAAAAGTGCCACGTACCTGCAAAGTACGTGGCACTTCTCATTTTACGGTGCTTCTTTTTACGCGGCATCCAATGGCTTGGTGGGCGCTTTCGAACGCCGGATCGCCCAACCGACGCCGATCAGCAAAATGACAGCCACGATGAAAGCCCCCACACTTACGCCGCCTTCTGTCGCGCTGTACTTGACGATGACCGGCGCAGCCAGCAGGCTGACCAGGTTGACCACCTTGATCATCGGGTTCAAGGCCGGCCCGGCCGTATCCTTCAACGGGTCGCCGACCGTATCGCCGACCACGCCCGCCCTATGCCGCTCGGAGCCTTTGCCGGTATTGGCAGCCAGGTCGCGCGGCTCGTCCTCGATGGTTTTTTTGGCGTTGTCCCATGCGCCGCCGGCGTTCGCCATATACACCGCCAGCAATTGTCCGCTCAGGATGATGCCCGCCAGGAAGCCGCCCAGGGCTTCGACTTGCAGGATCAAGCCGATGGCAAGCGGCATAAGCACCGAGATGGCTGCCAGCGGGACAAGCTCTTTCTGCGCCGAAGCGGTGGAAATGCCAACTACCCGGGCATAATCAGGCTGGACTGTGCCTTCCATGATGCCGGGAATCTTGAACTGCCGGCGCACTTCCTCGACGATCTGGCTGGCTGCACGGCTGACAGCGCGGATGGACAGCGAGGAGAACAACCACGGCAGCGCCCCGCCCAGCAGTAGGCCGACGAACACCTTCGTCTCCGAGACGCGGATGGATTCCAACACAGGCATTCCCAATTGCAGTTGGACGCGTCCCACATCGGTGATGTACGAGGCGAACAGGCTGACCGCGGCAATGACCGCCGAGGCAATCGCCACGCCCTTGGTGATGGCCTTGGTGGTGTTGCCCACCGCGTCCAGGTCGGCCATGATCTGGCGGGCTTTCCTGGTTTCCTCGTCCTTCAAATCATGCCAGGCCATCTCGCCGATGCCATTGGCATTATCCGAGATGGGACCGTAGGAGTCCATGGCCACGTTGTTGCCGGTGTGGCTCAACATGCCGATGCCGATCATAGCGACCGCGTAGAGCACATAAGTGGCATGTCCCTCGCCGCCGTACAGCATCAGAGCAAAGATGAAGCTGATGGCAATCACGACCAACGCCCACACGCTCGACTCCATCCCGACGGAAAGACCCGCCAGGATCGTCGTGGCCGGGCCGGTCTTCGTCGCCTCTACAATTTCCTTGACGGGCGGCTTTTTCGTCGAAGTGAAGTACGAGGTCAGCGGGTTGAATACCACCGCCAGCCCGACGCCGATGGAAGTCAACATTGCCATGCGCCAGTCATGGCAATATAAGATGGCCAGCAGGAACGACCACAGGACGGTGTTGACGCTGGACACTTCATAAGAGCGGAACATGGCTTCTTCGGCGTCGTGCGCGCGCATGAACTTGATGGGGAATTTTACCCAGATGGGCACAGTGAAAGTACCCAGGATAGAAGAGATCACCCCAATGGCGCGTATGATCAAGGGGTAGACGATCCATTTCAGGCTGTGAGTCGGGTCAACGGCCATGAGAGCCAGGCCCAGGATCAAGCCGGAGACGATGGTCACCTCATAGGATTCGAAGATGTCCGCCGCCATACCGGCGCAGTCACCCACGTTGTCGCCGACCAGATCGGCAATGACCGCCGCATTGCGCGGGTCATCCTCGGGGATGTCCTTCTCGACCTTACCCACCAGGTCCGCGCCGACGTCCGCGGCCTTGGTAAAAATACCGCCGCCGACGCGCATGAATAACGCCAGCAGTGTGCCGCCAAAGCCGAAGCCGAGCAGGGCATCCGGAGCCGCCTTACCGAATACGATAAAGATGAGCGTACCGCCAAAAAGACCCAGGCCATCGGTCAACATGCCAGTGATCGTGCCGGCATAATAGGCAATGGAGAGCGATTCATTGAAACCACGCCTTGCGGCAGAGGCGGCGCGCACATTGGCCTGAATGGCCATGCGCATGCCCAGTTGACCGACAAGCAGGGAAAACGAAGCGCCCATGACAAAAGCGATCGTCCGGCCAACGGCGACGATAATTTGGGCATTCTTGCCAAATTCGTTTGTGGCTTCACTGGTTGGGGGTACGATGTAAACGCTCAAGAAAAGCACCACCGTCAGTACCCCGATTATGGGCAGAATGGTTCGCAATTGGCGGCTTAAATAACTATCTGCACCAATGCGAATCGCATTCCAGACTTCTTGCATTTTTTGAGTGCCCTTGTCCTTCTTGAGCACGTTGCCGCGTAGCAGCCAGGCGTAGAGCAGGCTGATGAACGCAGTCAGCACCACCCCCAGGATGGCGATCTGCTCGAATGTGCTCAGCCCATGACGGCTGCCGAGCCAAAGTATATCCATGCATCCTCCTGTAGCAAGTATTATCAGTACTTCACGAAAAGGCTCTGTAGTGGCGACTTCGCGAAGCACCCTGGAAGGGTTAGTCGCTTCTTGGCCGAACGACTGCCTGCCCTGGCGGGCTAGGCCAGGGAAGTCGTTACTACGTTTTCGTGATCTACTGATTATTCAATGAAACGACCCAGACGCCTTGGCGTATGGGCCGCCTCGCTCAATTTTACTAAATACATTTTGAAAAGTCAAACAAATCGAAACACCAAAAAAGGATGAACTTGTAGAAACTGTTGAAAAGATTAGCATTTGATTAGAATTTTGCAAACCACTTGACTTTCGCCCTCGAATTATTGTATAGTGTTACGTGGTTGGATGTTGTTGTCCTCTTCCGGCACTGCTGCCTCAGGCTGTTGTGCCGTTTATTTCGTCACTTGAAATTCACCCCCCCTTTCCTCCCCCCATTTGCACCTTCAGGCATCTATCAAATCCGGTTTTCGGCGGCGCAAATGGGAGGACAGAGGGGGGGCAAAGGAGATCGAATGATACGTGTTGATGGACTCACCAAAGATTATGGCACGCGCCGGGCTATCGAAAACCTGACCTTCGAGGCCAGGCAAGGCGAAGTTGTCGGATTCCTTGGCCCGAACGGCGCCGGCAAGACGACCACGATGCGCATCCTGACCGGTTACATGCCTCCCACTTACGGGTCAGCCAAAGTGGCCGGTTTTGATATCGTGTCCGAATCGCTGGAGGTGCGCCGTCGCGTGGGCTATTTGCCCGAAACGGCGCCGCTGTACGCAGACATGACCGTCTACGAATATCTGAAGTTCATGGCCGACCTGCGCCACCTTCCCAACGCCGAAGATATGATAGACGATGCCCTTGAGATGGTCGGCATGGAAGAGCGCGCCGAGGGTTACGTCGGCGCACTCTCGAAGGGGATGCGCCAGCGGATCGGCCTGGCCCAGGCGCTGCTGCACAAACCCGAGGTGCTGATCCTGGACGAACCCACCATCGGCCTGGACCCGGCTCAAGTTGTGGAAGTGCGCAAAATTATCCGCGAGATCGGGAAAGAGCGGACTGTCCTGCTGTCCACACACATCCTTTCCGAAGCGCAAGCGCTATGTGACCGCGTGCTCATCATCAACAAAGGGCATATTGTGGTCGAGGACTCGCCTGAGAATTTGCAGGCGCGGCTGGTCGGCGCGGAACGCTCTATTCTACGCGTCAAAGGAGATGCGGACGAACTCGCGCCGAAGATCGCCGAGATCGAGGGCGTACAGAACGTCAAAGCACAACCGGATGGCTCGGTGGAATTCCAGTTCGCGCCGGGCATGGATGTGCGTCCACAGGTGGCTCGGGCGGTCATCAAGGCTGGGTACGATCTGCTGGAACTGCGTCCAGTTGGGATGAGCCTGGAAGAGATCTTCCTGGAACTGACGCGCGACAACACAAAGGAGAAGTGATCCCATGCGCAATATTTGGACAATCGCCCGCCGAGAATACCGGCATTATTTCATCAGCCCAATCGCTTACATTGTAGCCTTGGCTGTACTTCTGATCGTAGGAATCTACTTCGTTATAGTACTGTACTACGTTTCGAACCAGACGCTCATGTACGGGGCGACTGCGCCCGACATCAGCATCGTCATCGGGCCGATGGCTACGATATTCTTATTTGCGACGCCAGCCCTGACGATGCGCCTGCTGGCCGACGAACAGCGCATGGGCACCCTCGAACTCATGCTTACCGCCCCCATAAGAGATGGAGAACTGGTGATCGGAAAATGGCTTGGCGCTTTCTTGTTCACCCTGACCATCATAGCCATAACCCTGGTTTACCCCATTGTGCTCAACAAACTAACCAGCCCAGGCATTGACCAGGGCATCATGATCGCGAGCTACATCGCCATTATCTTGCTGGTCGCGTTGTATCTGGCGCTCGGAACGGCAATGTCGTCCTTCTTCAGCAACCAGTTCGCCGCCTTCTTTGCAACGCTTGCAGTGCTGCTCATCTTTTGGTGGCTCATTAGTTTGCCGACTTACATCATCCCAAGCGGCGTCTTCCACGACCTCTTCGTCTACCTGGATTTGAATGGCCGCTTCGGTTCGATGACGAGAGGCGTAATTGCACTCTCTGATGTTGTCTATCCAATCAGCCTGACCGTGCTAGGTTTGCTGTTGAGCACGGTCGCTGTCGAAATGAGAAGGTGGCGATAATGGCTAAGTCAAAAACCTCCAAAAAGAAGATCACCGCCAGGCAATTTGCCCCCATCGGGCTTTGGCTCGCCGGGATCACGCTGTTGGCAACAGTGATATTACTGGCGTTCAAACTGCTTGCTTCGGCAGGGCTATACCTTCCTCTCAATGCCAGGCGACTCGATCTGTTCCTGCTGATCAGCGCGGGCGTGGCTATCCTTGGACTGGCTGTCTTTGCCCTGCTCGATCCACAGCGAGTGCGCGAATTCCTGACCGGCCGCCAGGCGCGTTATGGCAGCAACGCGATCATCATGCTAATCGCCTCCATCGGCATCCTGGTGGTTGTCAACCTGATCGTATTCCAGAGTCCGGTGACGCCGCTCGACCTGACCGAGGACAAGTCGAATTCCCTGGCGCCCGAAACAATAGAAGTTCTAAGATCGCTCACTTCACCGGTTCAAGCCACGGCATTCTTTACCTCACAATATCCGACAGATACTGCCTCCAAGCTATTGGAAAATTACAAAGCCAATGCAAATGGGAAGTTCGACTATACGTTCGTTGACCCTGACCAGAACCCCGTTCTCGCCCAGCAAGCCGGCATTTCCGGCGATGGGAAGATCTACCTGCAAATGGGAGATGCGCACGAGATCATCTCTTATGCTTCGGAACAGGATATTACCGCCGCGCTGATCCGCCTGATCAACCCCGGTCAAAGGGTAATCTATTTCCTGACCGGACACGGCGAACGGGACATCGAGCAATCTGCTGAGGAGGCCTATACGCAGGTCAAATCTGCGCTGGAGGCCAAGAACTACACCGTCCAGACCCTGAACCTGATCGCCGATCACAAAATCCCAGAGGATGCCAAAGCGATCATCATTGCTGGCCCGCTAAAACCAATCACCGCTGACGAAGCAACCTTGCTGGGAGATTATGTCACCCGGGGCGGGGCGCTGGTCGTCATGGAGGATCCAATCCCTACGACCCAATTCGGCGACTCGCCAGACCCGCTGGCGGACTATCTTTCTACGAAATGGGGCATCGCCCTCGACAACGATGTCGTTATTGACACAAGTTCTAACCAGCCGCTCTACGCCGTAGCTGACAGTTATGGCAACCATCCCATCACCGAGAAACTGCAAAGACTGGTTTCCTTCTTCCCTGCCGCGCGCAGTCTTGCCCTTGACAGCCAGGCAGCCATACCGCCTGTTCCGTTGATCACTACCACGCAAGCCTCCTGGGGCGAGACCGACTTTTCTACCCTTCAGGGCAGCGGCCAGGTCGGATACGATGCCAACGTAGACATGCCCGGGCCGCTCGTGCTGGCCGCCTCCGCAGAAGATACGACGAGCATCAGCCGCATTGTCGTTTTTGGCGACTCGGATTTCGCCAGCGATAAATTCTTCAGCCAATACGCCAATGGCGACATGCTCATCAACGCCGTTGACTGGGCTGCCGGTCAGGAAAAACAGCTCAACCTGACCTCACCGCAGCCAATTACCCGGACGCTGAACCCGCCAAGCTCACTGACGCTGGGATTGATCGCGCTGATGTTCGTCATCGTTCTGCCTGGTCTGGTCATCGGAGGCGGTATTACCTCCTGGCTGGTCCGCAGGTCAAAAGGCTAATTTATGATCAAGCGATCTACGTGGATTTTGCTGGCCGTCCTGGTGTTGGTTATTGGCGCTTATTTCTACCTGAAAGCCCACCCTCTACAATCGTCCACCTCAACGCCAACGCCGACGACAACAGAATCCAGCTTTCTGATAATCAAAGAGGACGACACCCTGACCAAAGTCGTCATTACGGACGCGCAGGGAAACAGCCTCCAAATGGGACGCGATGCGACCGGCAATTGGGCGATCATGGTAGGGCAGTCGCCTACCATCACGCAGCCCGAACTGGCCGCAGCCGACCAATCCCAGGCCGAGGCAGCCGAGACCCAGCTCTTTGCACTCAAGGTGGTGACGACGCTGGAAACTTCCCCGTCGCCGGATGTCATCGGCCTGAATCCGCCTGCGTACACGATCTCGCTCGAGTTTTCCGGTAACAGGCAGCAGGTCCTGGAAGTTGGCGCCCTCACGCCGACCAGCAGCGGGTATTACGTCCAGCTTGATGATAAGGTTTACGTCGTCAGCCAATATTCGATGGATGCCGTGGTGAAGCTTCTACAAAACCCGCCATACCAGGCAACACCGACGCCTGTTCCAGTCATGGTAGCCACGGCTACCATTATGGTAGCGCAGTCGGCTACCATTATGGTAGCGCAGTCGGCTACCATAACAGAAACACCCATTCCTGCCACAGCGACGCCATAGAATAGTAGCCTTTAGTATTACAGCGCAATGTTCGAGAAAAAGACGCTCCTTATGTCACCCTGAGGGCGCGTTCTGTGCGCCCGAAGGGTCTCCACACCGTAAACGCGAGATTCCCTTCGGCCTGGCTCAGGGCAGGCTTCGCACCCCGAAAGAGCGTCGGGGCGCTCAGATCGTCCCGACACTTGCACCTGCTGCAAGTGCAGGTGTGTCCTTCGGGAGAATGACATGCGAAACAGCAAAATAGGGTGTTGATTTTTGTCTCAAAAAAGAGTATTCTGTAAATGGTAACCAGCCTGTCCTGCCGTCTCGCACCGGCGTGCCGCCGTGCTCGCGGCACGAACGGTGGCGGGCTAGGCCAGGGTAGGCAACTATGGTTGCTGACTGCGCAACCACTTTGGTTGCTGACTGCGCAACCACTTTGGTTGCTGACTGCGCAACCACTTTGGTTGCTGACTGCGCAACCACTTTGGTTGCTGACTGCGCAACCACTATAAAAGAGAACAAGGAATGTTTGGTAAGTTTAAAAAATGATGGAAAACCCTTTACTTATCATTGAGGAAGAAGAAGAATATTCGGCTATCGCACGGCTGATCGTATTGGGCCGGCAGAAGACCTACGTCACCATTGACGACATCCTGCACTTCTTCCCGGAAGCCGAACAGGACGTCGTGCAATTGGAGGAGGCTTTTGCCGCCCTCTTGAGCGCGGGTGTCCCCTTTGTGGAAGAGACCCCTACCGGCGAGCCTCCTGAAGAGGAGCTGGCAGTTGCTGAGAAAGTCGGGCCTGAACTTTCATTGGACGACTACCTCGCCAACATAGAAACCGATGATACCATTGGCCTGTACCTGAAGGAGGTCAGCCGGGTGCCGCTGCTCACCGCCACCGAAGAGGTGCAACTGGCCAAGCGTATCGAGCTCGGGCGCATGGCCCGCGCGGAACTGGCGCGCGGCAAAGTCAGCCCGCGCCGCCGCATGGAGCTGCGCCGCATGATCGAGGATGGTTGGGCTGCCCGCGAACACCTCATCACCGCCAACTCACGCCTGGTCATCTCGGTGGCCAAGAAGTACATGGGGCGCGGCGTTCCTTTCCTCGACCTGATCCAGGAAGGCAACATCGGCCTGATCCGCGCCACCAAGAAATTCGACTATCGCCGTGGGCACAAATTCAGCACCTACGCCACCTGGTGGATCCGCCAGGCAGTTACACGCGCCATCGCCGACCAGGGCCGCACCATTCGCGTCCCAGTCCACATGGGCGACCAGATCAACAAGCTCTTGCGTGTCCAGCACCAGTTGACCCAGCGTTTGGGCCGCGATCCTTCAATCGAAGAACTGGCCGACGGCCTGGAAGTTACGCCCAAGAAGGTCGAGAACATGATCCAGGTGGCGCGCCGTCCGCTCTCGCTCGAAATGCCAACCGATGACGAGGAAGACTCGGTGCTTGGCGATTTCATCGAAGATGACGAGGCTGCCCCGCCGGATGATACCGCCACCTATAACCTCTTGCGCGAACACCTGACCGAGGTTCTGAACGGCCTGCCGCCGCGCGAGGTGCGCATCCTGCAACTGCGCTACGGCTTGCTGGATGGACAGGCCTATACGCTCGAAGAGGTCGGTCGTAAGATGGGCGTGACGCGCGAGCGCGTCCGCCAGATCGAGGCGCAAGCGCTCAGCCGTTTGCGGCACCCCACCATTCGCCGGAAGCTGCGCGATTACCTGGGCGAGTGACAAGATAGTGAATTGAAAAAGTTGAAAAAGTGCGACGAACACACAAGAGTTCGTCGCACTTTTTTATATTGGTGCATTTTTCCTGCTGTGAGCGCCATGGCCGAACAGTTATCTTCGTGTAAAATTACCCCATGAAGAGAGAAACCCCCTCCCTGGCAAATTATCTCCTCCCGCGCCTACAAGACTTGATCTTTGTGACCATCTTCTATTTTGTCTTGCGAGTCGGCGCGGGGCTGTTCCGGGATGGCGACCCGGGAAGACATATCATCTCCGGGCAAATCATCCTGGGAACGCTCACCATTCCCAGCAAGGAACTCTTTCTATACACGGCCAAAGATCAATTGGCGCCGCCATACGCCTGGCTGGCAGAGGTCGCTTACGCAGCCGGTTATAAAGCACTCGAATTGAGCGGAGTTGTCCTCGTCGCCGCGCTCGTCCTCGCCGTTACTTTCACACTGATCTATCATGAATTGATCCGCCGGGAAACCCCAAGGCTCCTCGCCGTTCCGCTAACCCTGTGGACAGCCGCCCTCACCGCAATCCACTGGCTGGCGCGCCCGCATCTCTTCAGCTTTCTTTTCATGGCGCTCCTCGTCCCCCGCCTGGCGCGCCTGGCCAAAGGGGAAAAGGTCCCGCTGTGGCAATTCCCGCTCATCCTGCTGATATGGGCAAATACGCACACGGCCTTTATCTTTGCTTTTCTCATCTGGGCGGCTTTCATTGCCGGAAATCTTTGCGAAAGCATACGGGAAAAGCGCAGCCTCGATAATGGTTGCGCAATTAGCAACCATAATCCCATTCTCCGCAAATTGCTCATCTCCGCCGGTTTGTCGTTCGCAGCGACATTCGTCAACCCGGTCGGCTGGCGTTTATGGCAGTTGGTGCTCGAACACATCTCCAGCAGCTACCTGGCCAACTTGATCAGCGAGTATCAATCACCCAATTTTCACGAGATCAGCGGCTGGTTTTTCTTGATCACCATCGTGGCATCCATCATTGTTTTGAG
>Ga0210014_1000746_pt1 | contig 26312 bp, 24 predicted proteins | sample CryGeymeta201519_FD_183983 | JGI IMG/M metagenome (GOLD analysis project Ga0210014, IMG submission 183983) | Groundwater microbial communities from Crystal Geyser aquifers in Utah, USA - Crystal Geyser metaG 2015-19 (SPAdes) (version 2) | ecosystem: Environmental > Aquatic > Deep subsurface >...
TCCTCTTTTTTCATCTTCTGGGGTTTTATACTACTAATTCTAATTTCTGTCTCAAACTATCTTTAGCGCGAGATATCATCGTTCTACAGTTGGCATGAGAAATGTCCATAATGTCACAAATTTCTTCATGATCATAGCCTTCAATAAGGTGAAGTGTTAAACAGATTTGATAATTTTCCTTGAGCGTTTTCATGGTTTGTAATACTTGTTGCGCTTTCAGATTTGTAAATTCATAATCACTGTCTATACCGTCATTATTCTCTTCCACTTTATACAGGACATCATCTAAAGGAACGTTGGCATATTTACTATGTTTTTTATAATGATAAATACTGTTATTAATGACAATTCGTTTTAACCAAGCCCCAAATGTTTTGACATCTTTAAGAGTATCCAATTTTGTGAACGCCAACAAAAAGGAGTCTTGCATGATGTCTTCAGCATCATAACTATCTTTAACGATTCTTAAAGACGTGTTATACATAGCTTTATAATATCTGTTATAAACTTCCAACTGCGCTGATTGGTTGCCAGATTTACAAAGCTCTATTAGCTGTTCAATATTTAGTTTGGTTAGCGTCACTGAAACAAATTGTTATACTATAGATGGCACCATTTTTTATTTGTTACACTTTTAGAAAAAAAAATTCCCACATCATAAATTAATGTAGGAATTATTTTTAAAGGTATTGTTTAAAATACTAAGATTCTAAGGGCTTTTCGGCTTTTTCAATTTTTATATTCAGTTCTTGGGTTTTATCATCTAAATCAATGATAATATGGTCGCCATCTTGAACATGAGAGGTTATTATTTCTTCAGCCAGTGCATCTTCAATGTACTTTTGAATGGCTCTTTTTAAAGGTCTTGCGCCATATTGCTTGTCAAATCCTTTATCTGCAATATAATCTTTGGCATTTTTACTTAGCTTTAAGTTATAGCCTAAATCTTTAATTCTTAAAAGAAGTTTTTCCAATTCAATATCAATAATTTTATTGATGTCTTCTTTTTCGAGTGTATTAAAGACCACCACGTCATCAATTCTGTTTAAAAATTCGGGAGCAAACGATTTTTTAAGCGCATTTTCAATAACGCCTTTGGCATTGGAATCTTCCTGAGCTTTTTGAGAAGCCGTTCCAAAACCAATTCCTGTTCCAAAATCTTTAAGTTTACGCGCACCAATATTGGATGTCATGATGATGATGGTGTTTCTAAAATCAATTTTTCTTCCTAAGCTATCGGTTAAAAAACCATCGTCCAGAACTTGCAATAGCATATTAAACACATCTGGATGCGCTTTTTCTATTTCATCCAATAAAAGAACAGCATACGGTTTACGTCTAATTTTCTCCGTTAATTGTCCGCCTTCTTCATAACCCACATACCCTGGAGGCGCGCCAACCAATCTGGAGATCGCAAATTTTTCCATATACTCACTCATGTCAATTCTAACAAGTGCTTCTTCGCTATCAAATAATTCTCTGGATAATACTTTAGCTAACTGTGTTTTGCCGACTCCAGTTTGACCTAAAAAGATAAATGACCCAATGGGCTTGTTAGGGTCTTTTAATCCCGCTCTATTGCGCTGTATGGCTTTTACCACTTTGGCTACGGCTTCATCTTGACCAATCACTTTGCCTTTGATGAGGTTAGGTAATTCGGCCAGTTTATTTATTTCAGTTTGAGCAATTCTGTTAACTGGAATTCCAGTCATCATAGATACTACATCAGCAACATTATCTTCTGTTACAATTTCACGATGTTGCTTAGTGTCTTCTTCCCATTTTTCTTGGGCGATTTGAAGTTCTTTTTCTAAGCGTTTTTCATCGTCCCTTAGTTTGGCAGCTTCCTCATATTTTTGTTTTCTTACCACCATATTTTTAGTTTCCTTAACATCTTCAAGTTGTTTTTCTAACTCAAGAATTTGTTTAGGAACTTCAATATTGGTGATATGAACTCTAGAACCCGCTTCGTCTAAAGCATCAATGGCTTTGTCTGGCAGGAAACGCTCAGTCATGTAACGATTGGTTAATTTTACACAAGCTTCTATAGCCTCTGGTGTATAGTCAACATTGTGGTGTTCTTCATATTTCGCCTTAATGTTGTTTAAGATTTCAATGGTTTCATCAACGGTTGTTGGTTCTACTATAACTTTTTGAAAACGTCTTTCTAAGGCACCATCTTTCTCAATATACTGTCTGTATTCATCCAGCGTGGTAGCCCCAATACATTGAATTTCTCCTCGTGCCAAGGCTGGTTTAAACATGTTGGAAGCGTCTAAACTTCCGGTAGCGCCGCCAGCACCAACAATGGTGTGAATTTCGTCAATAAACAGAATAACATCATCATTTTTTTCAAGCTCGTTCATCACGGCTTTCATGCGTTCTTCAAATTGCCCACGATACTTTGTGCCAGCAACTAAACTTGCTAAATCCAGTGTTACCACACGCTTATTGAAAAGAATTCTAGACACTTTTCGTTTAATGATTCGAAGTGCTAAGCCTTCGGCTATCGCCGATTTACCAACGCCAGGTTCACCAATTAAAAGGGGATTGTTTTTTTTACGTCTACTTAATATTTGGGAAACCCGTTGAATTTCTTTTTCACGACCTACAACAGGGTCTAGTTTTCCTTCTTCTGCCAAAGCCGTTAAATCTCTGCCAAAATTATCTAATACAGGGGTTTTAGACTTTTTATTGGTTTTGTTTGCTGGGGTATTGAACAGATTGTCTTTTGCAGTATCATCCTCTTGACTGGAATCGTCATCTTGAAACGATTCTGATTTGGGTTCTATATAATTATTGTCGTTTGTAATCATAAATTTAAATTGTTCTTTTACGTTGTCATAATCAACTTTTAGTTTATTTAAAAGTTTCGTAGTTGGGTCATTTTCATTCCTTAAAATACATAACAATAAATGTGCGGTATTAATAGAAGTACTCTGAAATAGTTTGGCTTCTAAAAACGTTGTTTTTAAAGCACGCTCTGCTTGTCGTGTAAGGTGTAGGTTCTTTTTTTCATTAGAAGCACCCGAGGTGTTTGGATTGGCAGGGCTTAGAATTTCAACTTTACGTCTTAAGTGATTTAAATCAATATCTAAAGCATTTAAAATATTAATAGCTTTGCCATTACCATCACGTAAAAGGCCTAGCATTAAGTGTTCAGTACCAATAAAATCGTGGCCTAAACGCAAGGCTTCTTCCTTGCTATAAGCAATAACATCTTTGACTCGAGGTGAAAAATTATCATCCATAATAAATTCCTTTCTGCATTAAAAGTAATAAAACAATTTAGTAAAGACAAAAACTATACCTTAAATTGTAAGTAAGTTGCTAATAGACAAAAAAAACTTTAAAAAATCAAAATTTTTAAGGTTTTACTTATCAACGAAATTTATATGTTAAATTGTTAATAAAAAACACTAAAAAATCACCGTAAAAGGCTTACCATGACTGATGAAATAGTTATCTTAGCACGATTTGAAATATTCAAAAAATAACTAATTAATTATATATGGCTGAAGGAGAAAAAATTATTCCAATAAACATAGAAGATGAAATGAAATCGGCTTACATTGATTACTCAATGTCGGTCATTGTGTCACGTGCTTTACCAGATGTAAGAGATGGTTTAAAGCCCGTTCATAGACGTGTTTTGTTTGGAATGCATGAACTTGGTGTAAGAGCTAATTCCGCACATAAAAAATCAGCAAGAATTGTTGGTGAAGTTTTGGGTAAGTACCATCCTCACGGTGATACATCCGTTTATGATGCTATGGTTCGTATGGCTCAAGAATGGAGTTTACGATACATGCTTGTTGATGGGCAAGGAAACTTTGGATCTATAGATGGTGATAGTCCGGCTGCCATGCGTTATACAGAGGCACGCATGCGAAAAATATCTGAAGACATGTTGGCCGATATTGATAAAGAAACCGTTGATCATCAATTAAACTTTGACGATACCCTTAATGAACCTACGGTATTACCAACCAGAATTCCGGGTCTTTTGGTTAATGGCGCTTCTGGTATTGCAGTAGGTATGGCTACCAACATGCCACCACATAATTTAACCGAAGTGGTTGATGGCATTGTAGCCTATATTGAAAATAACGACATAGAGATTGATGAACTTATAAAGCATGTAAAAGCACCAGATTTTCCAACTGGCGGTACTATTTATGGCTATGATGGCGTTAAAGAGGCTTTTCATACAGGTCGTGGGCGCATTGTTATGCGAGCCAAAGCCAACACAGAGGAAGTTAATGGTCGCGAATGTATCATTGTAACAGAAATACCTTATCAAGTCAATAAAGCGGATATGATTAAAAAAACTGCTGATTTGGTGAATGATAAAAAGCTGGATGGTATTGCTACTATCAGAGATGAATCGGATAGAAACGGGATGCGTATTGTGTATGTTTTAAAACGCGATGCCATTCCAAACATTGTTTTAAATAAATTATATAAATACACTCAGTTACAATCATCTTTCAGTGTAAATAACATTGCTTTAGTTAAAGGTCGTCCTCAACTATTGAATCTTAAAGACATGATTCATCATTTTGTGGATCATAGGCATGAAGTGGTTGTTAGAAGAACCACCTATGAATTAAGAAAGGCTGAAGAAAGAGCTCATATTTTAGAAGGATTAATCATAGCTTCAGATAATATTGATGAAGTTATTGCATTAATCAGAGCGTCATCAAATGCTGATGAAGCCAGAGAAAAATTAATGACTCGTTTCGAGCTTTCTGAACTTCAGGCTAAGGCTATTGTTGAAATGCGCTTGCGTCAGCTTACCGGTTTAGAGCAAGATAAGCTAAGAAGCGAATATGAAGACTTAATGAAAACCATTGAAGACTTAAAGGATATTCTTGATAAAAAGGAAAGACGAATGGAAATCATTAAAAACGAACTTCTTGAAGTCAAGGAGAAGTATGGTGATGAAAGACGTTCTGTCATAGAGTATGCAGGTGGCGATTTAAGTATTGAGGATATGATTCCAGATGAGAAAGTTGTGATTACTATTTCTCATGCGGGTTACATTAAGCGTACCTCACTTTCAGAATATAAAACACAAAATAGAGGTGGTGTAGGGCAAAAGGCATCCACAACCAGAAATGAAGATTTCTTGGAACACCTATTTGTAGGAACCAATCATCAATACATGTTGTTCTTTACACAAAAAGGAAAATGTTTCTGGATGCGTGTTTATGAGATTCCTGAAGGCAGTAAAACATCCAAAGGACGCGCTATTCAAAACCTGATTAATATAGAGCAAACCGATACCGTAAAGGCGTTTATATGCACTCAAGATTTAAAAGATGAGGCCTACATAAACAGTCATTATGTTATCATGGCCACCAAAAAAGGGCAAGTTAAAAAGACCTTATTAGAGCAATATTCAAGGCCAAGGACCAATGGAATTAACGCCATTACCATCAAAGAAGATGATATCTTATTAGAAGCAAGATTAACCACTGGTGAAAGCCAAGTGATGTTAGCCCTTAAGTCTGGTAAAGCCATTCGTTTTGAAGAAGCCAAAACCAGACCTATGGGAAGAAGCGCTTCAGGAGTCAGAGGTATTACCCTTGCAAATTCTAAAGACGAAGTTATAGGCATGGTAACCATTGAAAATCCACAAGAAGAATCCGTATTAGTTGTTTCAGAAAATGGCTATGGTAAACGCACCTATATAGATGATCCAGAAGATGGAGAACCCGTTTATAGAATTACAAATCGTGGTGGAAAAGGTGTAAAAACCATTTCTATTACAGAAAAAACTGGCAATCTTGTGGCTATTAAAAACGTGACCGATACGGATGACTTAATGATTATCAATAAATCTGGTATCGCTATACGAATGTCTGTTAAAGATTTAAGAATTATGGGTAGAGCAACGCAAGGCGTTAAGCTTATAAATCTAAGAAATAATGATTCTATTGCTGCCGTTGCGAAAGTAATGCCAGATGATGATGTTGTAGACCAAGATTTGAATTCAAGCGAATCTATTGAAAACACTGATGAGTTGAGCAGTGGCACAACTCTTGATAATACACAAGACAATAACAATTAATACATTAACTTTAAATTACTTTACAATGAAAAAACAAGTGATAATAGCTTTGGCTTTTTTGATTAGCACGTTTTCGTTTGCTCAAAAAAAAGAACTCAAGGCGGTTGAAAAAGCTTTAAAAAGCAATAATTTTTCAGAAGCAAAGGCTACTTTAAGTCAAGTAGAACCTATGCTATCAGGTTTAGACAGTAAGACTAAATCTCAATATTATTTTTTAAAAGCAGAATCTTTTTATGCGAATGGGGCTGGCTCTAATAACGATGTAGACAAAGCTTTAGAAAGTTTATCTTTAGTAACCGAAGGCTATAGTGCAGAGGTTTTAGAGTTAAAACAAAAAATGATTAGCAGTTTATTGACTAAAGGAAACGCTGCTTATGAGAAAAATGAATATGGTTTAGCGTCCAATAATTTTGAAAAAGCCTACAGAGTTTCAACCAAAGATACCGTATATCTTTACTATGCTGCAGCAACGGCCGTAAGTCTTCAAGATTATGACAGGGCCTTAAAACTTTACAAAGAACTTAAGGATTTGAAGTACACTGGTATTGAAAATCAGTACTATGCAACCAATCTAGAAACAAAAGAGGAAGAATTCTTTCAAAATAAATCCATGAGAGATTTATCGGTAAAAGCTAAAACCCATAGCAACCCTATTGATAAGAAGGCGGAATCTAAAAAAGCAGAGATAGTAAAAAATATTGCGCTCATTTATTTAAATAAAGAAGATAATGAGAATGCTTTAGCAGCCATGAAAGAAGCAAGAGCTGAAAGTCCAGATGATATCAATCTATTACTTTCAGAAGCCAATGTTTACTATAAAATGGGTAATACAGAAGAATTTAAAAGCCTTTTAGAATTGGCAACTACCAAAGACCCTAAAAATCCTGAATTACAATATAATTTAGGAGTTATCGCATCAGAATCTGATCATCCTGAAGAAGCCATGACCTATTACAAAAAAGCGGTAGAGCTCGATCCAAATTATGTAAATGCCTATATTAACACGGCTGCTTTAATTTTAAACAAAGAACAAGCCTTAATTGAAGAAATGAATGGATTGGGAACTTCTAAAAAGGACGATTTACGTTATGATGAATTACGTGGCATGCGCCAAGAAGTATATAAAGAAGCCATTCCTTATTTAGTGAAAGCTTGCGAGATTGATTCAGAAAATATCAGTGCAGCTAAAACCCTAATGAATATTTATAGTGTTCTTGGTGAAAAAGCAAAACATGATGAATTGAAAGTAATAGTAGATGCCTTAGAAGCAGCTGGTAACTAAAAGAAACTATTGAACACAAAAAAGCCGCAATAGCGGCTTTTTTTTATATAATTTTTTTTATGACCCTAAGTTTATGAGTGTGTATTTTTTTGTCAACATTATAAATACCTGTATGATCTAAACGGTCTATCCTTACTTTGCCATGGGCATGTATAATGTAGTAATCCTGCATGATAATACCCACATGAACAATCGCACCATCCTGATTGTCAAAAAAAGCTAAATCGCCTGGTTCACTTTCTTCAATAAAACTTAAGGCTTCGCCTTGAGTTGCTTGTTGTGAAGCATCGCGTAACAACTTATAACCATTAAGTTTATACACCATTTGCGTAAAACCAGAGCAATCAATCCCAAAAGGACTTTTTCCGCCCCATAAATAAGGCGAATTTAAATATAAAAAAGACGTTTGTATTAGGTTACTTTTAGGTTTGATGCCTTCTATAATATTTCCATCATGAGAATGATTTAAAATATGAAGCCCATTTAAAGAAGATCCTATTAAAATAGGGTTTAATTGATGGTCTTTATCTTGAACGAATTCAACCAAATCAATCGATAATTTGGGAGAAGACGCTTTTAAAAGAACATATTGTTGTTCATCAATCTCGGTAAATTGTTTATTGTCTATCCAACCTTCATAAGCATCAAAACCAAGTTTTATTTTACTCCAAAACTTTCTCTTTTCTAATACTTTAAAATAATCACCATAGAGTAACTGCGTTACTAATTCGCTTTTATCAGAAGATTCAAATCTTAGAGGAACTATGCTTAAATGACTAATCCCGTATTGCATTCAAAAAATATTAATAACGTTCAATAACAACGGCCGAAGCACCACCACCACCATTACAAATGGTTGCAGCCCCAATTTTAGCATCGTTTTGTTCTAAAACGTTTAAAAGGGTTACTAAAATTCTCGCACCAGAACAACCAAGCGGATGACCAAGCGAAACAGCGCCTCCGTTTACATTGACCTTACTATCGTTAAGATCAAGAATTTTCATGTTTGCCAAACCTACCACAGAAAAAGCTTCGTTAAACTCAAAAAAATCAACGTCATTTAAAGAAATACCAGCATTTTTTAAAGCTTTTGGTAAGGCTTTTGCTGGTGCTGTTGTAAACCAGTTAGGTTCATGGGCAGCATCGGCATATCCTTTTATGGTTGCCAGTGGTTTTAAACCCAACTCATTTGCTTTTTCTAAGCTCATTAACACCATAGCCGCCGCTCCGTCATTGATGGTTGAAGCATTAGCGGCAGTAACGGTACCATCTTTAGTAAACGCAGGTCGTAATGATGGTATTTTTTCTATCACAACGTTGGTATATTCTTCGTCTTTAACGACTATAATAGGTTCACCACGTTTTTGAGGAACTTCAACCGGTACAACTTCATTATTGAATTTCCCTTCGTTCCAAGCAGTTTCAGAACGCTTATACGATTGAATGGCAAATGCATCTTGATCTTCTCTTGAAAATTTATATTCTGTTGCGCAATCATCGGCACAAACTCCCATGGCATTTTGATCATACGCATCAACCAACCCATCTTTTTGTATGCCATCTATTAAGGTAGTAGGACCAAATTTAGTGCCAGTTCTACTGTATAAATAATGAGGGATTAAACTCATATTTTCCATACCGCCAGCAACAGCAATCTCAATATCCCCAAGTTTTATGGCTTGTGCCGCTTGCATGATAGCTTTCATACCAGAAGCACAAACTTTGTTAATGGTTGTACAAGGAACCGTATTAGGAATTCCGGCATAAATAGCCGCTTGTCTTGCTGGAGCTTGTCCGGAACCAGCTTGCACGACATGGCCCATTAAAACCTCTTGAACAAGTTCTGGCTTTAAATGTATTTTATCTAAAGCACCTTTTATGGCGATGGCTCCTAATTTGGTAGCAGGAATAGTTGATAAAGATCCTAAAAAACTACCGATGGGTGTTCTTACAGCAGATACAATAACCACTTCTTTAATCATTTTTTTGATGTTTAATTAGCTTGCAGCGAAAATAATCATTTTTTGGCAGTAATTAGAACGATTACTGCAATATAAAAAATCAAAAAAGCTTAGTTTTTATTACATTTGAAAACCTTTAGAAATAAAATGTCAGACTTTATAAATAAATTATACAGAAACCACTCCTTGATCTACAAGGGTTTATTATTTATATGTTCAACCTTTTTAATTGTGTATTTATTTCCAAAAACAGGAAAATTTAAATATAATTTTGAAAAAGGAAAACCTTGGCAATCAGAAAATCTATATGCGCCATTTAATTTTGCAATCAAAAAATCAAATGAGGAAATAGAGGCTGAAAAGAAAACAATTTCAGAGCATTCTACGCTCTTCTTCAATGTAGATGTTTCTATTGAAAATGAGATTAAAAATTTATATATCCATCAATTTAAAAGGACTTTTTCAGATTCTTTAAATAGATTAAATCGTAATAATTTATTCAAATCCGGAGAGCAAATTATTGAAGAATTATATTTTTTTGGAATTTTAAATGAGACTTATAATTTACCTGATGATAAAACAGTTATTATTTTAGATGACAGAATTGAAAAGCACACTACAAAATACACCAATTTAATTCATCAAGAGCAAGTAACATCCATCATTAACAAGGTTTTAGTTGAACAAAAATTAAGCGATTATAAAAAGGAGTTCACGGCATTATTTTTTGATTTAATTCAGCCCAATTTAACCTATGATAAATCGTTTACGGAGAAAGTATTAAAAGAAGACTTAGATAAAATATCATACACTCGAGGAAGCATAGAAAAAGAAACTTTAATCATCTCAAAAGGTGAAATTGTAGAAGGTGATAAGTATCAAATTTTAGAGTCCTTAAAGTCAGAATATGAATCTCAAGTATGGAATGCCTCTAACTATAATTGGATATTATTTGCATACACCTTATTGGTGTCTCTGGCGCTTTTAATGTTGCTTCTGTTTTTAAGAAAGTATCGGTTGGATGTGTTTGAAAACAATACCAAAGTAACCTTTATTTTCTTTAATATATTTTTAATGGTATTAATAACAACCTTAGTTGTTAATTATAATTCAAAATATATTTATGTCGTTCCCATTTGTATTTTACCATTGGTTTTTAAAGCTTTTTTTGATGCACGTCTGGGCTTGTTTGCACATGTTATAACCGTTTTGTTGTTAGGTTCTATTGTGCCCAATAGTTATGAGTATATGTTTCTTCAAATAATAGCTGGTATTGTGACTATTTTAACGGTTTCAGAATTATACAAACGCGCTAATTTATTTATTTCAGTAGGTCAAATTACTTTAATATACATTATAGCTTATTTTGCTTTTTTTGTGATTCACGAAGGAAGTATAGAAACCATTAAGTGGGAAACCTTTATTTGGTTTATTTTGTGCGGACTTGCAACCTTGTTTGTTCAGCCTCTCATTTATATTTACGAAAAACTTTTTGGATTGGTCTCGGATGTATCGCTATTGGAACTATCAGACACCAATACCAAGCTTCTTAAAGAACTGTCAAACAAAGCACCCGGAACGTTTCATCATTCCTTAAATGTTGCCAATTTGGCCGAAGCGTGTGCCAATGAAGTTGGTGCAAATGCTATGCTGATTAGAGTAGGTGCCTTGTATCATGACATTGGAAAAATGAAAAATCCAACCTATTTTATTGAAAATCAATCAACTGGGATAAACCCACATGATGAATTATCATCCAAAGAGAGTGCACGCATTATCATAGAGCACGTGATTTCTGGAATTGAAACCGCAAAAAAATATAATTTACCTGATAGAGTTATTGATTTTATAAGAACCCATCATGGAACAAGCATGGTTTACTATTTTTACATCAAAGAAAAAGAACTTCAACAAGGCGCAGATAAATCTGATTTTTCTTATCCGGGACCCAAACCCTTTAGTAAAGAAACCGCTATTTTAATGATGTGTGACAGTGTTGAAGCAGCATCTAAAAGTTTGAAAGAACCAACGTCAACTAAAATTGATGCGTTTGTTGAAAGCATCATCAACAAACAAATTGAGGAAGGCCAATTTTTAAATGCTAACATAACATTTAAAGAAATTCAGTCTATAAAAAAAGTGCTAAAACACAAGCTAGCAAATATTTATCATTTGCGTATTGAATATCCTGAATAAAAAATTTAAAAAAATATATAAATAGTTGTGTTCTTAAAGATGATATGCTACATTTGCAACCGCAATTTTATTGCACAAGTTCATTATAACAGGAGAGGTGCCAGAGTGGTAATGGAGCAGATTGCTAATCTGTCGACGGGTAACTGTCGCCAGGGTTCGAGTCCCTGTCTCTCCGCAAAAAAATGATAACTATTTCGGGGTGTAGCGTAGCCCGGTTATCGCGCCTGCTTTGGGAGCAGGAGGTCGCAGGTTCGAATCCTGCCACCCCGACAATTTGAAATTACTGGTCGCGTAGCTCAGTTGGATAGAGCATCTGCCTTCTAAGCAGACGGTCACAGGTTCGAATCCTGTCGCGATCACAAATTTAGTAATTAAAAGAAGTTAAAACCTTGCAAACTGTATGATTTGCAAGGTTTTATAGTTTTAAGACCTTAATTTATTTTGATTTGATTTAAGATTAAATGATACCAAATCGGTCAACAGTTTAAAAAAATGAAAAAGTGTTGACCGAATAAGGGATAAAAACCTTATAATTAGGTCATTGTATTTGAGTTTCGTCTTTATAAATGTTTAACTAAAGACGATAATTATGAAAACTCGTTCAACTTTTAGCCTATTATTTTGGGTTAACACTTCACGTATTAAAAATGATCAAGTTCCTGTTTATGCAAGGATAACTGTTAATGGCAAACGTACCAATATAAGTTTGCAAAGGCGATTACCAGTCTCTAATTGGGATTCAAATAGGGGTATGGCAAAAGGCACAAAGCAAAGCTCCAAACTGTTAAATAAATATATTGAACAGGTGCGAGCTAAAATTTATGAATCCTATGAAGACTTATTAAGTGAGGATAAACTAATCACTTCTCAATCAATTAAATCTAAGTTTTTGGGAGAAGATGAATCAAACAAAACATTATTGGAGTTATTTGAATATCATAATGAAGTTTCTCAAGAGAAATTAAATAACCATACACTTCGGCATTATAAAGTTACTCAAGGTTATTTAATAAAGTTTTTAAATGAGAAACTAAAAACTACTGATATGAGCTTACAAAGTTTGAATTACTAATTTATTGTGGATTTCGAACATTTTATCAAGTCCTACAAGCCAAAAGATAACCAAAAAAAAATGAGTCATAATACGGCTATGAAACACTTACAACGATTACGTAAAATGGTTACCATGGCATATCACTTAGAATGGATAATTAAGGATCCGTTTGTCAGATTTAAAAGTTCTTTTGAAAACAAACGAAGAGAGTTTTTAACTGAGAATGAATTGAATTCGTTAGAACAATTTCATTCTTCTATAGAAAGACTGAACATGATTAAGGATCTGTTTCTTTTCAGCTGCTATACTGGGATTTCATATGTAGATATAAATAGTTTAACACCAGATAACATTATTTTCGGTATAGATGGGAATCATTGGATAAATACCAAAAGAAAAAAAACAAATTCTTTTTTGGCAATACCATTATTAAATCAGGCTAAAAATTTAATCAAAAAATATGAGGGACATCAAAGAACTATTATTTCAAATACGCTTTTTCCTTGTTTCTCAAATCAAAAAATTAATAGTTATTTAAAAGAAATTGCAGAGTTAAGTGGTATTAAAAAGAACTTGACCTTTCATATGGCACGGCATACATTTGCCACGACTGTAACCCTAAGCAATGGTGTGCCTATTGAAACTGTGTCTAAACTGCTAGGGCATACAAAAATTGCAACAACCCAAATTTATGCCCGGGTTATTAATAAAAAAGTGAGTGAGGATATGAATAAATTAAGTGAAAAATTAAAAGTTAAATAGACTTGGTTTGTTTACAAAACTATTTTAATTTTTTTCAATTCAATTAAAAAGTATGCATTTTCAAAATTAAAATTCTTAAAAATAGAGATTTTAAAACTTGCTTTTTATTGCTACTCCTTTTTATTGTTGTTAATAACCCAAAAACACCATCACAATAAGAGATTTAGGTTCAATTAAGAATGGTTTTATTTGACACCATTAAAACCCGAAGAAAATGAAAAATTAATTTAGTTCATAAAATTTGATATGAATTGATTCAACATACTGTTTATCAAATATTTGTGAATAACTTATACAGATTTTTTTTCTTTCAATAGCCACATTTTATACTTTTATTACCATAATCCCATAAGGGAAGGCAAAAGCGCTTTTGTTCATTTTATTAACCTAAAAAACAATAAAAATGGACACTATTTTAATTCTTGAACGATTGAATCGTTTAGAAAAACTATTAATAGGCAGCAAGGAAGTCTTGACCTTTGATGAAGCCTGTGACTATACAGGTATATCCAGAAGCTATCTTTATAAACTAACCGCTTCCGGAAAAATTCCACATTCTAAACCCAACGGAAAAATGCTCTTTTTTGAGAAGAAGAGACTTGTGGAATGGTTACTGCAAAATAGTCGTAAATCTAAGAATGAGATTGACGCGGAAGCCATTGCATACACTTTTAGAAATAAAAGAAGGTAAAGAATTCCAATTTCAAAAAACATTTTTTTATTTCAATGGCAACACTTTTCGCCGATTTCTAGACCGTATGACATGGCTTCAACAAACAATGGGCTTTATCTCGTTAAAGACCCCAAAAAGAAAACAATTTATGATTATACCTACGAATATCTATGTTCAAAATATGACATTTTTTATAATGAAATATCACATGATTTTCAGATATCGTTGAAAGGGGACAAATCATGGCATTATCTCAATGTGAACTCTTTGATCATAGAGTTGGCCAAAGCAGGAGTTGATATTAGTTCCGCTAGGCTTGAGATCTTGATCAAGTCAGAGCTTATCAAAAAACATAACCCTATTAAAGCGTATTTTCAAGCCCTCCCTGAATGGGACGGGTTGGACCATATTGCTAAATTAGCTTTCTATGTGCCTACCTATGATGATGATGCTTTCTTATACCATTTAAGAAAATGGTTGGTTCGGGCCATACGATGCGCCTTTGAACCCAATTATTTCAATAAACAGGCCTTGATAATCAGCCATAAAGGCCAAAGTTCAGGGAAGTCGACTTGGTGCAGGTACTTATGCTCTCCTGAATTGAGCGAATATATGGCCGAGGATATCAGTAACGATAAGGATGCAAGAATTCAACTGTGCAGAAATTTTCTTTATAACCTGGATGAATTGGCAGTACTTTCCAAAAAAGATGTCAATGCTCTTAAAGCCTTTTTCTCCAAGACCTTTATCAACGAAAGATTGCCCTATGACAGAAAAAACACAACCCTGCCCAGAATATGTTCTTTTGTGGGATCTACCAATATGTCTTCCTTTCTTAATGATGAAACGGGTTCTGTGCGTTGGTTGTGCTTTGAGCTAAAAGATCAAATTGATTTTGCGTATTCAAAAGAGGTTGATATCAAAAAGGTATGGACGCAAGCATATCATTTAGCTTACAAAGACACTACGTTTAATCCAGAACTATCCATTCAGGATATTTGCGAAAACGAAGAACGGAATAAGAAATATACCAGTCTTACCACAGAACAAGAACTGGTTGCCAAGTATTATGAAAAATCAACCGACATCGAAGATTTTGTAACGGCATCCGATGTCATGGTCGCATTGTCCTGTTTAAACGTAAGATTGAACCAAGTAAATATTGGCAAAGCTTTTACGGGTTTTAACTTTCAGCGCGTGAAGCATACCAAGAGACAGGTTTATGGTTATTTGGCAAAATCAACTTTTAAAAGCAGTCCATGGGAAGTGGAATTACCTATAAACAGGTAAAACAACTTACCTAGTTACCTAAAGGGTTTAAATGTCTTATAGATACAGGGAATTTCTTAGGTAAGATTAATAAAAACTAGGTTACCTATTCCCCTCCCAACTTACCTGATTGGTAAGAAAGGCAAGGTGAATTTAGAACTAACCTAAGGCCTTAACCCTTATGAATAGGGGCTTAGGTAACTAGGTAGGTGAAAATAGAAAAAAGAAATTATTTAGCTGATGAAAAGAAAAAAAATAAATTGTGAAACAGCCCGAGATTTTTCAGTGGAAAAGGCACTTGAAAAATTAGGCCACTTTCCCAATCGAAGAACGGAAAAAGAAGCTTGGTTTCTGAGTCCCTTTAGGTCAGAAACCCAAGCCTCTTTGAAAGTCTCCAGAACCAAGAACAGATGGTACGACCATGGTGAGGGTGTTGGAGGGAACGTGATAGATTTGGTATGCAGAATTTTAAAATGCTCCATACAAGACACCTTAGTGTTTTTAAGTGACTCCATTCCAATTAACATAATGGAACAACGACATCAGTTGGATACAACGTCCATTAACATAATGACAGGTGCTCATATTGAAATCATTAAAGTTCACGATATCATACATCCTGCTTTAATTCAATATTTAAAACTTAGAGGGATTTCGTTAATGATTGCCAAGATCTATTGCAAAGAAGTTTGGTACAGATATAATGACACCCAGTATTTCGCCATTGGGTTAAGGAACGCTAAAAATGGTTGGGAGTTACGCAATAAGATTTTTAAAAACAGTAGCAGTCCCAAATCCTATACCTACATCCAAAACAACAGCAAGCAATTAATCATATTGGAAGGTATGTTCGATTTGTTAACGTTGGCCACTTTAAATGAAAAACTATTGAATACTTCTGATGTCCTTGTATTAAACTCCATAGCATTTATAAAAGCTATTGAAAGACATATACCCAAATATGAATCAGTCCACCTCTATTTGGATAATGATAAAGCTGGAGAGCGAGCTACAGAGTATTTGACAAAAAAATATAAGCATGTCATTGACCAAAGTAGCAGCTATAAAAACCATAACGATTTAAACGATTTGATCTGTCATGAACAAAGAAAACAAATACGATTATAAATTCTTAGATAACCAGAACCAAACGGTCAAGATTCCTACCGATGTAATAACTCATTCGGATAGTGTAGAATTGGATTTTAAAGAAACTTTATCTAAAACCAAGATGGTCTTGGGTAGGAATTCGAGATGTGTGTCTGTGGACACATTCTCGTTTGCTCCCGAAGGTCGCAAAGTAAAAAAAGTGTTTAAGGGGAAGGTAGATCTCGTTAAGTTTGGATCTTCCATCTATGAAAAGAAACTTCTGAACGTTAAGGCTAAACGAAGCGGATTGACCTTAAGCGAATATATAAGACGTAGCCTATTTGATATGGAAATCACGGAACGTTTTAGTGAAGAGCATATGGAGCTTTATAAAATGCTCATCAAATACCATAACAATTTTAAGTCCATTGGCAACATGTTCAAAAAACGAAACCCCAAGCTCATGCAAACAGTCTATGATTTAGCGGACGAGATCAAAGCACATCTTAAAAAGTTTCAACAATGATCGGTAAAGGGAAAAGCATATCACACACCATGGCTTCGATGTACTACGGATGGAACCAGGAAAAGGATGCAGAAATTGTATTCAAGGAATTTCCGCATGGAGATTCACCTGCAGAAATCACCAAAGAGTTTAAAATGCTCCAGGACCAAAATTACCATTGCACAAAAAACACCCTGTCCTTTGTTATCAGCCCAACCATAGAAGATGGCAGGCGATTGGAAAAGAAAGAGCTCCAAGCCATCACCAAACGTTTTATGCATGAAATGAAATTGGGAGAACGGCAGACCATTGCATTTGTACACCAGGACAAAGAGCATAAACATATCCATTTATATGTCAACCGCATTGATTTTAAAGGGGTGGCTTATAACGACAGTTTTATAGGTAAACGCAGTCAATTGGCAGCAGAAAAAGTAGCTGAACATATGGGACTTACCACCGTCAAGCAGATTCAATTTGAAAAGGAATTCAACCTAAGGGAAATACGAACAGAAATCAAGCGCAGACATGATCTGACCATGAAACAGTTCCAACCCAAATCCTTTGATGCGTATGTAAAAGCGATGGAAGCCAATGGGGTTAAGGTCATTCCAACAATCAATAAACAAAACAAATTACAGGGCTTTCGATTTGAGTTTGATGGCCATAATCTTAAAGGGAGTGAGGTGCATCGCAATATGTCCATGGGCAATATAGGAAAAGAGATGTCTGGGATTCAGGGAAAAAGTATTTTAAAAGACAACAATGTAAGTATCAAACTAGCTGGTAAAGTGGTTGACTTGACACCTAACTTAGCTTTAAAGATTACCAAGTTCATTATTAAAAAAGCCATCAATAAAGGGATGGACATAGGATATTAAATTAAACATAACAATCATGACAAAACTGGAAGAACTAACAGCCTTAATGGTTAATGAAATCAATGATTTTAATAATGGTGTCGAAAACCTAGAGAAAATCAATGACCAATTAAAAGATACCAAAATTAAGATGGATGTATCGGAATATAGAACCATCATTGAAAAACATCAAAAACAAATGACCATACATAAAAACATGATAGAAGGTTTTGAAAGGCGATTTAATGATAATATAGATCAAGCTAAAATTTATCCTACTTGGGCGGTAGTTGTGTTTATAGTTTGTATTGTAGTTACTGTAGTGTTAGTTTTAAATATGCTGAGGAAACTCGTATAAAATAGGGGTAATTATTAAAGAAATTTCTTTGGTTCGATTTACTTGTTCAGTGCTGTCTTGTCTTTAAAAAAATTCATTAAGGATTATTTCGATTATAATAATATTACTTATGCAACAATTTTGTTCAGATAAATAAAAATAAGTAAATCAAATAGCCTCTAATACATTTCAATTTATTTAATTTTAATGGTTTTCGAATCTTTTTTAGCTATAAAGCATGACTTTTGGCTATTATTATAACTATAAGTTATGATTATAGAGTTATACAGAATAGTGCATTTTAGTGCACTATTCTGATATTCTAAACCATATTTAACTACAAAAACACTAATTAGTGCATTAAAACGCACTTTTAGTATAATTTATTAAAAAAATGTTTATATTTACACAAAAAAGAGCCATATAATGCACTTTGAGAATTTAATAATAAGTATAAAAAATCGAAGAGAGATGTTACAAGTTACCCAGGAAATGTTGGCAGACCTTTCTGGAGTAGGCTTACGTACGCTCAAGCAGTTTGAAAGTGGTAAAGGAAACCCAACGGTAGAAACTATTACTAAATTAGCAGATGCGCTAGGGATGGAGCTAACATTTCAAATAAAGAAAACTGAAGCTGAAAAATGAGACAAGCAGATGTTTTGTATAAAAATGAATCAGCTGGATTGTTAACGCAGCTGGATAATGGAAGTTTTGTTTTTCGTTATCATGACCTCTGGTTTGAGAAAGCTGGTAAACCAGCTATTAGTTTAACCTTGCCAAAAAGTCAACAAGAATATCAATCGGAACATTTGTTTCCTTTTTTTTATAATATGTTACCCGAAGGTTCTAATAAACAAACAGTTTGCTTTGAATTAAGAATAGATCCTAAAGATTATTTTGGGTTATTGCTTTCAACAGCTAGGTATGATACCATTGGTGCAATCAAAATCAAGAAATTAGAAAACAAATGAGTTTACCTGAAATAAAATTTTGCCCAGGAACGCTTAAAGAAGGCTATAATAGCTATAGTAATTTAGCCTTAAAACGAGTGTTTAGTGGAAGAAAAGTTAATCATATACTAACTTATGAATCTCCTGCAAGTAATATTGAGGCAAAGGAGTTGTTTACTGAAAACAGAAAACGCATGTCAATTTCCGGAGTACAGGAGAAATTCTCTGTTTTGTTAGAGAAGAATAAAATTAGATTAATAAAGGAAGGAGAACATGGGGAGTATATTTTAAAACCAATACCTAATGTAGGGAAGAATACAGACCAAATGCCAGCTAATGAGCACTTGACTATGCAAATAGCACGGCAGGTTTTTGGAATTGAAACGGCCGAAAATGCCTTGATGTTTTTTAAAAATGGAGACCCTGCATATATAACAAAACGTTTTGATGTAAAAGAGAATGGTGATAAACGGGCTCAAGAAGATTTTGCTACATTAGCAGGTAGAGCACCTCAAACACATGGAGAAGATTTTAAATATTTAGGTAGTTATCTAGAACTTTTTGAGTTGTTAAAAAAGTATTCTCCTGCATATCAAATAGAATCCATAAAATTATTTAGGTTGGTACTTTTTAATTATTTGATATCTAATGGAGATGCACATTTTAAAAACTTCTCTTTAATAGAAACCCCGTTAGGAGATTTTAGGTTAAGTCCAGCATATGATTTATTAAATAGTAGAATTCATATAGAAGATAAGGATTTTGCATTGGATGATGGACTACTCCCACCAAGAGAAACCAAAGGAAAAATAAAAGAGCAATTTTTTATTTTAGGAGAATTAGCCGGCATTCCTGAAAATCAGATAAAGAAAACAATTAAAAATATTACAACTCATGAAGATAAGGTGTTGTCTCTTATCAATGCCTCATACCTTAATGAAAAAACAAAACGGAATTATATCCAAGCTTATCAAACTAGATTAAAAAAGTTATTAAGAGATTAACTTTGTATGAGAATTACATTTTTTGTATCATTTTTACATCTCAAACCTTTTAACCCCTTGTGAAAAAAGGGAAGTTACATATTGCATAGGCTAATATATTAATTAACGATTATCAAACTTTTATTTCTTTCAAAAGAATTATCATAAATTTTATTGACCACTTTTGATAACGGTAAATAATCTTAATTTAATTATAAGACCCTGTTATTCAAATAAATATAAATAATATGTTTTACTTATTTTTCTTGCTATGTATAAATTATAATACATAATTTGAAAAAAAATAATACATTTAGAAAAAAGTTAAATATGGGCTTTAAACTAAAAATAGTTCTATTTTTTTCGCTTTTTATTTCTTGTTTTGTTTTTGCACAACAAACAAAAATAGATAGCCTAGAGCAATTGCTTAAAACTGCTTCTAAAACAGAACAAGCAAGCATTTATATTGAATTATCTAAACTCGTTCAAGATAAAAGTAACCCCAATGAAAATCCTGCAGTGACCTATTTGGAAGAAGCAAAAAAGCGTATAGATATTGAAAAAGATAAAACACCTTAATCGGTTAACAAATCGGTCAACAGTTGTAAGAATAGGTACTAAATATGTTGAAAACATAAGGGATTCGAGATTGGTTCGAATCCTGTCGCGATCACATCAAGCCTTAACTTACAGTTAGGGCTTTTTTGTTGGTTAATTTTAATTAATTAAATGATAATCTCTCGCTTTCATTTGCAATAAAACAGAGCTATGACAAATTTAGGAGTTCAAAACTCGAAATTATAGTTGAAAGAATTTTTAAAAGTTCTATAGCTATTTACATCTCTAAATTTTATTTCATTTTCTCATCACTTTATTAAAACTTAAATGTGATGTTAATGGTTATAATTACTACTTCTTGAATGTGTTTTTAAACGTAACAAATGTTACACAATAAACTGATTATGTATTAGCTAAAAGTGACAAATGTCATGTAAAAAATTTGATTTCAGATTTAATTTTATTCAGAATTATAATCAATAATTTTTTGAATTTAAAATTAAAATGTCATGAAAAAAACAAAACTAATTTTTCTAATTTTTTTTATATCACTAGCTGCATTTTATAACGGTTTTTCAAATGAAGCTAATACCGATAATCAACCAAATTTCGATCCGCCCAATGAGTTTGAAACCTTATTAAGCTATTTAGAAAGTCAATTAAGTTTTATTGCAGAGGATGCTTTTCCTATTATTCCTGCTGATGATGTTAAGCAAAATCTTAAAAACCCCAAATACCATGTTATAGATATTAGAAGTGAATCATGGTTTGAATATGGCCATATTAAAGGCGCAAAAAATTTAAATGCCGAAGACTTACTAACTTATTTTGAAAGTACCATTAATCCAGCAGATTTCGAGAAAATTGTTTTAATATGCTATTCAGGTCAATCTGCTTCTTATTTTGCTGGCCTGTTAAGAATTGCTGGCTATAATAATGTTTATAGTTTGAAATGGGGAATGAGTTCTTGGAGGCAAGACTTTGCAGAAAATGCTTGGCTCAAGAATATTAATAATGATTATGCTTCAAAACTGGAAACTACTGAAAATAGTAAACCAGACAATGGAAATCAACCTGAACTTAATACAGGACAAAGTGACGCCAAAGAAATTTTAAAAGCCAGATTAACAGAGCTGTTTAAAATACCTTATAAAGACTTGATTGTCACTCCCGGTGATGTTTTTGAAAATATTAACAACTATTTTGTGGTAAACTATACCTCTAAAGACCATTACAATTTAGGTCATATAACAGGCGCATTAAACTATCAACCAAAAAACTCGCTTACATCTGCAACAGACTTATTGACCTTACCTGTAGATAAACCAATTGCAGTCTATGACGAAACTGGTTTAAAAGCGGCTTACGTGGTTGCGTACTTAAATGTTTTAGGCTATAAAACTGGAAATTTGGCGTATGGAGCCAATGGTTTTATGAATGACCATTTGAAAAGCCAAAATATGAATGCCTTTACTAAAAAAGAAATCAATATGTATCCTGTCATTGAATAAGAACTAACATTAAAATCACTCAATTAAATATTTATATCATGAAAAAAATATCATTTATAATCATTGCATTATTATTAATTCCCAGTTTGTTATTAACCTCTTGCGATAGAGGAGACGACCCTGCAGACAACAATGTAATATCAACACCAAAATTTACATTATTAAAGGATTATATGGTTCAAAATAATTTAGATATTAACCAAATACTTACCAATACAGATGGTAAATCGTTTGTGGTGGCTGCACCCGCAACAGCCGATTTAGTTGATAATTTCCTTAGCGCATATGATATTATGGATATTAGAAGCAGTGCAGATTTTTTAACGGCTCATGTTAATGGTGCAAGTAATGTTGCCTTTGCTAATATTTTAACTGAGGCTGCAAATACTACTAAACCCATTCTGGTTATTTGCTACACAGGCCAAACGGCTTGTTATGCAACAGCTTTATTGCGCATGTATGGTTACCCAAATACTCAAGCCTTAAAATGGGGAATGTCTGGTTGGAATTCTAATACTGCTGGCTCTTGGAACAGTGGCATTGGTAATATAGCTGAAAACAGTTCTAACTGGTCTAATTCTGGAGCACCAGCAAATATTGTGTTCCCAAGTCCTGAAATATCAAGCGTTTTATCAGATGGACAAGCCATTCTTAAAGAACGGGTAGAAGCTGTTGTGGCTCTTGGTTTTCAAGGCGTTTCAGGTTCGGATGTATTAAACAACCCAGGAAATTATTTTGTAAATAATTTTTTTAATGAAACAGATTATTTAGGGTTTGGACATATTTCAAATGCCTATAGAATCAATCCTTTAAAACTATCTGATAATACTTATTTAGGTCTTAATTCTGCCTCAAATGCTCAAGTGGTTACCTATTGTTACACAGGGCAAACCTCGGCAGTTATTACTGCTTGTTTAAGAGTTTTGGGATATGACGCTTACAGTTTGAAATTTGGAATGAATGGACTTTACAATTCAAATCCTTCCTGGACTTCAAACAAATGGACGGCATCTGTTTCAAAAGATTACCCAGTATTCTCTAATTAATAGACTTTAAAAATTCAGATAATGAATAATAAAATATATAGTTTAATAATCCTTGTTTTTATATTTCATATCAATAAGGCATTAGCTCAAGGCTGTGAAGGGGGAGATTTAACTGCTTCTGATTCTACAACGACTATTAACGCCAAAATTTTTGGATATATTCAACCACAGTATGATTATAATTTTACGGATGGCAATGAAAATACCTTTAAATTTAAAAGAGCAAGAATAGGTGTTATGGGTAAAATGTATGACGATTTTTCGTATTATTTTATGTTGGAAACCAGTCCGTTTATTGGTAGTTCTGGCGATGCTTATTTAATGGATGCCTTTATTACGTACGATAAGTATAATTGGTATAGAGTCTCTGTTGGATCTTTTAAACAACCATTTAGTTTAGATGTTTCAACACCTTGTAATGCTTTAGTAACCATTGATAGATCTATAGTGGCAGATCAATTGGTGGCTCCTCAAAGAGATTTTGGTTTGATGCTTTTAGGTGGAAACAATTACACCAAGTTTAATTATGCTATAGCGTTGATGAACGGGAGAGGCTTAAGAGTTAAAGATGACAATACTAAAAAGGACATTATAGGTAGACTTACTTATAAATTGACCAATTTCTTAACCATTGGCGGTAGTTTTAGATATGGTTACCCAATTCCTAATAATAATGATGATACAAGAACATCTGTTGGTGGTGAATTTGCTCTGGATTTTGATAAACTAAAAATTCAAGGAGAATATATTTATGATGAAGGCGCTTACTTTAGTGGAGCTTCTGGCGGATGCGGATCAACGCCTGTTGCTTTAGGCGAAAGAAGAGATGGTGCTTATCTTATGGCATATTATGATGTTAATGACAAATTCCAACCTGTATTTAAATATGAATACTTTGACGCAAATCTTGATGTTAAAGACAATACATCCTATGTTTATCAAGAAAGAATGACGCTTGGCGCTAATTATTTCTTTAACGATAAAGTCAGATTGCAAATAAACTATCAAGCCAATATTCAAACGGTTATTAATGTTGATGATGATGCGCTGTTAGCTCAAATACAAGTTAGATTTTAGAATAATATAATACCATCAATTTTAATAAGACTCTCAGGTTTTTTTGAGAGTCTTATTTTTTTATTCATTAATTTTGTATAAAACCCTCTTATGGTAGACAAAGTGAATCATCAAGACATCCTATTAAAAGACCTTATAACCAAGCAATATTCAGCACTATTTGAAGAAGAATTGATAGATGAAATTGTTAGAGTTGGGTATTTTAATAAAATTAATAAAGGTAATCTCTTAATAGATATTGGAGATTATTTAACTCATATCCCTTTAATATTAAGTGGTACCGTTAAAATAATGAGAGAAGAAAAAGGAGGCGATGAAATTGCATTGTATTATTTGCAATCTGGCGAAACTTGTGCCATCTCGTTTGCTAATTGTATAAATAGAAAGGAAAGCATTTTTAGAGGTATAGTTGAGTCCGATTTAGAAGGCGTCTTCATCCCTATTGAATTTATTGATGATTGGTTGGTAACGTATAAAAGTTGGCGGCATTATATTATAGATAGCTATCATTTTAGATTATTAGAAATGGTAGAATCCATTGATTCTTTGGCTTTTATGAAAATGCAAAACCGTGTTTGGAAATATTTAACCAATAGAGTTAAAGTAGCCAATAATATGGATTTAGAGATTACACATCAAGATATAGCGATAGATTTAAACTCTACACGAGTCGTTATCACCAGAATCATTAAAAAATTGCATGATGAAGGCAAAATTTTTTCTACCAGAAATAGAGTTAAAGTATTGCAACTATTGGAATAGTTTTTATTGAACTGATAAAAATCATATACTTCTATTAATACATTTCGTTATATTTGCTTAGACATAACGATAATAAAATGATTAGTATTGAAGATGCCATACAAACGGTTATAGAAAACTGCGGTCATAATTCAAAATCAATTAATGTCCCCATTTTAAAAGCAGGAAATTCAACCCTTTTTAGTGATGTATGTTCACCCATAAATATGCCACCTTTCAGGCAATCGGCTATGGATGGTTACGCATTAAATTTACATGATGATTTCACATATTCACTCATTGGAGAAGTCAAAGCAGGTGATATTCATAACATTGAATTAAATAAAGGAGAAGCCATCAGAATTTTTACAGGTGCAGCCGTTCCAGATTCTGCAAATGCTGTTATCATGCAAGAAAAAGTTACAGTTTCTAAAAACGCTATTCTTATAGAGGCAACACTTTCTATAAATCATAATATTCGCAGTATTGGAGAGCAGGTTAAGCAAGGAGAAATAGCTTTGAAAAAAGGCACCAAATTAACACCAGCTGCCATTGGCTATTTAAGTTCTTTAGGAATAAGCGAAGTTTCAGTATATAAAAAACCTTCCATTGCCCTTATTACAACTGGCAATGAACTCATTGAAGCAGGAGAACCTTTAGCCTACGGTAAAATATATGAAAGCAACTCCAAAATGCTTCAAACGGCGTTGTTAAGTCTTGGTTTTGATGATGTTTCAATTCATAAAATTGATGACAACTATAATGATACTTTCTCTAAAATAAAAAGTCTTCTAGAAATCAGGGATATGATCATTATCACTGGAGGCATTTCGGTTGGCGATTATGATTTTGTTGGTAAGGCTCTTAAAGAATTACAGGTGAATCAAATTTTTTATAAAGTAAACCAAAAACCAGGAAAACCATTATACTTCGGAAAAAACAATCGCACCCTTATTTTTGCACTTCCAGGAAATCCAGCGGCAGCCTTATCATGTTTTTACATATATGTTTATACGGCTTTACAAAAAATGATGGGATTACAAGAAGTTTTGTTACCCAAAATCATGGCAAAATCTAATTCAGAGTTTTTAAAAAGTGGCGATAGACCTCAATTTTTGAAAGCTTATTATAATGGTGGAAAGGTTACTATTTTAGAAGGACAAAGTTCTTCCATGTTGCAAACTTTTGCGGTTTCGAATGCCTTAGTAATCATGAAGGAAGATTTGATGAAAATTAACATTAATGATGTTGTAGAAGTCGTTTTACTTCCTTTTTAAAAAGACAGTTATGAATTTCAAAATAAAAAGTAGGATTTGGATTGAATTAGATGGAGAAGAGTTTTTAGGCGAAGGAAAGGTGAAATTATTAAAAGCTATTGCAGA
>Ga0210014_1000753_pt1 | contig 26230 bp, 20 predicted proteins | sample CryGeymeta201519_FD_183983 | JGI IMG/M metagenome (GOLD analysis project Ga0210014, IMG submission 183983) | Groundwater microbial communities from Crystal Geyser aquifers in Utah, USA - Crystal Geyser metaG 2015-19 (SPAdes) (version 2) | ecosystem: Environmental > Aquatic > Deep subsurface >...
CCGCCTTGAATGCCTTCACGCAGGCTCTGGCACAACAGACAACGCTGCGGGATGTGATGCTGGTCTCAGAAGCGCTGGCAGACAACGGCGGTGGCACGCTGCGCGCCACCGTGTCTGCGCACTGGTGGGTGACACCATGAACTTTGAGCGCTTGGGTAAAGCACCTTTTGCCGCATTGCTGGGCACGATGCTGTTGGCCATGGTGGTCGCGCAATGGCTGTTTGAGTCGCGCGGGCTAGCCCCCGTGGTGCAAACGCAAGCGCAACTGCACACCCGCATGGCGCAAGCCAGGCAAATGGGTGCAGCGCAAAACGCGCAGGCCACGGCACCGCAGCTTCGGCTGACCGACATCTTGCAGCGCTTGCCGCAGCAGCCCGAGCGCGATGCGCGTGTGGCACTGTTGCACCAACTGGCCAAGCAGCGCGGGGTGTCTTTGCGCAAAGTCAGCTACCAATGGCAAACCCCTGCACAAGAGGTGGCGCAGCTTGAGGCCGTGGCCGACCTTAGCGGCAGTTATCCCGCTCTGCGCCAGTTTTTGCGTGACCTGTTGCAACAAGACCCAGCCGTTGCCATCGCGTCCCTTGAGTTCAGCCGACCGGCGGGCAGTGCCGGTGTGCGCACCCAGGCACGGCTGGTTTTTTATTTCAAGCCATGAAGCGCCCTGCACCTGTGCAATCACCCAAACGTTGGTGGCTCATGGTTGCCCTGGCAGGCACCTTGTGGGCCACCTGGCAGGTTAGCCAAGACCCCGCTTTGCCCAAGCGGGTAGAGCCTCGCGTGCTATCAAAAAACAAGCCCGCCAAGCCAGCATCTGCACCCGCCAATCTGCCACTGGTGTGGCCCCCGCGCACCGCGCAGGGCGGCCCGGTGGCAGATTTATTTAGCTTGGCCCCAGCAGCGGCACCCGCCCAGCCTGATTTGAGCTTGGCCGCACCGCTGCCGCCAACGTTTGCACTGCATTACATGGGCCGGCTTGACGACGGTGCAGCCAGCCAGATTTTTTTGGCCGACGCCCAAGACCGTGTGGTGGTTGCCAAGCTGGGTGAAAACGTTGACGACCTCTGGCAGCTCAGCAACATCAGCGCCACCCAACTGGTCTTTAAACACACCGCCACCGGGCAAGTACACAACCTGCAGATTGGATCGACGCAATGACGCACCGCCAAGCCTTCTTCGTCCGTTTAGCGTGCCTGGGTCTCATCGGGATGCTGGCCTCTTGCGCCGGGCAAGATGCCTTTCGACGCGGCCAGGAACAGCTTGCTGCCAAACAATGGGAGCCCGCGCTGACCAGTTTTTACGCCGCGCAACGCCAGGAGCCCAGCAACGCCGAATACCGTGCCGCCATCAAGACCACCAGCGAGCGCGCGGTTGATGCGCTGCTGGCCGAAGCTGCCGCCGTGCGTGACAAGCAGCCTGCCAAAGCGGCCGAAATCTACCAGCGTTTGTTGCTGCTGGCACCAGCCAATGACCGTGCCCTGGAAGGGCTGCAAGCCATTGAGGCAGCGCAACGCCAGCAGCATTTGTTTGACGATGCCAGCCGCGCTGCGGCCACCGGGCGCGAGCAAGAGGCGCGTGCTAAATTCAAAAAATTGCTGGGCGAGGTGCCTAGCCATGCCGGTGCACGCCAGGCCTTGCGTGCCATGGATGAAAAAGCCGGTCGCACCAGCGGCCAGGCTAAGCTGAGCCCAACGCTGACCAAGCCGGTGTCGATAGTGTTCCGGGATGCCACCCTGAAGATGGTCTTTGATGCCTTGTCCAGCAGTTCGGGCATCAACTTTGTTTTTGACCGTGACCTGAAGGCCGACGCGCGCGTAACCGTGCTGCTGCGCGACGTGGCGTTTGACGAGGCGTTGGGGCAAATTACCCATTCCAATGGTCTGGCCACCCGTGTTGTCAACGCCAACACACTGCTGATCTACCCGGCCCGGCCCGACAAGGTCAAGGAATACCAAGACCTGACGGTGCGCAACTTTTTTGTTGCCAATGCGGACGTCAAGCAACTGTCGATCCTGCTCAAGACCGTGCTCAAGGTCAAAGACCTGTACACCGACGACAAGCGCAACCTGATCGTGATTCGCGATACACCTGAGCAAATTGTCTTGGCAGAAAAAATGATAGCTGCCCACGACCAGCCAGAGCCTGAGGTGATGCTTGAAGTAGAGATACTTGAGTACAACCACAGCACTGACAACAATCTGGGCGTGCAGTTTCCTGACCAGGTGGCGTTTGGGGTGGCCAGCCCCATCACGCTGAACGCCCTGCGCGCCATCAACGACACTGCCATCAACGTGACAGGCTTGAACACCGCGCTGGCCATCAACCTCAAGCGCCAGTTGGGCGACATCAACATTCTGGCCAACCCACGCATCCGCGTGCGCAACCGCGAAAAGGCCAAGTTTCACATTGGTGACAAAGTGCCGGTCATTACCTCTACCACTTACCCAGGCACCACCACCGGGGCGACCAGCTCGTCGGTGAGTTACCTGGACGTGGGGATCAAGCTTGAATTTGAACCATCGATCCAGCTTGATGACGATGTGATCATCAAAACCGTGCTGGAGGTCAGCTCCATCACCAAAGAAGTGGTCAATGCTGGCACCACGGCCTACCAGGTGGGTACGCGCAACGCCACCACCACGCTGACCCTGCGTGATGGTGAAACCCAGGTGCTGGCGGGCTTGCTCAGCACCGATGAGTCCAACACCACCAATCGCTTGCCAGGCTTGGGCGATGTACCGGTGCTGGGCAATTTGTTCAGCAACCGGTCGATCAAAGGCGCGCGCAAAGAAATTTTGCTGTCCATCACGCCGCGCATCGTGCGCAACCTGCACCGCCCCACGGACGATCTTCTTGAATTTAACTTCGGCCCAGAAAACGGGCAACAAGGGGGGGGAGGGCAGGGTGCGGTAACGCAGCAGCCGGTGGTGCAGCCCCAGCGCTCGATGCAACCGCAACCGGTCAGACCCAACAATCCGGGGCTGAATCAAGGCTTCAACCCGGCAGCGAACCCGGCCAACAGCGGCAATGCATCAGGCTTGGTACCCATGGTGCCATTTGGTGCGGCTCCGGCGCAGCCTCAGCCGCAGGTCGCTGCGCCGCCAGCGGTGGCTGTACCTGCCTCCCCCAGCGCTCCGGCGGTTGATTTTGAAATGCCGCCTGGCGTGGGCAGCCGATAGGTCAGAGGGCATGCCCGCAGGCACTCTGACTGCGGCGCTACTTCTTCCAACACTGCCAATTTGGTCTTTTCAACGTTACGGCTTGTTAACCCAAAAACCCACGCCTGCGCCCAGCAGCTTGCCGGTGGCCGTGAAGTCCAGATAGCCCTTGCCAGCGGTGTAGTCCAACAATGCCGTGCCGCCTTGGCCATCGAGGCTTGGCGAATAAAAATACCACTTGCTGGCACCGTTGTCCCAGGCCCAAAGGGTGGTGAGGTTCAGCGGCACGCCACCGACTGTGGATGGCGCAGCCAGCGGGTTGGTCAGCAGCAAATTAAATGCCTTTGGCGTGATGTTCTCGGCGGTGGCCACCAGGTTCCAATTGGGCTGAAGTTGGGCAGCACCCAGGCTAAAGTTGCCTCCCGCTGGTAGCGTCACGCTGCTTGCCAGTTTGGCATTGACCCAAAAACCTTCGCCAGCCTGGATGGATGTCAGCACCTGGTAGCCCTTGGCAGCCGCATAGTCAGCCAACACCGTGCCACCTTGCGCAGCCAGGTTGGGCGCGTAAAAGCCCCAGGCGCTTTGTGCAGCCAGCCACTTCCACACAGTCACAAACTGATTCGCATCCGAAAAAGTGCCGGCCACGTTCAGCGCTGCGTCCGTGCTGTTGCCCACCAGATTCCAGCCGGGGGCCAGGCTCAGGCTTTGGCTGGGTGCAAGCGTGTTGGCCGAGACGAGCGCACTTTGAGCCGAGCAATTGGCTAGTGCATCACAGGCCTGCACGGCATAGCCATAGGCTGAGCCACTTCTAAGGCCGCTGTCGGCATAGCTTGTGACCTTGCCCAGTGTTGCCAACAATCTGCCTTCCCTGAAAACCTTGTAGTTGGTCACCGCCACGTTGTCGGTTGCCGCTGCCCAGCTCAGTTGAATGGAAGTTTGGCTCACAGGGGTTGCCACCAGACCCGTGGGCGTGGTGGGCGCGGTGGTGTCGGCCAGTGCAGGTGTGGTTACCGACACGGTGGCACTTGGGGTGGAACAATTTCCGACCGCATCGCACGCTGCAACTGAATAGCTGTAGCGGGTTGATGCAACCGTTGCGCGGGTGGTACTGGTCACGTTGCCCAAGGTTGCCACCAGTGCGCCACTGCTATAGAGTTTGTAGCTCGTTACGCTTATGTTGTCTGTGCTGGCAGCCCAAGCAAGCCTGACCTGTGAACTGCTCAGCACGGTGGCGGTCAGGCCGGTGGGCACCGTTGGGCTTTGGGTGTCGGGCGCAGCGGGCGTGGTGGCTGTCACGGCGGCACTGGCAGCCGAGCAGTTGTCAACCGCATCGCACGCGGCCACCGTGTAGGTGTAGTTGGTTGAACCCGCCAGACCCCGGTCACTGAAGCTGGTGACATTGCCTAGCACCGCTAACAAACTGCTGTTACGGTAAATCTGGTAGGTGGCCACCCCCACGTTGTCGGTGGCAGCCGTCCATGCCAGATCAACCTGAGCGTTGCTTACAGCGCTGGCGGTCAGACCGGTTGGCACCGTGGGTGCCTGTGTTTCATGCAAATTGGCATAGTAGGCGTAGCAAAACTGGTCGGCCTGCGTGCAAGTGCTGCTGTATTCGGTGACAAAAACCACCATGTGCGTGTTGCCCGCAGGTGGCGGTGTGTAGGGCAGGCTCAGGGTCAGCCCGGTCAGCGACTGGTACGGTGCCAGTTGGTCCACCCCCCCGGTGATGGCCGAGGTGCGGATGGATGCCGTCTTGTAGCCCCGCTCCGAGCCGGTAAACGGCGTGGCGAACGACCAGAGTTCGATGCGCAGCGACCCGGATGTCATGTAGTACGAGCGGTTGGTGATTTTGCCAATCGAGATGTTGGCCAGATAGCCGCTGGTGTTGACCGAGATGCTGCCGTCAATGATCAGGGGCGTTGACGAATCAAAAGGGGACAGGGTTGACACCGACACCGCCGGGCTTTGGCCCGAGCAATTGCCCGCCGCATCGCACGCCGCGACTGTGTAGCTGTAGCTGGTGGACGGTGTCAGGCCACTGTCGGCAAACGTATTGACCGCGCCAAGCACTGTCAACATCGCGCCGTTGCGATAAACCTTGTATTGCGTGACACCGATGTTGTCGCTGGCGGCGCTCCAGCTCAAGCGCAAACTGCTCACGCTGATGCCTGCGCCACCCAGGTTGGCCGGCACGGTGGGCGCTTGCGAATCAGAAAAGCTGGCGGGTGTGACCGCCACCACCGCCGCGCTGGCGGTCGAGCAGTTTCCTGCCGCATCGCATGCCGACACACTGTAGCTGTGGCTGGTACCCGCAGCCAAAGCGGTGTCGCTGTAGTTTAGCGCTGTGCCTGTTGATGCTAAAAAAAGGCTGTCACGGTAGACCTTATAAGCGCTGACAGCTACGTTATCAGTAGCAGCCTGCCAGGCTAAGCGAATGTTGCTGGCGCTGACCGGCGCTGCAGACAAACCAACTGGCACGCTGGGGGCCTGGGTGTCTGGCACAGCGCCGCTGACCATCAGGTTGACATCATCAAGCAAAAAATCCGTGGCAAAAGAGCCGTCTGTGGTGGCAGAAAACTGTAGCCGAATGGTTTGCCCCCGAAACGCCGACACATCGTAGGGCAGGCTCTGCACCCAGCCGCTGGTGGCATTCAAGTTGGACAAAGCCCAGCTTTTATCTGCGCTCGTACCGCTGGTGCCTGACACGGTGACAGACATCTGGTCATATGCTGTCAGGCTGCTGGTCTCGGCCGTTTGCACCCAATATTTGAACTGAACATAGGCGCTTTGGGCATCGGCAGGCACCACCACATCTTGCGACAAAGTATCTTGGCAATTGTTGTAGCCGCACAGCCAGGCATACCAACTGTTGGCAACATCCACCGGGTTGAGATAAGCCGTGATCACCGGATAGCCATTGGCCGCACTGTCCACCCAGGTGACTGCGCCCGACTCAAACCCAGGGTTGAGCAACACATTGGCCAACCCGCTAACCGCGCCGGATTGCGTCACCACAAACGGCTTGCCCGCTACCGTCAGGGTGCCTGTGCGCCCCGCTGCATTGGGGTTGGCTGCCACGGAAAAACTGACGCTGCCGCTGCCGCTACCACTGGCCCCTGCGGTCACGCTGATCCAGCTTGCGCTGCCGGCATCGCTGGCGGCACCCCAAGGGCACCCGCTGCCAGCCGTGACCTGAATGCTGCCACTGGCTCCTGCAGCGGTAAAGGCCTGACTGGAGGTGGCCAGTGCATAACTGCAAGGCGTTGCGCTGACTCCCAGTGCCAGAGGCAAATTCAGCCGTGGCTTGGCGATGTCGTTGCGGGTGTCGGTCACCATGACACCATTGCCAAGCCGGGCTACGGTCTGGTCCAGCGTTTCGTTCGGGAAAGCTGCCCGCAACACCGCTACCGCCCCGGCCACATGGGGCGCGGCCTGCGAGGTACCGCCTTCGGTCAGGCCCGCCGCAGTGATCTGCGAGCCGGGTGCCAGTAGCGTCAAAAACGAAGCGCTGTTTGAAAAACACGTGACCTTGTCGGCGGCTGATGTGCTATCTGAGCAGCGCAGCGGGCTGCCCCAGTTAAAGCCGCCCATCGCCGAGTCGTACACCGCGCCGACCGACACCACCCCGGTCACAGCGGCAGGCTGGCTCAGGGCGTTGGTGTAGCCGTCGTTACCCGCAGCGGCAATGGTCAAGATGCCAGCAGCGCGGGCCTGGGCTACCGCAGTGTTGTAAACCCCGCTGGTCACGGGTGAGGTGAAAGCGCCGCTGCCCAGGCTCAGGTTCATGGCCACAATGTTGTAGGTGGCCTGGTTGGCAATCACCCAACTGATGGCGCTCAAAATGTCAGCGCTGCTGGCGGTGCCACCCGCACCAAACACATCCATCGCGATGATCCGTGCCCCTGGTGCCACGCCCGCCACAATGGCTGCCACATTGCTGCCGTGGCCATCGGCATCCAATTGGCCGTCGCTGGGGGCAAAGTCTTGCGCGTAAACCACCTTGCAGTTCGCAGGCACGCCCGGCGCAGTGCAGTTGCCAAAGGCGGCACGGGTGTAGTCCACACCGGTGTCCAACACCGCCACCGTGGTGCCCGAACCCAGGTTGCCCTGCGCCGCCACCTGCGGCTGACCCACCAGCGGCAGGCTTTGCGCCAGCATCTTTTGCTCAATGCGGTTTTCATACACGCCCAGCACGCCCGGCTGCGCCAACAAACGGTCAAGCGCCTGGCGCGAATGCACACGCAGCAAATGCGCCGGCAGATGGTTGTAGTCTTTCAGCACCTCGGCATCTGCCTTGCCTAGCTCTGCCAGACTGGTTTGTTTGTGGCGCGCAAAGCGCTGCGCTTTTTGGTCTTTGCTGTTCAGGTGGCGGGGCGACCGCCCCTGCTGCAACGGCATGGCTTGTGCATCGGCCTCAATGGCCTGCTCGTCATACACCACGATCAGGTCTTGCGGTGTGTCGGCAACCATGCTGGCCAAAACATGGGCACTGGTTTTGGCCTGCGGGCTGCTGCCAGGAGCTTGAGCCAACGCACCACTGGCCATCATGCCAGCCACCAGCACAATCCAAAGGCAACGCGCTAAAGTTCTCATTTGGCTGGCATCCGGTTTTCTTGCTGATCTTGGTACACATTCACAACGCCAGGGTTTGCCAGCAATGCCTTGAGCGCCGCCTCTGAGCGAAACCGCACAAACATCATCGGCAAGCCGTCAAAGTCTTTGAGCAGTTCAGCATCCCCGGCAGGCAAGGCAGCCAAAGCAGCAGGTTTGAGCGCCACCGATGCCAGCTCCACAATCAAGTCTTGCGCCTGATTGGCTTCCAATTGTGACCAGACCACTTGCGGCAACATGGTCGCAGCCCGGGGCGCAGCAATACAACCCGATAAAGCGCCCCCCAGACACAAAGCAAAACATACCAGGATTGGTTTGAACATAATTGCTAGATATTTAGTAGCTACTGACGTAGTCTGTGTAATGGCTAGGGAACTATTAACAATCAAAACGTTTTCGACGTTTGCCGCCACTCTGGTAGCGCACACAGTGGGCATCGGTAGGCGCAGCGGGAGTCCAGACTGTAGCGCATGTCAGCCTTCAGGGTTTGTTTACCCAAAACCCCATGCCCGCGCCCAGTGTTTTGCCGGTGGCTGTGAAGTCCAGATAGCCTTTGCTGGCGGTGTAGTTCAAAAGCCCACCGCTAGCATCCAGACTAGGCGCGTAAAAGTACCAAGCTGATCCTCTGGCATCCCATGCCCACACCGCTGGGTATCTGCAAAAGTTGTCGCTACGTTCAGCGGTGCATCGCTGCCATTGCCAGCCAAGTTCCAGCCAGCCGTCAAACTCACGGTTTGCGTGGGTAAGACCGTCACGCGCGTCACCATGACCAGGTTGGCAGCAGTGATGGTTTGATTGATCACCGGCAATATCAATGGCGTGCTGTCAAAGGGACCACCGCCGCCACTTTGAATGATGAACCCTGGCACACTGCGATGAAAAAAAGTGCTGTCAAACGCACCGCTTTGTACATAGTTCACAAAATTGGCCACAGTGGCCGGGGCGGCGGTGTCAAAGAGCGCAATGTCGATCACGCCCAGCGTGGTCTCAACCCGCACGGTGCTAGCCGCTGCAGTTTGGGGCAATAGCAAAACACAAAACCAAAGCACACCAGCGCAAAGCCAGCCTAGAGCCAATCGGCCTGGTCGTAAGCTTGAACACATTAACTTCATCGGGCTCCTCAACTTGCCGCCGACTCAATGGACAGTTTGCGCTGGAGGTGTGAGCCTACCGAGCAGCCTAGTCCGTTGTCCAACGATTATCTTGCCAGTGACTTCAAATGCAACGGGTATCATCACCCCCGGAGTCAAGAAGCGGCGCGCTTGCGCACCGCAGTCAAAGGCAATCTTGACCAGCACCACGGTTTCTAAGGTTTAATTTTTAAAGGGGAATTTGAAATGTTGAAATTGCAAAAAATGGGCGTTTTGGTATTGGCCGCATCGGGCTTGGGTGCGGTGCAAGCCGCCACTGTCAACGCCACGATTGCCGGGTGGAATTTGCTGGGCTACAGCGATGCTGCAGATGTGGTGGTGGCCGATGCCTTTGGTGACAAAGCCAAGGTGACCACCGTTTGGAAGTGGACGGGTACCAGGTGGGCGTTTTACTCGCCTGACTTGGCAGATGGCGGGCAAGCCTATGCGGCAACCAAAGGTTACGACTTTTTGACCACCCTCAAAAGCGGCGATGGCTTCTGGGTCAATGCCAAACAAACTTTCAGCGCCACCTTGCCCGCTGTCCCGGCTCCGGTGAATCAGGCCGCTTTGACGGGCATCACGGCCACGATGAAGACCTTCTCGGATTTGTTCGCCACAGCGGTGCCCTCAACGACGACTGCGCTGGCGCCCTTGGTTGACGATACCTTTTTGATGGGGGGCATCGATAAAGCCACCTTCTTGCAGGCAATGCTGACACCGGGCAATGGCCCCACTGTAGGCGCTACTTTTGTGAACATCACCCTGGTGAACCCACTGGATGCCGGCGCAGTGCCCAACGACGCAACGCATCAATGGTTCAAGTTTTCTGAATCAACGGGTGGTGGATCTGATTCGGCTTGGTTGGCCATTAAAAATTCTGCGGGTAATTGGTTGGTTGCGGGTGATCAGCGCTTGTTTAACTTCTATTCCACGGCGCAGGCGGTTAAGCATGTGTCAACCAATCAAACGGTAAGCTTTAACAACCAGATCAACGTGAGCGTTGAACAACTACCGTCGGCTGTTGCTCAAGTGGTGCTGACCGGCGCGGGGGTGATACCGTCAACTGGCTTGACAATTTATTCCGCTGGTGTGGGCATGATTTGGCCACAAGCTTGCGGTGTGTACAACAACACCACCAACTGCATTGACCCTGCGGCGGCCAGCGCCTCGTCGCAGTACACCGCCAAAGCGTATGGAACCAGCGGTGGCGCTGCGCTCTACACCTACACCAACGTTTTGCCAATAGCACCGGTGGCATCTGGCAGTCTGGCCAGCTTGGGCTACCCCACCATCAACAGTGTCTCTGGCACGTGGTCACCTAACTCCAGCGTGAGCATCAACTGGACAGCCGCCGCCAACACCGGTGGTGACTGGATTGACATTGGGGCTTGGAATCAGAATGTGCAACTCTTTACCAACGTAGGTCAGGACTTAGCCCGCAGCACGGGTTCTACGGTGACGCTGACCGTGCCCAATTACAGTGGCACCATCACAGGTAAAAACGTCTGGCTCTCGGTTCGAGATGCGAATGGCAACCGCCTGGCGTTGGATTACCAACAATAAGAACAATTAGCCTCTAGCGCTTGCTGAGCAAGCGCTGAGCGCTACTTGGTTTTAAACACCCAAACCCTGGCCACCAGAAAATTCAAAAACGGCATGACCATCTCGACCCCGAGTTTGCTGGGGGTCTCGGGCAAACCAAAATGCGTCAGAGCGCTGAGCATCAGGGTTGAGATGCTTGTTGCCCCCACCCACACCGCTGTGTAGCGCCAACTGGTACGCAACCAGTCGGCCCTATTTTTGGGCTGCTCAAAGGTCCATAAAAAGTTGCCGGTATAGGCTGTTACCGCACCGGCAAAGCGGGCAAGCACATTGGCACTCACCAGGTCCAGCCCCCAAATGCGCACCAGCGTGAAAGTGCCCACGTCCACGCCCAGCGCGCAAACGCCCACGGTCACATATTGGGCAAATTGCTTGATCAGTTTCAGGTTCATGGGGGGGATTCTTTCAGGGCACGCTGCGCCCAGCGGTCATTGGGAAACTCTTGCCGCAAGCGCACCCGGGTGTTTTCGGCTTGCGCAATGGCACCGGTGGCCAGTTCTAACTGTGCCTGGGTATAGAGCGACTCGGGCAACCAATAGCCGTGGTAGTTGGCGGTGAGCTGGCGGTAGCGCTGCAACGCCGCGTCGCGCTGACCGGCCTGCTCATAGGCCTTGGCGGCCCAGAACAGCGCTTCTTCTTTTTTGGCATCGCTCTTGCGCGCCGCAAAAGCCTGGTCAAAACCGGTGGCGGCATCCCCAAAGTGGTTGGCGCGCATCAGCACCCAGGCATCTGTATAAAGGCGCTCGGGGTTGTGCAGGTGAAACCAAAGGCCGCCAGCCACAAGCAACAGCGGCCACAGCACGGCCAGCCCGTGGTGCGGCCAAGGGTTGTTTGCCGCATCGGTGAGCTTGTGCTCACCATGGTCGACTGAAGTCGACCCTACAGGAATTCGGAAACTCCGCCGGTCACGCCACATCAGCCCAAGCAATGCCAGCAGCGCCAGCACGCTAGCCACCATGCCTGCGATACCGACTGGGGTGTGACCATATTCCAGCACCACATCGGCTTCTTCGGGCACCACCAGCATCAAGCCCGGCCCAGCCAGGTAAAGCTGGCCTTTGGTAGCCAGCCTCCAGCGCGGATGCCAGGCCATGCGCACCAAATGCGCGGCGCCCACCGCGTCGGTGCGCCAGCGCATGCGGCTGCGCTCCAGCTTCAAATTGTGAACCTGTGCACCCGTCGCAGGCGCTATGATTTGCGGAGCTACTTCCGTATGAAACACCGGAAGTTCACGGCTAAAACGCTCACGCGATTTGAACCAGGCAAAGCTCGCTTCCATCCAGCCTTGCTTGGGTAACCAGTGCAGCGCTTGCCTGGCCGGGTTAACAATGTCCACCCACCGGCTGTCAAATGCCTTGAGTTTGAAGACATGAAACGGCGCGGCGCTGGCCACCTCGGCAAACAGCGGGCTGGCCGCAAACGCCTTGAAGGTGTCGTCGTGTCGGATCAAGACCTCATTGGCCCACAGAAAATTCATGTGCGCCGCTGCCTGTTCCAGGTCCAGGCTGCCGCTGGGAAAGCGCGCCAGGGGTGATGACGGATGCGTGGAGACCTCGCTTTGCAGCTGGTAAATGGCCGGGCCCACCGGGGCGGACTCCATGTAAAGACCTTCAAGCACTGGGCGGCCACCCAAAAACATCGGCAAGGCCTCCAGCGCCCGGGTCGAACCAATGTCGTTGTTGGCCGGGTCATGCTCAAACGTCAGGCGCGGGCTGTCCAAATGCCCTGACAACGCTGGAAACAATTGACTCAGACGCTGCCATTGCGGTTTGGCTTCAAGCCCGCTGTGGTTCCACAAGCCCCAGTCGGGTGCGGCTACCACTTGCAGACAGGTCCAGCCGAGCAAGGCCATGCCGGCAGCCACTGACATCAGGTGCAAGCCTAAGCGCGACAGCGGCGGCAAAGCAGCGCTTAGGCGCAGCAGCAACGCGCCCCAAGCCCAGCCGCAGGCCAAACCGCCAAACAGCCAGACAAACGGGAAAAACCGGATGTTGGCCACGCCAATATTGCCCCCGGCCAAAAAGCCCACACCGGCCAGCAGTGCCGCGCTGGCCATAAAAGCAGCGTGTTTGAGGCAGCGACTCGTTTCAGTAGAAATAGGCGCTAGCCATTGCGCTGTATTGGTATAGTGCAATAACAAAAGGAGCAAACAAGAGACCAGACCCGCGCCCAAAACCGGCTGCAGCGGCTTGGGTAACAGCTCTTGCCAGCGGCTGATTTCAAACAGCGCATCGTTGGGAATGGTCAAGCTGTGCATTTGCAGCATGGGCCACAGCCACCCGGCCAGCATAAAAAACGCCAGGCCATGGCCCAGCGCCAGCAGCCTCAGATTGCGCCAAAATTGTTGGCGCTCAAACAAAAACGCGGCCGTGGCAAAGCCGGTGATCAGCAGGGCAAAGCCGTGCGAAAAACCGGTGGCAGCCTCCAGCAACGCTGCCAGCCACCAGTGGCGGCCGGTGGCGATGCTGCGTTGCCAGGCCATCAACGCCAAGACAGAGAACAACATGCCGTAGCTGTAGGCAAATTCCCCCGCCAAGGTCGAGAGCAAATTGCCGCCCCAGATCGAGTTTTGCTCATGCAGCACAAAGGCCAGGCTGGTCAACACCCCCCAAATTGCTACGGTGCGCGGCAAGCGCAGCAGGTAAACACTGCCCAGCCAGATGACGCCGGGCAGCAGCATGGCAGCTGCGAACATCCCAAATTTCATAGCAGGTGCAAAAGGCAGCACCTGCGCTAGCGCCGCAATACTGATGAAAGACAGCGGAAAGTAATAGGACAAAAAAGCAAAGCCGCCAAACACTTCGGGCATCCAGGCGGTGATGTGACCGGTGGGCAGCAACTCGCGGGCGTAAGTCCAGACGTAAAGCAGGTGCGAGGCACTGTCGCCGCCGGTGGGTAAGTTGTTGGACAACAGAAAATCGGCACCAAGCACAGATGCAATCAATGCAGCGCAAGCTAAAACGACTAACAGGTCAAGCAACAGCCAGATGGTTGTTTTAGATGGATTTCGGCTTGTCATTGCTAAATCGTGATGTGTCATGGCAGACCGGATTTGGCAACCAGGGCACCACCCCGATGTGCTGAGTGAGCGACCCCCATGATCATCACAGCGCTCCCCAATCCCGCCAAAATGGCTGCCAGCGCCAGCAAATATTGCCTTGTCCAAATCAGCCAAGCTGGCACTTGCTCTTGTCCTCGCACCACACCTTCAGGCACGATTTGCACATGCAGATAGCCTGCGGCGGTTTCATGCACGAGCCATGCCCCGCCTTGGGCTGCGCCGGTGTCCAACACCATTGAATTGCCAGTTGCCCAAGTGTGCTCAATAGGGCTCGGAGGCGTGGCTTCAGTAGCGGGCAGGGGATTGGACAGTCGAGTGACACCGTCATACGGCACTACAAAAGCAAATGTAGATACGATTTTTTGTTCGATTGCGGTGTCGGCTTTGATGACAAGTTTCTGACCGTTGCGTCGTGTTGGTATGGTTTGATGCCGCGTTTCTGGTGGCCTACGCCAAGCCAATTGCACAATCTTGCTGCCCGCTTGATCATGAAGAATCAGTAAAAGTGGGGCTGCACGCCCCAGTCTGTTCGTGACCGAAGGGCCGAGTTGTTTACCGCTTAGCTTTCCCCCTGGTGGAAGATATGCAGAATTACCCACTATAAACTGTACTGGACTCCATTTCGAGGTTGAATTGAGAGTCCATGCTGAAAGCCGATAGGCAGGTTCAGAGCCAGTATTGGAGATCAATATTGCATCACTCGTGAAGCTAACGGAAAATCCGATGGAGCCTGCATGGACGGAAAACGGGATTAAAAAGCAACAGAATAAAAAGAGAACACTTTTCAAGTGAATTTCAACTAGAGCATGCTTCAGCTGTACCGTCATTTCGAATAACACAGTTTTGATTAAGTTACTCATCAGAGATTACATTGGCGCTGGGAATTTTGGCGAAAAAATGGGGGCTCAAGGGCCCCCATTTTTATTGCAAATTGACTAGCCTCGCCTGTTATTCAACTTGCTATCCAGACTTTGGTCTTATTGTTTACAAGCAGTCACGGTGACAGCGCCAGCTGCTGGTGGCGCACCAAACGGATCACAAGTCAGAGCAGAAGCAAAGGAGACACTTGTTTTACCAGTGAGTAATGTTGCCGGAGCCACTGCCACTGTCGCACCTCCTCCGTCAATATTTATTACAGACCTTGTGCAAGATCCAGCATTTGGCACATTGGTCATGTAGCCAATGGCGGAACCGACCTTAACCTCACAGATGCCAGAGAATGTCACCACAATAGTCGTTGTAGTGGTAGTTGCTGTAGTGGTGGTTGTAGGTGCTGCCGTTGTGGTGGTGGCTGCTGCAGTGGTAGTTGTAGGTGCTGCCGTTGTGGTGGTGGCTGCTGCAGTGGTAGTTGTAGGTGCTGCCGTTGTGGTGGTAGCTGCTGCAGTGGTGGTTGTCGGCGGAACAGTCGTGCTTGTTGTAGTTGCAGCAGTGCTGTTAGCCGTGCTGAGTGTGCTCTCTAATGGTGTAACTGCAGTTGTCAATTTGGCGTCAGCAGCTGCCAAGTCGGCCTCCTTAGTCGCGGAGGTTGCCGCAGCAATCACTTCTTTGACGTACGTGAGAATTGCTGTCAACTTATTCGCCAATGTAAGGTGCAGTGCGCTGTCTGGTTGTTGGCTTACAGCGTCACTCACTCCTGCCAATGTCGTAGGTTTGGACGCGGGCTGGCTTGTGCCAAGACCCTGAACTGCCACAAGCATGTTGTATATGCGTGCTGCATCGTTGTTGATTTCATTGCCAGTGACTGCGGGATTACCGGTGACATCAGACTTGGTCTTGATCGCATCAGCAATCTTCGGCGCATCGGTCAATGATTGGCCAGCAGCAACGCTGCTGGCCAATGCAGCGAGCACTTCTTGGCTGGCCGTAGTCGTTTTGAGTTTTTGTACTGCCAAAGCCGCAACTGCGGCCAATTGAGATGATGCGCGGGATATATCCGGGCTCTTGTAATCATTGTTCGTAGCACCTGCAGGCATGGCCAGGGAAGTTTCAACTTTGGACTTGGCCGCCGCTACGGTAGACCCACCAGGCCCAGTCACCAGAAGTTCAATCAGTGAAGTCACGGGGTTTGCTGTCACACTGCTTCCTGGCGCGGGTGGCGCGTCAAAAATGTTACCGATAGGCAGATTCAAGGCAGGGTCATATGCCACATCCTGACTGCCATCTGCCTGGCCGCCAATTGGGCGCATCTTGCCTTTGCCGGTTGCCTTGATCTTGATGGGTGGCGTGCAAGCGCTCGCGATGGTGATCGTACCGTCGCCTGGGGTGGTAGCGCCAATGATACCTTTGCCTGACGCGCCGTTGGCACAGGTGGCGGTCATTTCAACATTCACAAATGGGCTATTGCCCGCGCCTGAGATGGTGATCGTTGTAGGTGATACCGAGTCACCGCCGCCGCCACAACCCGTAACTCCCAAAGTAACAAGAGCCACAGCCGTGCCAATGGCTGATAACTTAATCTGCTGCGAACAGAAATTGGACAGTGTCTTCAAAATATTCCCCTAGTGTGTTAGTGCGAAAGGTTGGTAGCGTAAAGACAAGGTGCACTGCCTGAACACAAGCCGACTCTGATTTTACTCACCAAAAATCTCGACTCTCAATTTATTTTTCAACATCAAACGTGGCTTGCTGGAGGCCATTGAGCACGCAGAGGCCAGATTGCCCCAGACGTGCATTCTCATTAGTGCATGGCAGCCTCGAATTATCTGAAATATGCCGCTAGCGCTTATGCAGCAAGCGTCAGAAGCTAGCCTTTTTGCAATAAAAAAAACCCGGCGCAGTGACCAGGTTCGCTTGGATGCAAGGTGTCATACGCGTGTTCAGTGCCGGGTCGTGTCAGGGGTGACAAACACAGCATCCAGACTGGGGGCGGTGATGGCGCTGTCAAACCAGGCTTCAATTTGGGCCAAGCTGGCGGCTTGAATCCGTGGCAGTTTAGCTGCCGAAGCCCGAGCTATGTGTTGAAATTAATGGGCCTGTTTACCAGCCTGGGGCTGCTGCCTATAAATGAACCATGGAGCGCCATCCCATGAAAACCAACACCACCGACAAGGCCAGCAAGGCCAAACAAGCTACAGCGGCTACCAAGCTTGCACCGGTCAAAAAGAAACGTCCAACCACAGGAGAATTGCTGAACAACCTGAGCAAATACCGTTGGAATTTCGAGGCCTTGGAAAGTGCAAGGTAGGTTTTTCTTTGACACTTCGGCTTTTCTCACCGTCATTCGCCGGGAGCCTATGCGCTATGAGGTCACCGCCCTGGTGAATGCCCTCAAGCGGGTCCAATTGGTCACGTCGGTGTTGGTCGCTTCAGTGCCTCATGGCGCTTAATAGGTGGTTTCCCAGCGCAATTCAAGTCGGCGGTACTGTGTGTCAGTGCCCTTGCCGTCGGTTGCCAGCACAAGCTGCCAGCCGTGCCAGACGGCTTCAAGTTTCAGTGCTGGCCAATGTGGCTCCAGTGCCAGACTCCAATGCGCTTGTGCGCTCTGCAATGGGGCGCTGCCCCAGCCAATCCAGTTTTGGTTGATGCTCGCTTGCCGCGACGTTTGCCAGGTGAGTTCTGGGCCAGCCACCGCCGCAGGGTTCAATGAATACGCCACTGCCAGCTGCCAGCGGGTTGCAATTTGGCTGGTGATGGGCATCAGGGATTTTTTGCCTTTGAGAAAAGCCGCATAGTCCAGGTAGCCATCGGGTCTACGGGTGGTGTTGGCAGATTGCAGCGTGTTGGCATCGGTGGCCAGGTCATTCCACTGCAGGGTGGAAGCCAGGTCGTCAGCGCGCAAGGCTACATGCCAACCCGACATAGGCTGGCCTTGCACCGCCACTGACACAGATGCACCGCTGCCGCTTGCACCCGATGGCGGGAGGAACCTGCCGGTGATGTCGGTGTTGGAGCGCTGGCTCCAGAGGTCAAAGTCGTAGGCGTTGTTGCCCTTGTAAGTCAGGCTGCCGCCCAGCTCAGCCAAGCGCAGACGCTGGAGCTGCAACAGCGAGACATCAGCCTGCCATTGCCAGTGTTGACTTGTTCCCACTGGCCACCAAGGGGTACTGAGCGTGATGCCGTTGCCCGACCAGCTCTGGCTGTTGGCGGACAGCAGGTAGCCGCGTTGGTCTTTCGGGTTGCCGCCCAATGTTTGCGCTGCGCCAATGGTTACTGCGTCGGCGCTGGCTTCAAGCCAGGCTTGCGCCCGCGCAAACGCGGCCACGCGCCAACCACTAGGGTGGCGGGCATTCACCTCAGCCTTGATCTCCTGAAAAGCGCGGCCTGGCGCGTTGGGGCTGGCTAGATACAAGGGCCAATCAGGTTGTTCCAGCGCCAGCACTGGCAAGTTCAAGCCGACGGACTCTTGCGATGCTGAAGCGCCCAGAACCCAGCCTGAAGCACCTTGTGCGTGGCTAACCGAGTTTTGCCATACGGCAATGCACAGTAGGCAGCGCAGGGCCAAGGCAACTGCTGTTTGTTGTCGGTTGGATTTGCGGGGCATGAATGAAAACGCCCGCAAAGCGCGGGCGTCATGGGTGGCAAGCAGGAGTTTAGTGTCAATCAGAACTGCTCATAGCTGCCGTCGGTGTAGGTCAGCAGGTTGGTCAGGGTTGAATATTCGCCTACCAACACGCCGCCTTGGGTCAGCGGAAACACCGTCTGCGCGTCGTCCATCACCAGCTTGATGCCATCGGTGCTTTCCAGTGTGAGCACGCCGGACGCCATTGAATAGTCGCCACTGATGTTGATCGTCAAATTGCCTTGGGCGTATTGACCACTTAACGATGCCACCGAATAAAAACCGTAGTCACTGACGTTGCCGGTCAACGTTAACGCCAGCGTTGGCCGATTGGTGATGGTGACATTACCAACAATGTCCAAGCGGCTTTGTCGCACGTTGCTTTCGCTTGCCGGGATCAAGGTGTTAAAGCTGGCACGATTGATCTCTTGGGCTGTGATGCTGCCGTCAAAAAAGCTGACTCCGTTGCGCTGCACACTGCCAGTAAATGACATGAACGTCGGGCTGTAGTCAAAGCCCGAGGCATCCAGCTTGAAAGCCCCGCCTTTGAGTTCACCATTGATGGTGCTGGCCGCTGTGCCGCCGCTGAGCTTGAGCAATACTTCCTGGCTGCCATCGTGCGGTGTACCGCCGCCCAGGCTGGGTGGGCTGGTTAGCACGTAAGACCCCTCGTTGAGAGCCAGTCTGGTTTCTAAGGCACCAGCTTTGATCAACTCCACCGAACCCGACAGCGCCATTTTGTAAATGCCCGCGGTTTGCGTCAGTGCAGCAGACAGCGCCACGTTGTGCTTGTCACCCAGCACGGTTGCGACCTGGTTTGGCCTGTAGAACCAGTTTTGCAACGATGCATCAAAGTAGGAGTACCCGTTGTATTCAATAGTGAAAGCGGGTGATAGTTCGCCGCTCAGGCTGACTGCAGTAATCTGCCCGTTGGCATCACGCTGCGCGGTGAGTGTGGAGGAATTGCCGGGGAAAGCAGCGCCGTGGTGGGTTCGCGCCTCGTTATAAGAGGTGGGGGTGGCTTGGCAACTCAAACCAGCAGGGCAGGTAGCTGCACCGTTGATGTACTGGCCCGAGCTGGGGTCAGAATACGAGTAGCTCAAGGTTTTGACGGTCAACTTGGCTTCTCGCGTCATGGTGTAAACAGTGAACTTGTTGGCATCTAACGAGTCGGGGTGCAAACGGACCCGGTATGACCAGCGCGCGCCGCATGACTCACCGATGGTTGTGCATTGTTTGGATGCGCCGTTAGTGTCAGTGGCCTGGATCAAGTCATTAAACTGTGCGGATGAACCACAGGCTACATACAGCGCATCGACTTTACTGGTAGCGGGAACGTTGTAGTTGGCATCACTGTAAAAACCACAGCCACCTAAAGACGGCGCAAATGGCGGCGTGTAAGTGGTTCCAACGGGCACAGCAATGCCGTAGTTGGTTTGTTCATAAAACGTTTTGCTCTGAACAAAAGGTGCACTCGGCGTTTTAACTACATCGATGTAAAACTGAGCTGCTTTCATCGCCATGTCAAGAGCATTGACGCTGCTGCCCGCAATCGGAGCGGTACGAAATTGCAGGTCGTTGGCCACGGCTTGCATCTCGGTCTGCAGCGAGAGGTCTGTGGCATTTAAGGCCATGGCATTGCTGTTGAGCGCTGTGACAAATGATTTGGTTAGCTCCAAGGGCGTGGCGGGGTTGACAGTGCCAGGCGTGTAAGGGCCAATGTTGACCCAATAACCCTCGGTGGTTGTGGGAGCGGTGGCAAACGCCAGGTAGTTTTTGCTGGTGATGTAGGTAGCTAACCCGCCGCTGCTTTCCAGGGTGGGTGCATAAAACTTCCAGCGGGATGTGCCAGTGTCCCAGGCCCACACGGTGCTGATGGACTTTCCCGCTGTCTTGAGACTGGGCGCCAAGCCGGTGTTGAGTTGCGACGGGTTTTTATTGTCAGCGCTGGCAACCAGGTTCCAGCCCTGGGCCAGGTCTGTCTCTAGCAAGGTGGCAGCCGTCGAGCCTGGTGTTGGTGGGGTGGCTTGCAGGTCAGTCAACACCGTGCTTGCGACAGCGTTGACCCAGAAGCCCTCTTTGGGCGCAACGCTGGTTAACACGTCATAGCCTTTGGCTGTGGCGTAAGCCGCCAATTCAGTGGGTGTCATTGACGGCGTATAAAACGCCCACTTGCCCGAGCCGCTGGCCTTGTTCCATTTCCATACAGTGACAATTTTGGCTGGGTCGCCAAAACGGCTCGCGACATCAATGGCGGTGGTGTCACTGTTACCCACCAGATTCCAGTTGGCTGACAGATTGAATGTGCCTGCGCCCGACAAGGCGGGCAGAAACAGGCCTGACAAGATCAAGCCACGGATTTTTTGAATTGCATGAAATTTCCCCTTGAAAGTGAAATGAGACCGCTTGGCGCAAGCCTCCCAAGTGCTGATAACGCTCCTGCAAGTCTAACAAAGGCAGTTGCTTCAGATAGAACGCAGACGTCATGGCTTCTATGGGGTCGCACCAGCGGTGTGATTCTTGAGTATCATTCGCCAGACTTCGACGTTCAAGGAAAAACGAATGAAACCAATCTTTGGGTCAATCAAGACAGGCTTGCTGGTTGCTGCTGGGGTTATGCTCGGTTTGACTCAAGCCAGCTTGGCGCAGTCACCTAACTGGGCTCCGGTAACTGGGCCAAGTACACCCGGCTATGGGGGGCTGATCCGGTTGAGTCAAGGTACACCAGATGGGGTGGCCTGGATCATGACGGAGGGCGGGGGTGTTCACAAGTCGACAGACGTTGGTGTCAGTTGGACGGCATCTAACAACGGGTTGACCAATTTGCGCATTAAATCCGGCGTAATCAATACCAGCGTGACCCCCTATTCTGTTTACGCTGGCACTTATGGTGGTGGTGTTTTCAAATCGGTTGATGCAGGTGCCAATTGGAGACCAATCAATACCGGGCTGGGTTGCTCCTACGTCACCGCTTTGACTGGGCTGACATCGCGCCTGCTGGCCGGTACCGATTGCCAAAGCGCCAGCGGCGTGTACTTTGCAGATACCGGTCAAGCCTGGTCACTGGCCACCGGTTTGCCAGGCAACATTCGCGTGAATTCGATCAATAGAATTAATTCAACCAGTTTTGGCGTGGATTTCTTGCTGGCCAATACCGACAGCGGCATTTACAAGTCATTGAACTCGGGCTCTTCGTGGTCGGAGTTGCCCACCAGTCCCAGTGGACCCAATGGCGCGGTGGTTTACAACGTACGCGCTCTGTTTTACACACCCACCGGTACCACCAACAAAGTGACTCGTTTGCTAGCAACGGTAGAAGGCGCGGGCGTTTTTGTGTCTGAAGACGGTGGCACGACTTGGGCAGCCAGCAATACTGGTTTGCCTGCCAACCCAGTTCCGGCAGCAGGCATGCGTTGGGATAGCAACACCAGCACTTTGTATTTGTCATTGGACGGCGACGGCACTTACAAATCAAATAATCGTGGTGCTTCCTGGACCTTGGCCTTTTCGGATAGTCTGTTGCCCGGGGTCAGGGGGGTGTCGCCGAGTGCGCTTACCGCCGGTGCCTTGGTAGCCGAAACGCTGGCTGGTCTTCGCAAGAGCTTGGACGGTGGCGTTACCTGGTTGGGTGCTGGCAGTACCGGTTTGCCCGGCGGCTGGACCAATAACCTGAAGATGGACAACGCTGGCAGCATTTATGTCTCAGCGGCAGATGGTGTCTACAAGCTCAACGGTACGCAGTGGTTCAAGATGCCGCCTTTGCCCAATATGTCCCATGGACAAGTCAAGGTACGCGGGTCAACCGTTTATGCCACTACCAGCAACAAAGGTGTTTTCAAGTTTGATGCCACCAACAACACTTGGCAGGCCATCAACGCCGGTCTGCCGACTAATTTGGTCGGCCGCAATCCCAAATTTGTGGGGGACAGTGTCAATGCCAACAATACCTATCTGGGACTGAATGGTGATGGCGTTTATTACACCAGCAACGCAGGCGCAACCTGGACAGCGCGCAACAACGGGCTGACTGGCAACGCGCTGTTCGTCAACAGCCTGGATGCGTATGGAGCGCTGGTTTATATTTCGACCGATGCCGGGGTGTTCAAAAGTACAGACGGCGGAGCCAACTGGAGCCTTGTTTTTGCACCCAAAAATGCAGCAAACCAGACGGTGCCAAGCGGCCATATTGCTGCAGACCCAGTGACCAACAGCACGGTTTATATCGGGGTTTTCAATACCGATGCGCTGGGCAATTCGTTGCCGTCCAATGGCGTTTACAAGTCCACTGATGCAGGTGCCAGTTGGACGCAGTTGGTCGGCATGGCCGGTAAAAAAGTTGCTGATGTGCGCTTCGTTGGAACTTCAAACGCTGACTTGACGTTGATTGCCTCAGCTTGGGATGAGGGCGCTGCCGGTGGTCTTTTCTCCAGTAATGATGGTGGTGCAACCTGGACTCGAGAAAGCACCGGCTTGACCACCAATTTGATCAATTCAGCCATAGCGAAGAGCACGGGTGGTTATGTAGCAACGCGCGGCGAAGGCTTGTTCAAGTTTGACAATGCCGGCACCGGCGGTGGTTTTGGCTCCGTTGGCACGGTAAACGTGGTGTCGGGCTGGAATTTGCTGGGTAACAGTGTTGAAGCCCCCATTGCTGTGGCGACATCTCTAAGTGACCCAAACAAAGTTACGACGGTGTGGAAGTGGTTGCCCGGTGCGCCAGCGACCGCAACTTCAGCAGCGATCCCCTCGGGGTGGGCCTTCTATAGTCCGGGTCTGCCAGACGGCGGTGTGGCGTATGCGGCCAGCAAAGGCTACTCGCCGCTGACGACGATCAATGCGGGTGAGGGGTTCTGGGTCAATGCTTTGAATCCATTTTCGCTAACGGTGCCAGCGGGAGCGTCCGTGGCATCATCAAGCTTCAAGCCCGCTTTGACCAACCCGGTGGCCGCTGGTGGCACACATGCGCTGGTTAGTGGCTGGAGCCTGGTAGCCACGGGTGACAACCCAACACCCGCTGCGTTTGATGCCGCACTGAGTACGGTTGTTTCCACACCACCAGCGGCTGGGTCTAGCGATGTTTATACCAACCTGACGACTTTGTGGGCCTGGAGTACCGCCGGCAGTGGTGGCTGGTATTTCTGGGCACCCGCTTTGGTCAATAACAACACGCTTGGGACCTACATTGCTTCCAAGCAGTACGTTGACTTTGGCTCGACAGGCACGCTGGCACCCGGTGTTGGTTTCTGGGTCAATATGCCATGACTTTAAAACGGCGGCTGCAACGCGGCTTTACCCTGATTGAGTTGCTGGTGGTGATGGTCATCATCGGCCTGCTGGTGGGCTATGTCGGGCCGCGTTATTTTGCTCAGATTGGCAAGTCTGAAGTCAAAGCTGCGTTGGCGCAAATCGATGGGTTCGAGAAGGCGGTGGAGCAGTATCGGCTGGACGTGGGCAAGTTTCCCAGCAACGAGCAGGGCCTGAACGCCCTGTTTTTGCGCCCGGCTGCCGAGCCACGTTGGCAAGGTCCATATCTGAAAAAAATGCCACCGCCTGATCCCTGGGGTAACCCTTATGTCTACCGCACGCCTGGTGCCAATGGCGACTTTGAAATCATCTCTTTGGGTAAAGATGGTGCGCCGGGTGGTGAGGGTGAAGCCGCTGACATCAGCAAATGACCCAAACTGGTGTTGCACGGTTTCCGCTGCTGATTTTTTGCCAACAACTCCTGTCTTTGCTGGAGGCCGGGTTGCAACTGGTCGAGGCGGTTGACACCCTGACAGAAAACGAGCAGGACAACCGTCAGCATGACATCCTGGCTCAATTGCAAGCCAGTCTGCAGGCGGGGCTGTCTTTCTCGCAAGCGCTGGCGCAAAGGCCGGATATTTTTCCGCCGCTGTTCCAGGCGGCCATTGAGGCCAGTGAGCAAACTGGTGGTGTGGCCCAGGCACTCAAGCGTTTTGTGGCTTATGAGACCCAGTTTCAAACCCTGCGCAGCCGCCTCATTGGCGCGCTGATCTACCCGGCCTTGCTACTGTCGCTAGGTGGATTGGTCATTGCTTTTCTGCTGGGTTATGTGGTGCCGCGTTTCAGTGTGGTGTTTGTCGACCGATTGGAAACCATGCCATATTTGTCTGGCTTGGTGATTCGCTTGGGGCTAAGCATTGCCGACAACCCGATGATGGCTTTGGCCCTTGTCGGTGGCACATTGGCCTTTTTGGGTGGATTGTTGGTGCAACCGGCAACGCGGGCCTGGGTGGCCAGCATCGCCTGGCAGTTGCCCTGGTTGGGAGTGCGAATTCACCAGTTTGAATTGGTGCGCCTGTACCGCTCATTGGGTATGTTGCTGCGCGGCGGCATTCCTGCTGTGCGTTCTTTGGAAATGATTGCGGCCATGGCCCCGCTTCGGTCTCAAGCGGCGATCGAAAGGGTCATTGCGTTGGTTCGTGAGGGCCAGCCAATTTCAGGCGCTTTGCAGCGCGAAGGTTTTTCCACGGTGGTGAGTGAGCGCCTATTGGCCGTTGGAGAGCGCTCAGGTCAAATGGGCGACATGCTGGAGCGTGCGGCCGATTTCATGGATGCCGAGCTGGAGCGCTCGGTTGACCGTGCCACCCGACTCATGGAGCCACTGATGATGATTGTGATTGGCGTGCTCATTGGCGGCATTGTGATGCTGATGTACTTGCCAATTTTTGAGCTGGCCGACAGCGTGGGCTAAATTGATGACACCTCAATTGGCTGGTTGGGATGCAGATTTGGCTGCTGGTTTGATGCCAGCCTTGCGTTCAGCCTCTCTTGCCTGTTGCATCATTTCTTCCACCGTCAAGGGTGTGGCCGGGGGTTTGAGCATAAAACTGGGCACTGGCGGCGGAGCCAGCATTTCTTCGGTGATGCCGGGCGGCAACACCACTTTGGCGGAAGATGCTGCGCTGGCAGGGGCCGCAGCAGCGGTAGTTTCGGCTGATGCCGGGTCATTGACAGTGAGAACACCTGCCACACACCACATCAAGAGAATTGTGTTTTTCATATCCAGATGGCTTTCATTCAGAACAGAAGTAGAGCCTACTATCATACGAAGTCTGCCCCCTGTGGTTTAAGTGATGCAAGCTGTGACTCACCAAATTTCTAATCGACAACGCAAATCAACCGGTTTTACCTTGGTGGAAATGGTCGTGGTAGTTGCCATTGTCGGCATCTTGGCCAGCGCGGCTATTCCCTTTGTGCAGTATGGTGAGCATCGCTTGAAAGAGCGTGAGTTGCGCCATGCTCTGCGCGAGATTCGCACCGCGATCGATGCCTACTACCAGGCCGCGCTTGATGGGCGCATTCCCAGCAAAGTCGATAGCAGTGGGTATCCGCCCGATTTGGCCACATTGACTGATGGCGTGCCCGATGCCAAAACGCCCGATGCCCGCAAGATTTACTTTTTGCGCCGCATTCCACGCGATCCGTTTGCGCCACCTGAGACATCCGATGGGGATATGTGGGGGCTGCGTAGTTATGCATCACCTCCGAGCGAGCCCAAGGCTGGCGACGATGTTTTTGACGTGTACTCTCTTAACCCAGGCACAGGCAGCAATGGCGCACCCTACCGTGATTGGTAAAGGGTTAAAACGGGGTTTTACCCTGATTGAACTACTGGTAGTGATGGCGATCATTGCCACGCTGCTGTCGATTGCCGCCCCGCGCTATTTGCGCAGCGTGGACGACGCTCGCGAGGCAGCGCTCAAGTCGAGTCTGACACAAATGCGCGAAGCCATTGACCAATTTCATGCCGACCGGGGCAGCTACCCGCAGGCGTTAAGTGATCTTGTCGAAAACCGTTACCTGCGGGCCATTCCGACTGACCCGATCACTGAGAGTACACAGACATGGCAATTAGTGCCTCTACCCGGCGCAGAAGAGGCGGGCGCTATTTACGATGTGCGCAGCGGTGCACCAGGTGAATCGCGGCAGGGCGAGGCCTATGCCAACTGGTAGCCAAAGGCAGGCAGGTTTCACCTATATTGGCCTGCTGATTGCACTAGTGTTTTTTGGCCTAGGCTCAGTTGGTGCGGCACGCCTGCTGGCGTCGACCGAGCGTGCCGAACGCGAGGCCGAACTGCTGTTTATTGGCCATCAGTTTCGCCAAGCTATTCGCAGCTATGTTGAGACCGGTCCCAGAGCTGGCCAG
>Ga0210014_1000755_pt1 | contig 26172 bp, 23 predicted proteins | sample CryGeymeta201519_FD_183983 | JGI IMG/M metagenome (GOLD analysis project Ga0210014, IMG submission 183983) | Groundwater microbial communities from Crystal Geyser aquifers in Utah, USA - Crystal Geyser metaG 2015-19 (SPAdes) (version 2) | ecosystem: Environmental > Aquatic > Deep subsurface >...
AAATGGTTTTATACCTATCGAAATCGCCCTCAAGTTGTTTCAAAGTGTGTCGCGGGGTCTAAGATTTATAATCACAAGACGGAAGTCAAAGGTTATGAACATGATGACGACCATAAGATTTCTTATGAAAAGCAACATATTTGGATTGAAACCGAGTTGGGCGATGTGACCGTTGAGCACCGAAAAGTCCGCTATGACTTAGCGGGAACACCTTACCAATTTAAGGAAGATCGCATTACTGCAAGCCAATTAAGAGAGGCTTATTTTGACGGATGTTATCAATTCACGCCCCAAGATAAATATAAGGTTTTTAAGAGAGCCGACAATAGTGAATTCCTTGCTTTCTTAAACACGTCTGCGGATAAAAAGAGCTCGAACATGTGTCAAGTCAGGCAAGAGCAAGAGCGGTATCGGGAATATATCATCGACTTTCTTGTGAAGGACGGCGGTTCTTACGGGTCAAAAACACTCATTACAGACGATAGTGATTTAAGCTCTTCTACCGTTTGGCAGGACTTTAAAATGAATGAGGTTTCTTTAACAAGTGCCGGTGATCTAGACTTCCAAAAAGCGTGTATGGCTCTTCATCCTAATCAATTTTCATGGACAAATCTTTCAGGTGGCGGAATGCAGTTGATGTATTTAGGAGTGCCTCCAACAGAAGAAAAGCTTGAAGAATTACGTCCTGCCGTTGAGAAATATATGGCGACACCATGGCCGAAGTATATCCAAGTGCGGGGGTTTATTAATTCCACTTATGTTTATTACAAACGGGGCACAAAAAGCCGCGATACTCTCGTTTTGCCGAGTGGCGAACAAGAAGAGGGAGAGTGGTCTTATGCAGAGGATACAACATGGGTTCCCTATGGAACGGTGACGAACAATGTCCTTTCTCGTAATTCAAACCGAGGAAGCTTTCCGGGAGCCGTTACCTCTGTGAGAGTAGAGAATTGGGCTCATAGGGATGGTTTCTTTTATCAAAACCAAGCCAAAGCCGGCATCAACAGGGTGAACTAGAGCTATGGATGATCTTTTAAAATACTATTATGCACCGTTGGAAAAACTCTTATCTCGTCCAAACCTCGTTGAGTTATCTGTTATTGGGAACGGTCGGTTCTTTTGCGAATATGCAGAGACCGGATACGGTGATGAAGAGTATGATTCAAATTTTAAGACGGCTTACTGGAGTCGACTTTGCAAGGCTTTAGCAAATTCAAAAGGTTTAATTTTTGATCCTCCTGACTCTTGCTTTTTATCTCTCGCTCTTCCTAAGAGGCATCGCTTTCAGGCAACGATGGGGCAGCGGGTGGAGTCCGGCATTGATGTTTCCGTTCGTCTTTTTAGAGATGTGGATATTCCCTTAGAGGCTTTTGGTTTGTATGGCGATCTAAAAGATGAGATTGTTGCCCGTATTAAAGAGGGAGCAAACTGCATCCTTTCGGGAGGCACAAGCACGGGCAAAACAACTTTTCTGAGACAGCTTATCAAATTTGTTCCGTCAAAAAGGCGCATAATTACTGTGGAGGATACACGGGAAATCTTTATAAAAACGCATCCGCAATGTGTTCATCATCTTGTGCCGCGTAACGGAGCAAGTGAACAACAGCGAAAAGATTACGCCGATGTCATTGATCATATTGTGCGTTCAAGGCCGGATGTTCTTGTATTGGGGGAAATATCAACCAGTAATTCATTTCCCATTGTGAGGCTTTTAAACACAGGTCATGGAGGTTTCTTCACGACAGTTCATGCCAATGGGGCTGATCTTGCGCTTAGTACGGCCATTCCGCAAAACATTAGTATGAACGGCCAAGATGATTCAAAGATTGAGGACGTTCTGAGAAAGACCGTTGATATCGTTATTCAGATTAGCAAGCATATAACCAAGGGAAGTACCAAAAGGTATGTTTCCGAAGTTCTTTTTCCCAAGGAAGAGAGACTTGTTAAAGTTTCTGAAACTCAACCAATCCTACAAGCTGCATAAGGAAATTTAAATGACATTAGCGATAGAAAGACGTGAACGCGGTAGGGAGATAAGGGCAGCCTTATCAAAGGAAGATAATCTAAAGAGATTATATACTTTTTTTCTGAATTTGTGCGGTAGGTCTTCTTGTTTTGATGTTGATCAATTCAGAAGGATAATTAAAGAAGGTGATCGTAGAAAAATTTGGTCTTTGAGTGGAGTGACTGTGTGGTCTGCTCCTTTTATCTTATTGCAATTGTCGTATTTCAAGGCAGTAAATGAAAAAGGGGAAGCAGTTTGCTTTCATTTTCATTTAAAGGAGAAAAAAAATAGATCAGAAAAAAGATATCATTTTCTTTACCGTTATTTAAGTGGAGGCATCCCACTGAATTACCCTAAGGGAAATCCATACCCGATGACCGAAGAGGTTTGGAACCAATATTCAAAAGACTACCATTGGCTTGGGGAAGAAAAATACAGAAATCTTTTGAAAGGCTTAGAGCATGCTTTTGCAAAAAAAAGGGCAAAAAGGTAGAAAATAACGAAGGTTTTATAAATAAAAGTGTTGCTATATATCTTCTTTATAGTATCATATAAAGGATACATAAAGGATACATGAATGACACAAGATAAAAAAGCATCGGGAAAAATAGCCTTAAGGCTCCCAATTTCCCTACACATGAAACTTATTGAAAGCGCGAAAAAAGAAGGTATTTCTTTAAACGCCTTCTTGGTTTCTCTCGTAACCGAAAGTGTGGTTCGAAAGGAACTTGAATAAGAAAAATAACCAAACGGGAATGGTTCCCATTAACTTTACAAGGAGAAGAAGAATGAAAAAACTAACACTTGGAACGGCACTTGCCTCACTTTTAGCCTTAACTGCCTGTGGTGAGACAGATACCCGTGAGAAGCACATATATACCGTAGAGGTTGAGGTCACTGAACCAAACGGCACAGTTAAAACGGTGAGCAAAGATTGTAAGCAACTTCAAACCATGTGTACGGCAACGTTTGACTTGGAGACTCCCTATGGCATACAAAAGTTTGAAGTTAATACCTCAAATCAACCCGCTCACCCTGAAAAAGTTATTGCTCTGGCTGCGAATACAAAAAGCTCTGAAGAACGTGATAAAATAATTGATACGGAATACCGGCAAAGCGTACATATAAACGCTCTTGAATTCAGTGCAAATTATGGCGCTCAATTTCAATCCCCACGTTTTGAAAACATAGAATGGAAGCCTCGCACGCAAAGAATTATTAAAACAGAGCTCAATATTCCTCATCCTGAATTAGTCAAAAAATACGGGGTTTTGAAGGAATTACAGGACGCTTTTAATAAAAAGGATCAGTTTCAGAAAAAAAGGGAAGATTGGAATGAGATGGTAAACTTAAGGTCTGAATTAAAAGAAATTAAAATGCAGGACGTTAAAGCTGCCGACCTTAAGATAAGGATTTATTAATGGTAAGAATCCTTCAAAATACGTTTAAAATCTTGTGGCTCTACATTTTGTGTGGAGCCCTTGTCTCTATTGTTTGGTTTGTGAATTGGCGGGCTTATTTTCCTGTTACATCAATGGAAATGATGCAGATAGAGGGTGTAATCTACGCTGTCATAGTCGGTAACATTTTGTACTTTTCTTATAAGGGAATTGCCGAACCACAGTCGTTTTTGCAAAAATCCCTTCTTAGTCTTGTTGCGATTATAACGCTGTCTCTTTCAGGTTTGTTGGCCTACAAAGGGTGGCTTCAGCTTGAAAAGCAAAGGGTATTGTTTTCTTTGAAGTATCTCAAGTGGCTTGGCGAAATATTAATGATTTTTGCCCTTCCGGCCTTCGTGTCGATCTTAGCAACCTTTGTTGCTCTTAAAAATAGTTTGTTTTCGCTTGGTGCTCAAAAACTTGTGGAAGATGAGCCTTATGGAAGCGCGAGACTTTGTTCCGCACAAGAAGCAATATCCCAGAACGATAAGAACGGCCTACCTATCGGACGTATCCTTTCGTCTGTAAAAGGGGATGACATAAAACTTATTGAGAAGATAAAGCAGTCAAAGGTTGCTGAAATCTTTAGGTATGATCCTATCCATACTCTTTTGATCGCACCATCCGGTTCAGGAAAGGGTGTAGGGTTTATTATTCCAACGCTTCTCGAGTATGACGGCCCTATGGTTGTTGTAGACCCGAAAGATGCTGAAAACTTTACAGTGACGGCTCGCCATCGGACTAAAAACGGCTCGCGAAAAGTCTATGCTTTCGATACGAATAATATGACAGGACAGGAAAGCGCAAAAATTAACATCTTTGATTTTATTGATTCGGGAAGTGAAAAATTTGTTGATCAAGTAAAAATGTATGTGGCCTCATTATGCCCTTCTACAGGAGACAAGCGTGAAGATTTTTGGATTCAAACAGGTCAGGATATCTTAACGTGTTTAATTATTCTTGTAGCACAAATGCCTAAAGAATCTCGCTCTCTTCAAGTTGTATATGACTTTCTCATGGGTACTAGTGAGGAATTCTACGCCTATATAGAAAATGTGGCAGAGGGTTCTTTGGATAAGAGTGGCGCTGCGACTAGAATAGCTAAAAAAATATTATCCACCGAGAAAAAAGAGTTTTCAGGTTATTTATCAACGGCTAGGGGTTGTTTGCGATTTTTGGACTCTCCGTCATTTAGAGAGATTACATCGGAAACAAATTTTGAAATGGAAGAGTTATTTGAAAATAAGGCTGATCTCTTTCTCTGCATTTCTAATGATGAAATGGAGAGTGGAGGAAACTCTTTTATTCGCTTGGTGATCGGCATTGTTACACAAGAACTAAAAAAGAGAAAAAAGAAGCTCTCTAAAAAAATGATTTTTCTCTTGGACGAGATGGCAGTTATCGGCGGGATAAGAGAAGTAAAAAACATGATTCTTTTAGGCAGGAGCTATGGGATTAGATTAATTGGAATCTTTCAATCCATTGAAGGGGTTGAAGATACATATCCCAAACAAATTAAAACGCTTCTCTCTAGTTCTTTGGTCATGTTCTTAGGTATTCGGGAGCCCTCCGACCTAAAATATGTCGTTGATAGGCTTGGTTTTAAAACTGTTTTTTCGGAATCTGACTCTACGAGTAAGAATGCTGATAGAAACCAAGAGGGTCATACAAAATCTGCGGTTAAGCGAGAGATTTTGACGATGGATGAAGCCGAAAGATTATACGAAGATTATTTAATTGCGTTTGTTGCAAGATCAAGGCCTTTAGTTTTGAAAAGATTAAATTACCTTGAGGAAAAAACTTACTCGGGAAAATTTGACCGCAATAATTTTCACTAGATTTATAACCATTATCCGTTCTTTTAAAGCAAAAAATAAAGGGTGAACAAAAATATATGTATATTTTTTACAAAAATAAAAAAAGAATATCTTTTACGATAATTTTCGCTGTTTTTCTGATATCAACTTTTAATAGCATCTTTTCATTAGCTACCAATCCATCCACAAAGTCTTTCAAGTTCGCACATGTGCCTCTTGAATTGTCAAAAGAAGCCATATCTGCTTTAGGAAAAAATAATAAAAAAGGTCTTATAATTGGGAGAGGAAGTTTTGAAAGGGTGAATAGAGAAAAACTAATTGAAAATCTTAAAACAAAAGAGTTTCAATTAGCTATTAAAAAATCTAGAGGTTTTTCAACATTAAATAAATTTATTGAAAACAAAAACAATCAATATTTATCTTCAAAAATTGATGAATTGCAAAAAGAAATTGTGGTTTTAAAAAAACTAAGCTCCGCAGAATGTTGGTTTTATCTTGACCCTGATAATAAATGTCAAACAGTTTCCGACAATCTTAATGTTGTTTTATTGGCCACATGGCCTCTGGATAAACCCGTTTTAAATCAACTAAAAGAAAAGTTCGATGTCGTTGTTATGGATCATGGCGTTTTTCAACATGTTTATCAAGACCAACAATTAAAGATAGATTATCTTGCAGGAAAAAAAGTTCCTGATAATTTTAATCTACAGGAAGCAAATGAAAAGCTATTATTGAAGTCCACTCAACTCCTTCAAGATGTTTTTTCAATTACCAATATGAATAGTATTGTATGTTTCTCAGGGGAAATCCTAACGGCTTTATCCTCTTATGTTCCACTAGAGAATAATAAAGAAAACATAGGTTTATTTTTAGAATATATTAGAAAAGCGCGTAGAATCGTCAAGGAAAATGGATGGATACACCTTTATACAGGAGAAGTTAACCATATAGATGAAATTTACCTCCCTCATTACGAAACAACGGAAGAAATAGGAGAAAAATTTTCACTTCCTTTCTCGTGGCATGCGATAATAAAACAGTAGTTACTGGTATTCACCGTGATACGGCTTTTCGAGACGAACCCTATTTAGTTATATGAAAGAGCTCAAAAATCCTCAACGTAGTTCCCTGCACTTTCCAGCAAACTACCCCTACTGCTCTAAATTTAGTAAAGAAAAGGTACCTTTTCTTTACCGGCTAATACAGAAATCAATGTTGAACGTGGTTATTGAGTTTTGAAGGTAAATAAACACTAGTAATATATCAACGGAAGCTTTATAATAAAAAAAAGGACTTTATTAACTAGGTTTAGGAATAGCAATGAAAATTGGTTATGCCCGCGTTTCCACTTTGGAGCAAAATTTAGATTTGCAAATAGATGCTCTTAAAAAAGAAGGGTGCAAAAAAGTGATCGCTGATAAAATTAGCGGATCTGTTGCTGAAAGAGAAGGATTGCTCAAACTTAAAGAAGATCTTCGCGAGGGTGATACACTTATCGTTTGGCGTTTAGATCGCCTTGGCCGATCCCTAAAAGATTTAATAAAGTGGGTCGAATGGTTCGAAGAAAAGGGAATTATATTTAAAAGTATTCAAGAATCTATTGATACTTCCACATCCACAGGAAAATTAGTTTTTCATATTTTTGGTGCATTGTCAGAGTTTGAAAGAAACTTAATACGCGAAAGAAGTCGCGCAGGTGTAGAGGCTGCCCGTTCAAGAGGGCGCCAAGGAGGCAGACCTCTAAAGCTTAAGACCGAAAAACGGCAGCTCGCCGTGGATTTGTACAAAGGTCAAAAACACTCCATCAAACAAATATGTGATATGGTTGGTATTACAAAACCAACGCTTTATAAATATGTTGATAGGAGTCGTGGTGCATAGCCAAAAATAACCGGCTCGGAAATTTCTGGGGTTTGTGCTGATAGAACCAAACACAAATGACTAGCAGAACGGTCTTTAGAAAATGAGATTGACACCCATGACGTTATATGTAATAATCTAATTATGATAAAGTCTTTTTCGTGTAAAAAAACAAAGAAAATATGGGAAGGACTTAAAGTTAAAGGTCTGGACATAGAGCTGCAAAATCATGCAAGGCGAAAGCTACGTATGCTAAACAATGCCAGAATTATAGATGATTTGAAAATCCCTCCGGGGAATAAGCTTGAATCCTTAGCCGGTGACCGAAAAGGTCAATTTAGTATTCGGGTTAATCGGCAGTGGCGCATTTGTTTTATATGGGACAATGGTGATGCAATGAATGTGCACATTATTGATTATCATTAAGGAAGGAGAAGGTTATGACTTATTTAAAAAATATACATCCGGGAGAAGTTCTTCAAGAAGAATTCCTTTTGCCAATGGGGCTCTCTCAAACAAGAGCTGCAAAGGACATGGGCGTTTCTCCTAGAAGAATCAATGAAATTGTTTTAGGAAAGCGCTCTATTACCGCAGACACAGCTATGAGGCTTTCACTGTATTTTGGAACTTCAGAATTATTTTGGATGGGGCTTCAAGATGATTATGACTTAGACGAAGTCAAACGCCAAAAAGGCGATGAAATAAAAGCCAGCGTGATCTCTTTGCCGCACTAAGGGTCTATCCCAACAAAGTTTAATGCCGGAATTCCTGCGTCGGAATTTTGGAGGGTTTGTGGCTGGAAGGCCTTCTAGGTATCCTGTGGAAGAACCCCCAAAAGTGTTAGTTCTGACTTAGGCTACCGCTCCATACCCCAACCATCATCAGCTCTGCTTTTCTCTTTGTCCGAGGTAACAGACTTAGATGTATCTTTGGACTTCTCAGAATTTTTAATATTCAACGCTTCTCTAAAGTAATTCTCCGCTATGTTATCTTTTTCAACAGCGGGTTCTTTTTTGTGAACAGGGTTTTCGGCCATTTGTTTCTTGGCATATTCAAAAACGGTTAAACCGCCGTAAGGATCCTGCTTTACATCAGGTTCTTTTTTCTGCACAGGATTTTCAGCCATTTGTTTCTTGGCATATTCAAAAACAGTTAAACCGCCGTAAGGATCCTGCTTTACATCAGGTTCTTTTTTCTGAACAGGGTTTTCAACCATTTGTTTCTTGGCATATTCGAAAACAGTTAAACCGCCGTAAGGATCGTCTTTAACTGATTTTTTATCTTCTATCGGTTGAGAAACAGTTTTCTCGCCCACTTTCTCCACAGGCTTCTCTTTGTCTTGAGAGAGACTTGCTGATGAGTTAGGCTTAGGGAGATCAATTGATTCTTTGTTTGAGTTGATAACTTGGGTTTGTTCATTGCTCTTCTCTTTTTGGTTTTCCCTGTGAGACAGCTCACGAGCTATCTCAACAGGTACTTGCTCGGATACACGAGCCATTATGGACTCTACACCCTTTGTTTTTAACAGATCGTTAAAATCTACTTTCTCAGGGGTTAATTCTTCACTTAATTTGGCTCGCTCAACAGGATAAATAATGCTGACGATATTTCCCTTTTGCTCCAAAGTTGTCTTAGCATTCTCGGTTAATCCCCAAGAAGGCTTATCCTGACTGCCGTCCCAATCGCCGGCAATAATAACATTCCGTTCTGTAACATCAAGATTGTTAATGTTTGATGTCCCAAGAGAACAATAGACACTTCCCTCAATGCCTATTTCCTTAACAGAAAGGGCAGTTTCTACACCTTCGGCTAAAATAATAGGGCTCTTCTCATCACCTTTTTGAAGTTCAACAAAAGCCCCTGTTACAGAACCAAAGCTTTTCTTGGGTAGTTTTTCGCCTTCGTTATTATAAGCGCGCGTCCCCTCCTCCGTCAAATATGTGACTTGAACAGCTTTTACGTCTCCATCTAAGTCTTTTGCGATAGAGGCCATCGCCCCGGCAAAAATCTTATTTTCATAACCATTGTAAGAGAATACCGTACCGGCCGGAAGATATTTCAAAGAATCAGATAATTCACCTTGAATCCCTCTCTCATTCCTTAAGTAGCTTTCAGCAAGTGTGCCTTCGATAGGCTCTGCCTTGCTTACAAGAGTGTGAAGGTCTTTTACTTTTTTCTCGACTTCAAGAGCACGTGATTCTTGGCGTTCGACTTCTCTCTGCTTAGATTCCTCATATTCCCTTAAAATCTCTAAACTGTTGCCAACATCATTACAGTATTCGGCTACTTCCTCGATCCCCTCAAAAACAGTCCTACCGGTCTCCGAAATGATCAAATCAAGGAGGTTATCTCCCCGTGTTTTGGTCTCGGTATTATACCATTTTCCGGTATTCTGTCCGAAAACCTCTATCACGAAAGAGTGTGATCGGAATTGCTTCCCAACATACTCTCCAACCTCGCTAGGCCTTATATTCTTAAGAAAATAGTTAAACTCATACAAAGGTGTTCTTTGTAATTGTTGTACAACCTGTGTTTCCAAATGACTATATGAACCGCTAACATTTTTAAAGTTTTTATAGTCATCGACGGTTTCACTCGGGACGGCTTGGCTCTCAATATTTTTAACTACGCTAGGAGTTTCGAAATAAATCTTGTTGTCTTTGCAAATGACTTGATAAGCTTTTTTATTGAAAGACTCACCGTCCTTGCCGTAAACAAACTCCCTCAACTCCCCATAGACCTTTTCTATCTGATCGGCATATAGCTCTTTGTTTCCGCGAGATTCTTCAAGAAGTTCTTTGTACTCTTCAATTTTCTGACCAAGAATGACAGTTTTATAAGCCTTCTTAAGGTCTTGAGACCATTTCCCGTCTTCATCCTGTAATAAGAGACCTAAGGGTGTTTTGACAAGCTCTATCGCTGCTTCTTTTTTCGCATTTAAACACTCCCAAAACTCTTTCTCAACTTCGGGGTTTTCTTTCCAATAGTCATTTGTAGCCGCTTTGACCTTTAAGTCATAATCATGATATTTATGGGATAAGCTTAAAATATGTTCTGTCACAACACCAACTTGCTTTCCAAACAACCCAAGACCCTTTTTCTGGTTAAGGTCGGAAACTTTCTCCCGCACATCAAGATAAAGGCTCTCATAAATAGCTTCACGGTCAATATCTTTCTTGGAGGACGATTCAATATCGTCAGCCTTTCGGTTCGTGAACCCAACCAACGCCGAAATATTATAACTGTCTAAGGTCGTCTTAGATTTAGAAGAAGTGCCCTCATTAGAGTTACCCTGCATTTCCGTGATACCCTTTTCAAGGGAATCAGCCATTTCTTTGGCGCGAGCAACGCTCTCTCTAAAGGAAATTGGAGTTTCAGCCGATTCATTTGGAAGGTCTAAATCAATCGACCCACGCGTATTTTGTTTTACATTCTCTTTGATGAATCCTTCATAAACCTTATCTAGCCGGCTTTGAGCCTGTTCATAAGAATACTTAGCTTCTTCCCCTAAAAGAAGAACACCCTGTTCCCTTGTTTCTGCCCAAGCGGTTGCAAAATTTCGGTAAGCATATTCATAAGATTGAACAAGGGACAAATCTTTGTGACCGCCGAATTTATCAATTTCATCTAGGTTTTGCCCTAAAACCGCATACATTGAACGCTCAATACCTGCCCCATAAAGCTTATTGTTGTTCAATTCTGTTTTAAGAATACCTTGTTGTGGACTCCACTCCCCTGCCATTTCATCATTCATTTGAACAGCAAGACGTGCCTTTTCCAAAACAGAGCCGGAATGGAAGGAAGCTATAAGCTCTTTTGCATGCTTTTTATGCTCATGCACGGTGATCATCTTTTGAGCCCACTTTTCTTCACGCTCTTTAAGGGCTGTCCCTAGTGAAGATTCGACCAAACGGTAACTCGCCTCCGCTAATGCATCCTTTAACTCATAATTCCGCGTGCTTTCTTTCGATTGGTAGAGCTCAACGTCAAGAACTTGTTTCTCAACAGAAACATTAAGAATGCCGGTCACAAAGGTCTCTATCTGCTCATCGCTTAATGCCCAATGCTTTTCCTCATTGAGCCTCGAAACTTCTGCAAACACCGTTTCCCGAACGGGACGATAAACTTTATGGCTCTTTCCGTTTAAGATATCAACGGCCGAATGATCTTGAGCTTTTAATTGTTCCTCAACGGATATCCCCGCCTCCTTGGCTGTGCTTAAAACAAACTTAACAAGGTTCTCGCCGTCATAACGTAAACGCTTATGAGGACTCATCGTTTCAAACTGCTCTTTTAACGAAAGCAAACCGGAGGTATAAGCTTGACTGACATCAGCCATATTTGTTTTCGCTTTATCAAGATCGCCCTGCCAAAGCTCAATACCTTTCGTACTCTTTTGGACATATTCATCAACAAGCCTTGAAAGTTCTTCCTTTTCTTCTTGGCCAACCGAAGCCTTATCCAAAAGGGAATAAAGCTGCAAGTCCATGTTGTTTTCGTAAATACCCGCCTGACGAAGATGATTCCTCAGTACATAGGAATTAGTTTCTTTTTGAACCTCAAGATCACTCAAGATTTGACCGGCAAAATCCGCCTTCTTAAGCCCCGAAGCCTGTCGGAAAGCCTCAACCAAAACCTTACCTTGTTCTTCTTGAGCATCCCGTGTTACCTGACGGGCAAACCCTTCTCCAAAAGCACCCTCTATAACGGACAAGGCCTTATTGTCCACAAGATCCCTCGCCCACATTTTCTTAGAATTCTCCGCAAAGATATAATCTCTAGAAGCTTGTCCATCAGCCATAACTTCATGGTAATTGGCAAGCTCTCTGCGTCCCCCGTCAAGAACTGTCTGCATAATTTGCAGTTGACGATGTTGAGATCGAATATCAACGGCCGAATCGCTCCCTTTAGAAATCGTTACGGACGAAACGGCGCGCTTAAGCTCTCCCGAAACATAAGAGAGCACCTTTTCGTCGTTGACCTTCCAATTAGGCGCGTTGTTATTACCGACATTGAATTTTAAAGCCTCAAAGGCTTCTTTCTTTAACTCTTCATAGGATAAGAAGTGACCGGCAGAAGTTAAACTCTCTATTTGAGAGAGATGGAGCGTTTCCACACGAGCCTTTATATCCCCTTTTATAATCTGCCAATTCTTGACGGATTCTGCATGGGACTTTTTATAATTGGATAAACAGTGATAAGCATCCTCTAAATCTGACGGTGAGGCATACAGAACGTCACCACCGGATTCTAAATGCTTGGCATACCCTTGTTCAAAAATAAGACGTTGAGGATCACCCCCCATCCCTTTGAACTGCGCAAACGCTTTTTTATCACATACACCCTCAGGGAAGAGTTTTTCATGGAGGTCTTGAGAGAGACCAAGTCTTTCGGAAATATCCGCTACAGTTTTATGCTGTGCCAACATAAATCTCATTTCTTCAAGACCGACATGCTCATAGAAGAGCTTTTCGGCTTTTTCATCAAAACCAAGATGAGCCAATATAGGCGCGCTTTGTGAATAGGACAATTGATCCATAAGGGATAGGGCAAGGGCTGCCTTGGTATCACGATCCTTGGCTGTTGACGCCATAACGGAGTTTAGATCCTTCACAACCGATTCCGTTTTAAAGAGGTCGTCTTGAAGATTATGATACGCTTGGTTGGATCGGGATTTTAAAACCTTATACTCTTTTAACGTCTCATAAAGCCGAGACTGAACTTTCCCGTCCTCGCTTGCTTCAAAAACAATAAGATCGGGCGTTGCCTCCAGAGCATGATTCAAACAGCTCTCAAAAGCCGGCGGTTTCTTTTCATAGGATCGGCCGTTTAAAAGAGTGTAACCGATAGGTTCCACCCCCTCGCCATAAAAAGAACTAACCGTAAAGAGAGGCTTATAGCTTTTAGGCGCAAGAGCCATATCAACGGCCAAAGCATTTCGCTTGGTTTTGACTTGCAGATACTCATTATAAAGCGGGTGAGAATGAATTAAGGCGCTCGGCGTATCCGTGGAAACAACCTCCCATAATCTACGCGTCTCTTGAGCCACGTCAATATACTGCTCAATGCGCTCAAAACGCTTGTGCTCAAGGGTCGTAAAGAGACCTTGGGTCTTACCGGACTCTTTGGATAACGTTTCCTCACTAATGGAGGCTTGACGGCAAAACGTCGAACACTCTTGCCAATTTTCAAGGAGTTTTTCGGCAAGCTTATTTCGACGCTCTTTCAGGTTATAAGACTCTTTATTGAAAATAGCTAAGGCAGCTTTATGTTGTTCTTCTTGAGGGGCTCCGCCTTCCAAGAGAACGGCTTGATAATCTTCTTTGTAGGCCGTGAGTTTCTCAAGGCTTTGGGCAAATTCAATGCGGGCTTCTTTATAAAGCGAGACCATTTCAAGGAAAGGTCGCTCTTCCTCATTCACACTATAATCAAGGGTCGTTCCCCGATAAGAACTTGTGCCCACAACCTTAGCTAAGCCTCTAACGTCTGTTGCTACTTCTCCGGGACTAAAGATTTCAAGGCTGTCTTTATGTCGCGTACAATTAACAACCGTTGATCCTGCGTCATCATGGCGGCTACATAAGAGCTTAGCACCGTCAAAAGTCAAACATTGAGCCTTTGTGGAGGTAATCACATACCCTAAGGTAAGATCATCGTAACCTGTCTTCGCATTCAAAGAGACAAGACGGCCGTCATTGGCTAAACGCACTTGAATCTCATGGGTTTGCTTATTATAAGACTCAATAACACCAAAAGACCCGTTCTTAACGCCTTGATTTGTCGAACCGTTAGCTTCAACGGTCTTGACACGCTTATCGTTCGTTGAAAACGCAACGGTTGCCCCAACAGCAAGGTCTGTATTGTTAAGCACAAAGGTTTCCCCAAGATGCCCTTTCTCCCGAAGAGAGTCAAAAATGCCTAAGTTCAAATCACGAACATCTTTGTTTAAGAAGGTCATTCCTAAAAGAGTCTTTGAAGGATCAAAGTCCCTTACATAGCTTTCAATAAAGGCGGCCTTTGCCTCTTCATGGGTCTCAAGGTACTTAATGCAACCCCGCTCTTCGTAAGCTAACAACCCCTCTTCTATTTTGTGGCTGTTTAACGCTATAGAAGCCTCTTTCATCCAAGGCGCTCTCTGGCGTTGAACTTGGATCAAGGATTTGCCTTCAACATAGCGATCCATGGCTTCTGAAATATCTGCCCCGAAGAGCGTCTTAATCTGGCTGTCGTCCTTGACAATAATGAGCTTGGATCCCGCCTTTTCAACCTTAGAGAAAATAAGCTCATAATGCTCATGACTCACAAGGGATCCCTCATCAAGAATGACCGCCTTCTTTGAGGTGATCTGATCCTTCTCAAGGTTCCGGACAATTTTTAAGTGCTTGTTTCTGTCTTTATCCGTCAAGAATCGCCCGCTTGAGAGAATTTCCTTAGAATTATCATATTCCTTCCAAGAAAGCCTTAAGCTGTCAATGGTTCGGGCATTAATACCGAGATCGCCTTCCATGGCCTCACTGACTTTTCCATAGGAAGCCATACCGATAACGTCATAGCCCTGATCTTTCAAGACAGCCACTAGGGGCTTTAGAACCGTTGATTTACCCGTTCCGGCACGGCCTTTTAGAATCTTCAATTGGCCGGCAGAAAGCAGATCGGCAATAGCGTCTCTCTGCTCGTCACTATACTTAAACACCGCCTCAGGCGCTTTTGTAGCTAAAGCCTTCTGCTCTTGAGCTTCAAAGGCATTGATCACTTTCTCGGCTCGACCCTCTTTCACCTTAAAAGCTGTTTTGTTTTGAGACAGGCGTTGGACACGCTCTAAAGTCTGTCCTTCCTTTTCTTGTTGGGTGGCGGAGGTAAAAACCTTCTCGCGCCCGACATCTCGGCCAAGTTCAATACTATTAGAAGAAGAGAGGACTTCTTTCGTTAACCCCTGAATCCAATACTCAACGTCTGCCTTAACGTCATCATGGGCGAAGTTAACGGTTTGGTTGGCAATCTCTATATCTTTCGGGTATTGCCTCCCCTCCCCGTACGACTCTAATACGCGATAACACGCCTCGCTTTCAGACACCAAACCCAGCAGAGTATTTTCGACATCCTTCTCCCGAAAAACGATCTTTTCTTTGGCTAAAACCTCAACCAAAGAAGCAGGATTAGAAATAAATCCCGCCAATAAATCATCTCTTTCACGGCCTGTCGTCTTGATTAAATGGTTCGAGAGACCAACCTTTTTGAACTCAAGAAGAGCACTTTCTTTTTCAAGATAGGACTGAGCAACGCCTTCTCCCGCTTTAACAAAGTCTGTGACTTCAACGGCAAGAGAAGTGCGTTCTTGTTCCGCAAAAATAGCGTCAAAATGCTCAATAAGCGCATCGGATTTGTATTGAAAACCGCCCTTAACAACTTGTCTTGAGGTCTCGGGAATCCGAACTGCTTTAACTTTTGCAGACAAATCTTGATAGACGTTTTCGTCACCATCCGTCAATTTAAAGATGGTTTCGGCAATCTTTGCCTCTGTAAAAACCACAGATTGGCGAGCCAGATCGTTTAATAAATAAGCCGGATTTTCTAAATAAAGGGCAAGGTTTTGCGCTTTTCTGTCTCTATTTATCTCACAAAGGCGTGCTTTTCCGCCTGTACTTTCTAGGATTCTAGCGTAAGAACCTTCGTGAATTGTAGCCTGTCTTTTGATGCCTTGCTCTTCTAAAGAGCGGTGATCCACACGATCAAGTACACCTGCACGTTCAAGGGAATTGTTCATAGTGTCGGCTAAAATACGCCGTGTTTCGATAAGACCGTCCCTATTAAAAATATTCTTATGCGCTTCATCGCCACGATAGGAAGTAATTTTTTTCTCTGAAAAATTACCCGTTGGAAGCATTTCTCGTAAGGTAACGGCAACATGGGCATGCCAATTTCCCTTGTCCATATGGATAGAATAATCGGAAATAAGACCCCTCGAAGAAAAGCGTTCTCTAAGATAGATTTCCAACATTTCTACGTTTTGCTCTTTGGTTAATTCGCGCGGAAGAGCAATGATTTGATTCCAAGAATCCTGTGCAGAATTGAGCGCCTTTTCGCGTCCGGCTAAACTTTGTTCTCTTTTAACGGGGTCTTTATGATCTGCAGAATAGCGTTTAAAAATCAGATTTGTTTCAAATTCTTGGACATGGTTCCAGAGCTTTTCAGAGTTTTTCATCCATTCCGGCGCCCCTATCGGCAGCAAAATATTTTGATGAATGTCGTGACGATCTGTTTTTTTTGAGTAGTCAAACGTTCGACCGCGTTGATTATCTTTGAAAGCTTTTCCCGATCTATAGGCAGCTTGAGCTACAGCCCCTTTACCGGAACTGCGACTACAAAAACTTGCTTTAGCAGAGAAAATCGCCATGTTTAGAAACCAAATGATTAAGTCATTGTACCGGCCTTCGGCAGGAACGTCAATCAGGGTGAACACCCTGCATCATTGCGCATTCCAAAAATCAAAGATTTTCTCCTTGGTAACGGATTTATTTTGTTTGCGTTTAAGGAGAGGTTTGTTACTATAAATTGATAGGAGCACTCTTAACCAACAATGGAGTAATACCTATGTCTAAAATAGATCAACAAATTCAAAAATTAGAACAACAACGTTTAGCCCTTGAGCGAGATCTTCTCACCCTCAAGCGTCAACGCAATGAAGATATCTTAAAAGTTCTTGAAGCCTTCCCCGAGGGAAGCGTATGCAGCAAAACAATTATCGGCCTCCTCCTTGAGGGTTTAGAAGTTGCCGCCAAAGATGCAAAAAAAGCGGGGGTTTGGCAACAAGCCGGTGATACCTTTTGCAAACGCAACGGTGCCAAGAAAAGTCCTAAAAAGACTCGACCCGATCTCAAAAAAGCTGCATAGGATTTTTCAAAAAATGAATGACAACCGAATGCAGTTAGCTCACGCACGCTCAAAAATTGTAACCAAGTCGCAACAAAAAAGAGCCTCGGAAACCAGAACAAAAATAGCTTACGGGGGATTGGTTCACAAATCCAACCTCCCCTCTTTTCTTGGCTTAGAGTTAGGGGATGAAATCCATATTGAAGAGCACTATGAAAAAGAAGCCGTCATCTTAGGCGCGCTTATTGATGCCTATGAAAATCTCATGAGTGATCCCTACGGTGAAAAAAGAGATCACTATAGATTCCTCGGGGAGAAATCTTTAAAATATGGGAAGACCCCCTCTCCTTCTTCGTAAGAAAATTTGAGAGAGAAATTATGGAGATATTAGGCTTATGAAAAAATTAACCTTGGACACTTCTAAACTTTCACCTAAAAAGAAAAAAGAAGTGAAAGATTTAAAAAAGCTGACCAAAAAACCTCACCTTGATGTTCCGATCACGTTGGAAGATATTAAAAAAACTGTTAAATGGCTCTGCAAAACTTATCCTCTTCTTTTTTCAGAAAAGAGGCATCTGCCGTTAAAGACCGGTATCGAAAAAGACATCTTTGAAAAAGAGGCTGATAAACTGGTTTTCAGCAGAACTCTCGTGAGAAAAGCCATCGGCTGCTATGTGAATCACAAACTTTATCTTAAGAACATCATAGAGGGAAATCTGCGATATGATCTCACAGGAAAAGAAGCAGGCTCCATTGAAAAAGGTCATAAAGAAGCCGCACGGAAAAATTTAGACAGCAGGAAGAAGAAAAATTGAGAAAAAAGTTAATAGAGGAATATCCCCATTTTATTGAGGAGTGGGTGACAGAAAAGAATGATAGGCCAATTGAGGAAATTACTATTGGTTCAGATTATAAGGCGTGGTGGAAATGCAAAAAATGTAACCGTGAATGGCACGCATTGGTTATAAGCAGAGCTATTAACAATAGTGGATGTCCTAAATGTGCGAAGATCAAAAAAAAGCCCGAATTAATATAAAAAAACAATAAATTATTATTACATATGGATCAATAGTATTTTTAAAAACCATATATACGGTACTTCTAAAAAAGTTATCCTAAAAATCTGTGGATAAACCTAGGGGTATCTCCGGCGAGATATCCCTTTTTTTAAGGTTTACCGAAACTCCCTACCTTTTGCTCAATTTGTTAACATATCAAGTAGTAACTATTTTTAGTTGCGTTTGTTAGCCATGCCCCCCCCTAACCTTTGTTCATTTTTTGAACAATCTTGTTCTCCGTTTTTTGAAAATTATTAACAAAAGACGACAAATAATTCCTTGCTTTTTTGTCGCCAATATGCGACACTTAAAATATAAGGAATAATAAAAATGCAATACGAACTTACTATTCTAGAAACCAATGAGGGAAAAACACCTTTTATTGATTGGCTTGAAAAACTAGATGTAAAAACGCAGGCCAGAATTAACAACAGACTATCTAGAATAAAAAGTGGAAATTTTGGAGACTTTAAGTGCGTTGGAGATAAGGTTTTTGAATTAAGGCTTTTCTTTGGCTCCGGCTATAGAATCTACTACGGCATAATTGAAGAAAAGATTGTCTTAATACTCTTCGGAGGTGATAAGGCCAATCAAAGACGGGATATAGAAAAAGCAAAAAAGCTTTGGTCTATCTATTTTGAAGAGGAAAAGAAAAATGGCTAAATTAAATTTTGACACCTACCACATTGAGAAACTTAAAAATGAAGGATATGCAAAGGCCTACCTTGAAGTAGCTCTTGAGGAGTATGAAGCCGATGGGGATTCACAGGCTTTTTTTAATGCATTAAAAGATGTAGCAAAAGCACAAGGGGGCTTAGGGCACGTTGCCGAAAAAGCTAATCTAAATAGACAAAATCTCTACAAAGCTCTTTCAGGAAACAGAAAACCGCGCTTAGAGACAATAAGTCACCTTATGCATGGGCTGGGCTATAAATTTTCTCTGCAACCTATTCATAATAATCACTCTGCTGCCGAGTAGATATTTTTTAAACTAAACCTGTCAGTTTAAACTCAAGACTTCTGCAGAAAATTTTAAGGAAATAGAGAATTAAACTTCAAACTGACGTGTTTGAAAGCTATTCCTGACATCTGGCTGGGGTATAATCATACCTGACAATCTGCATATATAGTTCCTAAAGAAAATTATACAAGATTACTTACTTTGTTTTAAAAAGTTTGCGATAAGAATTTCTATTACGTCAGTCATTGCTTTTTTATTTTTAACGCAGTGCATATGTAAATCTGTTTTAAGATCCCTATCAATATTCAAAGACAGTCTTTCTTTTTCAATATTCTTCTTTTGGTAATTCTTATGTTCATTATATTGAATAGGTTCTTTTTTTATCTCTATAATGTCATCCGTTAATGTATATTTATTCTTTTGAATGGTCATTTATGCCACCAACTTGTTTTTGTTTTTTACAAGACCTTCATCAAAGATGTTTTCTTTAACAAATTCCCATAATTTACTTAATTCGTCACTGGCTTTTTTGTCTGAAACACAAGCACTTTCACCAGCTCCCATAGCCTTTGCGTATGAGGCTCTATTGGCTATTATTGTAGTAGCAACTTTTCCGAAACTAGATAATGCTGCCGATGCTTGGAAATTCAGGTTAGAAGTTAAAACGCCTTGTGTGATAACAAAAACGAATTTCTTTTTTGCCTCTTCAACAATCCCAATAGTTCGTCCAATAGCACTTAAATCAGGGGCTGTGGGCTTTGAAGGTATAACAACTAAATCTGCAACTTCTATTCCAGAACGAGCGTTCACACTTGCATCGCCAGGGGTATCAATTATACAAAGGTCAAAACCTGCAATTTCAAGCTTATTAATTTGACTTTTTATGTTTTCACTATTTGCTTCAGTCAAAGGAATATCGTCTTTCTCTCGCTTTTTCCACCACCCTTCAAGCGTTTGTTGCGGGTCAAGATCAATGAGTAATGTTTTATACCCGTCATTAACTGCCTCTACTGCCAAATGAGCTGCTATAGTAGATTTCCCAGCCCCTCCCTTTCTATTCGCTATAGTCAACACTTTCATTTTTTGTAAATCCTTTTCAATATATTTAGATAATACACAACAACACAAATGAACACAATACGTGCTTTTTTACGTAAAAAAAAAGCACGACGAAAAATCAACATTTACGCTTATCCTCATTTCCACATATCAGTCTATCAACATTTATATATATCCACCTATCCACCTATCCACCTATCCACATATCAACATACACACCTAAACTTATATGCACATATCAACATATCAGCTTATCAACATATCAGCTTATCAACATATATATATACGCACATCAACAAATCAGCATATCCACATATCAACATTTACAGCTAAACTTATATATACATATCAACATATCAATCTATCAACATTTACACCTATCCCTATATCAACAAATCAGCATATCAACACAGAAAAAACACCTTTAAAGCACGTATTGACACATATATCCCAGCATGCTAAGTTTTCCCTATAAGATAAAAAGAATGATATAAAATATGAGTAGTTTAAGTACTAGAATCAACCTTCTTTTAGATATGCCTACAGCTATTCAAATAGAAAAAGAAGCTGAGAAAAAAGGAATTTCTCGCACGCAGTATATAAAAGAAGGCATTAAAGAAAAGTTAGAAAAAAAAGATAATTCTAATTTTGAAGATGAACTCAATTATTTAAAAACAGAAATAAAAGAGTTAAAGCTATTAACAATAACAATTTTAGAAAAAGTAAGAGAAACCAGTTAAAAATAAAAAAAGAAGCCGGTGACAAGCACCGAACCCCTTATTCTATTTCAGAATAGCAAATTCAGCTATTTTGTCAAGGTTTATGCTTGTTTTTGGCTCCAAAAGGAGAAGAAAAATGAGCGATTCAACATCGCAACCGTACACTGCGGACTATTTTGTTAAGTATAATCCAGCACTTAGAGCTGAATGTGGCTCTCAAAACGCTGTGCTTTTATTTGATCGTTTAGAGTACTGGTTTGAAAGAAAAAAGAACGAATTTTATAAATTCATAGAACCTTGTGAGCATCCTTGTTATCGGGAGGGAGACTCTTGGTCAGAGGAACTAAGGTTTTCAAAGAAGGTTTTTAGAACGGCCTTTGATAAGATTGGCATTCGATATAAAAGCAAAACTGAGTTCGAAAAAGAATCCGATCCCTTTAAAGGAAAACTCTTTGCGTATTATCAAGACCGTCAGACTAAGAAAACAATTTTTGTTAGAAACAATTATCTGGTAACCCTCCTTTATGCGCGCTTAAATTCTGTCGTTGATAAAACAACGAATGCCATTGGAAACGCTGCAAAAGCTTCTTTCAAAAAGGGCTCGCCTACGGTGATCCCTTTGGGCTCCCCTTACGCGGGCGCGACTAAGGATAAACAAATAATTACTTCATCTAAAAAAGAGAATAGTTTAATTCTTAAGGGAAAAGAATTTTCTGAATCTTTAACTCAGACCTCTAAAATCGCTTCCGATATAAAGGCTGTTTGGATTGAAGAAATCGGGAGTAGGGGGCTTGTTAATCTAACTCCTGAAATGTCTCAACGGTTGGACAGGGCTTTGGAGGATGTGTTTCAAGGATCTTTGGCCAATTGGCAAGCGCATTGTCGAAAGATAGCGTCTTCTCAGTTCCTCATGGGGGAGAAACAAGGAACCAATTACGAAATTCGATTGCCCGTAGCCATAACGCAAAAGTTTCAAATTCAACTGGAAGAGGGACGCTTTGAGCTTAAAACCCGAGAAACCAATGCCGATAAAAAGAAAAAGGCAGAGTACGAAAAGTTAAGGGCAAAATCCGTGCAACGGGAAAGAATCCAAGAACGTATTCATGACCTTGAACGTGAGAAAGCAGATCATGAAAAGAGGTTAATCATGAAAAGGGAAAAAGCGCTTTCTTTGGATGGCATAAAAAAATACAAAAAGACCTTTGAATCCTTGATGAAAGAATCCGATTGCTCAAAAGGAAAATGGTTCCGTGAAAAAGGGTGGGAGGATTTCAGTGTAAAATTAGATTTCAACGTCTTTTTGTGGAAAAAACTTAAAGAAAGCCTAACCAAGGAAGAGCTTGAAAGACCTGACCTTGATGAGAAAATTGAGGATTTTAAGGAGCAATTGCTCTCAAATGCTTATAATGAAAGGCTTTGAGGGGAAAAACACCATACCGCTCTTAATAAATTGGTGATAAATTATGAAAAATAAATCAAGTGATAGAAAAGCTTCATGACCGAAAAAGCCTATTACCTTAACCCAAATTTGTTTTTTCTCTTTGAAAAAGGTTCTTTGTGTCTTTGGAACTACGATACCCATGAGCAATTTGAAATTGAAAAAGACCTGATATCCTTATTGATAGATATTGCTCAAAATAAGGAAGTGACAGGGAGTAATCCCTTCTTAACCGATCTCTTGGAAAATGATGTTGTCAAAGCAACCCCTTATGAAGTCACCCCGTGGGGATGGGATCAGCTTTCCCGCATTTTTCATCGGGGGACGCAAAATGTCCCGGAGCTTCAAGAAAAACGATCCAAACAAGAAATGATTCAGGACTTCATAGGGTTTTCTGAGGGATACGCTCAGAAAAAAGCCACACAAACGAAAGAATCTAAACAATCCCTCAAAACCCTTAAACTTTCTAAAATTGATCCCTCTTTAGAAACGCTTTCCTTTCCGGATACCCTCAAGAAAAGATTAACCTCCCGACACTTTTCAGGGGAAGAGGTCTCCGAAAAGGAGTTAAGTACCGTCTTGTACTACACCTTTGGGGAAATTCACGACAAATGGGAAGGGGTAGATGATTCTGTGGAATTAGTTGGGGTTAGAAAATCCAGCCCGTCTGCCGGTGGGATTCACTCTGTTAAAGCCTATGTCACTGTTTTTAACGTTGAAGGGGTTGAGTCGGGGCTTTATCTCTATGATACTAAAGCTCATTCTCTTGATCTGATTCACAAAAAAGTTGATTTCGAAACGCTGATTCCCCTTATGGCAGATCAGTTTTATATGGAAGGCTTAGCCTTTGGGGCTTTTCTTGTGTCTGATCTTGACCAAGTTTGGGCAAAATATCTTCATTCAAGAGCCTACCGTGAAATATTCCTTGATGCGGGGCATTTATCGCAAACCTTTCAATTAACGGCAACGGCGCTTTCTTTAAATACATGGCTCTCGGGCTATTTTAGAGATGATGACTTAATGGAATTTCTCCGCATTCAAGGAGGAAACAAGGTACCTATTCTTTTTGTTGGTGTCGGAAAAGGGGAACGAACGCCTTTGCATCCCGATATGGTAGAAGGATTAAGAAAATCTTGAGCGTCGCTAAACACCCCCTGTCCCTCCATGTCTTTTCTCTTGTTCATTTTTTTGAGCGCTTTAGCTATTACGGCATTCTCTCCCTCCTTGTTTTGTATTTAACCTCAAAATTGCAGTTTACGGATGCCCAGTCTTATACACTTTTAGGGGTATATGGAACCTTAACCTATGCAACGCCTTTGCTTGGCGGCTATATTGCCGATCGCTTTATTGGGTTTTATGCGGCTTTATGGTTTGGATTAATCTTCATTGTCTTTGGCCACTTGAGCATATTTGTTACGTATTTTTCTCCTTTTGGGGAGGTAGGACTCTTTCTAGGTCTGGGATTAGTCGTCACAGGATCAGGGTTTTATAAGTCTAATATGAATGCCTTAATCGGTAATTTGTATGACAAAGAAAATATTTTAAAGGATGCTGCTTATACCGTTTTTTATGTCTATCAAAATGCCGGAAGCTTTCTTGCGCCCTTAATTTGTGGTTACGTGGGGCTAAAAGTAGGGTGGTTATACGGTTTTTCCCTAGCGGGGCTTTCCGGCGTTTGTGCCTTAATAACTCTCTATGTTTCCAAGAAATTTAAGAGAGAACGCCATAGCGAGTATTCCTTGGATATAAATTTTCGTTGGAAAACAGCGGTTAGCGTTTTTATTGGAGGAGGGGCGCTGGCTCTGCTTCTCTCCATTGTTATATTTTATGGAGAAAAAACTTTAGATTTTTTAATGATTCTCTCTCTTATTTACTTGGGTGTTTTTATGAAACATATTTTTTCAGTTCCAAGGGATCAACGAAAAAACATGATGATTATCTTTTTTGGGATTATTGCTGTCGCCCTTTCCGGTGCACTCATTGGCCATGGAGATACCGTTTTCACTCTCTTGATGAAGCGAAATGTTGATCCTTCAATTTTATCTTTTGAAGTGCCCGTTACTTTTATTCAAGCCGTTGATCCTTTAACAATTGTTCTTTTTGGCCCTGTTTTTGCTTTATTATGGCAATTTATGTCAAAAAGGGGAAGGCATCTTTCCGGAGTAGCGAAGACCCTTACGGGGTTTGGAATAATAGTTTTAGCTTATCTGTATCTTGCTCTTTTATGCGGGACTGCCGATAAAAATCATTTAATACCCGTTCTTCCCTTTGTTCTAGGCCTTTCTTTGATGGCCACTTCCGATATTCTCATTTATCCAAATGTATTAACATTCTGTTCAAGGTTTGCCCCCAAAGGTCTAACGGGGGTCGTCATGGGATTCATTGTATTTGGAATGTCTTTATCTAAAGTCATTGGAACTTATTTAGCAAGGCTAGCTTCCGTAGAATCAGAAACACCTGATTTCGACTTGTCTCACTCCCTTCAAACCTACAAGGAGTTCTTTTCCTCAATGACGCATATTTCGTTTGTAACTCTAATCGTGTTATCCTGTTGTATATTCCTAATTATCAAAAAAAAGAAAATTCATGGATCTAAATAAGCTAAAAATATTCAAATGTGTGGCTGATATGGGGCAAATAAACATAGCTTCGCAACATTTAAAAATGGCCACTTCTGCTATTAGTACATCCATTTCGAATTTGGAATCAGAGCTTGAGTGCCAGTTATTTACCCGTCATTACAAAGGTATGAAACTAACCAGCCAAGGGAAAAAGCTATATATTTTTTCTAAGAAGATATTGTGGGAAGTGGGCTTCTTTTTAGATGACCTTAAGGAAGAAGGGAACACAGTTAAAGGGGAGTTAGTAATAGCAACCTCTCAAGGAATTTCTTCATCAAATTGGTTTAATAATAAGTTAGCAATTTTATTAGAAAAGCATGTAGCTCTACATGTGAAAATAATAGATTACAAAGAAAATGATGTTGATTCAATCGTAGCGGATATATTTTTATGCCCTTATATCTATGATCACTTAGAGTTAATACAAAAAAAAATAGATGATGTTTGTTTTAAATTGTTTGCTAGCAGGCAATATGTAGAAAAATTCGGGCTACCAAAAAAGCCAGAAGATTTAGATAATCATAAATTAATTTCATTTTCTAAAGAACTTCAAAATCCATTTAATAATGCAGATTCATTATTACATATTGGACGTGAAAAAGACAACCCAAGGGATGTTTTCTTGCAAGTTAACAATACTATTGGACTCTTAAAACTTGTGAAAATGGGTATTGGTATTGGAGCATTACATGTAAATGATGTTTTGGAACATGACTTAGTTACATTGTTTGATAAGGAATATGAAGTGATAACTTCAACTTATTTGGTTTATAATAAAAAACATAATAAAATGAAGAATATAGATGCGTTTTGCGAAATATTTTTGGATCAATAGAAAATTATCTTTTTAAAAAAGAGATACTTCTAGTTTGTCCTTTTTCTTTATTTTCAAAAAAAACTTTAATCATGAAACCAACCTTTTTTCTTATAAAACCATTTTATGCGGAATATGTCAATGATTCTATTTTTGATTCTATTTTTGAGATTATTCTCAATAAATAATCTTGACATCTAAATTTCTTCGTATATATTAGGATTAAATGAAGAGGTTGTGAGAGTTACACGCAACCTATATCCGGAAGGGTATAAAAGAATAACAGGAAATACCCCATATAGAGGCAGCGTTCTTGCTTTTAAGTCCCATTTTCCCGTTATTTAAAAATAAAGAGTTTTAATGAAATATCATTAGCTTGTTTTTTTTGTGAATTTTTCATGAAGTAAGCGGGTGATTTAGAAAAAGAAAGACCCTTTAAACGTCGTATCTTGGCAGAAGTCGTTTAAAGGGTCTGAACAATAACCGGATAAACCGGTTATCTAACTACTAC
>Ga0210014_1000766_pt1 | contig 25855 bp, 24 predicted proteins | sample CryGeymeta201519_FD_183983 | JGI IMG/M metagenome (GOLD analysis project Ga0210014, IMG submission 183983) | Groundwater microbial communities from Crystal Geyser aquifers in Utah, USA - Crystal Geyser metaG 2015-19 (SPAdes) (version 2) | ecosystem: Environmental > Aquatic > Deep subsurface >...
GAGCGGCGCGAGAACGGCGGGAACAAAAACGATATCATCCTGGACCTGTGCGAGAACGCGAACATGAACTGGACTCAAGCCGAAGCAATGGTGGAGGAAGTCCATGCGGAAAACCAAGCCCACATTACTCTCGCACGAAGTCCATTACTGGTTTCGATCGCGCTGATAATTTTTATCGGCGGAGCCGGGATAATCGTTTATTCCGTGTACGACCTTTTCGTCATGTACTCGGTATTCCGCGACATGTACGCGCCGACCAATCCACCCGGCGTGGCAATGGGATTCTTATGGTATCTGTTCATCAATGGAGAGGGACTTTTGGGAATGACCATTCTCGGAACTGCGATGATGATCGGAAGCATGAGAGGCATGCAGTCTCTGGTGATTACCCACAAGTCTGTTTCTCCCGCAGTTGCACTGCGGATGCAGGCGGCAGTCCAACTGCCGCCTGAACTTATGGGTAATCACCAGTGCAGCCTGTCTGGCAGACGATCTTTGAGAAACTGGGGATATTTCAAGCCAGCGAATAATCGCTACCTCATCGCAAACACACACAAACCTTGCGTCTTCTCAATTTTCCCCAACTGGCGCACCTCCCTCCCTAAAAATTCTGTTAGCAAAACCACATCCATCTGGCACAGTTCGGGATGCCTCTCGATCACCGCCGCGTAGGGACAGCGCCCGAAGATGACGCGCGGCCCGTCCGCACCCGCCTCCCAACGCGCCTGGTAATGCTTCTCGTTTAACTTATCCACCAGCAGACGTAACCGCGCCGCGATGGGAAGGTTGGACGGCTCCGCCGCGCCGAGGATTCGCTTCGCCACCGCCTCCCAATCAACCCTTGAGCCTGCCTCCGCCAAAAGAGCCTCCGTCAACGCGGACAGGTTGTCGCCCAGCGCGGCCTGCGAGAGCGAGTAGGATTTCTCAGGCCGTCCGCGTTGATCCCGTCTCGCGAAGGCCGCCGCTTCCACGCGTCCATCCGCGGACAATACGCCGAGGTGATGCCGCACATTCGGCGCGGACAAATTGAGGGCGCGCGCGATCTCGCGCGCCGAGGCAGAGCGCGTCTTTCTCAGGTGGTTGAGGATACGTTGTCGGGTGGACATGTTGTCTCGTGGTTGAATGGTAATTGGTAAATGGTAATTGATTGAATGGTCAGCCCGAAGGGCTTCGTAAGAATAGCACGGGGATTCCATCCCCGTGCGGGTCCCATCGCCGCGCGGACGCGAGTCGAAACGGGACTCGCTTCGTTGGGCGCGGGCGGCGCGGAACGCGTCTCGAAACCGCGACCCGCCCAAAGGTCCGCCCTGAGCGAGGTTGAAAGGTCACTCGCGAGGCGGAAACGGAAAAACATCCGTCGCTACGCGCATGTCACGTTATCCGTATGATTATACTCATAACTTCATTTTTGCAAATATATATTTGCATAATTCAGTTGACGTATTCCTCACCAATGCTATAATCTCCCCGCTCACTGATGACTGATGACTGATAACTGGTTTGAGGAGAACCTCCATGGAAAATAATGAACTCAACCTGCCCGGTTACGATATCCCCGAAGAACTGAAGAACGTGGTCTCCGTTACCGCGCTCGACCGCCTCTACAACTGGGGACGGCGCTCGTCGGTCTGGCCGCTCATGTTCGGGCTGGCCTGTTGCGCCATCGAGATGATCGCCGCGCAGGCCTCACGCTACGACCTGGCGCGCTTCGGCATGGAGGTCATGCGCCCCACCCCGCGCCAGGCCGACCTAATGATCATCGCCGGAACGGTCACGAAGAAAATGCTGCCCGCCATCGTGCGGCTGTATAACCAGATGCCCGAACCGAAATACGTGATGGCCATGGGCGCTTGCGCTTCCAGCGGCGGCCCGTTCAAGGAGGGCTACAACGTGGTGGCCGGCATTGACAAGTTCCTGCCGGTGGATATTTACGTGCCGGGTTGTCCGCCCACTCCGCAGGCCCTGATGAACGGCCTGATCATGCTCCAGAAAAAGATTGACAAAGAATCCATCAGCAAAGTGCGCTGGTATCGCAAGGGCCCGGATAGCGTGGAAATCCCCGTCCCGATTTTGGGCCCCGACCTGATTGACGTGCGCCGCATCCCCGACATCAAAGCCAAAGCCGCGGAACTCGCTGGGACGGATGCAAGACCCGCCCCTACGTCGCCCGCGCAAGCATAGGAGGCCGACATGACTGCACCCGCTTCTCTCTCGACCCTTCGACACCTTCGGCAGGGCGACGCCGTTGAGCTGGCCGCGCGTTTCCCCGGCGTTGTCTCAGCGGACAGCCGTCCCGGCTACGGCGGCTGGATCGTCCCCGCCGATAAACTGATCGAAGTCGCCACCGCCCTGCGCGACGAATTCGGCTACGACCTGCTCTCCGCCGTCACCGGCGTGGACTATCTTGCCGAAAACAAAATGGAGGTGGTCTATCACGCCTTCAAGACCACCGGCGGCCCGGCGCTGGTTTTCAAAGTGCAAGCGCCGCGCGAAAATCCCGTCGTGCCTTCCGTGATCAACGTCTGGAAAGGCGCGGATTTTCAGGAGCGCGAGGCCTGGGACCTGCTGGGCATCAAGTTCAGCGATCATCCCGACCTGCGCCGCATCCTGATGTGGGAAGGCTACGAAGGCCATCCCCTGCGGAAGGATTGGAAAGAGCCGTTCTACGAAGAGGACGCGAAACCGTTCAAGAGCCGCTGGCCGGACGGCAAGCACACCCTCGCCGAAGTGAAAAACCCGTTCCACGACAACCTCAAGTTCCCGGCCGGGTTCGATCCTGAAAAGGTCACCTTCGAGAATCCCGAAGAGGCCCTGTATCGCTCGCTGAGGAAATACCAGTCCGAGGACAAGGACGGCATCAAGACCGATCACATCCTCGTCAACATGGGCCCGCAACACCCGTCCACACATGGCGTCTTCCGCGTGGCGGTCATATTGGACGGCGAGAACATCGTCAGCCTCAAGCCGGTCATGGGCTACCTGCATCGCAACCACGATAAGATCGGCGAGCGCAACACCTTCCTGCAAAACATGCCCTACACCGACCGCCTCGATTACTTCTGCTCGATGACCAACAACTTTGGTTATGCCCTGGCGGTGGAAAAACTGATGGGCATCCAGGTGGCCGAACGCGCCGATTACATCCGCGTCATCATGTCGGAACTGACCCGTATCCAAAACCACCTCATCTTCCTCGGCATGTTCCTGAACGACCTCGGCGCGATGTACACCCCCGCGCTGTACGCGTTCGAGGAACGCGAGCTGATCCTCGATATTTTCGAAGCCTCCTCCGGGGCGCGCATGATGTGCAACTACTTCCGCTTCGGCGGCGTGGTACGCGACATGCCCGAGGACGCGTTCCACAAGGCGCGCGAACTGGTCTTCGACCGCCTGCCCGGCAAAGTGGACGAGATGGACCGCCTGCTGACCGAAAACGAGGTGCTCGTTTCCCGCCTGAAAGGCGTGGGCTACCTCAGCGCGGAGGACGCCATCAACACCTCCATGACCGGGCCCATGCTCCGCGCTTCGGGCGTCCCCTACGACATCCGCCGCGCAGACCCGTACTCGATCTACGACCGCTTCGACTTCAACGTGGCCTGCCGTCCCGAAGGCGATCTCTTCGCCCGCTACATGATCCGCATTGACGAGATGCGCGAGTCGCTCAAGATCCTCCAGCAGGCCATCAAACAGATCCCCGCCGGGCCGATCATGAGCGGCAAGCCGCAATACCAGGTGCGGGTCCCGGCCGGCGAGGCGTACGGACGCGTCGAATCCCCGAAGGGCGAACTGGCCTACTACGTTGTCTCGAACGGCAAGCCCAACCCATACCGCTATCACGTGCGCCCGTCCTCCTTCGTCAACCTGACCTCGCTGGAACAGATGTGCCAGGGCGAAAAGATCGCGGACTTCATCGCCATCCTCGGCGCGGTGGATATCGTGCTCGGTGAGCTGGATAGATAGAGTCGCTTCCGTCATTGCGAGCCGCCGTCCTGCGAAGTCCCCGTAGGGGGAGCGGAGCCGTGTACTCATGGCACAGTCGAAGGACGAGCGGCGAAGCAATCCCCACGTTAACGAGGAGATTGCTTCAGCGGCATCCTTCGACTGCGCTACGCTCCGCTCAGGACGCCGCCTCGCAATGACGGGATGTGAAAACAGGAGAACTGACTTATGTATGGAAAAGGTTTACTCAAAGGTCTGAGCGTCACCTTCGTGCGCTTCTTCAACACCTACTGGGATGATCTCACCTGGATGGGTCGGCGCATCACCACAGGCGAGAAACGCTACGGCTCGGCAGAGGGAATTGCCCACCGCTCCAGTAAGAACGCCCGCGGCATCTTCACGGTGCAATACCCGGAAGAAAAACTGCCCATGCCTGAGGAATTCCGCTTCATTCCGTTCCTCGTCTATGACGAGGGCGCGGAAGGAAAGAAAGAAATCCGCTGTACCTCCTGCGGCATCTGCGCCAAGGTCTGCCCGCCGCAGTGCATCTGGATCGTGCGCGGCAACGACCCCTCCACAGGCCGCCCCATCCCGCAGCCCGCGGAGTTCTACATTGACGCGGACGTCTGCATGAACTGTGGGTTCTGCGCCGAGTACTGCCCGTTCGATGCCATCAAGATGGATCACGACTACGAACTGGCCGCTCTCCATCGCAGTCTCTTCGGGATGGAGAAGTTGATGAAACCCGCCTCGTACTACGCCGGCATCCGCCCGCAGAACGCGGCGCGCGAAGACGAAGCCCGCCAGGCCAAGCAGGCCGCCAAAGCCGCCAAAGCGGAAGCCGCGGCGGCGTAGAAACGTAAACAGGTATACAGGTACACACGTAAACAGGTTCCCTTGTCTACTTGTGTACGTGTTTACCTGTGTACCCATTAAAGGTAAACCAAAATGACAATCGCTCTCACCAAAGAAACCATCCTCGCGGCTCTCTCGAAAGTCCAGGAGCCGGAACTGCGCAAGGACCTCGTCACGCTCAACATGATCCGTGACCTGGAGATCGAGGGCGGTAAGGTCAAGTTCACGGTCATGCTGACAACGCCTGCCTGCCCGTTGCGAGGAAAAATCGAATCGGAAGCGAAACAGGCCGTGATGTCGGTGGGAGGCGTGGAGTCGGTCGAGGTCAAGTTGTCGTCCGATGTCCCCAACGATGGGCGGATGCGCGGACTGGTCAACACGACGATCAAGAACGCGATCGCGGTCGGTTCGGGCAAGGGCGGCGTGGGCAAAAGCACGGTCTCGGTCAACGTGGCGGTGGCGCTCGCGCAAAGCGGGGCGCGCGTCGGCCTGATGGACGCGGACATTTACGGCCCCAACATCCCCACCATGATGGGCATCGAGAAACTGCCGCCGCCGAAAGCGGAGAAGATCATCCCCGCCATAGCCTACGGCGTGGAAGTCATCTCGATGGGACTGCTTGTCCCGCCCGGACAGCCGCTCATCTGGCGCGGCCCAATGCTGAACTCCGCCATCCGGCAATTCCTGAGCGACGTGGAGTGGGGCGAACTGGACTATCTCATCGTGGACCTGCCGCCTGGCACGGGCGACGCGGCCCTCTCGCTCGCGCAAGCGCTGCCCCTCAGCGGCGCGGTCATCGTCACCCTGCCGCAATTGGTCTCGCTCGAAGATGCCACCCGCGGTTTGAATATGTTCCGCCAACTCGAAGTGCCGATCCTGGGCGTGATCGAGAACATGTCCTACCTGGATCTGCCCGACGGCACGCGCATGGACATCTTCGGCACGGGCGGCGGCGAGCAATTGGCGCAGGCCACACAGGTTCCCTTCCTCGGCAAAGTGCCGATTGACCAGAACATCCGCATCGGCGGGGACAGCGGGAAACCCATCGTGGTGTCCCATCCCGATTCGGCGGTCGCAAAGGCTTTCATCTCTGTCGCCGAGGCGGTAGCGGCGCGCATCTCCGTTGAGGCGATGGGCCGGGACAATACCCTGCCGATCAATATTGTGGAGTGAGGGTCAGTAATCAGTAATCAGTAATCAGTAATCAGTAATCAGTAATCAGTAATCAGTAATCAGTAATCAGTAATCAGTAATCAGTAATCAGTGAACAGTCAGCAACAGTCCCTGAGAGATCGGGGGCTGTTTTTTGTTTTGTGATGGTAGAATCATCCCAATACGGTACTTCAAAGACCATCCCCTGAAGGAAATCCATGGGCGCAATTTTTTCCGACACCCACCCAAAAATGGAAGCCCTGCAAATTCAGTTATGGCGGCAGGCCAGTCCCACCCGTAAAATGCACATGCTGGCGCAACTTAATGCCTCGGCGCATACCCTGGCTTTAATGGGTCTGCGCTCGCGTTATCCGCAAGCCAGTGAAGGGGAATTGCGCCGCAGATTGGCAGGTCTCATTCTTGGAGACGAACTGGCACGCAAAGTGTACGGAGAGATCGGCCATGCAAAATGAACCCATTGAAGTCACGCTCAAAGTAACGGATGTTTTCGAAAATCTGGGTATTCGTTACCTGATTGGCGGTTCGCTTGCCAGTACGCTCTACGGCATGGTACGCACCACGCAGGATTCGGATATTGTCGCCGAAATGCGGCTCGAACATCTCCAGCCTTTTGTCGCGGCGTTGCAGGGCGAATTCTATGTTGACGATGAGATGATCGCCGAATCCATCCAGCGTAATTCCAGTTTCAACATCATTCACCGCGAGACCATGTTCAAGGTGGATGTCTTCATCCCGCGTCCGCGTCCTTTCCTACAATCCCAACTTGCCCGCGCCCAAAAGCAGACTTTCACCTTTGAAACGGAAGTCAGCGCAAAATTTGCCAGCCCCGAAGACACCATCCTCTCCAAACTCGAATGGCATCGCATGGGCGGCGAAGTCTCCGACCGTCAATGGCGTGATATTCTCGGCGTGCTCAAAACCCGCGCGGGCGAACTCAACCTCGATTACCTGCGAGAATGGGCGGCGCAACTCAAAGTCAGCGACTTGTTGGAACGCGCGTTGAAGGAAGCCTGAGACAAAACAACCTCTTGATTGGCGCGGTCGGGGATATGTTATAATTTCTTTACGATTATCATTCGATAAGGAGATGTAAGATATGGAAGCCGCAACAATTTCCACAAAGTTTCAAATTGTCATCCCCCGCAAACTTCGGGAAGAATACAACATCCAACCAGGTTACAAAGCTGTTTTCATCCCCTTTGAAAATGCCCTGCGCGTGATCTTTGTCCCGCCGCTTGAGATGGCGCGCGGCCTCTTCCCCGGGCTGGATACACGCGTAGAGCGCGAAGAGGAAGACCGCGTATGAACGTGGTTGATTCCTGCGGCTGGCTGGAATATTTCGCCAATGCCTCCAACGCCGAATTTTTTACGCCCGCCATTCGGGATGAAGCGAACCTCCTGGTTCCGTCCGTTTGCCTCTACGAGGTGTTCAAACGCATCTGCCAGCAACAGGGAAAACAGGCCGCGCTCGAAGGCGTCAGCCGACTGTATCGCGGCACGATCATTGCCATGAACGATGGGTTGGCTTTGCAAGCCGCGCAACTATCCCTTACGCATAACCTGCCCATGGCCGATAGCATCATTCTTGCCACTGCACGCGCGCAGAACGCCATACTCTGGACACAGGATGAGCATTTCAAAAATATCGAAGGCGTGAAATACATCGAGAAAAAATAACATGCCCAGCGAAGATGTCACCCCCATCCGCCAACAATACCTCGAGATCAAACGCGCCCACCCGGACGCGATCCTGTTCTTCCGCCTCGGCGATTTCTACGAGACCTTCGATGAGGACGCCAAGATCACCTCGCGCGAACTCGACATCGTGCTCACCTCGCGCAACGTCGCCAAAGGCTCGCGCATCCCGATGGCGGGCATCCCCTACCACGCCGTCGAAAATTATTTGGCGCGCCTGATCGAAAAAGGCTACCACGTCGCCATCTGCGAACAGGTGGGAGACCAGCCGCTCAAAGGCATCTTCCCGCGCAAAGTAGTGCGGATCGTGACTCCGGGGACGGTGGTCGAACCGGGACTCCTGCCGGGCGACGCCAACAACTACCTGGCCTCGATCATTCTCGACGGTGGGGCGGCCGCGGTTTCCTACGCGGATATTACTACGGGCGAATTCGCCGTCACCGAACTCCCGCTCGAGTCCCTGCGCGCCGAGTTGACGCGCCTGCGCCCCGCGGAACTCCTGCACCCCGATACGCAGAATCTCACCGACGGCATGTTCGGCCACCCCACCTCCCTGCCCGCCTGGCGCTTCGAGCCGGGCAAATGTGAGGAAGCGCTCCTGTCGCATTTCCGCGCCGTCTCGCTGGAAGGCTTCGGGCTGAAAGGACAGAGTCTTTCCATCCGCGCCGCGGGCGTCATCGTGCAATATCTCAAAGAGACCCAGCCCGACGCGCTCAACCTGCTGACCGGCCTGCGCGTCTACTCCCTGTCCGAGTTCATGACCCTCGACGCGGCGACGCGGCGCAACCTGGAACTGACGGAGACATTACGCGGCGAAGTCAAAGGCTCGCTGCTGAACGTGCTGGATCACACCGTCACCCCAATGGGCAAGCGGTTGATGCGCGCCTGGGTCAGCCAGCCGTTACTGGACGTGGACAAGATCAAGTCGCGGCAGGATGGCGTAGCAACCTTCTTCGATCACGGCATGACCCGCGCCGAGATTCGCGCCGCGCTCAAGCCACTGGCAGATTTGGAACGCCTCGTCAACCGCATCATCGCCGGTCACGCCCAGCCGCGCGATTTGGTGGCGATGCGCTCCACGCTGGAACAACTGCCGAAGGTCAAAGAAGTTATCAGTGACCAGTTATCAGTGATCAGTGATCAGTGGTCAGTGTGCGGTGAAGAACTGGCGTTGCTTCAAAACGCGATTGACGATGATCCGCCCGCCACGTTGCAAAACACCGGCATCATCCGCGCGGGCTACTCCGCCGAACTGGACGGTGTGATCGAAGCCTCCAAACACGCCCGCGACTGGATCGCCAACCTCGAATCCGTGGAACGCGAACGCACCGGCATCAAAACGCTCAAGGTCGGCTACAACAAGGTCTTCGGCTACTACATCGAAATCTCGCGCGGCGCGGCCGACAAAGCCCCCGAAAACTACATCCGCAAGCAGACGCTGGTCAACGCGGAGCGTTTCATCACACCCGAGATGAAAGAGTACGAGACGCTCGTGCTGAACGCCGAGGAGCGCATCCGCGAGATCGAGTTGCGCCTGTTCCGCGAGGTCTGCGCGGAGTTGGCGAAGTCCGCGGCCAAACTGCTCGCAACCGCGCGCGCCCTGGCGGAGTTGGACGTGCTGTCCGCGTTGGCGGAGGCGGCGGCCCTGGGAGGCCTCACCCGCCCCGAGGTCCAGGAAGGAAGCGGAATTGACATCCGCGAGGGACGGCATCCCGTCGTCGAATTGTCCCTGCACGGCGAACGGTTCGTCCCCAACGATGTCACTTTCGAGAACGGCGAGATCGTGCGCGTCATCACCGGCCCAAACATGAGCGGGAAAAGTACTTTCATCCGGCAGGCCGCGCTGATCGTGCTGATGGCGCAAATGGGATCGTTCGTGCCAGCCGCGTCCGCAAAGATCGGGCTGGTGGATCGCATCTTCACCCGCATCGGCGCGCAGGACGAGATCCACGCCGGACAGTCCACGTTCATGGTCGAGATGATCGAGGCCGCCAATATTTTGCATCACGCCACGGCGCGCTCGCTTTTGATCCTGGACGAGATCGGGCGCGGCACATCCACGTATGACGGTGTTTCGATTGCGTGGGCGGTGATCGAGCACATCCACAATCATCCGCAACTGCGCGCCAAGACGCTGTTCGCGACGCATTACCACGAACTGACGCAACTGGCGGAACTTTTGCCGGGCGTGCGAAATTACAACGTGGCCGTAACCGAGGCGGACGGCCAGGTGGTGTTCCTGCACAAGATCGTGCCGGGCGGCGCGGACCGCTCGTACGGCATCCACGTGGCGCAACTGGCGGGGTTGCCCAGACCGGTCATCTCCCGCGCGTCCGAGATCATGGCCGAGTTGGAGAAGACCTCCGGGCGCGCGGTGAAGATTGATCCGCACGCCGCGCAACAGGCCGCGCTCTTCCCGGAGACCAGTCCGTTGCTGGATGAGTTGAAGAAGATTGACGTGAACGCGCTCTCGCCCATCGAAGCGCTGAATAAGTTGTTCGAGTGGCAGAAGAAATTTTTGAAGTGATCCTATGCAAAACCGCGAATTGGGCGCTGACGATCTGGGAAAACTACTCCTCTTTGCAGCTGTTATTTTCGGCGCGTGGTTCAGGCTTTTCCCACCCCATGCCGCGGGCTTTCCCATCAACGATGGCGGTTTATTTTTCAGGATGATCGAAGCCATTCAATCCAATGGGTACCGCTTGCCCGAGTCCGTACTTTACAACGGTCTCGCTATACCATTTGCATATCCCCCACTCGCGCTTTACGTCGCAGGGGTAGTGACAACCATTTTTCAAACTACCTTATTCAATACGCTGCTATGGTTTCCCGCCGCCATCTTGATATGTGTCATTCCCGCCTTCTATTATCTCGCCACACTGCTTTTAAAATCCCGCTTTCAAGCGGGATTGGCGGCGCTTCTGTATGCGGTCCTGCCTCGATCCATCGCGTGGATGATCATGGGGGGAGGTGTGACGCGCAGTTTGGGGCATCTATTTCTTATCCTTGCAAGCGCAAATATCTATTTACTTTTCACAACCAAACAAAAAAAGTACCTGGCCTGGTCCACCGTGTTTTGTTCGCTCGTCTGTCTGACTCACCCCGAGGCCGCGATCCACACCATGGGCATAGCGTTTTTATTGTGGTTTTTTTATGGCAAAAGCAAAGATGGGATCATTGCTTCGCTGATCATTGCCACGGGAACCTTGATCGTTACATCTCCCTGGTGGATTACAATCCTGCGCCGCTTCGGCCCGGCTCCTTATCTTTCCGCAACACAAACAGGCCTGAACAGCCTCGGCTACACTTTCAGGGTATTCCAACCGTTCAGCGGAGAACCCTTCGTTGCCATTATCTTTATCCTGGCTATTCTTGGGATCGCCATAAAGATCGCCAAGCGGGAATACCTCCTGCCGATATGGTTCGCATTTCCGTTCATTCTCGAACCGAGGAACGCGCCCAACGTGTCCATTCTTCCGATGGCAATGCTGGCATCCATTGCATTGACCGAGCTTCTCCTGCCTGCGCTGTCAAAAATCGAAAGCGCAGCTCGAAACCTGCAATATCAACACGTCTTGCAAAGCCGCATCGAAAAATATCTGCTGGTCTGCCTTCTCCTTTATTCGTTGATCGGAATGCAACACTTCGATATGGGACTCAAAGAGAACAGTTTATCGCCAACAACCCGTGAAGTTTTTGAGTGGATAAATTCCAACATACCAGCCGACGCCAGGTTCCTGATCGTGACCGGCAAAACCGACCTGTTCGCGGATGCCGTCAATGAGTGGTTCCCGGTCCTGACGGGTCGTCGAAGCCTGACCACCATCCAGGGGTACGAATGGATTGGGAATGGCGAGTTTGCCAAACGAGCACCGAGCATGCAGGGGATACAAAATTGCCCGAATTCATCCGGGGCGCTGTTATGTATTGAAAAAAAGATAAGAGAGGCAGGTTTGGATTACGATTATTTGTACGTAACCAGGTCCGGCTCAGGTATAACCTGGGGTGATAACCTGGTTTTTGATGTTGAAGAGGACGAAGAGTTTGCCACGGTTCTTAAAACAGATTCTGTGGCGATATTCGAAAAGAAGTAGTAAATTTGCCAGTCACGAAAATCGCAGTTCACAAGTACCCATTAGAGACGTCCCACAAATGTTTGTGATAAACTCTGAAACGGAACTAATCTTGAAAAGTTTGATACCTGATAACCTTAAGAATCCAAAGGATTAAAAAGACGCCTGAAACACTTGAAAGGAAAAGAACATGCCTAAAAACTTTGCGGTCATCGGCGTAGGCGGTTATATTGCGCCGCGCCATTTGCGTGCCATTCGCGATACAGGTAATCAACTTGTTGCAGCGGTGGACCCCAAGGATTCCGTCGGTATTTTGGATCAATATTCTTTCGATGTTAAGTTTTTCACGGAGATCGAGCGCTTTGACCGCCATCTGGAAAAACTGCGCCGCGGATCCGAAGAGAACCGCGTCCATTATGTGACGGTCTGCTCGCCCAATTATTTACACGATGCGCATTGCCGCCTTGCGCTGCGCGTCGGTGCGGATGTGATCTGCGAAAAGCCGCTGGTGATCAATCCCTGGAACTTTGACGCGCTCGAAGAATTGGAGGCCGAGACAAAGCGCCGTATCCATACGATTTTACAACTGCGTGTTCATCCTGCGTTGGTTGATCTGCGCGAATCCTTACAGTCAGCCAATAGTAAGCATGATGTGGATTTAACCTACGTTACCAGCCGCGGACCCTGGTATCACACCTCGTGGAAGGGACAGGCCGAAAAATCGGGCGGCGTGGCAACCAACATTGGCGTGCATTTCTTTGATCTGTTACTATGGCTTTTTGGTTCTATGAACGGCATAAAGGTTTACCATGCCGACGAGAAATGCATGTCCGGGTTCATCGAACTGGAACGTGCGCGCGTGCGTTGGTTCCTGTCCGTTGATAAAAACGACCTGCCCTACCCTGCGCAAGTCGGCGGAAAGACAACGTTCCGCTCGATCACTGTGGACGGAAAGGAAATCGAATTTTCGGAAGGCTTCACCGACCTGCACACCCGCGTTTACGAAGAGACTCTCGCCGGGCGCGGATTTGGCATCAAGGATGCGCGCCCATCTATTGATTTAACGTACGCCATCCGCACGGCTCCCATTTCACCAAAGGATAATCTGGCGCATCCATTCTTAAAGTAGGACACGGCAGTAGCATGTCAGATTATTTTGTGCACGAATCAAGTTATGTGGATGAAGGCGCGGAGATCGGCGCGGGGACAAAGATCTGGCACTTCTGCCACATCATGCCGCGCGCGAAGGTCGGCGAACGCTGCAATATTGGGCAGAATGTGCTTATCGCTTCGGACGCAGTGTTGGGTAATAACGTCAAAATCCAAAACAATGTTTCAATTTATACCGGTGTGATCGTGGAGGACGATGTTTTCCTTGGACCTTCGATGGTCTTCACGAATGTGATCAACCCGCGCAGCCATGTCAATCGTAAAAATGAATACAAAACCACACGGGTTTGCAAGGGCGCGTCTATTGGCGCAAACGCAACTATCGTATGCGGCATCACTTTGGGAAGATATTGCTTCATCGGTGCGGGCGCGGTGGTGACGAAGGATGTCCCCGATTATGCGCTTGTGTATGGCTCACCTGCGCGCATTCGCGGCTGGATGTGTCAATGCGGGGAGCAGTTGAAATTCGAGGACGATACAGCTGTATGCGAAGCGTGCGGAGATGAATATCGAAAACAGGATCAGATCATTAATCCAGAGAGAGGTGAAGCGTGATTTCATTGGTTGATCTTACCGCGCAATATCATTCCATCAAAAAGGAAATTGACGATGCTGTACTATCTACCTTGGAGTCGGGGCATTTTATCCTCGGTCCGCAGGTGACAAAATTTGAAGAGTGTATCGCCTCGTATCTGGGTGTGGATCATGCGGTTGGGCTTGCCTCGGGGACGGACGCGCTGGTAATCGCTTTGCGCGCGTTAAATATTGGCGCGGGCGATGAAGTGATCGTTCCTGCCTACACCTTTTTTGCAACGGCTGGCACGGTTATGGCAGTCGGAGCAAGACCCGTTTTTGTGGATATTGACTTGCAGAGTTATGAAATGGACACGAGCAGGATCGAATCCGCGATCACGCCGAAGACGCGTGCAATCATTCCTGTCCACCTTTATGGTCATCCTGCGGAAATGAATCCCATCCTCGATATCGCGCGCGCGCATGATTTAAAGGTCATCGAAGATAATGCGCAAGGCTTCGGCGCGGAATATCTTGGGATGAAAACCGGTTCAATCGGCGACATCGGCTGTCTGAGTTTCTTCCCAACCAAGAATCTCGGCGCGTTCGGAGATGCAGGCATGGCAGTAACCAACGATGCCGCGCTCGCAGAACGGATGCGTATGCTGCGCTCACATGGCTGGAAGAAAAAATATTATTCGGAAGAAGTTGGGTACAACAGCCGTTTGGACGCACTGCAAGCCGCGATCCTGCAAGCCAAATTCCCTTATACTGACTCGTGGAATGAAAAACGCCGTGAACTGGCACATCGTTACAGCAAACACCTTGCGCCGCTGGGAATTACCATGCCGATCGAAATGGATTGGGGGAAGCATGTGTATCACCTGTACATCATTCGCTCCGAAAAGCGTGATGATCTGCAGGCCTTCCTGAAACAAAAGGGAATTGCAACAGAAGTGTATTATCCGCTCCCGCCGCATCTCTCCATCCCATGTAGAAAATTTGGATATAAAGAGGGCGATTTCCCGCACGCCGAGTTAGCCGCCCACGAAACCCTTGCCCTTCCGCTTTACCCCGAATTGACATCCACCCAACAGGATGAGGTCATTGCGGCTGTGAAGGAGTTTGTAGGCTGACTGGCTGCTGCAACAATCGACTCGCGCACGCCTCTTCAGGGCTAAATGCGGGCGCAAGCATCGCAATGAAACGCGAGTTCATGCCCTATACTTAGCGTCAATTACGCTACATATTCAGTGTATGATGATAGAATTATCAGAAATTAGTATGATTATTCCAAACTCCTTCACTCATGAACGCTGATCAGCCTAAGGAAAAGTGCAGGCCTAACAGGCTAGTTAAATACACAGGAATGGGCAAGGACATCAAAAATAATCAGGAAAAAATCATGTATAACGAGAAGAAAATTGGTGCGGTTGTGCCAGCCTACAACGAAGAACTGCTTATCGGGCGGGTCATTGAAACCATGCCGGCATTTGTTGACAAGATCGTAATAGTTGATGACTGTAGTAAAGACGACACACATCTTGTTATACAGCGTTATGTAGACAAGGACCCTGACCGTATCGTGTTAATTCGTCATGAAGTAAACCAGGGCGTCGGTGGGGCAATAGCGACAGGTTACAAATGGTGCCGAGATCAAAGAATCGATGCCACTGTAGTTATGGCTGGCGATGCTCAAATGGACCCGAACGATTTGCCTGCGCTCCTGGATCCTGTTGTCAATAATGAGGTTGATTATTCGAAGGGAAACCGATTGATTTCTGGCGAAGCATGGAAGAAGATCCCTCGCATTCGTTACCTAGGTAACGCTATGCTCTCCTTGCTTACCAAAATTGCATCAGGGTATTGGAACATCGCTGACTCGCAGACAGGCTATACGGTGGCAAATCTAAAAGTACTCCAAACGATTGATCTGGATGGCATCTACAAGCGATATGGAATGCCTAACGATATGTTGGTAAAGCTTAATATTTTCAACTTCCGTGTCTGCGATGTGCAGATCAAACCGATTTATGGCATCGGTGAAAAATCGGGCATAAAACCTTTACGCGTGATTCCGAAGTTAACCTGGCAGATGGGCAAGTTCTTTCTCAACCGCATGGTTCAAAAGTACATCATCCGCGATTTTCACCCGCTTGTCTTCTTTTACCTGACTGGTTTTATTATGTTCCTCAGCGGACTGACATTAGGTTTGTATCTATTAATCTACCGCATCTTTGTTGGAACTGTCGCGGCAACCAGCACAATCATGGCTGTTTTTCTGTTTATCACTGGAATGCAATCATTGTTTTTTGCCATGTGGTTTGATATGGATTACAATAAAAATAAGAATCAATAATCTCCAAACATCCTTGAGTACGATCAACAACAAATCAATTCGTTTACGAGGTCAACACAATGATTGAAGGCAAAATCGTCTTTATCACCGGGGGAGCCGGTTTCATTGGTTCCACCATTCTTGGCAAAATTGTTGACCGAAATCAAGTTATTGTTTTTGACAACTTGACGAGAAATTCTTTAAGGGATCGGCCGTTTCGAAACCATCACAATTTAACCCTTATAAACGGAGACGTCTTGGATTTTAAAGCCCTTTCAAAAGCAATGGCGGGATCCAACATCATTGTTCATTGTGCGGCCGTTGCGGGAATTGACACGGTCATCAAGAGCCCCGTAAACACAATGCGCGTGAACATGATCGGGTCTGCAAACGTTCTCGAAGCCGCATCCAACCTGCTGCCTCGCTGTGACAGGGTGGTCTGTTTCTCCACCAGCGAGGTATTTGGGCAATATGCCTTCCGCGCCTCCGAAACGGATAACACGGTGATGGGAAAAGTAGGCGAAGCGCGCTGGACCTACGCCGTGAGCAAACTGGCCGAGGAACACCTGGCGATTTCCTATTTCAAGGAAAAAGGCCTGCCGACCACCGTTGTCCGCCCATTTAATATTTATGGCCCCGGCCAGGTCGGGGAAGGCGCGATGAGTATTTTCATTCAACGCGCCTTGCGTAATCAGCCCATCGAAGTCCATGGCGACGGCACACAGATACGCGCCTGGTGCTATGTGGATGACATGGTGGATGGCACATTGCTGGCAATGGAACATCCAAAAGCAATCGGCGAATCATTCAATATCGGCAACCAGGAAGCTGTCGTTACAATTTATGGACTTGCAAAATTAGTAGTTAAGACCTTGAAGTCAAAATCCGACATTCGCTTTAGCGGAAGAAGTACCGTGGATGTGGAATTACGCGTGCCTGCCGTGAAGAAAGCCCGGGAACTGCTCGGCTTCGAATCGGCGGTGGGACTGGAAGATGGCATCCGACGCACGGCCAAATATTACAAGAGCATGAAATAGGATTGAGGAAACAAAAGTTGATCCGCTTAACCATCCCATTGACCGATGAGCGCGAACTACAGGAAATCGCCAAAGTCCTGGAGAGCGGCTATCTGACCCAGGGTCCGAAGACCGCTGAGTTCGAGCAGAAAGTGGCGGAACATATCGGATGCCGGTATGCATTTGCCATGAGTTCCTGCACAACCGCCTTGCATCTTTCGCTTGTCGTGTTGGACATCCAACCCGGCGACGAGGTACTGGTCGCAGATTTCACATTCCCAGCCACGGCCAACGTCGTCGCCCAACTGGGTGCAATCCCCGTGCTGGTGGACATAAACCTCGATACATTCACGATGGATCCGGACGACCTGCGACAAAAGATCACCCCGCGCTCGAAAGCCATTATCCCGGTGGACGCGTTCGGCTGTGCGGCCGATTATGATCCGATCATCGAGATCGCCGCGCAACACCGCCTGCCGATCATCGAGGATGCCGCAACGACCATCGGCGCAAAATACTTCGACCACTTTTGCGGCAACCTGACGAAGCTGGGCTGTTTTAGCTTTCATCCGCGCAAGATCATCACTACTGGCGAAGGCGGCATGATCACTACCAACGATCCCGAACTGGCGGAAAAGATCAAACTACTACGCAGTCACGGCGGGGTAAAAAGAGGAAACTGGTTCCAATATGAAGCAGCTGGATTCAATTATCGCTTGAGCGATCTGCAAAGCGCCGTGGGAGTGGCGCAGATGGAAAAACTCCCCGCGATCATCGTCCGCAAACGGGAATTGGCGGCGACGCTCTCCGACAAGCTGGCATCCATTCCCGGCATTCGCATCCCTTCCGAACCGAAGTGGGGCGGGCACATTTACCAATCCTATGTTATTCTGGTGGACGAGGATGCAAACCGAGACCGAATCGTGGAGGAAATGAAGGCGCGCGGCGTCGAGACCACCATCGGCACTTACGCCCTGCATGACCAGCCATTCTTTCAACGCCAATATAAATATAAGACCGGTCAACTACCAAACTCACATGCAGCTTTTACGCGCAGCATCACATTGCCGCTTTATCCGCAGATGAGCGATTCAGACTTGGATCTCATCGCAAAAGCCCTGGAAGATACCATCCAATCAAATGCCATCTAATCAAAACACCAAAAAAATTATTATCTTGGGCACCGGGGGCAATTGCACCGATATTTTGGATACCCTGCTTGATATCAATGATGCACAGAGAAAGGCTGTCTACGAATGTATCGGTTTCCTTGATGATGATAGCGGTAAATGGGGCAAGTCGTTTTTTGGTGTTAAAGTTTTAGGGCCCCTAGGCAACGCGGGAGAATTCCCGGAATGTTTCTTCGCCTTTGGGATTGGGAGTCCTTCAAACTACAAGAAACGCCGGGCAATACTTGGAAAAACCAACCTGGATGACAGTCGTCTTGAGACGATTGTTCATCCAACCGCCAGCATTTCGCGCATGGCTCGAATTGGGCCGGGCGCGATCGTATTTCAAAATGTCACGATCACCTCGAACGCCTCCATCGGGAAATGCGTTTACATCCTGCCAAACGCTATCATCAGCCACGATGTCACCGTTGGCGATTTTACATGCATCACAGGAGGAGTCTGCGCTTCCGGGAATGTTCAGATCGGACAATCTTGCTACATCGGCACAAACGCCTCCATCCGCGAAGGTGTAAAAATAGGCGATTTCAGTATGGTCGGAATGGGGAGCGTGGTTGTGCGGGATGTGCCAGCGAACAGCACAATCATCGGTAATCCTGCAAAACCGTTTCGCAAAAACTGACTATTTGTAATGACACGACGGGATCAAATATGATCGTTATTGTTGATTACGGTATGGGCAATCTCGGTTCGATCTTGAACATGCTCAAGAAAGTAGGCGCACCGGAAGCAATGGCATCCTCGAATCCGAGGGATATTGAATGCGCGGACAAACTTATTCTGCCCGGCGTCGGCGCGTTCGATACGGGAATGCAAAAACTCCGCGAGACTGGACTGATCGGCTTGTTGAATGAAAAGATCCTCCAGGCGAAAACGCCAACGCTTGGCATATGCCTGGGGATGCAACTGATCGGGAAGATCAGCGAAGAGGGCGAGCTACCCGGCCTCGGGTGGATTGATGCGGAGTGCGTCCGATTCCGTTTCGACGCGGGGAAGCCGCCGCTCAAGATCCCGCACATGGGCTGGAACACGGTGAAAATCCAACGTCAGGGAACGCTCTTCAAGGACATGTACGCCGAGCCGCGGTTTTATTTCGTTCACTCGTACCACCTCGTTTCGCACAATCCTGAGGATATTCTCTCGACAACGGATTACGGCTACGAATTTGTGTCCGCCATTCAGCGCGAGAACATCATGGCGACGCAATTTCATCCCGAAAAAAGCCACAAATTCGGCATGAAACTTTACAAGAATTTTGTGGAGGTTGCCTGATGTTGAAAACCCGCATCATGCCCTGCTTGTTGCTCAAAGACGGGGCGCTGGTCAAAACGGTGAAGTTCAAGAATCCCGGCTATATCGGCGATCCGATCAACGCCATCCGCATCTACAACGAAAAAGAAGTGGATGAGTTGATCTTTTTGGACATCACCGCGACCATCGAAAACCGCCCCCCGCCCTATAAGATATTGTCCGAAATCGCAAGCGAGTGTTTTATGCCGGTTACGTATGGAGGAGGCGTGCGCGATGTTGAAGCAATCCACCAGGTTCTAAGCCTGGGAATTGAAAAAGTCGCGATCAACAGTTACGCCGTGGAAAACCAGGATTTTGTGCGCGTCGCGGCTGATAAATACGGGAGTTCCACCATCGTGGTGTCCATGGATGTGCGTCGAAAACCGTTCGGAAAATATGAGATTTTCATTCGTGGCGGACGCAAAGGCGCTGGATTGGACCCGGTGGAATTTGCCGTCAAAATGGAAAAGATGGGCGCTGGCGAAATTTTACTGAATTCGATTGACAGGGATGGCACGCAGGAAGGCTACGATATCGAACTGATCAGGAGCGTGACCAGAGCGGTCGGCGTGCCGGTCATTGCCTGCGGAGGAGTGGGAAAGATCGAGGATTTCCGCGACGCGGTAAAAGACGGAGGCGCATCGGCCTGCGCGGCTGGCAGTATGGTGGTCTACTTTGGACGAAACCGCGCTGTGCTGATAAACTTCCCTGAAAGAAAAAAACTGGAAAGCTTACTCGGAGAATGAAATGCGAAGATGCGCGCGTTGCCTTTACGATGAGACGGTCCCCAATATTACATTTGATGAAAATGGGGTTTGTAATTATTGCAAAATTCACGATCAACTGAATCGGGAATATCCCACCGGCGAGGAGGGACGGCGGCGGTTGCAAGCCATCGCGGGTCAGATCCGCAAGGCCGGGCGCGGCAAAAAATATGATGTGGTGGTCGGCGTCAGCGGTGGGGCTGATTCATCCTATATGTTGTACTTAACCAAAGAACTGGGCTTGCGTCCGCTGGCGGTTCATTTCGATAACACCTGGAATTCAACGGTCGCGGTTGAAAATATCCATGATGTATTAAACAAACTGGACGTAGATCTCTACACCTACGTTGTGGACAACAAAGAGTACGATGATGTTTATCGTTCCTTTCTCAAAGCTGGGGTTCCTGATACCGAGGCTCCGACGGATATCGGATTGGCGGTTGTCTTGAACATAGCCTGTGAAAAATATGGAATTAAATATATCTTCGAAGGCCATTCCTTCCGCACGGAGGGCGTCGCACCTTTGGGTTGGATATACATGGATGGCAAGTACATCCAGAGCGTCCAGAAGGCCTATGGGACGATGCCCCTCAAAACTTATCCCAACATGCTGATGCCGAATTTCATCAAGTGGACCGCGATACTGGGTCTAAAAAAAATCCGTCCGTTATATTATGTGGATTACGTAAAGAAAGATGCCATGGCGCTTCTTACCCGCGAACTGGGCTGGGAATGGTATGGCGGACATCACCTCGAGAATCGTTTTACGGCCTTCTGGCATACCTACTACATGCCGCGGCGATATGGCATTGACACCCGCTTGCTCGGTCATGCCGCCCTGGTGCGCTCCGGTCAAATCACCCGCGAACAGGGATTGGAGATGATCTCGCGCCCGCAGGCATACGACAAGGAAATGGTTGAAATGGTTTTGAAACGCCTGGGGGTTTCAGCGCAGGAATTTGAGGGACTCATGAACCTGCCGCGCAGAACATACCGCGATTTTCGCAACTATAAACGGACCTTTGAGCGGATGAGGCCGTTCTGGTGGCTGATGTACAAGCTGAATCGCGTCCCGAAAAGCTTCTATCTCAAATTCTGCTTTCCAGACCCGTTGCCAAACCCCGGTTCTGAACTTTAGGCAAAAAAGGAATGCGTATTTTCATTGGTCTCACCGATGTGGCAAACATTACCGCCAATTATACGAAAGGGTTTAAGGCTTTAGGCCACCAGGTCTTCTCTGCGGTTTGGAACAAAAGCCACTTTTATCCCGATGCGGAATACAACCTGGTCATTGACCAAAGAAGGCCCGGCGTAAAGGGTGGCAATAAGGCTGTAGACTACCTAAAAATCGCAGGCAATCTGGCTCGATTGGCGCGGTCGCTATCGTGCGATCTGTTCATCCTGTACGCCCCGGCAGTCTTGCCAAATCATCTTTATTATCCACTGTTAAAAATATTCGGCAAGAAAATCATCACAGCATTTTGGGGGAGCGATATTCGATACTGGCACGTGTTTGCCGAAGAAATGAGATCTCTCAATGTTGACGAGGAGATGAGTCCGTTTTTTGATTATGCCAGGAATCGCACAGGAGGCAGTTATTGGGATAAACTTCGCACGGTGAAGACTGCCGAAAAATATTCCGACCTGATCCTTTCTCAGCCGGACTGCGCGCAATTGCAGACTCGGCCTTACATGCGAACACATATCCCCCTGGACTTATCCGAGTATAAGTTTGATGTTCCCGGTCGGAACAAGCCCTTAATTCTCCATGCTCCCAGCGTACCGGAGGCAAAAGGGACAGATACCGTTTTGAATGTCATCAGGGAACTACAGGAAGAGGGGCCGCAATTCGACTTCCGACTGATCGAAAAAACGCCAAATACCGAATTGCGCCAACTGCTGACCCAATCGGATATTGTTGTGGATGAACTTTACTCCGCCACAGTGGGAGGTCTTTCTGCGGAAGCCATGGCAACCGGGAACGCGGTGCTCGTCCGCTACATGGCAGATTTTTCAAAAGTCCCCGCAGGTTGCCCGGCGGTCAACACAAACGTATTTACACTGAAAGACAATCTGCGTCATATGATTCTAAACGTCAGCGAGAGAAAAGCCGTTGCCGAGCGCGGCCGCCCCTATGTCGAGGCCGTGAACGACCACGTCAAAGTCTGCGAAAACATCCTTTACTGGCTGGAGCACAAGGATGCGCTGAAATATGATTTCCATCCAACCTTCTATAAAAACTTTTCCGTGCCTGAGAAAGTCCTGGCCGCAGAAAAAGAAGAGGCAAGACACAGGCGGTCCGACTTTTTCAAAACGCTTTTATCCACAGGCGCCACCAAACGATCCCGCGAAAAGGAGATGTAATTGGATACACCACATCCCCCCCCCGCCACGCGCGTTTTGGAGTCCGTCAGAAAATGGAGGGCAATACTTTCGCCGGTATTTGGAATTGCAATTCTGGGAATTTTTATATATTGGATCTGGAACTACCGGGGCGCAATCTGGTCAACCTTCGCACAAATTGGTCCCGCCCAATTGGTCGGCATAATTTTCCTTTTATTGCTCTCCGGCATGTTGACGGTTTTTGCATTCGTTTTATTAGTGCGAAGCAAAGGGTACGATTTTAAATTTGTGGATGGATACAACACCTTGAATTATTCACAATTGGCTTCGATGATTCCCGGCGGAATCTGGGGGTTTGCGGGACTGGCCGGGGCGCTTTGGTCAAAAAGGATTTCGAAGGCCGACAGTATTCTCGTCATTTTTCTGAACACCCTCATCATGCTGACCGCTTGTGCTATTGTAGGGATCACGGGTCTAGCCTCGACTTTGGGCTGGGAATACGCAATTGTCTGCCTCCTCCCATTTGTGTTTCTTCTCATCGGCCGCAATTGGCTGGACAAAATCAGACAAAGACTTCTTCCCGACAGTTCGCAATTGCCGTCCACAATCATACTATTTAAAGTTCTTATCATTGGAATTGCGGTTTGGATGATCGCATCTTTCTGTTTTACCTGGCTTTTGTACTCCAGCACAGGATTTGGGGTCGTCCCCTTTTGGGCTGCCTCCGGCGCTTATGCAACAGGTTATTTGGGAGGCTACATCACCTTACTTGCCCCATCCGGCCTTGGGGTCAGTGAAGGCTTGGTCGCTCTAATGCTCGGTCCTTCCATTGGAACAGAGAAGGTTCTGGCAATTGCCATTTCTTTTCGCATTATTAATACATTTGTAGTCTGGTGCAACATACTGGTGACTGTTATTCTAACTTCCAGAAGGCCGTCGAAATGAGACACAATTCGGCAGGAGGGAATTCAGAATCAGTCCAACCGAATCCGATCTACTTGAATCCCAACAAAACCAATTCTTCTGTTTCAAACGCAACTTCAGTTGTCATTCCGCACGCGCTGACCAAATTACCATAGTCTTCGGCTTTATCTGATCGAGCCACCACAAACTTGACATTATATTTCTTTATTAGATTACATTTTTCTTCTGGTGGAATGGTCGGCTCCAATGATCGGATCGTGTTGCTAGCGTAAATCCTGTCGTGGATTTCATCAAGGGACATGAAATTATTAAAGCCGTTGTAATCCAACTCCTCCCGAAAAGAGATCAGCACGGCATGTGACGCGACGCCGGGGAGCAATTGGGTATCCCAGTAGTCAAGTGCGATGACCGTTACCTGGCCGGCTGTATTTCGATCAATATAGGCGCCAATTTGCGCCAGTTGCTTGTTATAAGCCAGCGTTTCAAAGTAGGCAGGCAGGCGCGGTAAATTATTGGAAAGAAGGAACGGACTGATAAGAATAAAACTAAAAACAAATCCCGATAAGGCCAGCGTTTTATGCAGCTTGGCCAGCCTCCCCGGTTCAATGCCGGGTTTACTCTTCAACCAATCCAGGAGTGAAATCGAAACAAGCGCGGCGGCCAAACCCAACGGAGAAAACCAGGAAGCGCGTGAGATCATGCGCGCCGATACAAAATATCCAATGATCCACCCGGTATACGGCAAAGCGGCAAGAAAAACCAATAACGCGCTGGACGATACGTACCAATGGAGCGGGCCATTTTTCAACTTCGCCAATGCCAGAATCCCCGCCAGCAGCACCAGAACGATGGGGATTACCCTGACAAATTGATAAGCAAAGTAAACGCGATTTTCCGGTTGAATATCCAGGAATTTTAATACTCCCGGGTTTAGCCCGTAGTAGACATCGCTCATAACATTTGTATATCTCTCGATTTGAAAAGTGGAGCTCGCTTCCTTGCCGTTATATGGTCCGCTGACTTCTCCCGATGAGTCGGAAAGTCGAATGACGGCGTAGGGCAGCGTCAAACAGGCGAAGATCAAAAGCAGCTGCACAACCGCGCGCCAAGTGGACTGTTTTGAAACCCAGGAAAAGAACCCGATCCCCAACGCAATGGCGCATAACAGAAACAGGATAACCGGGTGGGTAAGCATGATGCCGGTTCCGCTCAAAAAGACCAGGATGATATTGTTGATTGTGGGATTGCGGATAAAACGCAGGACGAAAACAAAGAAAACGGGCGACAGGAAGAACACGGCTGATACTTTATCCTCCGCCAGGGATTGATAAAACCATGTTCCCACCGGCCACTGATCCCCCACCATCCAGGAATACAGCGCAACCTGGATCAAGACCGAGAAACCGGCCGCCCGACGCGATAATCCCAGGGTGCGCGCGAACCAGTACGAAGTAAGCGCTGCCATCGGCACAAGGTAGAGCTCAAGATAGCTGCTCATTAATAGAATACCGGGAACCCCGCTCAAATCGGAAAGCAACGCCTGTCCCATCGGATACATGGCCAGCCAAAATCTTGCATGTTCCATCACGTCCGCGTCATGGATAATATTCTTGAAACCCAGATGACTGGCATGTTGCCAGTTGGTTAAGTAAGCCAAATAGGTGGTGTCATCAATGAAGAATAAGTAATCGTGAAATGTCAACAAAGCAGCTAATACAAGCGCCAACAGCAGTGGGGGATTATTCAGAATACTACGAAAAGATTCTAAAAAATATTCCTTACGTATCGCAAAGTTTGGCTTGAAAAAAGCTGAAAGAATCAATTCCCCCAGCCCGATCAGCATGAATATGTTTTTTACCAGCACAAAAGAAAATCCCAAAAGCCGTCCTAAAATGCCAATTACCGCAATGATTGTTACGGATAGCGCAAAGCCTATTGGAAGAATACCCCACGGTTCAAAAAGTGGATTGTTCTCTTGCCGCAAAAGAATATAAAGTAGCGCGCCCGGCAAGATGAACATCCCAAGCGCGACGCCGAGTTTTAGCATATCCACGAAAAAAATTAAATAAAGATTGCCTTCAAAAGAAGTAAATCTACCCCAGGGAAGAATCCATAACAAAAACCAAGCCAAGCCCATATAAAAATATTCTTGCTTTGATTTGAGAAAGATGAGTATCTGTTTCATAGCGCGGCCTCCAGCCGCAGCCAAAGCGCTGTCTTTGCGAGGAGGGTGTTCTTCCCAACGAAGCAATCCCCGACCCAAAGAGGAGACTGCTTCGTTCCTCGCAGAGACATACAATAATCTTCGCGATTGTGATAGTTTTTCACGAGTAATATTATACTGGTATTGTTTGCTTGATAGTTTAGAGATTTCGAACGTAAACAAGAAAGGGGGAGTGACGCAAAGCAACGCATCCCGTATGACAATTCCCCGCCTGGATGACACGCCAAAAAACCTACCCCGGCCTGCCGAACATTTCCCGGTTTGCCTCTTCGATCTCCTCGTAAATCTTTTTCACTTCCTCTTTCATGGTTGCGGACACGCCCGCGGTCTGCGGGATGAACTTGACCA
>Ga0210014_1000774_pt1 | contig 25711 bp, 23 predicted proteins | sample CryGeymeta201519_FD_183983 | JGI IMG/M metagenome (GOLD analysis project Ga0210014, IMG submission 183983) | Groundwater microbial communities from Crystal Geyser aquifers in Utah, USA - Crystal Geyser metaG 2015-19 (SPAdes) (version 2) | ecosystem: Environmental > Aquatic > Deep subsurface >...
AGGGATTACGATTAAGCTCGCGCCGGTTAGAATGATCTATAATTTAGGCTCGATACCGAAATTTTTTGACGCAGTGGGGACCCCTAACCCCAAAAGCGCAAAAAATTTGGTATCTTCGCCTAAATATATTCTTAATCTTATCGATACACCCGGCCATGTGGATTTTTCCTACGAAGTTGATCGGACTTTGGCTTGCGTTGAGGGAGTGATACTTTTAGTTGATGCTAGCCAAGGAATTCAGGCGCAGACGATTGCCAATGCTTATAAGGCGATTGAGAAAAATCTGTTGATTATCCCGGTGATAAATAAAATAGATTTACCAAATGCTGATGTTGAAAAAACAAAGAAACAGTTGGTGGATTTTTTGGGAGTTAAAGAAGAGGAAATATTCGCGGTTTCGGCGAAGACTGGGGAAGGGGTTGCAGAATTACTGCAAGGAGTAATTGAGAAAATTCCAAATCCTAATAGTTCTCGACAAACCATGTTCTCGACAAGCTCGAACAGTAATTATTCTTCGAGCGAAGTCGAGAAGAATAGTATTCAAGCATTGATCTTCGATTCATATTATGATTCTCACCGAGGGGTGATTGCTTTTGTCAGGATTTTTGACGGAGAGTTAAAAAAAGGAGACAGAGTCCAGTTAGCTAATTCTGGAGTTGAGTTCACGATCATGGAAGTTGGTTATTTTAACCCCGATTTAATCCCTAATAAAAGATTAAATCAAGGAGAGATCGGTTATGTTGTCACCAATTTAAAAGACATCCATCAAGTAGCGGTGGGAGATACAATTGTTGATGTCAAGAATATGGGTAAGCCGTTGGCTGGTTATAAAAAGGTTAAGCCGATGGTATTTGCGTCAATATTTTCGACGCAGACTTCAGACTATCTTAATCTAAAAAAAGCTTTAGAAAAATTATATTTGAATGATTCGGCTTTAGACTTTTCCTCGATTAACAGCCAGGCACTGGGTGCCGGTTTTCGGGTGGGTTTTTTGGGACTTTTACATGCCGATGTTGTCCGGGAAAGATTGGAGCGGGAGTTTAATCTTAATTTAGTATTGATGCCTCCCAAAGTTGATTACCGAGAGTTAAGTAAATCAGGAATAGTTGAAGAACCCTGGGTTAAAGTGACAATTTTGACACCTAATAAATATTTAGGCAATTTGATGCAGCTTTTGCAAAATTATCGATCCAGATTTATTACTATGGACAATAAAAATCAAATCATTTTGATTTACGAAATGCCTTTAAGCGAGATGATTTCTGATTTTTTTGACAACCTAAAAAGCGTTTCTTCGGGATTTGCTTCTTTAGACTGGCAGTTTTTAGACTATCGTCAAGTTAAAGCGGATCGATTAATTATTTTATTAAATCATGAACCGGTTGAAGAGTTTTCGGAAATGGTGGTGGAGCAAAGAGCGTACGAAAAAGCTAATTTTTTAACTTCTCAATTAAAAGATCTTATCCCGCGTCAGCAATATGAAGTCAAGATTCAAGCTCAGTATAAAGGAAAGATTATTGCCTCGACAAGAATCGCACCTTTCCGCAAAGACGTTTTGATTAAAAGCGGTAAGGTGATTGGTACCGGCGACGTCGGCCGCAAGCGCAAACTACTGGAAAAGCAAAAAGAAGGAAAAAAGAAGATGAAGATGGTTGGGAAAGTGGAAATTCCAAAAGAAGCATTTTTTAAGTTATTTAAGAGATAAGCCGCCATTTTATATTCTTATCTTTCTTCATAAACGTATACTGTCTTTTGGCGTATTGGACTTCAGCAGTAATCCATTTTTCAATTGCTTGTTTTTTTGTTGTATTTCCTTCCAAATAATCAATAATTTGTTGATAGCCAATTGTTTTTAGGCCAGGGTCGGTTTTTTGGTAACCTTTTTTGAGAAGTAATTCGACTTCTTTGATTGCTCCTTGTTTGAGACGCTTCTCTACTCTGGTTTTTATGGCTTCGCGAAGTTTTTCTTTATTTTTGTAGCGAAGACCAATCATTAAAAAAACGGGGCCTGTCTCGGGTTCATTCCCGTCGGTGCTCGCTTCGAACAATACCTCTCGACTGCGCGCCTGCCTGCCGGCAGGCAGGCCGTCCGGGACCCCTTTCCCCTCGACACCCGTTTTTTTAGCAGCCTTTTCTATTTCAATTTTTCTTATTAACCTTCTTGGATTATTTCGGTCGCTATTGTTCATTTGATTAAACGATTTAACATTAAGTTTTTTAAGAATATTATGTAATTTTTCTACTGTTTTATTATTTAGTTTTTCGCGGAGGCGAAAATTTGGAGGCACTTTGGTGTCAAATCCATAAAGCAGGTGTTTTAAATAAAAGTAACTGCCGCCGACTAAAATGGGTGTTTTCCTTCTTTTTTTGACATCTTTAATTATATTTTGAACGGCTTTGACATAGTCAAAAGAGGAAAAATACTTGTAGGGTTTGATAAAGTCATATAACCAAACAGATCCCTCGACTCCGCTCCGCTCCGCTCGGGATGACACGCGGGGCGAAAGATCTTTACCTGTGATAATATCTAAATATTTATAGATTTGCCGAGAATCACAGTTAATTAATTCTCCGTTATATTTTTTAGCGTATTCTAAAGCCAGTTTAGTTTTTCCGGTGGCAGTTTGGCCAGTAATGATGATCATTTTTGAAGTTTAGCAGCATCGACAAGGTTCTTATATAAATAAATGACGTCGATTGGTCCTATTCCTCCTGGTGTTGGTGTATAGTATGAGGCAATCTCTTTTATTTCTTTTTCTTCATAGTCGCCTTTCAATTTACCCTGCTCTTTTCTTAATCCCACATTAATAAGGATGACGCCTGGTTTTAGCATAGAAGGGGTTATAATTTTTTTCCCGACAGCTGTGATAATAATATCGGCGGACTTTAGATATTCTTCCGGGTTGACAGTCTGAGAATTGATGCTGATGTAATTTATTTTGACGTCTTGGAGGACTTGACCAATTGGCTTGCCGCCAGTGATACCGCGGCCGACTAAGACAACTTTTTTATTCTTAAAAATTTTTTTGAAAAAATGACGATCTTTATCAAGATTAACCAAAAGACGCTTGTCGATTTTTTTCCCGGAAAAAATAAATTTTATTATCGTTAAAACCGAAAGTCCTATCGGCGGATAAAAAATAAATTTTTTTCGGTGGCCTTCGATTTCTTTATATTGAGGAATATAATTATAGATGCTGTTGGTTGACAGCTGAGCTGGAAGCGGTTGTTGAATGATAATCCCAGAAACTTCAGGATTATTAACTTCGTCCTTAATTTTATTGGCAAAAATGATGAAGTTAGGAGTAGTTTTTAGATGAATCAGCTTATATCTTATACCCAATTTTTTAGCGATTTTTGACTTAATTTTTACGAAGCTGATTTGATCAGGAGAGTCGCCGATTAAAAATACCGTTAAAAGTGGTTTTTTTTTCTTTAGTTTAATAACCTCTTTTTTTACTTCTCTTCCTAAAAATGAAGCAATCTTCTTGCCGTCGATTATCATATCTTATTTTATCATATCGGGGTGGCGCTGACAATCTGATCTGTTTTTTGAGAAAATCTCATCAAGATAACGCCTTTTGCCGTGCGAGAACGCGAAGGAATAGCTGATAAGGAAATCTTAACTACCTGTCCATGGGCCGAAGTAATAATCAACGTTGTGTTTTCGGTTTCCACAATTTTGGCAAAAGCAATGTGGCCGAATTTTTGGTCGATAGAGGTAATTTTGACTCCTTTGCCGCCCCGGTGTTGGCCTTTAAAATTAGAAAGCCTAGTTTTTTTACCGACGCCACGGTCGCCGATTACCAGAATATTTTTCTTAAATTCGCTATCGTTAAAGACGTCGGCGGAAATAACTTGATTTTCGGCTTCGGAAAGTTCCATTCCTTTGACGCCAATACTAGCTCTTCCAGTTGGCCTAATCTCTTTTTCCTTAAAGACGATGGCTTTTCCGTTCTTTGAAACTAGGATGACATTTTTTTTACCATCTGTTAGTTTGACCCAAAGCAACTCGTCTCCTTTTTCGAGCCTGATGGCGATGATCCCGTTGGTTCGGATATTAGCATAGTTTTTGAAAGGTGTTTTTTTGACGGTTCCTAATTTAGTCGACATGACAACAAACATATGCTCGGCTTTTTCCAAAACCGTTGTGTCATAAGAAAGGATCGAGGTGATTTTTTCTTCAGGTCGAAGAGCGACTAAGTTAATGACAGCTTTTCCTTTTGATATTCTTGATCCGACAGGTACATCCCAGACCCGATTTTGAAAGACTCTGCCTTGATTGGTGAAAAAAAGCATATAATCATGGGTCATTGCCGTTGTGATGTAGTAAACATTATCGCTGTCTTTTGTTTCCATGCCGGCGACGCCTTTGCCTCCCCGGTGTTGGACGCGGAAAGTCTCGCGGGGTACCTGTTTTATATAACCTTCTTTGGTCAAAACGACAATTACTTCCTTATTTTCAATCAGTTGTTCGTCGGTAATTTCTCCGGGCTTAGACTTAATTACCTGGGTTCGTCTTTCATCACCGTATTTGTTTTTAAGGTATAAGAGTTCCTCTTTGACGACTTTCAACACTTTAAAAACGTCTTTAAGAAGCGACTCTAGATAAGCGATAGTTTCCTTGAGCAATGACAGTTCGTCTTCGATTTTGGTTCTTTCCAAGCCGGTCAATCTTTTGAGTTGCATGTCCAAAATTGCCTGGGCTTGGATCTCAGTCAAACCAAATTTTTTTATCAACTTAATTTTAGCTTCATGTTCGTCCTTGGCTTTTTTGATAGTTTCAACGACCGAATCGATGTGTTTGAGAGCGATTAGATAACCTTCAAGGATATGGGCGCGCGCCTTGGCCTGTTTAAGTTCGTATTGGCTTCTTTTTGTTACCATGTCGACGCGGTGTTTAACATAGATTTCGAGAATTGATTTTAAAGATAAAGTCTGGGGGACGCCGTCAACAAGGGCAACTATATTTACCGGAAAAGACGTCTGCAATTCTGTATATTTAAAAAGATTATTGAGAACTTTTTTATACGAGGCATCGCGTTTTAGCTCGATGACGACTCTTATTCCATCGCGGTCTGATTCGTCGCGAAGATCAGAGATGCCGACGATTTTTTTATTATTGGCCAAGTTAGCGATTTTTTCAACCAAGCTTGATTTATTGACCTGATAAGGAATTTCATTGACGATGATGGCTATTTTTCCGTGACCCAAGTCTTCGTCTTCGATTTTGGCTCTGATTAAAATTGAGCCTTTTCCTGTCATATAGGCTTGTTTAATATCGTTTATGCCATAGATGATGCCGCCGGTTGGGAAATCAGGGCCTTTGACGTATTCTAATAAATCTTCTACGGTGACGTTAAAAGTTAAATCAGTCTTTGATTTTTCGACCTTTTTTGCTTTACTGATAATATAGATTATGGCGTCAATAAGTTCTGTTAAATTATGAGGAGGAATTTTGGTTGCCATACCAACGGCGATTCCCTCGGCTCCCATCAAAAGAAGGTTGGGTAGCTTGGCTGGAACATAGACCGGTTCTCTTAATGATCCGTCAAAGTTGTCAATATAGGGAACGGTTTCTTTTTCAATATCAGTCATCATTTCCTCGGCGATTTTTGCGAGCTTGGCTTCGGTATAACGCATGGCGGCTGGCGGGTCACCGTCAACAGAGCCAAAGTTACCTTGACCTTTTATTAAAGGATAACGCATAGAAAAATCCTGAGTCAATCTTGCCATAGCTTCATATACCGAGGCATCACCATGAGGGTGATATTTTCCCAGTACTTCTCCGACGACTTTGGCACTTTTGGAAAATCTTGCTCCTGACGTTAGCCCCATTTTATACATAGCAAAAAGAATACGGCGATGGACTGGTTTAAGGCCGTCTTTGACATCAGGAAGGGCACGGGAGACGATGACGCTCATGGCGTAATCGAGATAGGCCCGTTTCATCTCTGATGTGATTTCTGTTGATTGAATATTCGACATAATTATTTACCTATAAATAAAATTACATATGGTGCGATTAGTAAAGCTATAATCTGGACAATCTTCATCATCGGGTTTAAGGCCGGACCGGAAGTGTCTTTTAAAGGATCACCAACAGTATCGCCAACAACGCTTGCTTTATGAGTATCGCTACCTTTACCGCCAAAATTACCATCCTCTATATATTTTTTAGCATTATCCCATAGCCCACCAGTATTACACATAAATAAAGCGAGCGTTAATCCAGAGACGACTACGCCGCCTAAAAATCCGCCCAGAGCTTCAGCGCCTAGAAAAGCCGTTAGGATAGGCAAACCAATCACAATTAAGGCAGGAATGATTAATTCTCTTTGAGCGGCCATGGTCACAATCGCCACTACCTTTGAATAATCAGGACTACTTTTTCCTTCCATAATTCCTTTGATTTCTTTGAATTGGCGTCGGACCTCCTCAACGACTTCAAAAGCGGCTCGGCCAACTGAACCAATCAAGCGAGAACTAAATAAAAATGGTAGTGCTCCGCCGATTAGCAAACCAATAAAGACTTTTGGATGAGCAATATTAATTGAACCAAGTCCGGTCGCTTCAAAATAAGTCGCAAAAAGAGATGAGGCGGCCACCGCGGCGCTCCCTACAGCAAAACCCTTAGTTAAAGCTTTAGTAGTATTGCCTACTGCGTCTAAACTAGCGGTGATCTTTGGTGCTTTTCCTCCCAACTGAGCCATCTCCACCATCCCTGAGGCATTATCACTAATTGGACCAAAGGTATCCAGAGACATAATAATTCCCGTGGTGGCAAGCATACCCATGCCGGCTAAAGAAATACCGTAAAAACCCAAAAATAAATAACCAACGAAAATCGTTGCGGCGACGATTAAGACAGAATAGAAAGTTGATTCCATACCTAAAGCAATACCACTGATTAAATTAGTACCGGCTCCAGTTTCGGAAGCTTTAGCGGTAGCTACGACTGGTTTTTCACCTGGGCCAGTATAGTATTTAGTCACATAAAGTAAGGCAAGCATCGAAATGATCCCAGAAATAGCGGCATAGCCGGCTTTCGGTTCACCTAAAAGATAAGCAGCTAATAACATAAAGATAACGGCAGCTGCGACAGCCGAAACAATAAAGCCGCGAATTAAAGGTTTGATTGGATCTTCTTGGTCGCTTTTAGCTTTGACAAAAAATGTTCCTAAAATCGAAGTTAAAATGGCACCTGAACGGGCTAAAAGCGGAAAAACGACTCCTTTTAGACCAAAAAAGTAACCACCCAAAATCATTGCTGCCACAATTGTTAGAGCATAGGACTCAAAGACATCGGCGGCCATCCCAGCGCAGTCGCCGACGTTATCACCGACGTTATCAGCGATGACAGCTGGATTTCTCGGGTCATCTTCAGGGATTCCTTTTTCTATTTTACCGACAAGATCAGCTCCTACATCAGCAGCTTTGGTAAAAATTCCTCCGCCGACGCGCATAAACAAAGCCAAAAGAGCAGCTCCAAAACCATAACCAACTAAAATTTGAGTCGCATATTTTGTTACCATTTCTGGTCCTTGGTTGATTTTTGTAAAATATGACCAGATATAAATTATCGAAACACCTAAAAGGCCTAATCCAACAACTAACATGCCGTTGACAGTACCAGCGTTAAAGGCGGTTTTTAAAGCCGCATTTAAACCCTTAAGACTATTATTGGCAGTGCGGACATTGGCTTGAACAGCAATCCACATACCAAAGTAACCGATAATAGCGCTAAAAATCGCTCCCAAAAGAAAGGTAACGGCAATACCTTGTCCTAAACCAAAGTAGATCCCGACAGATAGAATTAGCATTAAAGGAAAGACGACAGAGAACTGTTTTTTCAAATAAGCCATAGCGCCGTCTTTGATAGCGCGACTAATTTTTTGCAAGCTTTCGCTACCCTCGTCTTCAGCCAAGACTTTTTTGGTTAAAATTAAGCCATAGACTAAGGCGGTAACCGCTGTTAATGGCGCCATTAAAAGAGCGATGATTTGGATATTCATATAATTTTTACAAAAATTTATAATAGATTCCTCGCTTCGCTCGGAATGACGAGCGGGCGGGGATTAAAAATCTAACTTTGCCATTTTTGCATGAGTAACAATAAATTTTTTTCTCGGTGGAACCTCGTCTCCCATTAACATTGAAAAGACATAATCAGCGTTTTGGCTATCACCGACTGTTATCTGTTTTAAGACGCGTTTTTCCGGGTTCATTGTTGTTTCCCATAACTGTTCTGGATTCATTTCTCCTAAACCTTTATATCTTTGAATAGTTGGTGAATTTTTCAGTTCAGGAGTTAACGAGTTAACGAGTTTATCTTTTTCTTCCTCAGAATAGGCATATTGAATATGTTTTCCGGACTGGATTTTGAAAAGAGGCGATTGGGCAACGTAGAGATGACCCTTATTAATTATATCTGGTAAATGACGATAAAAAAATGTTAGTAATAAAGTACGGATATGTTCTCCATCGACATCAGCATCGGTCATGATGACGATTTTATGATAACGTAGTTTTGCATAATCAATATTTTCTCCAATTCCCATACCTAAGGCAATAACTAAATTTTTTAGTTCTTTAAAGGCAAGCACTTTATCAAGATAAGCTCTTTCTGTGTTCAAAACTTTTCCTCGCAATGGCAAAATAGCTTGATATTTTCTATCTCTTCCCTGTTTGGCAGTGCCACCGGCTGAGTTACCCTCAACCATAAAAAGTTCAGAAAGCGCAGGATCTTTTTCTTGACAATCAGCTAGTTTTCCTGGAAGCGACGCTCCTTCTAGAGCGCCTTTCCGCAAAACTGCTTCCTTGGCGGCTTTAGCAGCCAATCTAGCCTTTTGAGCTAAATAAATTTTTCCTAAAATTTCTTTGCCGACTTTTGGATTTTCTTCAAAGTGAGTTGTTAGATAGTCAAATACAGTTTGCTGGACAAAAGTCTGAATTTCTGAATTACCAAGCTTGCTTTTTGTTTGTCCCTCAAACTGTAAATTGGTCGAAGGCATCTTGACGTAGACAATAGCTGACAAACCTTCTTTGACATCATCACCGGTGAAGGTTTCCTCACCGTTTTTTCCATTGCCAAATTCTTTTTTGGCATAGTTATTGATGGCACGGGTAATAGCGGTTTTAAAACCAGTTAGATGAGTACCACCTTCATAGGTATTAATGACATTTACAAAAGAGTAGATATTTTCATTGATCGAGTCGTTATATTGAATTGCTACTTCAACTTCTTTGTCATCAAGTTGTTTTTTAATATAGATCGGGTCGTGAAGAATTTTTTTTCCACGGTTTAAATCGCGAATCAAAGAGATAATGCCGCCGTCAAAAAAATAAGCAAACCGGTCGTTGTTTTTCCGATTATAGATTTTAAAGAAAACACTATTGATAAGGTAAGCTCTTTCTTTAACTTGTTTTTTAAAAATATTATAATTAATTTCGACTGTTTCTTTAAAAATCTCGCTGTCTGGTAAAAAAGAAACGCCTGTGCCTTGTTTATATTTAAAGTTTATGATTGATTGTTTTACTTCTTTAACTGGATGAACAGGAACGCCTTTTTTATACTCTTGTCGGTATAATTTTCTTTCGCGTCTTACTTCGACAATCATGTGCGAAGACAAAGCATTGACAACTGAAGCACCGACCCCGTGAAGACCTCCAGAAATCTTGTAGGCGCCGACATTAAATTTGCCTCCGGCATGGAGTTTTGTCATAACAATCTCGAGAGCGGAAACTTTGTATTTAGGCAGTTTTTCAATAGGAATACCCCGGCCGTCATCAAAAACCGTCAAATAGCCACTTTCTTCAATATGGACTTCGACATTACGGCAAAATCCTGCCAAGGCTTCGTCTATGGAATTATCAATAATCTCGTTGAGACAGTGATTGATTCCAGATTGAGAGGTAGTACCGATATACATTGCCGGCCTCTTTCGAACAGGCTCTAAGCCCTCGAGAACAATAATGGATTCGGCTCCGTATGAAGACGTTTTTTTTGCTCCTGTCATAGATTAATTTTAGCTTTTTTGACGGTCTAAGTCAAAGCTTTTTTACTATATACATTAATCAAAATTTACTTTAATTCTATCTTGCCTCCAGCGTTTTCTATCTTTTTCTTAGCTTCTTCGGCTACTTCTTTTTTTACATCGGTTAAAAGATCTTTTGGAGCTGATTCAACCAATTTCTTCGCATCCATAAGACCTAAATTTGGAAGGATTTCGCGAACCGCCTTGATAACACCTAATTTATTGTTACCTGAGGTTGAGAGGACAACGGTGAATGTTGATTTTTCCTCCTTATCCGCTGAAGTAGTTTCTGCTTCGGAAGCGGAGGTAGCTGGCATGGCAGCGACCGGCATAGCAGAAACTCCAAATTTATCTTCAAGATATTTAGCTAAATCAGCCATTTCAACAACAGTTAGTTTTTCTATTTCAATAGCGATTTTTTGTAATTTTTCATTAAGTTTTATATCTGACATTTATGATTTCACCTCCTTTGACTTGGTTTGCAACATATAAACCAATTTATTGGTATTGTATTTTATGGAATAGACAAACTTACTCAGAGGCGATTTTAATGAAGCGATTACCATAGCGATTGATTCGCCTTTACTCGGTAATTTGGCAATTTTTTCCGTTTCTTCATTGTTATAGAAAGTGTTATCTAGGAGGGCTAATTTGAAAGAAAGAGTTTTCTCTTTTTTGATAAATTCATAAAATGCTTTAAGGCCTTTATCCCAATTTTCATCAAGAGTAATAAGAGCTGATGGTTCACGAAGCGGAAAAAACTTTTTTCTGAAATCCTTAAACAATGTTTTCTTATCGGGAACTCGATTTAAAGCTTTTTCAAAAAGACTGTTTTTAATTACTTTAAAGCTCGAGTTGACTTTTCTTAATTCTCTACGAAGACTTTCCAAATTCTGATGAGTAGTTTTATCTATCTTTACTAAAAGAAAGTTAGATTTATCTTTAAGAATGTTAGAAAGAGTTTCAACTTGAGATTTTTTTTTAGTACTGACCATATTTTTCCATCCCCCGCTAAGCAGGGTGTTCGCCAGGAAAATGTTAATTCTTACCACCCTTCGACTTCGTCCCGCTAAGCGGGACTTCGCTCAGGGCAAGCCTGGGTCTTAGGAATTAATAACCATTATATCATCTTTCCTGCAAAAGTTCACGTAAAGTTTTTACTTTTTTTTCTTTCTTGTCTTGTTTTTTTGTTTTTTTATCCCCGTATGCCACTTTATACTTTTTTGCATAAGCTTGTTTTTTCTGGAAAGTATCGACGCGACCTTTTCTGTCTAAAAATTTATGTTCGCCGGTATAAAAAGGGTGGCATTTATAGCAGACCTCGACAGTAATTGTCTGTTTGGTGCTACCTGTAGTAAAAGTATTTCCACAAGCGCAAACGACTTGAGCATCTAAATAATATTGTGGATGAATTTTTATTTTCATAAGAAAACAATTATAACATTACTTTATCCCACTTTCCTTCTTTAATAATATCTTCTAAGTTATGAAAGCTTTTTCCAATCCTATGATCGGTTAAGCGGTTTTGAGGAAAGTTATATGTCCTGATTTTTTCCGCTCGATCGCCGGTTCCGACGTCTTTAACATAAGAATGTCTCAAACCTTTTTTCTTTTCTTCTTCAAGTTGATATAGTTTTGCCATGAGTAGATCTAAGGCAATTTTCCGATTTGCTTCTTGATAGCGTTCACGCGAAGCAGTTGTAACAATACCAGTTGATTTGTGAGTGAGGCGAACGGCGGTTGAGACTTTATTAACATTCTGTCCTCCATGACCGCCTGATCGATAAAATTGCCAGATAAGATCGGCCTGATTAATACTGACATCGGACTGAATAATTTGAGGTAAAACAACAATAATACAGGTTGAGGTGTGGATTCTGCCTTTTCTTTCGGTCTCGGGAATACGTTGAACCCGATGGACGCCAGTTTCATTTTTAAAAAGATTATAAGCGTCTTCTCCATTTATTTTTATCGTATTTTCATCAAGATTAGAAAATTTAAAACCTTTTTTTTGGGCAAATCGCAAGTAAGATGACAGTAATTCTTTCATCCAGAGTTTTGACTCGTCTCCTCCGACTCCGGGCAGGGCTTCGATAATAGCGGTGTTGGGATTGATTAGCATAATTTTTCGATTAACTGTTTTTCTGTTAATTCTTTCTGCTCCCCTGTTTTCATATCTTTAAGTTTAAAAACACCCTTCTCTGTTTCCTCTGGTCCGATGATAATAACATAAGGAATTCCTTTTTTGTTGGCGTATTTCAGTTGTTTGTCAAGGCGATCATTTGGATCAGGATATAGATCGGTGTTGATTTTATTTTTTCTTAATAATTGGGTCATTTTTAAAGATTCTCTAACAAGAGTTTTGTCAAAAATTGTCACCAAAATTTTAGTTTTGGTTTTTAATTCAGGAAAAAGACCTAATTGATCCATTGCGAGGACAGTTCGATCAAAACCAATGGCAAAACCGACTGCTGGTACATTTTGATTAGAGAAACGCGAGACTAAACTATCAAAGCGTTCACAACCTGCTAAAGAGCCCTGTTTAAATCCCTCAACTATAATTTCCCAAATAGTACCATTAGAATAAGAGAATGATCGAGCAAGGGCTGGTTTAAACTGATAATTTTCTCTCATTCCATATTGATCAAGATAAGAAAAGATAGTTTTTAAATTGTTATTTGGTTTGACCAAAACCACTTTTTCTAAAAGTTTATTCGCCTCTTCTTTTTGATAACCTTTTTTAATTAATTCCGTTATCACTCCTTCTTTGCCGATCTTTTCCAATTTGTCAATGGAAACGATAGCCTTATAAGGAATACCTTTATATAAATCACGATCATTAATGATGGTAATCGGTTTTTTAAAACCTAGTGCTTTAAAAGTATCAATAGTTAAAGCAATTGTTTCCGCGTCAGCTAACCGATCATCGACTCCAAAAATATCAGCATCACACTGTAGAAATTCTCGATAACGACCGGCTTGCGGTTTTTCTGCCCGCCAGACAGTTTGAATCTGATACCTTTTAAAAGGCAAGGTGATTTTATCTTGATATTGGGCAATAAAACGGCAGGTAGGAACGGTTTGATCATAACGAAGAGCAACTTTTCTTCCGCCGGCATCCTCAAATTTATAAAACAACTTTTCGTCTTCGCCAATATTACCGATAAAGACTTCTAAATATTCAATAGCCGGTGTTTCGATCGGCTCAAAACCATAGCGTTCAAAAACTTCTCTAATAATATTAATTACATACTGTCTTTTCAGCGCTTCTTCTGGTAAAAAATCTCGAAAACCTTTTAATGTTTGTGGTTTGATTTTAGTGTCCATATTTTTTAATTATACAAAACTTATAATATTAAACTAAATTAAAAGACTCTTGAAAAATTATTTTAACTTTCCCAGATAAATAAGATTTGATTTCATTATTTTTTTTTATAGAAATATATAATGGGTTTCCGCTTGGTTGAATTACTTTTAGATAAGTAATAGGTCTATTTTTTGTTATTAATTGATATATACCAACAGCGGTCGTAGCGCTACCGCAAGCAGTTTCTTCAACAATTTCATATTTCAATCCTTTTTTAAAATAAACATAAGGTTTAATTCTCATGAGCTCACTTTCTTTTTTAATAAAAACAATTGCGACGGCTAATTCTTTTTCAAGACCGTTATTCTTAATTATTCTTAAGGCTTCCTTTTTTTGCCAATTATTGTTTTTTTGAAAATTTTTGAAAATCAGTATTTGAGTAATACCTTGAAGAGGAATTATTGGGTATTGCTCTTTTGTTTTATCTAATTGTCCGATTAATCTGAATTTAGGCATTTGCCCATTTATATAACCGTTTTCATCGATAAAAATTCTTAATAACTCATTTGTTCCGGAGATTTCAAATAAATCTTCTTTATTGTTTTTGAGTTTTAGAGCGCCTAGGCATAAAACAGCGTTACCAGAAAATTCTCCTCCAACAAGAGATAAACGTGATAAGGCTTTTTTATTTTTTGGTTTTTCAATAAACGCAACTTGCTCTATTTGTTTATGTAAAGACTTGTTTTTATTATAAGTATTAATAATTTTTTGAGCCACTAAAGCATAATCTCGTTTTGGAATAGGATCTTCAACGATTGCGTTAATATTACCGCCAGGATAACATATATAAAGTTTTTTAATTTTATTTATCATATATTTTAATTAATTTATAATCAAAAAAAATCCCGCCTTATAGCGGGTTTGTTGTTCATTAACACGATACAATCATTACCCGCCATTAAGGCAGGTGGTGATGAGATTTCAATGAAATATTGATTTTCATAGTAATATTATATCACATTTTTTATTGAGCAGATTCCAGGGTGACAGAGATATCTTTAACTTCTTTGTTTCTCCAAACTTTTAAGGTCACTGATTGACCGATTTTTTCGTCTAAGATCATTTTTGCTAAGCCCTGGTCATCGTCGCCTTTTACCTTCTTACCATCAAACTCGATAATAATATCCTCTTCCTGAATCTTAGCTTTTTGGGCGGGTGAACCATCAATTACTTCGACGACATAAGCTCCTTCCACTACATCATTCATAATAGCAGTTTGTTTGTCGATCATTTTATAGCGAACACCTATATAAGGCCTTTCAAAACTGCCTCCGTTTTTATTAAAATTTTCAATTAAGTTTTTGACAATATTAACAGGAAGTGCAAAACCGATATTTTGTCCAGACTCGGCAATGGCGGCATTGATTCCGATAACTTCACCTTTAGAGTTTAAAAGAGGGCCACCAGAATTGCCAGGATTGATTGCCGCATCAGTTTGAATAACGTTGTCTAATTTTTCAACAAAACCCTCAAATGGACTACCGGCGGTGATGCCCCGACCCAAACCCGATATAATTCCAGAAGTGACAGTATTGGTAAATTCACCTAGAGGAGTACCAATAGCAACAACCAATTGACCAAGTTTGAGACTGGTTGAGTCGCCAAGCTTTAGTGGTTTTAGAGAGGTTGAAGCGGTTGAGGCAATTTTTAAGATAGCCAGATCATTGAGTGGGTCACGATAAATTTTTTCAACATTGTACTTTTTTTTGTCATTAGTAAGGATTTGATAAGTAGCTCCGGTATCGGAAACAACATGTTTATTAGTGATAACAAGTCCGTCCTCAGAAATAATAAATCCGCTAGCGATATTTTTTTCTACCTTTTGAGTTTTTCCGGGAACGCGTTCAAAAGGAGAACTAGGGTTAAAAGGGTTAATTTGAAAGACGTCACCTGTTGAAGTAGTGGTGCTGATTCCAACGGTAACGACAGATGGTAATGTCTCTTCGACGACTTTAGTAATGACAGATTCCTCGTAGACAACAGTTTGCTTTTCGATGGGTTGATTAGAGGGATTAGGGATTTTGGGAAGATTAGTGAGAAGATTAAATTTTTGACCGACAACGACAATAATTATTAAAGTGACTAAAAGAAAAAGAAATTTTTTCATATATAAACTCTATTCTAATAGAATTTCTATGGCTTTTTCAAGTTGTTTGTCAGTTTCGTTAGTCAAAGTATTACCTTCAGGGATTTTATTTTCGATTTTAATATCAGGCTCGATCCCTTTACTGTTAATCCAATCGCCATTAGGTAATATCCATTTTGCAACGGTAACATGAAGACCGGCGCCTTCCCTCAAATCAAGAGCTTCTTGGACAGATCCTTTACCGAAGCTTTTCTCGCCAATTAATTTAGCCCGTTTGTGATCACGTAAGGAACCGCCTAATATCTCGCTGGCTGAAGCAGAACCTTTGTTGATTAAAATCGACAAAGGAATATTCAAAAGCCGACCATTTCTTTCAACGCGGTATTCGTGGGAAGGATTGACAGTTGACTCTTGTTTGACTACCAATTTTCCCTCGGGAAGGAATTCTGACGCTAAATAAACGGAGCTTTCTAAATAGCCTCCGGGGTTGTCTCTTAAGTCTAAGACCATTCCTTTAATTTCTTTTTTGGCCCATTTATTTTCGATTTCCGAAACCGCTTTGTCCCATTCTTCATTGGTATTTTCGCCAAACTGATTAAGTTTAAGTATGACTAGATTTTTTTCATAGGATAGTTCAATCGATAAGACAATAATCTGATCTCGAATGATTGTCAGTTGAAGTTCCTTTCCGGATCGCTCTAAGGTTAATTTGACTTTACTACCTTTAGGGCCGCGAATTTTTGACACGGCTTGAGGTAAAGTCCAACTAGCGGTTTTTTGTCCGTCGACTTCGTTGATAAAATCACCGGTTCTAACTCCGGCTTTTTCTGCTGGTGATTGTTTTAGAGGAGCAATGATAACGATTCGACCATCTTTTAGTCCGAGTTGGGCGCCGATACCCTCAAATTTACCGGATAGATCGTCTTTTGATTGTATATTTTCATCTGGAGTTAAAAAGAAGGTATAGGGATCATCCAATGCAGCCACCATACCTTTGATCGCGCCATAAAACATTTTTTTAGAATCAAGTTTTGTCTTGTCGACGTATTTTTTTTCCAGTTCGGCCCAAACATTCCAAAAGAGGCTAAAATCAAGGTTTTTAACATTTGTATTAGAATTGCTAGGGAAAGTGATTGAGGATAGACCTTTGTATTCTCCTAATTTATAGCCGCTTCCGAATATAATAACGATAAAAGCAAACGCAAAAATAAAATTAATCAGTTTTAGTTTAGAATTTTTCATTGGTAGAAATAAATCTTAGCAGATTGAACCATTACTGTGCAATAGGGATAGTTCAATTTTTTAATTTTTTTAAAATCATCGATATTTTTTAAATTCGCGAAATAAGAATCGGGTTTTTCCGGTAATTTTTCCAAAGTCACATATCCCTTTATTCCCAAGGCTTCGGTTTTTACTTGTAGATATGAATTAATTTTATCGGTAAAAATAATTTTTTGAGAAAGATCAGCAGAGCTATAAGAAGAAGACGATTCAAAATATAAAACCTCACCACCAAAATCAGCAGCAACATTTTTCACAGGAAACCCTTCCCCTTTATTAATTTTGATTTGAAGACTTTCTTTATTGACCTTTTCTACTTCTCCTTTGAAAGGCGATAAAATTTTGTTTTTTTCTTTACTGGTGGTGGCAATAATAAGGATTCCCTTATGATGGTCGATTTCTTTAATAATGCCAGTTTCTGGAGAAGAAAATTTTTTAGTAGAAAGCAACCCTTTTTTCTCACCCAAAAGATCGTCCTTTACGACTTTTTCTCCGACTAATTTTTTGAGATGACGGAAGATATTTTCAGGTTCTATTCCAAGTTCGGTCGCGATATTGATCTCTAATTCTTTTCCGATTTTTTTTTCAAGAAGAAATGTTTGAAAGTCGACCTTAGATCCTTCTTTGAGAAGACAAACAGTATCGGAAGGAAAACTATAAGTAATTATCATTATCTAAGTATAATAGAAAAAAATCTTATCGTAAACCCTGGTAGGAAACGTAAGCAATCAGACCGAGGTAACGGGCATATTTTATTTCTTTAGTGAAAGACCTTTGATGTTTAGCGCAAAGACCTGATCTTTCGCGACCGATAATTTTTTTTCTTGCTGACAAAAATTTATCCAGATTATCGGTGTCTTTAAAACTTGGTTCGGTTTTGTATTGGCAAAAAAAACATCTCATAAGTTTTTAAAAAGGAATGTCATCTGGGTTAACTGTTTCTTCTCCGGATTCTTTTGACGGCTCTTTTTTGGTTTCTTCTTTAACTACGGTGGTTTCTTCATTTGAAGCAACTGACTTTTCCCCGGTTGTTTCAGCAAATCGTTTACCATCGCTAAAAACGATAAAATCGTCAAGTACAATCTCGGTGATCGATCTTTGCTGACCGTCTTTACCTGTGAATGTTCGATAAGTCAATCTTCCCTCAAGATAAATTTTTCTGCCTTTTGTTAAGAGCTTACCGCAAAGTTCGGCTAACTTTTGCCAGGCAACAATCCGATGGTATTGAACGTCCTCTTTAGTAGAACCGTCGGCGGTCGTCCAACTGCGATTAGTGGCGACTCCGAAAGTGCAAACAGCGGTTCCGGCCGGCGTATATTTGAGTTCTGGGTCTCGGGTTAAATTACCGATTAAAATAGCTCTATTTAGAGATTTACTAGCCATAGTTATTCTTTATCTTTAATTAATAACAGATATCGTAATAGCTTTTCGTTAAAGTTTAATTTTTTTCTTAATTCTGTGATTTTTGTTTTTTCTATCTCAATAAAGAAATTGTAAAAGTATGCACGACTGTTTTTTTTGATCGGATAGACAAGGGTTTTTTCTCCCCATCTTTCTTCTTTTATAATTTTACCAAACAATTCGACCAGTTCTTTAATGTTTTTTAATTCGGCTTCTTCTTTAAGAAGAAAGGTGAGTTCATAATTCATATTCTGTAATATAATACTAATCATGGTGGAAAAAATCAAGAGTAACAACAATTTTCAATTTTCAATTTTCAATTTTCATTTATTTATTTGGTTATTGGTAATTGGTTTATTGGTTTATTCGAGGTTTATTAACCTGGGTTGGGGCTTACCTTACCAGATGCATCCTGATGAACGAAATATGGCAACCGCACTTCAAGGATTGAGGTGCGTAATTTCGAATTTCCGCGAATGCGGTAATCCTCATTTTTTTGCTTACGGACAGTTTCCATTATATTTAGTCTATTTTTTGATTGCGGTGGTAAGGTGTTTTAGAGATTTTGGGATGATGAAAATAGATTTTCAGGAAGCAATTGTAGGTCTTAGGTTTATTTCGGCACTAGCGTCAATAATAAGTGCTTTTGTATTACTAAAAATTATTAAATTACTTGTTAATCGTCATTTCGAACGAAGTGAGAAATCTAATTTAAGATCCCTCGCTACGCTCGGGATGACAGCGGGGGCGATTATTTTTTCTCCATATGCAATCCAATTTTCTCATTTTGGGACAACAGAATCTTTATTAATGTTATTTTATAGTTTGATAGTTTTTTATTCTTTAAAGGGTCTCGAAAATAATAAGAGATCCCTCGCGGAGTTTACCCTGAGCAAAGTCGAAGGGCTCGGGATGACAGGGGTGGTGTGCGGTTTGGCAATTGCTACGAAAGCGTCATCAATAATATTTTTAGCGATACCCATTATTGTGATAATGTCAAAAGCTAAAAGGAAAATAATTCTAACTTTTGCCTTTTTACTTTTAACTTTACTAAGTGCGATTATATTCTCTCCTCATAATCTTCTCAACTGGCATGAGTTTATCGGGTCAATGAAATATGAAAGCGATGTTGCACTAGGGCGATATACTGTTTTTTATACCAGACAGTTTGTCAACTCTATTCCAGTTTTGTTTCAACTAATTAAGGTGTTTCCTTATGCTTTGGGTTGGCCGGTGTTTATCTTGGGGATGTTGGGGGTTTTGGGGGGTGTGGGGTGGAGAGACAAAAAAGTCAATCTACTTCGGTTTGCTTTTTTGGTCTACTTTTTGCCTAATGCGTTTTTGTTTGCCAAATGGACAAGATTCATGGCACCGGTGTTTCCGATAATGACAATATTTGCGATTTTATTTGCGCACAACGTCATTTCGAGCACATTCGATAAACTCAGTGTAAACTCCGCGAGAAATCTATCGGAGCGTAAATTACGTTTCACTAGATCTCTCGTCGTCGCTTCGCTCCTCCTCGGGATGACAGGGGGGGCAATTATTCCTGGTATTTCCTATCTTTCTATTTATCAAAACCCTGATGTTCGTTTTCAGTCGTCTGAATGGATTTATAAAAATATACCGGAAAACTCTTATATACTTTCAGAAACAGCTAATGTCGTTGATATACCAATAATAAGTCAAAAGTCCCGCCTTCGCCAAGGCTACGGCGGACAGGCAAAAGTTAAAAGTCAAAATTATCAGATAATTTCATTTAATTTTTATGATCTTGATGAAAATCCACAACTTCAAGAAGAATTAAGAGAGCATTTGAAAAAAGCAGATTATATTTTTGTTCCGTCCCGAAGAATCTTTGCTAACCACCCAAAACAAAAATACCCAAAGCTTAACCAATACTATTCTGATTTATTTAACGGTAAGTTAGGATTTGAAAAGGCGGCAGAGTTTTCTGCTGGTCTTAATGATGAGCAGGCAGAAGAAACGTGGACAGTCTTTGATCATCCAGTTATACGAATATATAAAAGAATCTCAAATGTTAAATCTCAAATCTCTAATCCACATCTCAAATCTTAAATCTTTTTAATCTTATATCCTTCTTTGGTATCTAAAGTTCCAAAACCTTTTGACTCTATTTTAATTCTTAGTTCGTCAGATTTTTTGAAGTCCTTATTTTGGCGTGCAAGTTTTCTTTGTTCAGCCAGTTTAATTATTTCTTCAGGAATTTTTTCTTCTCTAACTTCACCTAATCGAAGGCCAAAAACCTTATCGAAATCAAATAAAAGATCGAGTTTTTCTTGGGGCGGCAAATCAGATTTTAACATCTCCCACATAATTGCGAGAGCCCGGGGAATTTGAAGATCATTGCTTAAAGCTTCAGCAAACTGTTTTTTGTAATCAGTTAGTTTTGTTGATGAGTTAACGAGTTTACGAGTTAACGAGTTATTTTTTAATTCATTGATTACATTTTTTAATTTATTTAGCGCTTCTTGGGAAGACTTTGTTGATTCCCAGGTAAAATTCAGCAGTTGACGGTAGTGGGATTGAAGGAATAAATATCTTATTGCCAAAGGTTCAATATTATTTTTCTTAAGATCATCAACTGTATAAAAATTACCTAAGGACTTGCTCATTTTTTGATTATTAACCATAAGGAAATTATTATGGAACCAAAAGCGGACGAACTGTTTGCCGGTTACTCCTTCAGATTGAGCAATTTCATTTTCATGATGAATAGCGATATGGTCAATTCCTCCGGTATGAATATCAATCGTTTCCCCTAAATATTTTATACTCATAACTGAACATTCAATATGCCAGCCTGGAAATCCATCACCCCAAGAAGACGGCCAATACATTGTATGATTGGCAAAACGACCGATTCTTTTAAACCATAAAACAAAATCAGTCGGATTTTTTTTCTCAGGATCAAGGTAAACATCATTTCTAGCCCCTTTCTTTTTTTCATCTAGTTTTTGGCCAGAAAGCTTTCCATAGGACACAAATTTTGGAGTATCAAAATAGAGAGCTTCTTTTGTTTCATATGTTAATCCGTTCTGTTTTAATTTTTCGATAAACTGGAGCATATCTTTAATATGATCAGTAGCACGGCAGGTAATATCAGGACGAATAATATTTAATGCGTCAGTGGTTTTAAAGAAAAAATCAGTATAAAATTTGGCCACATCCCAGACAGAGCGATTGGTTTTTTTGGCTCCTTTTTCCAGTTTGTCTTCCCCGCTATCGTCATCGCCTGTCAGATGACCGACATCGGTGATATTCAATACATGTTTTACTTTGTATCCAAGAAAATTAAGAGTACGTTTGAGAAAATCGTTATTGGTATAAGTTCGCATGTGGCCGATATGGGTATAGTCATAGACTGTTGGACCACAGGTATATAAAGAAACATTGGGAGGATTTAACGGTTTAAATTCTTCAATTTTCCGCGATAAAGTATTGTAGAGTTTCATAGGATAAAGTATAGCAAAACAATTAAAGCCAAATCCACTAATGGGATATCGAGAAAAATTGATTATTAGGACAATTAAAAACAGTGATTTTGTAGCATATAGTCTATAGACAAAAAATTAAATTTCATATAGAGTTCATTAACTAGTTAACTGATATTATGGTTAATGTATCACGTAATAGATTGCCAGATGATGTTCTCAATAAAATATATCAATTATTACTTTTCTTATTAAAAGAAGGCGGAAATAGGGAAGATTTTTTTATCATAATGAATGAATTTTTTAGTCCGAAAGAAAAAATTTTATTTGCCAAAAGGATTACCGTTATTTATCTATTATTAAAAGGTATTGCTCAAAAAAATATCTGTGAGGTTCTTAATGTTTCTAACGGAACTGTTTCAAAATATTCACTTTACTTAACAAATACTAATTTAAAATTGGTCAAGATTATAAAATTGCTAGCAAAAAAAGAAAAGATATTTGAGACAATAGATAATTTATTAGCAGATTTCTTAATTCAACCTGGAATAAAAATGGGACATTGGAAGCTATATTGGGAACACAAAAGAAAAAACGAAAGACGCGAAACTTACGGTTTCTAATATTTATAAATGCATTTAACTAGTTAACTGCATTTTTTAAGAATAAATTTATTTCGATTGATCTTCTAAAATCTTTTTAAGTTTTTTTAATATTTTTTTAGTGAAAGGCTTAGTAAGATTACCTTTTTCGACCCACTCATAATATTCAACTTGGCAAAAATTATTTGGTAATGGATTAAAGGTGTAGCGAACATGATAGTTTTGATCGTTTTGACTAAAAACAAATGATTTATTTTTTTCAAACGAAGTAACTTTATATATAGACCATTCTTCTTTTTTGTTTTTATTTCTATAAATAGAGCCTTTTTTAACTGGCCATTCGTTAGTTTCTTCGAAAACAACTGAATCTACCCATAAAGGAGTATTTTTCGGGTTTAATGTAAATGAGAAAACTTCATCGATAGGTTTATTTATTTGAATGACTATTTTTTTATTTTTCATAACAAAGTCGGAACGGCGGGAGTTGAACACATGTAATTTTTACAAAATTACATGTGTAAACCTACTACTTTCGGTCCTTTACACTGTAAAAAATCAAGTCGGAGTAGTGAGACTTGAACTCACGACCTCAGCGTCCCGAACGCTGCGCTCTAGCCATCTGAGCTATACTCCGTTATTACAGAGCGTTTGAACTCGTCTTTTTAATACCTGCCAATCTAAGTTCTTCACGCTCTAAAGATATTTTACCATTTTTATTGCTTTCCAGTCGCTGGCCTGGTTTCGGCGTGGCTGCGTTCAGCGACTTTTCTGGGAGAAAAGATGCTTTGTCTTATTTTTCCTTTAGGAAGAGGAGCGGCTTGTTGTTTCTTTTTTTCTTCCTTCTTCTTTTTTTCCTCTTTTTCATAAGCTTCGGCGCGGAGCTTCTCCATTTTTTTCTGTTTTTCTTCATAAAATAACTTTTCGTCGCCACGACGGACAAGATTAAATAGGTGCTGTCTCAAGATGTTGGTTTTTTTTGAGTCGTTTTTATCATAACTTTTTTGCAGTTTTTCAAAGTTTAAAGGAGTGTGGTCCCCAATCTTTTTTTTAACCTCCGCGGTTTTCCCAGCCGACGTAACGTCGGCTTCCTCAACCGCGGAGGTTCTATCTCCGGTTAACTCGTTAAGTATCGATAAAGGACTGAAAGTTTGAGCAACTGCCTTGCCGGTTTGTTTGGCCGTAGAAACACCCAGTTCTGTCAACTGTTCGAGTGTGTCTTCGAGAATCTTACCTTTTGGCATGATAATAAAAATTATAATTGTTATAATCATTATAACTAATATGAAAAACTATAAACTTCGTTTCGTTCCTTTAGGCGGCATTGCTGGTGTTACCAAAAACATGTATCTTTATGAACTCTATGAAGACAACCGTTTAAAAGATATCTTAGTGGTTGACTGCGGTATTGGTTTTCCCCAAGAAAAGGAGTTAGGAGTTGATTTTGTTATCCCTGACATTAGCTATTTATCAGATAAAAAGCAGTTCATCCGCGCTATTCTTTTAACCCACGGGCATGAAGATCACACTTCGGCCCTTCCTTTTCACTTTGCCTCTCTTGGCCGGCCAGCCGTCTTTGCCAGTAAGTTAACCGCCACTTTTGTTGAGAACAAATTTAAAGAACATCAAGAAAAGATTTCCGTTAATCGAGTCGATTTTGAAAAAGAATATGTTTTTGGTGAGTTTCGAGCTTCCTTTGTTAAAATGACCCATTCGATTCCTGATACAACTCATATCGTGATTAAATCACCAGTGGGAACGATTTATCATGGTAGCGACTTTAAACTTGATTTAACGCCGCCCTATGGCCCAGCGCCAGATTTTTACAAAATCGTAAAAACTGGGCAAGAAGGAGTTTTATGTTTACTATCCGACTGCCTAGGAGCAGAACGAGAAGGATTGACTTTATCCGAGTCAATTGTTGGTCAAACTTTTGAGGATGAGATGAGAATTACTCGGGGAAAATTTATCATGACGACTTTTTCCTCTAATATCTCAAGAATCAGGCAGTGTGTCGAAGCGGCCGTTAAATTCAACCGGAAAATTATTTTCTTAGGCCGGTCAATGAAACAGTCGACTGAACTGGCGGCGAAGATTGGTTATTTGCCGATTCCTGACAATTTTTTGTTTAGGGAAGAGGAGTTGGTTCGCCTGCCACCCAATAAAGTCTGTCTAGTTGTCGCTGGTAGTCAAGGTCAGTATGGTTCGGCTTTAACTAAATTGGCTGATCGACAGAATCCTTATGTGAAAATAAAACCAGGAGACAAGATTATCTTTTCCTCTGATCCTATCCCCGGCAATGAAAATGAGGTCTATTCTCTGATTGAAGATTTGGTTTCCCAAGGAGCCGATGTTATCTATTCAGATATAGCTGATCAACTTCATTCTTCTGGTCATGGCAATCAAGAAGATTTAAAATTCTTAATGAGGTTTACTAACCCAAGATATTTTATTCCCATTGGCGGAACAGTCAGACATCAGAAACAATATGAAAAATTAGCGGAAGAATTAAGTTATAAAAAGGAAACAGTTTTTTCTCTAAGAGAAGGAGAAACAGTTTGGTTTGAAAAAGGAAAAGCAAGACGAGGAGAAGTAGTGGAGACAAAAAATATCTACATTGATGCTTATGGAGTTGGTGATGTGGGGAATATTGTTTTAAGGGATAGAAAGACGATTTCGACTGACGGGGTGGTTTTTGTTTTTCTAGTGATTGATAATCGAGGACTTTTAGTGACTAAGCCAAAGGTTGTTTCTCGAGGATTTGTTTTTGAAAAAGGAGCGGAAAAACTTTATACTGATGCGATTAAGATAATTGAAAAATCAATGAAACCAAGGGGAGGACAGGTAACAGACTTGGGAAGAATTAAAAGAGGGATAATTGAAAAGCTAGAAGAGTTTTTTTATAAAGAAAGAGGAAGAAGACCATTGATTGTTACGGAGGTAATACAACTTTAAATTATGAATTCTCTACCTAATAGTCTTAAGAAAATATCCTTATTTCTTGAACGTTTGCCTGGTATTGGCGAAAAGACTGCTAATCGTTTAGCTTTTTATTTGCTTAGACTGCCTGATTCGGACTTGAAGGATTTTGCCGAAAGTATTGCTTCTCTCAAAGAAAAAACTAAGTTCTGCAAAAACTGTTTTAATCTAACCGAAGATAATTTATGCTCTATCTGTCAAGATAATAAACGCGATCATTCAGTGATTACGGTGGTGGAGACAGTTTTGGATATGTTGTCGTTTGAAACCGGAGGAATTTATTATGGCGTCTATCATGTGCTTCATGGGCGAATAGATCCTTTGAATAATATGGGGCCGGAGGATATTAAAATAAAAGAGTTATTAGAGAGAGTTAAGAAGTTAACGGGTTTACCCATTCGACAAGCTCAGGGCAAGCGTGTTAACGGGTTAAAAGAAATTATTTTGGCGACTAACCCTGATATGGAGGGAGAAGCGACGGCGATTTATATTAAAGAAAAATTAAA
>Ga0210014_1000791_pt1 | contig 25473 bp, 25 predicted proteins | sample CryGeymeta201519_FD_183983 | JGI IMG/M metagenome (GOLD analysis project Ga0210014, IMG submission 183983) | Groundwater microbial communities from Crystal Geyser aquifers in Utah, USA - Crystal Geyser metaG 2015-19 (SPAdes) (version 2) | ecosystem: Environmental > Aquatic > Deep subsurface >...
CTTAAAATTTTAGGTGGCCAGCTTGTTAAATCTAAAACTACGGAGGGTCTGCTGTTTAATAGATTACCGGCATCAATTGCTAAATCTGGTTGATATTTTCGAATTTTAAATTGTTTTATTATTTCCTTAATCTTCGTTAAAGGTAGCCTGCCAGAAATGTTTGCTGAAGTTTCAGCTAAGGGACAATTCAATTTTTTAAGTAAAACATTCAGTAATTTGTAATCTGGGAATCGAAGAGCAATTGTTTTTTTATCAACTCCGTATAATCTTATTTTTTCCCGCCCGCCGAAGCCTTGGCGAAAGCGGGTTCTTTTTAGAACTGTTGTTACCTTTCCTGGCCAGACTGCCTTTAAAATTTTTTCTTGTTTTTTATCTATTTTCGCTAATGTTTTTGCCATTTTTAAATTTTTAACAAAAATTGGGGTGGGCTTATTCTTTGGCCTCCTCTTGATTTTTAAAAGTCTCTTAACTGCTTTTATATTTGTGGCATCGCAAATTAATCCATAAACCGTGTCAGTCGGGCAAATTATCACTTCGCCTTCTTTGATTAATTTTATCGTTGTTTCTACTACTTTCTTAAAATTTTTCCTTGTGATTTTTAAAATCTTCATATTTTTATTTTAATCTAAAATTCAGTAAATAAAAAGCCGGCGGCGAAGCCGCCAGCAGGTTGTTTTTATGGCTAGATTTTTGTTTTTATTTTAAAATTAATTTTTGGTTTAAAATTGCCTCTAACCCTTTTAGATTTTTTATTGAAAAATCAATTTGGGGATTATTAGGTTCTTTTGTATATTTTCCTTCGCCACGATTAATTCTAACTGTTACCACATTTGGGAAATTTTTTTTAACTTCTGAAAGCGCTTTAGGATTATCTTCTATAAAAATTATCCCGCCCTTTTCTCGAAAGAGCGGGACTTTTTTAAACGGCTCTGATTTTTCAATATACTTAGTAATAATAATTTTTCTAAAATATTTTCCAATTTTTGAAGCCTTAATTTTTCCCCTTTGAAATTTATCCTCTCCGTAAGAAAGCAAAATAAAATCGGCTTTATTTTGCCACTTTCTTAAAAACAAAATAGTATCTAAGTACAAAAATTTTGGGGTTTTATTCAAAACTTTTTTAAAAGCCTTTTTTAATTTTTTAATGGAGATTTTCGGATTTGCTTTAACAATTAATTCAAATTGTCGATAAGGTTTGTAATCCCGGCCGTTACCTTTTGATTTTTCAAAAGTTTCTTGAAATAAATTTTCCTCAACTCCAAATTTTAAAAAAGCTTCTTCTATCGCAAAATAAAGCCTTTTAGCTGAAAACAAGGTGTGGTCAAAATCAAAAATGAGTTTCATTGTTTAAATTTATCTAACTTTCTCCAAAAAATCAAATAAAAATGGCTGAAGAGTTATCTCTCCAGCCTGAAATGTGTTTGACTACAATCCTTGTCTTAAACTGCTAATTCCCAACCCTTCTTGGTTTTAACCCAGGCATAAGGCCTGGCGCGGGAGGGCACATAGACAGCTGTGCCGAGCATCCTGTCACTGGTGACAATTACCGCGTACTGAAAGGCAACAAGTTCAGTCTCGCCATACCGTGAAAGGATCCGCGAAACATCTTCCACCACAGGCTCCAAGGTTTCCACGAAGAAAGGAGCATATGTTTTAGCTTGCTCAATAGTGAAAGGTGGCTTTCCTTTTTTTGCCTCAATCTCAGCCAATCTTCTTTGGGCATCCTCGACATAGACCTCAATCGCTGTTTTAGGATCGTGGCGGAGTCGAACGAGTAGGTTACCGAGAGCCACACTATCAGCAGACCTTGCTCCGGTGGTATTGGCCATCTTTTTCCCTATTTGACCGCCTCCATATACTGGTTCAAGGTCAATGAAGATGAAGCCATGTCCGTACTGAGCTCCTGGAAAAGGACTACTGGTGGTTGGTGGAAGTATGGGCTCATCTCCGCTCGGTAAAGTTACCATAGTTCTCCATCTTGTAGGCGCCCCGCCGACTTCATGAATAATATGGTAGAGAGTCATCTCCTCAAAATCTTCCTGGCTTACCTGAACTCCTTTCAGTTCCAACATATTCTTCAAACCAGAAAGAGGATCGTGGTCTGAACGATAGTCAAAGTATATCCTTGGCCCGTCAGGACTCTTCAGGGCTTCCCCGAGGTGTCTTACTTTCACTTCGTTAAGAGGAATACCTCTCAGCATAAGGAAACGCCAGATGTTAAACCAAAGAGTCATGCCGTTGCCCATACCACCGTACAGATAGATCCATGGCTGTGCTCTCTTTTTCCAGTCTTCGACAATCTCTTCTGGTGTCTGGTTACTGTAAGCTAGCGGTAATTCGCTAGGCGTTACATAGATGCCGTCCATTGAGAAAGCGCGAAGAGTGTCAGCCAGCCTATTCTTTTCTTCTTTCTTAGAATAAGGCCGGCCCACCCCACCTAAACCCAAAGTTTCCTTTCTATTTAACAGATCCGGTATCACTTTCTCCACCATTGCCATTACCATTGGTTTTGCCTCCTTTTATTTTTTTGTTTTGTTTCTACTATCTGCTACTTTTCTATCCTATTTTTCGCCTCCTTATTATGGATTTAAAAAGAGGGCTTTTACCCTCCGAACTAAAACTATTTTAGCAATCCTAAATTTTTTGTCAAGCCGATTTTTTAATTCCTTTAAATTCGGTGTAAAAGGTGGCGTTGTCTTCGATGTTTTCAAAAACAACTGAGTTGGGACCAATTAGGCAATTAGAGCCAATTAAAACACCAGGCATAAGAGAGCAGTGAATTCCAGTTTTTGTATTCTTTCCCATAATACAACCCAAAGAATGCAATCCGGTTCCGAGTTTTTCTCCTTTAACAACCGCTTTTACTTCTCCTCTATCAATTTTAACATTGGCAGTAATGGTTCCTGCTCCTAATCTGCATCCTTTACTAAAAATTGAATCGCCGAAATAACCTGAGTGAGTGTGAACATCTTCTTGAAAAATCGAACGAGTAACCTCAGTAAGGGCCCCAATCAAAACATTATTTTCTAAATTCGTATATTCTCGAATTAAAGAATTATTTCCAACCACACAATTATCACTAATATAACAAGGTCCTTTAATCACTGCTCCCTCAAAAATCTTACAATTCTCGCCAATATAGACATTGCCTTCAATTACAACGTTTTTTGAAATTTGAGCTGATTTTTTAATCTCTGTTCTTAAAAATTTATCCATTAGTAATTTATTCGTTCTGAATAAGTCCCAAGGATATTTTAAAGAAGGAATTTCCATCTGTGTGATAACTATGCGAACATCATTTTCTTTCATATAAAGGTCTAAGGCATCTTCAAAAGCATATTGATGTTCGGAAACTCGTTTATAATAATCTAAAAAGTTTTTAGGTAAAAGATAAGTTCCAACTACTCTAATATCTGATGGTTCTTTTCCTTTTTTTGGTTTTTCAATAATATTTTTTACTTTATCACCATCCAAATCAACAATTCCAAAAAGCCAAGGTTTATCTGTTTGGATTCCGAACAAAACAAGGTTAACACCAAATGATTTTTGTTTTCCAAACAAAAATTCTGCGTATCTTCCACCGTCAATTCTTTCAGCATTCGAAACAAAAAATTGTTCTTTTAAAAATTCTTTTGCTTGGAAAATAGCATCTCCCATTCCTTTTGGCGTTTCTTGGATAACATAATGAGTATTTAATCCTAAATTATAATTTTTAAGTTCCTCTTCTACATCCCTTTTTGGACCTTGAATAATTACTAAATCATTTATACCTACCCGCTTTAAACCTTCAATTGTATGCCAAATCAAAGGCCTGCCCATTATCTTTAAAAGGGATTTGTGTCTTAGGTTTAACGGCCAAAAGCGAGAAGATTCACCGGCTGCCAAAATTACCGCCTGCATAGATTTAATAATATTTTTGCTAATTTTTTAGAATCGTGAAGAATCATTGTCCTTTTGTTTGCCCCTTTAACAAGGATGTCAGCGGGGTCCAATCTTTGAATCTGGCGATCTGTCACATTTGCTCCAATAAAATTTTTCATTTTTAATAAACTTTTATCATACTTAACGAAATCTGCCTTAGGGAAAACTTTCCCGACCTCTTTAACCTGCTTTGCTGATAATTTTCCGGTGTTAAAAATAATATAATCAATAACATCTTTGCCTAAATATTTTTCCAAAATTGTCAGAAAATCTATAACGGTGAAACCGTCGGTATTTCCTACTTGAGTCATTAAATTACAAACAAAAACCTTTTTAGCTAGAGATTTACGGACAGCTTCTGAAATTCCTTTAATCAAAAAAATGGGTATGATGCTGGTATAAAATTTTCCAGGAGCGATAACAATTAGATTAGCGTTTTTTATTGCCGAAATTGCTTTAGGATTAGCCTTAACTTTTGGTTCTAAAAATAGTTTTTTTACACCTATTCTAGATAAATAAGGATAATTTATAATTTTCTCTTCCTCTTTTATCTTTTTATTATTTTTTAATACAGCTATTATATCTGCCATCTCAAGAGTTACCGGAACTACTTTGCCTTTAATGTTTAAAATCTTAGCTATTTTTTCTATGGCTTTATTCAAATTCCCAGTAGCTCCTATTGCTGCCGCAATTAGGAGATTGCCGAAATTATGCCCCTTTAATGTACCTTTTTCAAATCGGTAATGAAAAAGGTCGGTGAGATTATTTTCGTTTGACAAAGCAACTAAACATTGTCTTACGTCTCCTAAGGATAAAATACCAAGTTCTTTTCTTAATTTGCCGCTTGAGCCTCCGCTATCAAACATTGTAACGATGGCAGTTAAATCTAAGGGATATTTTTTCAATCCAGACAAAACTACCGAAACGCCTGTCCCCCCGCCGAGACAAATAATCTTTTTGATTTTTTTTGACATAATTCAAGTTTTATATTAGACTAAAACTGATTTAAAGTCAAAGCATATGTCGGATAAATTTTTAATTCAAGGCGGTGTTCCTCTTTCTGGAGAAGTAGAAATTTATGGATATAAAAATGCAGCTGGGGCGGTCCTATCTGCGGTTTTGCTTTCAGAAGAAAGTTCAACTATTGACAATTTGCCACTTTGTTCAGATGTTTTAGACCAAATTGAAATTTTAAAACAAATGGGGGCAGAAATTGAGTGGCTGGGCGAGAGAAAAATAAAAATTAATCCCGAAAAAATTAATCCGGAGAAAATTCCAGCTGACCTTTTTGAAAAAATGAGGGTCTCGGTTTTACTGATTGGGCCACTTTTGGCTAGATTTAAAAAGTTCAATGTCCCCCATCCTGGCGGAGATAAAATTGGTCTTCGACCAATTGAAACTCACCTGGAAGCTCTAAAGAATTTTGGAGTAAAAGTTGAACAAAGAGAAGGATTTTACCATTTTGAGAAACCTACGAATTTAACTGGTAAAAAAATTGTTTTAAAAGAGTTTTCGGTTACCGCTACAGAAAATCTGATGATGTTGACAGCTCTAACTTTTGGGGAAACAAAAATTGAAATTGCAGCTGCCGAACCTCAAGTTCAGGATTTAGGAAAATTTTTAAAAGAAATGGGGGGAAGCATTCGGGGTGTAGGAACTCACACTATTGAAATCGAGGGAAGAGAGAAGCTCGGTGGGGCTAACTTTTCGATTTGTCCCGATCCTTTAGAAGCCGGAACTTTTTTAATTGCCTTGGCGATAACCGGTGGAGAAGGAAAGATAAAAAATATCAATCCTGATCATTTAACAATGTTCCTGGAAAAAATGAGAGAAATTGGAGTAAATTTTGAAATTGTTGACAACGAAATTTTAGTGAAACCATCAAAAGAATTTAAGCCAACCAAAATCCAGGTTCTTCCCTATCCTGGTTTTCCAACTGATTTACAGCCCCACATTTCAGTCTTATTAACACAAGCTAAAGGGAAAAGTTTAATTCATGACCCTCTTTATGAAAATCGTTTCCAGCATCTTCACGAATTAAGAAAAATGGGGGCAGATATTGAGATTACCGACCCTCATCGAGCTTTAATCTTCGGCAAAACCGACTTAATTGGGAATAAAGTAAATTCTAATGATATCCGCTCGGGCGCTGCTCTAATTTTGGCAGGATTGATTGCAAAAGAAAAAACCCTCATTGAGAATATTTCTCAAATTGAAAGAGGTTATGAGAAAATTGACGAAAAATTGAAAAAATTGGGAGCAAAAATCGAAAGGGTTTAACCTTTCAAAACTAATTCTTCGAAGGTTGGTTTTTCAACTTTATAAAAAACTCCAATTGGGATTTTTGATTTTTCGCCATTTAGATAATCCCATTCTCGAATTTTAATTTCGGCTTCCTCTTTTGAAAGGGGGCTCTTTATTTCATAGATTCTTTCTTCATAAAATTTTCGATTGTCAAAAAAGGTAATGCAAGGTTGTAAAATTTCTAAAAATGAAAAGCCTTTATGCTCTATGGCTTTAACAATTAAATCTTTGAGATGGTCAATTTTTAAAGCATATCCCCTGGCAATGAAAGTTGCTCCCGAAACTAAAATCAATTCTAATGGATTAAATGGTTCCTCAATACTTCCCTGGGGAGTTGAGCTTCCTTTAAATCCTTTGGGGGACGTAGCAGTGAATTGGGAAACGGTTAAAGCAAAATTTCGATTGTCATGGACCAAAACAGTAATATCTGAATTTCTTTTTGCCGCATGAATTAAATGGGAAATTCCTTCATTGTAAATATCACCATCGCCAACAAAAGCAATAACTTTTAAATTTGGACCTGCCAATTTTATTCCCTGGGCAGTACAAAGACATCTCCCATGTAATCCATAAAAACTATTCAAATTTAAATAATCAACATTTTTCCCGTGGCAACCAATCCCGCAAGTAAAAACAAAATTCTCTCTTTTTATTCCCCTTTCAATCAATTCTGAAACTGTCCGCTTTAGTGCTTCTAAAATTCCAAAATTTGTGCAACCAGGACACCAAGTATTTTGACAATAAGTATCTAAATTTTTTTGATTCATAATAATTTTTTCAATTTATCCTCAATCTCCTTTACAAAAAATGGTCTGCCATTGTATTTCAAAATCTTTCCATCAACCTTTATTCCCTGAGAATTTAAAACCTTTGCCATTTGACCAGTTGTATTCAATTCAATTGAAAATAATTTTTCCACTCCTTTCAAAACTTCTCTCATCTGCTTTTGAGGAAATGGCTCAATGATAATTGGCTGGATCAATTTAATTCCCAAATTTTCAGCTATCTCTTTTGCTGCCCCTTTTGTAATTCCCCAAGCAACTAAAGCGATATTTGAATTTTGATTTCCATAAACCTTGACTGCGGGCAATTTCTCAACTGCTTTTTTCATTGTCTCATATTTCCTCAATCTTTTTTCTTGCATTTTTTCAACCTCTTCACTTTCAATGGTAATCCCAAATTCATCATGTTCATAACTATCCGCCTTGACAATAGCATCTTTTTCACCAGGAAAAGCCAAAGGAGAAACTCCATCTTCGGTGATTTTGTATCTTTTATAATCTCCACTTTTAGCCCAAAGGAGGGGTTTTTCCGATTGAATTAAATCCAAAATTTTTTCATTAACGCAAAAAGTATTTTCTGAAACATCTTTGTCTATTAATAAAATCACCGGCGTTTGATATTTCCAAGCCAGGTTTAGTCCCAAACCTGAATAATATAGGCATTCGGCCGCATCTCCGGGAGCAATAACAAATCTTGGAATGTCGCCATGGCCGGCCGACAAAACAAAAAGCAAATCTCCTTGCAAATTGTAAGTTGGCATTCCGGTTGAAGGTCCTCCCCTCTGACTTTCGATAATGAGAATGGGAGTTTCGGATTGACCAGCCAAGCTTAAACCTTCTGTCATTAAGGCAAAACCTCCGCCAGAAGTTCCAACCGCACTTTTTGCTCCGGCAAAACTTGCCCCCAAAGCCATATTGATAACTGAAATTTCATTTTCCGGCTGGATGACTTTAACATTCAAATCTTCCATTTTTGCCAAAAAATTCATTATCGAAGTGGCCGGGGTCATCGGATAGGCAAAATAAAATTTTAAACCAGCTTTTGCTAATCCCAAAGCAGTAGCTTCATTTCCGGTTAAAAGTAGAAAATTTGACACGGGTTGAACCCGTGTAATTTTTGAAAAATTTTGGGAGGTCTCGTAAGCCTTTTTTCCAATCTTTAAATTCAAATCAATCTCATGCTTAATTTCTTTTCTCAAAACCTCCTCCAAAATTTTCCAATCAATTCCAACAATTTTTGAAAAACCTGAAATTAGGGCTGTGTTTGCCATTATTGGTTTCCCTCCTGCCTCTCTTGTTATTTTTTCAATCGGAACTCCAATCCCTTCTTTTGATTCAATTTTGTCTCCATTGAAAATTAAAATGCCATTTTTACTCAAATTCTTTTTGTGAAGGTTCAAAGTATTTTTATCCAAAGCCAATAAAAAATCTATCTCCTTTTTCCTTGATTGAAATTCTTTTTCCGATGCTCTAATTTGGGAAAAATTGTGGCCACCTCTAATCAATGATTGATAATCCTCATAAATATAAATTCGATAGCCTAATTGATTAAAAAGCTTGGCAATAATCAATCCGGCCATCCTCGATCCCTGACCAGCTGCTCCCCCTATTAAAATGGAATAATCTTTTACCATACCCTACGAATTACGAATTTATATTCACCCCGCACCTTTTGAGAATTTTAAAAAGTAAGTTGCTTCAAATTTAGTAAACACTTTGAATAACTAACAAAAGGTGCGGGGCGGGTATACGAATAATTTATTCTACCGTTACCGATTTCGCAAGGTTCTTTGGTTTATCCACATCGCAACCAAGCAAAACTGCCATATAATAAGCAAAAAGATGTAAGGGAATTACAGATAACATTGGGGTTAGCATCTCCAAGGTTTTGGGAATATAAATAACATCATCAACAATTTTTTTAATTTCATTATTGCCCTCAGTGGCAATTGCAATTACTGGTCCCTTTCTGGCTTTTATTTCTTCAATATTGGAAATCATTTTCTCATAAACTGAATCAGAAGGACAAATAGCAATAGTGGGAAAATTTTCATCAATCAGAGCCAAAGGACCGTGTTTTAATTCACCACCGGCTACTCCTTCAGCATGTAAGTAGGAAATTTCTTTTAGTTTTAATGCTCCTTCCAAAGCAACAGGAGCGTTATATTTTCTTCCAATAAACCAGAAGTTTTTAAAATCTTTGTATTTTTTTGCTAATTCTTCAATTTGAGGAGCTTGCTTTAAAACCTCTTTGGCCAGTTCTGGAAGTTTCGTCAATTCAGAAACAATTCTCTTTCCTATAACGAGTGCCATTTCTCTCTGTCTGCCCAAATAAACAGTAAACATAGCTAAAGTTGCCAGTTGGCCCAAAAATGTCTTGGTCGAAGCCACCGCAATTTCTGGTCCAGAACGAGTATAAACCCCGGCATCGGTTTCTCGAGATTGACTCGAGCCCACCACATTGGTAATGCCAATAGTTAAAATTCCTTTATTTTTCAGTTCTTTTAAGGCAGCCGAAGTGTCGGCAGTCTCTCCTGATTGAGAAATAAAGACTCCGGCCGTATTTTTATCAACTATTGGTTTTCGATAGCGAAATTCTGAACCAATATCAACTTCAGTCGGAATCCCAGCATATTCCTCTAACATATATTCTCCGACCCGAGCAGCGTAAGAAGCTGTTCCGCAAGCAACTAAAATTAGACGGTTAATCTTTCGAAGTTTTCCGGCGACACCATCTAAACCCCCTAATTTCACTAAACCTTCTTCAATTGTCAGCCTACCCCTTAAAGCATTCTCAATTGTATCAGGCTCTTCCATAATTTCTTTTAACATAAAATGTGGGAACGCTCCTTTTTCTGCTTCTTCTGATGTCCACTCAACAGTTGTTTGTGGTTTTTCTTTTAAAATAAAAAAGTTATCAGGTTTCAAAACCGCAATTTCATTATCGTCCAAATTAATAACTTGCCTTGTATGAGTGATGACCGCCGCCGGGTCAGAAGCAACTAAAAATTCATCTTGACCTATCCCTAAAAGCAATGGAGACGATAATCTTGCCACGACAATTTTTTGAGGATCTTTTTTAGAAACGACTGCAATTCCATAAGTACCTCGAACCTCTCTCAAGGTTTTTCTGACTGCTTCTTCTAAGTTTCCCTGGAAATATTTTTCAACTAAATGGACCATTACCTCAGTATCTGTTTCAGAAGTAAATCTATGACCCTCTTTGATTAATTTCTCTTTTAATTCTTTATGATTTTCGACAATCCCGTTATGAACAAGGAAAAATTCTTCATGACAGTCAAAATGCGGATGAGCATTTTCGTTTGTCACGCCGCCGTGAGTCGCCCATCTTGTATGAGCAACGCCAATTTCTCCATCGACTTTAAAGTTTGAAAGCTCTCCTTCGGCTTCTGAAATTTTTCCTACTTTTTTATACAAAAATGGGTGATTTTGTTGATCAAAAACGCAAAAACCATAGCTGTCGTAGCCACGGTATTCCAAGCGTTTTAAACCGGATAATAAAATCGGGAAAGCCGGTTTTTTACCAATATAACCTACTATTCCACACATATAAATTAAACATTCGAGCGTAGCGAAGAATGGAGAAGAACTAATGTTCTTCGACTACGATATTAATTAATTTTCCCGGGACAAATATCACTTTCTTGATTTCTTTACCCTCTATCCAATTCTTAACCTTTTTTTGAGAAAAAGCAAGTTCTTTTGCCTTTTCTTCGGAAATATCGGCTTCAACTTCGATTTTGTCTCTAACTCTGCCATTGACTTGAATAATCAGGGTTACAATTTCTTCTCTGACTAATGTCGGGTCGTATTCTGGCCACTTTTCCAGAAAGATACTTTTTTTATGACCCAAATTTTGCCATAACTCTTCAGAAATGTGGGGAGCCATCGGCGCCAATAAAGTAATCAATAATAAATAATCTTTAATTGAAATTTCGCTTTGTTTTTCCATCTCCTTAGTTAAAATCATTAAAGCACTAACTGCCGTGTTAAACCTAAAATTCTCAATATCTTCAGTAACCTTTTTAATCGTTTTATGTACCAATTTTTCTAATTTCTGGTTTCGAATTTCGAATTTCGAATTTAGAATTTTTCCTTGGAGATTCCAAACTCTCTTCAAAAATCGATACACCCCTTCTATCCCTTTGGGATTCCATGGTCCACCTTGATTGTAGGGTCCCATAAAACAAAGATATATTCTAACCGTATCTGAACCGTATGTTTTAAGTTGCTCCTCTGGGTCAACTACATTTCCTCGGGATTTGGACATTTTTTGACCATCTGGTCCTAAAATTGTTCCCTGATGACGGAGGCTCAAAAAAGGTTCATAAAAATCTAAATATCCAAAATCTTTTAAAACTTTAGTGAAAAAACGAGAATATAAAAGATGCATCACCGCGTGTTCTGCTCCACCAACATACATATTTACTGGAAGCCAAGCCCGCAATTTTTTCTTTGAAGCAAATTTCTTTTCATTCTTTGGGTCAGCATAACGGAGGAAATACCAGGAAGAACAAACAAAAGTATCCATAGTATCAGTTTCTCTTTGAGCAGGACCATTGCATTTTGGGCAGGTAGTTTCAACAAAATTTTTTGATTTAGCTAAAGGAGATTTACCTTCGCCAGTTGGCCTGAAATCTCTGATTTTTGGTAATAAAACTGGCAAATCTTTTTCTTTCACTTGTTGCCACCCACATTTTTGACAAAAAATCATCGGAATTGGTGCTCCCCAGTATCTCTGGCGAGAGATTAACCAATCGCGAAGTTTATAACAAACTGTTTTTTTACCCAAATTTCTTTTTTCCAAATATTTTGTAATTTCTTCTCTGGCTTTGGCTGAATCTAACTCGCTGAAAACTCCCGAATTTATTAATATTCCGTCTTCTTCAAAGGCTTTCTCGGGAAAGAGAGAGGTCCCGGTTTTGGGCTTTATCACTTCAATAATTGGTAATCCATGTTTCTTAGCGAAAAGAAAATCTCTTTGATCGTGAGCCGGAACAGCCATAATCGCCCCTGTTCCATAATGAATTAAAACATAATCTGCAACCCAAATAGGAATTTCTCGATTATTTACTGGATTTATTGCTTTTATTCCTTTAATCTCTATTCCGGTTTTTTCTTTAATTTCGCTTATTCTCTCTCTTTCAGTCTTTTTTTTCGATTCTTCAATATAGTCTTTTACAAATTTATAATTTACAATTTTATCTTTAAGAGTTTCAATGATTTGATGCTCTGGAGCTACCACTAAATAAGTTGTCCCAAATAATGTATCAGCCCGAGTCGTAAAAACAGGAATTTGGAATTTGGAATTTGGAATTTGGAATTTAATTTCTGTTCCTTCTGACTTCCCAATCCAATTTCTCTGCATAATTTTTGTGATCTCTGGCCAATCTATCTCATCCAAACCCTTTAGTAAATCTTCAGCATAAGCCGTAATTTTAAATAACCATTGCTCAATCTCTTTTTGGATAACTTGACTATCACACCTTTCACATTTACCTTCTATTACCTGCTCATTAGCCAAAACTGTTTTGCAAGAAGGGCAAAAATTAGCTGGAATCTTGGCTCGATAAGCTAAACTTTTTTTATATAATTGCAAGAACATCCATTGAGTCCATTTATAATAATTTGGTTCACAAGTTATAATCTCTCTTGACCAATCATAAATTGCCCCAATTGATCTTAGCTGTTTTCTCATCCTTTTAATATTTCTATAGGTCCAAGTTTTAGGATGAATCCCATGCTGAATGGCAGCATTTTCTGCTGGTAATCCAAAAGCATCAAAGCCGATTGGTGATAGAACATTAAATCCTTGAAGACGTTTAAATCTGGCATAAACGTCAGTCGGAGCAAAATTGAACCAGTGGCCAATATGAAGGTCACCAGAAGGATAAGGAAACATTACTAAATGATAAAAATTTTTCTTACCCCTGGCTTTATCAGGAACCTTATAAATCTTTGTCCTTTCCCAATTCTTTTGCCATTTTCCTTCAATCTCTTGAGGATTATAATTCATATTTTTAATCTTACTCTATTAGACAAAATTTGTCTAATAGGATTATACTTGACATTGATTTTTAATGCTACTAAAATGAAAAAGAAAGGTCGCAAAAAGAAATCAAATTTAAAATGAGAAAGAAAATAAAAAATAAAATTAAAAAATTGATCAAGAAACAATTGTTTTCGAAAAGAAATCCAGAAATGACCGACGTAGAAAGATTGTGTTAATTTAAATATTTTAGAAAATTGTTTCAGATTTATGGTGCGATATAAAATACGGAAAGAGTTTTTTGGAGCTTTGGCATGGGACAGTAAAAATAAATCTTATATAGGACTAGCGAACTCCTTTTTTAATATCCTCCAAAGCAAAAAGAATAGAGAGAAAGTGGATAAAATATCCGAGAAGTTGCTTCAAAAATACGAATTTATTAATGAGACGGGGATAAATTTTTTGATTACAAAGGATAAAAGTATTCAAAGTGACTTTGTTGACTTTCCTCTACGGGTTCATTTAGCTGTTAGTCAAAAATGCAATATGGACTGTAGCCATTGTTTTTTCCAAAATAATGTTGTCCAATCTTTGCCACGAGGTGTTTATGAAGACGAGCTTCGCATATCCGATTTCTCAAGACTTTTTAAGGAGATGGTAGCCAATGGATGCTATGAACTTTTCATAGGAGGAGGTGAACCTTTTACAAGAAAGGATATTATAGAGATATTACAAGAAGCCGATAGAAGCGGGGTTGAGATGATCAAGATTTTCACCAATGGTACTTTATTAACAGAAAAAATTGTAGAAAAATTAAATAGAATTAAAAATTTATATTATTTGAGTGTAAGTATGGAATCCCCCGAGAGGGAAGAATACACTAGAATAAGAGGGGATTTTTATAACGTATTATTAAGAAATCTAAAGTTATTAAGCGAAAAAGCTAAATTCAAAGTTTTTATCCGATGGTCAATAGGTAAAAATACTATTGATAACTATAGAGAAATAATCGATTTTTGTATAAAGGTTGGAGTTCCAAATGTGAAAGTTAGGCCAATAATGCCTGCGGGTAATGCCTTACTAAACCAAGAATTAATCCCTTCTTACAAAGAGTATCTCAAATTTTTATGCAAGATATTGGAGTATGGTAAAAAACGAAAAATACACGTGGAAGGAAGTTTTATGCTTCACTACGGCCCCACCCTTCGATTCAGTAGAAAAATAATAGGTTTTTCGAAATTCGTGCCTCTTTATACAGGATTTGGAGGGCAAGGAGGGTATACCTCTGTTTACATAGATTATAGAGGATTTGTAAGTTTCTGTGCCATGGCCAATAACCTTTTTCCTCCCGGGCCACATGATAATATAAGAGAGGAGGCGCTTTCAGAATTATGGTTTAAAGCACTCTCCTTACAGAAAAAGAGAGGATTGAAAGGAAATAAAAAATGTCTAAATTGCAAATATTTCCCTACTTGTAGGGGAGGATGTGGAGTAAGGGCTTATTATCAATACGGTGATTTTAATATGCCTGACCCTTGGTGTTTAAAAGACTTGGAAAGAAAGGATGAAAAATTAATTGCGAAAGTTAAAAAATTAATGGGGTAATCTTTACAAACTTGAATTCCAAAAGATTTGTGAAAGAACTAATAAAAAAGTCCAGTTCATTTGAACCGGACTATTCACTTTCCAAAAACTCTTTTTTGTTTTTAGTCGTTTATCTTCAGGGTTTCTTTAATGCGGGCTTCAATTTTATCGGTTTCTTCCTCGAGCTCTAAATCATAGAAATTGGCAATGGCAGCTACGGCGCTTAAGACATCCACCAGCTCCTCAGCAAGTTTTTCTTTGTCGCCAGAAATACCAAAATATACTTTCGAGCCTCTTTTCTCTATCTTTCGTATTTCAGATGCTACTTCACCACACTCTTCCAATAGCCTTACTACTATATTAAATACATCTTCTTTTTCTGAAAATCTTTCCGATATTTTTTTTACCAAGTTTTGGATTTCTTTAAGGGTCATAGTTCACCTCCTTGTATATTGTTGTGCTATTTGATTCTAAAAAATTTTCATAAGTTTGTCAAATTTCTGTAAATTACCTTGAGATTTTCAATTTTTGTCACCCATTTTTTTATTATGATTTAAAAGAACAAATCTTCTTTTAGTAAAAATACTAAATTTGAAAAATTTGTCAAAATATTAAAGTAAGTAATCCAAATGAATTTTATTCTCAATTATTTTTGGTAATAACATCAGAAAAAGTATAACCCCTCAAATGTCCAACATGTAACCCCTCAGCCGAAGGATAAGGAAACATATCCAAAATATAAAACTTTGGCTTCCTAGATTTGTCAGGAGTTTTAAATAATTTCTCTTTTTCCCAAATTTTCTGCCACTTCTTTTCAATTTTTTGCGGATTATAGTCCATATTTACGATTTTTAATTTTACCCCACTTTTTTAATTTTGTCCATTTTTTAGAAATAAAACAGGAGAGGGCAGAATAGCTACTCTCTCCTTTTTAATAGTAAGCAAAAGTTTAATCAAGTATTCGACCGATAAGGCGCAAGTAGGCTTGGCGATACCTTTCAGTCGATTGTTTTTACATTTGCAACAAGAATATTTAAGTCTTCAATTATTCTCTTTTTTACCTTTTCTCCTAAGGCATCTCTAATTCCCTCTCTAAAACCGACTTCAATTCGATGAGCCATTTTACAAAATTATTTTTTTATTTTGGAAATCAATGATAATCTTTTTCTCTTTTATGACTTCCCCAATTACCTCAGCTTCTATCTTTTCCTTTTTTAATAAATCCAGGAGATTATTAATATCTGATTTTTTGACAATGATGGCAAATCCCCATCCCATATTAAAAGTTTTAAACATTTCCTGGTCTGAAATATCTCCTGTCTTTTGAATTAAATTAAAAATCGGTTGGGGTTTAAAATTAAAGAATCTAAAGCCAAAATTTTTCATTAATTTTTTGAATTTCAAATAGGCATCGCCAGTAATATTAACTGCCCCAAAAATCTTAAATCTTTCGGCAATTTTCAAAAATGGTTTAACATAAATTTTTGTTGGCGTAAGACATTCGTAAACTAAGGGTTCCTTTAAACCTTTTGGTTTATCAAATGTGTTATATTCCCCACCCTATTTTTTAAAAAGAATCTTTCTGGCTAAAGTTAATCCATTAGAATGGATTCCTGAACTTCGAAAACCAATGACAATATTTCCTGGATTTATTTTCTCTCCAGTAACTATAGCTTTCTTTTTGACTTCGCCAACACAATCACAGTTTATATGATAAGTGGCATTTAGGAGTTCTGGCATGTCGGCTATTTCTCCGCCAACAATTGAACATTCTGCCTCCTTTGCTCCTTTTAATAAACCTTTCTGGATTTCTTTTAATAGTTTTGGCTCTGATTTTTTAATATCAATCATATCAGTAATAGCAATTGGCCTTGCTCCACATCTTATGCAATCATTAACAACCATTGCTACAGCATCAATTCCAATCGTATCGTGCTTATTGATTAACTGAGCGAGTAAAACCTTTGTTCCTACCCCATCACAAGTTTTTACGTGATAAATATCTTTTCCAAGTGGGTAAAGAATGTTAAAGGGGGTATCGATTACTCTCCCATATTTACTTAATTTAAAAGTTGACTCAAAATCTCTTAAAGATTTTTTTGCTTTTTCTCTTATTTTCCTATCAACGCCAGCTTTGGCATAAGTTTTCATAATATTTGATTAATCTTCTTTTATCTCGCTTAATATTTTTTGAACTCTTTCCTTGACTGACATTGCTGGAATTGTGATTACTTCGTAGCCTAAATTTTTGTAACTTTCTTTTAAAAGTTTGTTTAATTTTTCAATGGTTTTACCATCCTCAATCCTGGCATAATCTTGATCAAATGGAAGTTGTTCCAAGAAAAATATCTTTTTATACTTTTTTTCCTGGCAAAATTTAAGAACTTCCTTTGGGTCTAATCCAGCAATTTGATAATAAGCAATGCTATCGGGAATAGCCCTATCAAAAAAGACAATTTTGTCCTTTGACGCCGCTTTCTCTACTTCTATTTTGATTTTTAGAACTTTTCTCTGAAATTCTGCTTCGTTCCTTCTAATTTCTTTCAATGATTTTCCTTTTTTCATCTCTTTATCAATAAAAACTCGAGCTGCTTCTGGATAAATGATATATCCCAGTTTTGCCAATTCTTTCAGAACAGTTGTTTTCCCAGAAGAAGGTCCCCCAGTAATCACATACCAGTTGGGTTTAGATTTTGAATAATCTTTTGGCATTTTCGGTGGTAATTTTGGCTATTTCTTCGAAACTTAAGTTTTTAACTTTGGCAATTCTTTCAGCTACATATCGAACATAAAAAGGTTCATTGCGACCAACCATCGGAGGCGGCGTTAGATAAGGGCAATCGGTTTCAACTAAGATTCTTTCTAAAGGAGTTCTTTTTATTATTTCATCTAAATTTAGTTTGAAAATTATTCCATTAAAACCGAGGTAAAGCCCCATTTCTAAATATTGTCCTGCCTGCTCCCAGGTCCCGGTAAAACAATGGACAACGCCTCGTGGCTTTGTATCTTGTATTTTGTATCTAGTATTGAGTATTTTAATTAGATCGTCGTGAGCCATACGGCAGTGGAATATTATTGGTAAATTCAACTCTTTTACTAAATCTAAATGTTGTAAAAATACTTCCTTTTGTTTGTTTTTAAATTCTTCTAATTTTTTCTTTGTTTTCGGCCGGTAATAATAATCGAGACCCATCTCACCAATTGCCACCACCTTTTTTGATTGAGCGAGGCCTTTGTATTTTTCGTAATCAAAATCCTCTTCTTTTGTGTTTACTTCAATTTCTTCTGTGTCGTTTTTGATTTTTACTAAACCCGTCTCTAAATGAATCGGGTGTAAGCCGATAGCGGCATAAACCCCACTCTTGTATCTTCTTGCAATTTCTATCGCTTTTTTTGAGGTATTATATTGAGTTCCCACATTTATCATCCAGGTATTGTTTTCTAAAGACCGACGAATTATTTCGTCGTAATCATTTTTGTAGATATTAAAATTTAAATGAGCATGAGTATCAATTAACATAAAGGTTGATTTTACTATTTTGTTTCAAATACTACCCCATTTTTCTTTAATAATTGATGGGAACTCCAAAATGTTAGGCCGACAAGTCCAATGGTTATTAAGGTCGGGAGATATTCAGGAATATAAACGCCAAAGCTTTTTAAAATCATAAAAAAACCTAAAAATCCAATTGAGGTCATTGCTCCATTTTTTAACCATTTATATTGTGAAACTTTTTCAATTCCTTTAATAGTTAGTTGTCTAACTACTAAAGCTCCAATACCATTCCCCAGGAAGATTAAAGGAATACTCGTTGTAAAGGCGAAGGCTCCCAATACTCCGTCAAAACTGAAAGAAGCATCCAAAACCTCGAGATACATCAATTTTGAAAAATCGCTTAAATTACTACCTTGTCCTCGTAGTATTTCTTCTTGTTTCGCTGCCTGCTCTCTGAAGCCATACATAATAAAAAATATGGCGTTGCCAGTAGCAGCAGCTAACATTAAATAAAAAGAGTGGCGCGCTAGAAATAAAAGGGTTACTAAGATAATAGCAGTAAAAGCAAAAAACCAGACTCCGTGTTGGGGCTTCATTAATTTATCGGGAACAAAATAAGGATCTTTTTTTCCAGAAACAACCAATGTAAATATAAAAGCAAAAGAAAAACTCCAGCACCAATCATAATTATCCCTTTCCTTTCTTCGAGAAGCTGGGCAAACTTTGGTGAACCCTCGATAGCCGCGCGAAATGCTCCCGAAAATCCAATTTCAGGCACTGACAACCAAACGACTATTAAAGGAAGAAGTCCACGGATAATAAAAACGGCTGTTATTATCCCCCAAAAAAGAAAAATCTTCCGCCACTTAATGCTCATTGTCTTTAAAACATGAGCATTAACAATAGCGTTATCAACGGAACTTACCATCTCAAAAACTATCAATCCAAGAATGATTATTAAGGTGGTAATCATTTTAATTCAAACGAGGAAACAAAGGTTTGCTTTTTTAGTTTTTAATTGGCTGAGAATTTTCTCCGAGGTTTCTGGCAAAAATGGCTCCAACATCTTTGCTATTTCACCAATAGCTAATAACAAATTATTAATAATCGCTTCTTGATTTTCTTTTTTTAATTTTTATTCCTAATGTTTTTAAGCAACTAATGGTTGCCTCAGTGTCATCAGAAGTTAATGGCGAGATTATTTTATTTTTTCCTTTAGCCAGAGCAGCTAAAATTAAAGCTCGGTGAGTATAACTTTTTGAAGGAGGAGTTTTAATTTTACCCACAATTTGACTTTTCCGTAAATTAACTATCATTTTTAGCTTACCCCAATTATTCTAACGATTGAACAGTATTTTTTTAGTCCTTGTAAAATCTTTCTAGTCGCTGGAGAATCAAGAGATAAATCTGCTTCCAGAAAGAAAAAATAGTCCCAGGGTCTCAATCTGCTTGGAATAGAATGGAGGGAAGATAGATTAATGCTATTTTCGGCAAAGACATTGAGAATATCTCTTAGAACTCCGACCCTATCATAAACAGCTAATAAAATTAAGGTCTTTTTTGATTTCAATTTCTTAGCAATATTCTTATTGATAGTTTGGGAAATTAGATAAAACTTAGTGAAATTCTCTTTTGAATCTTCGATATTTCTCGCCAGAATATTTAATCCGTATTCCTTAATCGCAATTTCGTTAGCAATAAATCCAATTTCTTTATTTTTACCTTCCAGAATTTCTAAAATTGGGCTAGTGGTACTAAAACTGTTTTCGAAAATCACACCCGGGAGATTCTTTTCAATCCAATTTCGACACTGAAAAAATGCTTGATTGTGAGTTTTAATCACTTTTAAATTATCTTTTGATTTTCCAAAAGAAAGCAAGCATTGATGAACCGGCAGATTATAAGAACCCGTCACTTTTAAAGGATATTCAATTAAACAATTAATTGTCTCTGAAATAATGCCGGCAATTGTATTCTCGGCTGGCACTGTACCCAAATCAATTTCTTTTTGATTTACCGTCTCAAAAATATCTTTGATTTCAGTAAAAGGGATCAGTTGGGAATCGGGAAAAATTAAGAGAGCGGCCTGATGGGAAAAAGTGCCTTTTGGCCCAAGAAAACCAACCCTTACTCCCTTGATTTTTAAAGTCGTCTTCCCCGGTGTTCCGATTTTTAATGCCCTCCGATCAAGTATGCTTAAAACCTCAACTGATTTTGTTTGAGAAATTTCAATGTAGTCCCTCAAAGATAAAATTATTTCTTTAAATTTTTTCTCAAAACTTTTATAATTTTTATTTTTTACATCTTGAGCTAAACTTTGAACTTCTCTTTGGAAATCTCCAATAATCTTTCTGGAAAAAGGATTCTCAAATTCAATATCGGCCGCCAATTCTGGACTCAAACTTAAGAGCCTTCCCCATAACAACATCTGGAGCCGGAAAAAAGGAGTAGAAAAAGAACTTTCAGGCAGAGACTCTTGAGAACAAATTGTTTTAGCTAAAGCAAAATTGGCAAAATGCAAAACGGCTTGAACAATAGAGATTTGAAAATCGTGTTCCCGGGCAGACATTTCTAAGATTTTTGCTCCATTTTTTGTGAAAATATTTTTTAGAAAATTCGTCCAGCGGTTATCCTTGACTCGGCAAAAAACAATTCTTTGTCCTTCTAATTTTTGAACCAAAGGACCAAACATAGGATGCATACCTAAAATCCCAGATTTTGCTTTCTTCATTGCCTCAACTGGTTTTGTTTTTAAAGAGGTAATATCACAAAGCAAAGCATCTTTCCTGACAAAATCTCTAACCTCCTCTATCGCTTTTATTGTTTCTCTAATGGGGACGCTGACAATTACAATATCTGACCTTCGGGCTAATTCTTTATTGGAAAGACCCGTGTCTAAATCGGAAATTATCACTTCCAACCCCTGAGAAGTAAAAAAATTCTTGAACCAGTTTCCCATTTTTCCTTCTCCGCCGATAATTCCTATTAATGGCTTCTTAGTTTTTTTCATTTTTTCTTTTTTCTTTTATTTTTTTGTGATTTTTCCGGGTACATTTAAAGACAAGTTTAAAAATTTCTGAGATTAAATCGGGATCTAAATTTAATTTTTGGGCTAGCGATTTCCGGCTTTCCAGCGCTTCTTCTTCTCTTTTTTTATCCTGAATTGGCAAATTATTTTTGGCTTTATACTCGCCGATTTTTTGGGTAACCTTAAAACGTTGGGATAAAATCCAGATTAATTTTTTGTCTAAAGAATCAATGATTTTCCGATATTTTTTAAGATCGTTATCCATAGTTATTGAATAAACGATAGCCAACTCGCATATTTTTCTTCCTCTCCTCTAACTATCCGGCCGTAGGTCTCTTTTATCTTCTTGGTGATTTCGCCCGGCTTACCTTGATTTATTAAGATATCGTCAATTTTACCAATCGGGCAGACCTCGACGGCCGTGCCGGTGAAGAAAACTTCATCGGCAATTTTAAGTTCACTTGGGCTCATTTTCTTTTCTCCAACCGGAATTCCCATATCTTCAGCAATTTCAATTACCGAATCCCTGGTAATGCCCGGTAAAATTGAATCTTCTGCCGGAGTAAATAATTTTTTATCTTTCACTATAAAAATGTTCTCTCCCGGACCTTCGGCCACATTACCTTCAAAATCTAAAAGCAATGCTTCGTCAAAACCATTTCTTTTCGCTTCTAAACTAGCCAATATTGAATTAACATACAAGCCACAAATTTTGGCATTGGAAACTGTTGATTTGGGATGGGGCCTGATAAATTCGGAAATCTTTACATCCACCGCTTCTTTCCCGCCCAAATAAGCTCCCCAGGTCCAAACAGCAATGGCTGTTTGGACCGGCACTCCTCCAGGATTTAATCCCATTTTGCCATAGCCTAAAAAAACAATCGGCCTGATGTATCCTTCTTTCAATTCGTTGATTTTTATTGTCTCCAAAACTGCCTGCTCTAATTCCTTTTCGGAAAAAGGAATTTTAATTTCTAAAGAATTGGCCGAATAAAAAAGCCGCTTGATGTGGTCTTGCAACCTAAAAACGGCTATTCCCTTTTTTGTTTCATATGCCCTAATTCCCTCAAAAACTCCTCCGCCATAGTGAAGGGTATGGGTTAAAATATGAATTTTGGCATCCTCCCAATCTACAAATTTTCCGTCAAACCAAATTTTCTTTAATTCTTCCATATTCCAATTTTATTGTAGATTATTTTCTAAAAAATAGTAGGGAGGAATTGCCTTCCTCCCTATGCTTGGGAACTAGAATGCCCTCTAGAGAATCCTTATTGAACCTAAGGCCCGCCTCACCACGTCTTCAGCTATTGGCACATCGGGACGAATATAATGTATCGCCTCGAGAGCCTCGAGTTCTACGGGAGATAATCCCATCTCCCTGGGCGTCGTTTTTATTTTCATCAGGCACCTCCTTCTCTTTAGAGATTAATCTTTTTTTTATTTCTTGTCAATCCGAGGAAATAAAATTTCACTTTTTTGGGTTTTTAATTGACAGAAAATTTTTTCTGAGGTTTCTGGTAAAAACGGCTTTAGCATCTCAGCGATGTTGCTAATAGCAAATAACAAATTGCTAATAACTTCTTTTTGTTTTTTATTTTCTTCCCATGGTCGCTCCTTTTCAATATAACGATCGCAAACACTAATCAATTCCCAAATCGAAATAAGGACTTCGTTAAATTTAAATTCATCGAGAGCTTTTTTGTAGTTTTTCCAAGTTTCATCAATAATTGATTTTAAATTTTGATTTGTAATTTTAAATTTTTCATTTTTAATTTTTAATTTAGTTGCGAGGGTTAATACTCGAGCAACAAGATTCCCCAACCCACTGGCTAAATCCGAATTATATCTCGCTTCAAACTTTTCATAAGTAAAATCGCCATCTTCGGTCGGCGGAATCTCCCGCAAAAGAAAATATCTTACCGCATCAGTTCCGTATTTTTTCACCAGTTCAAAAGGGTCAATGACATTTCCCAAACTCTTTGACATCTTCTGGCCGGCTACAGTAATAAAACCGTGAACAAATATTATTTTGGGCAATTTAAGTCCGGCTGAAAAAAGTAAACACGGGAAAATTACACTATGATGCCAAATTATATCTTTTCCTATATGGATTTGCCCCGGCCAAAATTTTTTAAATTTCTCACTAGGATAACCTAAAGTAGTTATATAATTTAGCAAAGCTTCCGCCCAGACAAACGTAGTGAATTTCTTATCCAAAGGAAGGGGAATTCCCCATTCGACTGTTTTTCTAGAAATACTTAAATCCTGTAGGGGCTCTTTTAATCTATTTAAAATCTCATTTTTTTTACTTTCAGGAATAATAAAATTTTTATTTTCTTGAATATGTTTTAAAATCTGCTTTTGATATTTACTCATCTTAAAAAAATAAGTCTCTTCTTTTAGCGTCTCTGCTGGCTTATGATGAATTGGGCACAGACCTGCTTCTAAATCTTTTGGTAAATAATAACTCTCACAATCTACACAATATAATCCTTTGTATTTTCCTTTATAAATATCTCCTTTCTCGTAAATTTTCTTCGTAATCTCCCGAACAACTTTTATATGTCTTTTCTCGGTAGTCCTAATAAAATCATCATTTGAGATGTTTAATATTTTCCATAGATTTTTAAAATAACTACTCATTTCATCAACGAATTCTTGTGGTTCCTTCCCTGCTTTTTGAGCGTATCTTTGAATTTTGCGTCCATGTTCATCCAACCCCATGCTAAAATGCACATTAAATCCTCGGAGCCTTTTATATCTCGCTAAAACATCGGCTTGAACTTTCTCTAAGCAATGCCCAAGATGGGGCTTTTCCGATGGGTAGTCTATTGCAGTTGAAATAAAGAATTTTTTCATATGATTTAATATAATCGAAAAGGAAGCTAAGCTTCCTTTTAATTTTACCCCGCGCCTATTGTAAAAACAAGAAATTAGAGAGTCATTGCTTTTTCAGGGGCCCGCCTTGGCGGGAGAGAGGTGGGAGGGTCGTAGTCTTTTCTTTTTTTAAGAAAATCTCTTGAAAATTCATAAATCACTCCTGCAAAAGGAGGAGCTAAGATTGCTCCTAAAATCCCGAAAAGCTTTCCTCCAATAGCTAAAGAAATTAAAACCAAAACCGGGGGAAGACCAACGAATTTTTTAGTTAGAGCCGGAGTTAAAATATTGCCTTCAACTTGCTGAATGAGAATAAAGGTAATTAAAACGAAAAGTGCCTTTGGCAAATAATCTAAAGCGACAAACAAAAAGGCAATTGCTCCAGCTATAATGGGCCCTAAAATTGGAATAAAATCTAAAATCCCGGCTATCAGGGCCAAAGTAAAAGCATATTTTACATTGAATAGTTGGAGAATAATAAAAAAGGCAATGCCTACAAAAAGACAGGTGAGAATTCTTGACCCAAACCAGCCAGAAACTTTAGTTTGAGATTTTTCCAAAAGGTCTAAGATTACAGCTTCATATCTCTTGGAAGACAAAAGTCCTAAAGCTCTTTCCACTCCTTTTTCCTCCAAAGAGAGGAAGATGGCAATAGTCAGGACAAAAATTGTCGCTCCAATCCCGCCAAAAATAATGGATATCGCACTTAAAATATTAGATGAGGCCTTCTGCAAAAACCCGCCCAAGACCTGAGTAAAAGTCTCCATATTTTCAAAGGCTTCAATCCCCAATTCTTTTAAGGGAGGCGCAATTCTTTCAAAGTATTGAGGAAAAAGCTGAGAAAATTGTTGGATTTCAGAAACGAGCATAGGCAAAATATAATAAATGACAAGGCCTAAAATTCCAAAGACAGTAATGTAAGCGAAACTTACAGCCAGAACCCGGGGCAGGCGGTGGCGATGTAAAAAATTAATTGCTGGATTAAATAAAATTGAAACGATTAAGGCAAAAATAACCAAAATCAAAATATCTCTCACTAAGTAAAGAATATAAAAACCAAGAAAGGCAATGGCAATTTTCAAAATTGTTCCCCAAGAGATATCTAAAACTTGACTATTGTTCATACGAGTTTTTATTTATAAGTTCGATGAGATAAATCTCATCTCTCGCTCAATTTATATTTATCTCTCGAACGTCGAAATGAAATAAATATTTCATTGAGCAAACGAAGTATGGGTCAAAGAACATTCTGTTCTTTTCCACCCTTCGCTGCGACTCGGATAAAAGAAGGTTTACCTTCTTTGACTATAATTTTAATATTTTCTCAAAAGGTTTTTTATCTTCAAATGGACCAATCAGGGCTAAATTTAATTTTTTGGGTTGAAAAATATCTTTGGCTACTTTTAGAATATCATTTACAGTAACCCGGTCAATTTTTTTGAAAATTTCTTTTGGAGCCAAAATTTTCTTT
>Ga0210014_1000801_pt1 | contig 25223 bp, 20 predicted proteins | sample CryGeymeta201519_FD_183983 | JGI IMG/M metagenome (GOLD analysis project Ga0210014, IMG submission 183983) | Groundwater microbial communities from Crystal Geyser aquifers in Utah, USA - Crystal Geyser metaG 2015-19 (SPAdes) (version 2) | ecosystem: Environmental > Aquatic > Deep subsurface >...
TGGATTCCCGTTTTCACGGGAATGACAGAAGGGAGATATGGGGATAAAAGGACAAGTAGAGAATAATAACAAGCACAATTTGCGTAAGTCGTGTAAGCAAACATTTGCGTAAGGCGTATTATTTCTTTGCCCAATCAATAAAAATCGGTGTGGCGGGGAAGGGGTAGACCGCGCGAATTCTATTTTCCATAAAGCGCAAGTGCGAAAAATGCGGTTTTTCATTTTCATAAGTAGCCAAAGTAAAAACTGGCGGACTGGTTTTCTCAAACTTTAATTTTTTGAAATAATGAACGCTGGCTTGGAACATTTTGGCGTCTTTAAAAATTTTATCAACAACTTCTTGGTCAACCGCGCCACTTCGCTCAACGAAAATTTTCAGCACCAAATCCAGCAAGCCCGATAAATTAGTTTTTTCTTTGGCGGAAATAAAAATAACTGGTAGATACGACGCAAAGTTGAGTTCTTTTTGCAAAGAAATAATTTTTTGTTGCCGGCTTTTTTCCGCATCTCCCCACAGGTCGGTTTTATTCACCGCAATAATAATTGACTTCCCTAAATTTTTTGCCTGACCGATAGTATTCAAATCAAGTCGCGAAACCTTCTCGTCCGCGTCAAAAATATAGACCACAATCTCGCTTTTAGCTATTGCCTGCATCGACCGCAGAAAGGCAAAGCTCTCCACGCTACCCCGATCCATTCGCGCTTTTTTGCTTACGCCAGCAGTATCTACTAACCTGATATTTTTGCTTTTATATTGAAAAGTAATATCCTGCGAGTCGCGCGTGGTATGCGGGATTGACGAGACAATCATTCGGTCTTGACCGATAATTTGGTTGATAAGGGTTGACTTGCCGACATTTGGTCTGCCACAAATGGCAACTGGGATAAAAGTATCAGCCTTTTTGGGTTTAATTGCTTTGCTGGATTTGCCTGCCATTTCTGCGATTTTATCCAACAACTCGTCAACCTTTTTCCCAAACATCGCTGAGATTAAAATAATATCTGTAAATCCAGCCCACTTAAACTTCAAAATATCAGCTGGCGTGAACTGATGGTCGCATTTGTTAGCAACTAAAATTATCGGCTTGTCGCCTTTTTTCAGCCTGCGCGCGATCGCCATATCAGCATCTGTCATACTATCTTTAAAATCCACCATAAACAAAATTAAATCTGCTTCGGCAATCGCCAGCTCAGTGGCTTTGATGGATTCTGATAAAATCTCGTCGGTCGGATTTATCAAACCAGCTGTGTCAATCAAAAAATAATTTTGCCCGCGCCAAAAAAAATCGTTGGTTAAACGATCGCGGGTGGTTAGGGGTTCATCTGACTCAATCGCCACCCTTTGCCTGATAATGCGATTGTAAAGCGTTGATTTGCCCACATTCGGTCGCCCGACAATGGCGATGATTGGTATATCTGATTTTTGATTTTTTTGCACGCCCATAACCAAACTATACCATATTTATTGGGTTAATACAAAAAATTATCGCAAAAACGGGTTGCAACGATTTAATGTTTGGATTTAATGTTTGATCCAATAAGCCAAATCACCTGGGCAAAAGTGAAACGTCCGCTATGTCTCCTCCTAAAAGTGAAGCGTCCCCTAAAAAATTTAGATAGTCCCCCAAAACGTTACCCCTCTTTCTCTCCAGACAAAGCACAAATTATTGTGGTAATCAATGAATTAAAACGAACTAAAAAATAAATTATTGCTATTGACGCAATATATACAATAAACATTAAATCATTTTGGACTATAGATATTATGCTTGCGGTCAAACATATTGCTACTGCAATAATCAAAAAATTCATATTGTAAAATATTGTTTTGCATTGTTTGTTTTGTTGCTTGGGTGCCTTTACAAGATCATATAATACAAAAACATTTATAATAAATAAAGCAAAGTTTGATTCTGTTTTGAATACTTTTATTAAAAATAAATCTATGGTTTTGGTTTCAATATGCGTCAGCTGTGCCAAAATGTAACCAACATTAACAAGTAATATCAATATAATAGATACTTCAATCATAGATCGAAATCTTTGGAGGGCGAATTTAATCATCTGTATCAATTATTTTACCCTTTCTGTCCTTAAGGGGACGGTTCACTTTTACAGGTATGATTTGGCTTTTTTGGAAAAAGAAGCTTAACCATTCAGCAAGCAATTTTAATTTTCAATTAGCTATTTTCTTCTAGCAAAATTCTGCAACAAAACGCTATACATCAAACAATCCTCAGCTACGCGACTTTGATATATATTATTTCTTAAAAAACTAACTTTATCTAGAATGTCCTTAATGTAATTTGGCAAAGCAATTGACACTGCCTCATTCCTTCTTTTTTCTGCTTCTGCCAAAAATCTCTCTGCCATTTTACCAGATTTTCTTTCTAACCCCAAGCACACTCTCTTTAAATCGCTCGCCATTGATTCAATAATAATTCTTTCTTTTGTCATAAAATTTCCTGAAAATAATATTTTGTCAATTCCTCGTATGTTTTCCTTTTTTCAGGATTTTGGATTTCATTGCTTCGGTTGTCGTCTCTTGGACGAATATTTACCATTGAGTTCATATCTATGGTTTTTGTTTCTAGATCGATTCCTCCGCCCCATATATTTTTTTGTTTTGAGCCTTGTTTTAATAACAGCTCCTCACATTCAAAATGACGATCGCACCCAGCGCAACAAACTTTTTTTTCTATATCTATAACAGTTTTAATGTATATATCAAAAAGCTCTTTTAGTTTCTGGACTTCCCCTTTTGTGTATGCTAACTTTTTTATTATAATCATCATTATTCTTTTTTCACCAGGAGCTGAGGGAATCGAACCCCCGCCATCGCTTTTGGAGAGCGATATTCTACCACTAAAATAAGCTCCCGTATGTTAAATAACAAATCTCAAAAATCAAATAAATTCACAACTTACGCAAAATTTCTATAAAACGGATTCTGCCCCTGTGCCATTCTCTGGCTTGCCTATCCCGTGTCATCCCGCACTTGCCTATCCCGTGTCATCCCCGACCAGATCGGGGATCCACTTTGGACTGGATTCCCGTTTTCACGGGAATGACAGGCGGAAATGTGGGAATAAAAAGATAGGTCTAAAATGATAATAAAGAATCCAACGGGGCAAGCCCCGCGGTATTCTTTGTTTCGCTATTTGAAATGGCTTCATCCCTGTGGCAAGCCACAGGGTATTCAGCTGTCTTGAAATAAGCGGAAGTTTTGCGTAAGTTATGTAAATTCCAACTTACAAATTTGCTTTTTGTTTCCCATTCTAACATCTAAAATCCAACATCCAAACTCTATCCTACTTTTTCGCCTTGGAAATTTTCAATTCTTTATGCAATGTATGTTTTCGGCACCGTTTACAAAATTTATTTATTTCTATTTTTTCCGGCGTGTTGACCACGCTTCGGTTAGAAATATAATTTATCTCTTTGCACACCGTGCATCGCAAATGAAAATTGGGTCTGTTTCCTTTTTTTGCCATAAAAACTCCTTTCAATAAATCACACATTCCAACTAAGAGCCAATTTAATAACTACATCTGATAGTTATGAATAGCTTATATTGGCTTTTGTTTGGATTTTGTGATTTATTATTTATTATTTAAAATATTGGAACCGAAAGTAGGACTCGAGCCCACGACCCGCCAGTCCCGTTAGAGCCGACCCCGAGAATCGAACTCGGAACCTTCACTTTACAAAAGTGTTGCTCTACCGTTGAGCTAGGTCGGCTCTAACGTGACTGGCGCAAAACAGCCACTCTATCCACTGAGCTATTTCGGCATTTAGAATGCTGACACGACTTCAATTTTAAACTTTCTTTTCAGTTTATATCAACGAACCAAAATGCCGGGTGAGAGATTTGCACTCCCGAAGCCACGAGGGCGAGTGATTTACAGTCACTTGCGTTTGACTACTTCGCTAACCCGGCGCTTTACTAGCCGAGAACGGGACTTGAACCCGTGACCTCGTCATTACCAATGACGTGCTCTACCACTGAGCTATCTCGGCTTATTTTCCAATCTTTCTTAATTTTATACTAAAAAATTACATTTGTGAAGTATCGGCAATACTCCTCCCTGATGATTTCACCAATTTTACCCTGAATCAATCGCTGTTTTTTCCAACATAAATTCTGACTATCCCGTCTTATTCCCCTGAGATCTTGTCCAGTATATTTTGATATTTATCTTTGGGATCGAGCGACAATGCCTTTTTAAGCGAAACCTTGGCTTTTTCCGGCGAATTCATCCCAATATACGCCATCGCCAAATTATAATGCCTCGGAGCTTCGGTGTCGTCATATTTCAAAGATTGTAAAAAACAATCGCGGGCGTCCGCATAATTTTTCTGCTTTAGATAAATAACACCCAAACGGCTATAAATTTTTGGCTCATTGGGAAACTTGGTCGCCAAATCAATATAAATTTTTTCTGCTTGCTGGATCTTGCCTTGCTTCAATAAGCTATCCGCGTGCCCAAGCATTATTGATTCAAGCTTGGCTGGCACTTCCTTTTTTGCCTCAACCTCCGCTGTTTCCTTCCGCCAATCACTTGCCCCTGCCACGGTTTCTTTTTTCCACATTTTTGTTAAAACGCTCCAATTAAACTTTGCCGTTGAAATTTTCGGAAGACTCAAAGTGATCGAGGGGAAGTTCCAGCCCTTTTTAACGTTTGAAACTTGATTTTCATCATCGCCCGGAATTTTTCTGATGATAATGACAAAAACAATTGCCAGCGCCCCGATGATAATAATATCAAATGGTGTCATCTTTTATCTTTAATAATATATTGTCAAGCAGTAATCTTTTGTTGGTGTTGGTAGTCAGCAATTTTTTAGCGGTGAGTAATTCCTGACAAATTTCCTGCCTTTTTCTAGTCATATCTCGCCCCGCGCAATTTGTCAACAGCCAAGAATTCAAAACCGACTCTAGCTGGTTGGCTTTGACAATTTTTTCGGAAAGTTTGAACAAATCCGATAATTCTTTTTTGGCTAATTCACCAAGCGGATATTTTTCTGTTTGGTCAATACTTTGCCCTAGCTCAATCGTCATTAAACGAGACAAAAGCGTTGGTAATAATAATTTCTTATGCGTGCTAAAAAAAATGATTTTTAAATAACTGGGCGGTTCTTCCACGATTTTTAATAAACTATTTTGCGTTGGTCCATTGAGCAAATTAGCGTTAAGTAAAAAATAAATTATATCGCTTTTCCCAATCGGTTTTATCCTAATTCTCCGCATCGCTTGCCTGATTTCCTCAATGGCAATTTTTTCGGTTAGAAAAGAGGCAAAATCAATAATGTGATATGGCTTGACGGCTTCGTCAGTCAACTTTTTTTGAAACTCTTGATAAATTTTCGCTACATCGCCTACAAACAGGTATGAGCTTACATTGGGCGTAAATTGTATTTTATTTTTATTCATAATTCAAAAATAGCAAAATAAATGTTTTTTGACAAATTTGGAAAAGCAAGCTAAAATTATTTTATGGACAAAAAAGAATTTATTGATAAAAAAATAATCTGCCGCGATTGTCAGAAAGAATTTGTTTTTTCTCGTGGCGAGCAGGAATTTTTTGATAAAAAAGGTTTGCAAAATATACCCACGCGGTGCGCAGAGTGTCGCAAAGAATTTCGCGAAAAAAAAGAAAAAGGAGAACTTGAGGCGCAAATCAAATGCGTTGAGTGCGCGTCAACCGACAAAGTGCCATTTGCCCCGCGTCATCAAGACGGTGTTTATTGCGAGGATTGTTTTAGAGCTAAATTTAAAGATGTAATGAGTGGTTGATAAGTTAAACCAAACAAAGCGCAATCTACAAATCTAGCATCAACAATTTAGAATTTGTTTAGTCACTGCTCTTGAAGCGGGAATGAAATCAGTTGGAGCGAAAAATAAGAACTTTTGAGGAGAGATAGTGGAAACTATTATGACAATAAATTATTATTGTGTAGCCAAAATAAAACATTCACAGCCATCAAATGTAGTTATTAAACCGATTCTTAGATATAAAATTCTTTCCTTAATGTCCGCGCGCAACGAGTGCAAACAAGCTGGCTGGTTGTTGCGCCTAGCGCTGTATATTTTTGCAAATTTGGTCGCACCACCCGTTTTGTTCTATGCAAAGATTTAGGTCGATTAAAGCTTACTGAATCGCCCTTAAAACAAATTTTACATAACTGCGTTGAAAATTTTAACCGTCTCATAATAAATATAATCTAGATTTAAGATTCAAGATTTTAGAATAAATTGTCTTATTGATAAAAAAATGATAACATAAATTATCAATCAAGTCAACTTTATGTTAATTTCAAATTTACTGACTGATCCTTGGGCTTTCTTTTCCTTTGCCATTGCGCTACTGGTAGCATTTAGCTTTCACGAAGCGTCGCACGCTTTCGTTGCCTTAAAACTGGGCGACAACACCGCGCAAGGCGACGGACGCGTAAATTTAAATCCACTGGTCCACCTAGACCCGCTTGGCACGATTTTTCTGCTTACGCTTGGTTTTGGCTGGGGCAAACCAGTGCGTATTAACCCCAATAATTTTAACAACCCGCGCGTTGGTAGCTTGCTTAGCGCGCTTGCTGGTCCTGGGGCAAATTTTTTTTTAGCGATAATTTTCGGACTCGCGCTACGTTTTTTCAGCCCATATTTTTCCGCCAATCTATCCTCGCTTTTATCGCTGATAGTCTTTATCAATTTAATTTTAATGATTTTCAACCTAATACCTATTCCACCGCTGGACGGTTCAAATATCCTCGAACTTTTGGTCCCAACCCAAAGCTATATTGCGTTTGCCAAAAATGGCACCTATTTTTTGTTTGCCCTGATCCTCCTCTCATTTCTCGGTATACCAGTTTTTGAAACTATCGTCTACGCGCCCGCCAGCTGGATTTACCACCAAATCATTGGCGCAGAAGTTCTCGGTATTTTATAATTTTTTTAAAATTGTTCCAAAACAAAACCTGTTCACTCGGTTTGAAATTTCACTTGGCTTGATTTTTGTATTCACTGCCAATTATAATATAAATAACCTATTTTGCATAAAATTTTGAATTGCAAAATATGGATTCTTTTTAAAAATGCGCGGGGATTGGCGCAGTTGGTAGCGCGCAGGGCTGGGGGTCCTGAGGTCAGGAGTTCGAGTCTCCTATCCCCGATAAATACCAGGGTATTGCGCTTACTAGCTTACTATTAACAAGATTACGACTGACGCAAATTATCGCAATTTAAGTCGTCGCCCGTTATTTAAATAAAGAATCCAACGGGGCAAGCCCCGCGGTATTCTTTGTTTCGCTATTTGAAATGGCTTCATCCCTGTGGCAAGCCACAAGGTATTCAGCTGTCTTGAAATAAGAAGTTAAAACGGAGAATGAAGAAATTAAATAAGAAGTTAAAATTATTTTTATGGTTTTAATTTAAGGAGACTTTAACATTGCCGAGCTGAAAATTGTGTAAGCAATGTAAGCTCATAATTTAGCATTTTTAATTTAAAATTTATAATTCCCAAAATGCCATCACACATTAAAATTACTCATCAAGGCAAAGCGCCTGGGCGGTTTCTTACCAGCCAGCTTTTAAAGTCTGCAGAAGGCAACAAGGAGGAAATGGGTCAGATTTTCACTTTGGTTGAAATCGTAGGACCTGACCCTCAATTTCCTCAAATCGGTCTCACGATTTTAAACACATTAAAGCGCGAGTATTATCGCACGACCTCAACCTCTGATCCGCAAAACTTGGAAAGCGCGTTAAAAAAAGTTAACGAAGTGCTGGCTTCGATCGCTCAAAACGGAGAAACCAATTGGATTGGCAATCTAAACGTGGTTTTTTGTCTGTTAATCGGTCGCGAGGCGCACATCGCCACCACTGGACAGGTTAAAATCTGGCTAGCGCGCAACAACACCCTCACTCCACTGGCTAACCCAAGCCCAATCGCTAGCCACCTCCACCCTCTAAAAACTTTCTCTACTATCACTTCGGGACAATTAACCAAAGGCGACAAAGTCATTATTGCCAGCTCCGAAATCATGACCAATTTTTCACCGCAAAATCTCAAAGAATTTTTTGCTAACAATATCCGCGACGGCGCCAGTGATTTAACCCAATCGCTCAGAAAATTACGGCAATTAAACGTCAATGTTTGGGCAATTGATTTAGAAGAAGGTATTTACGAAACTTTTTATCTTGACGCACCGAGTGAAACACCTCTCACTCAAGCGGTTAGCTACACAAAAAAATATTTTATCCCGCTCGCTAAAAAATTTTCATCTGGCGCGCAAGGATACTTTCGCTCGGGAGTAAAAACCGCCCGGACTTCAATTTTACCCAAAAGCCAAGAATTTCTACGCCACGCCTCTGATAAATCTAAAACTTTTGGCGCAGAAGTAGCTCCCAAATTTCAAAAAACCGCTGATTACGCAAAAAAATTTTTGTCGCAAAGAATGAAAAAACCCGTTAACCATGAGGACGAAACTGCGATGAAAAACGCCAACATCATCGGACGGTCAATCTACACCATCAACGATTATCGCAAAATGCATCCCCAAGGGCTTAAAAAATTCATTTACCTGTCAACGACCTATGTGCGCAAAACAATTTATTTTCTCGACAATCAGTTGGGATACCTAAAAAATTGGTTCCTAAAAAAACGCAAACAACCAATCGCTACGATCGCCGGAATTTTATTTTTAATTGTAATTTTAATCGTGTCAATCAGTATTCAAAAAAGTCGTCAATCAGCGCGACGGGTTGAAGCCGAGCAAAGAAATCAGCTAACCGAGGCAACAAAAAAACTTGAGGATGGAAAATCAGCGCTAATTTTTAATGATAAAGAAAACGCTACAATTTTGATGGACGATGCAATTAAAACTGCTACTTCCCTGCTTGAAACCAACATTAAAACTGACGCGCAGGCAATAATTGATTCAGCGTCAATCGAAGTTGACAAATTAACCCAAAGCACGCGCATTAAAGAAATCAAACCTTTCGCGACAAACTCAACCAGTAAAGTATTTTTTACCTACAAAGGTAATTGCTATACTTTTTCGCCAAACGGGGCGATTGAAAAAATTAGCATTTTAGATGGTGTGGCGCAAAATGCCAGCCAAATGCCAAATGACGTTGGCGCGGTCATTTCTTTGGCTAAAAAAAGCGACGATCAGCTTTATCTTTTGACCGACAAGTCAAAGGTATTTCTTTTCCAGATTCAAACCAATGCTTTAAGCGAGATGAAAAATGCTGATGGCGACTTCAAACCTTCGGTTGATATTTCGGTTTTTGGCAATAATTTGTATTTATTATCAGCGCAAAATAAACAGATCTGGAAATATCAACCTACGGACGCCACTAATTTCGGTTCACCGTCTCCATTCGCCCAAAGCTCGCTGGCAAGCGCTTTGGCGGATTCAAAAGCAATGGCGATCGATGGCGCGATCTATGTTTTAACCAAGGATAAGGTGGCGAAAATTATCAAAGGCACTAAAACTGATTTTAGTTTGAAAGGTTTGCCCAAGGCGTTCGCAGATCTGCAAAGCGCGAAAAACATCTATACTTCGGAAAACACGCCCTCAATATTTCTGCTTGACGCCACGCGCCCGCGGGTGATTGAATTTGACAAAGAAGGTAAATACCTACATCAATATCTATTTCCGTCTGCCATCAAAAACCCGTCTTGGTTTCAAATCGATTATATTGGTCGCAAGGTCTGGGCGCTGTCCGACGGGTCTGTATGGGAATTAGATTTGTAGAACGATTAAATTTTAAATTAGTCTAATAACTTTTAGGCTGAAATATCCAATCACTAAAACAACTTATGGACTAATTCGCGCGAATAAGCGAATAGTTGATATTACACAACATACGCAAATTATAACAATTTAAGTCGTAGCCAGTTATTTAAACAAAGAATCCAACGGAGCAAGCCCCGCGGTATTTTTTATTGTTTTCGCTCAAAATTATTTAATTTCGCTACGAAAAATTATTTCGTAATGAGTCTAATAACTTTTAGGCTGAAATATCCAATCACTAAAACAACTTATGGACTAATTCGCGCGAATAGGAGAATAGTTGATATTATTAAGCCCACCCCAAAACATCATTTTAACTACAAATTTCCAAATTCTACTGCAATTCATTTTTAATTCCCCTGCTTATCACTTCTGATAGGCATCGTCGTTAAAAACAAATTCCACTATGAATTTTGAAATTTTCGTTGTAAAAGCACGTTTTGGGACGGGCTTTCATTTTAAATTTTAAACAAAAAACAGTGGACTAGTTCTATTATATTTGGGTAAATCTTTACTTATTTATTATCTGCGGCATCTGTGATATCTGCGTATTTGTGTGCTACAACTCAATGTATCTTGGGAATCATTACTTTGATTCCTTGTTGCTCTAGATTGTTTTTTAACCCTTTCATCTGCTTTAAATTTGATATAACAAAAAGCCTCGCTGGGAGGCTTGTAATAGAATAAAAACAAAAACAATTATGCGAGTTGTTTGATCTCGCTCATAATCTGTTCTAAAGTTTGTGGCACAATTATTGGGAAAAGTCGCAACTTTGCTTCTTGCCTAAGTGGCTTAACATTTTCAATGATATAGCGCAAATCATCGTTGGTGGGCTCTTGACTAAGGAGCAGTTGCCATGCTTCTTGCCTGAGCGACTTAACATATTCAATGATATAGCACAAATCATCGTTGGTGGGCTCTTGACTAAGGAGCAGTTGCCATGCTTCTTGCCTGAGCGACTTAACATATCTAATGATATAGCGCAAATCATTGTTGGTGGGCGCTTGACTAAGGAGCAGTTGCCATGCTTCTTGCCTGAGCGACTTAACATATCTAATGATATAGCGCAAATCATCGTTGAAAAACCCAAGAATTTTGCCTTGTGTAAATAAATCTGCTAATCGTTGCTCTCTTGTCTTTGTCAAGGTGTTCACCTCCATGATCAGTATATTTGTATATTATACCAAAAACTATACTTTGTGTCAAGGAACATACCAAGGAAATATTACACCCTAAACTTAGCTTTACCCAATACGATTATATTATCTGTGGCATCTGTGATATCTGCGTATTTGTGTGCTACAACTCAAAGCTCTCTCGAATCTTGGGAATTGCAACTTTAATTCCCTGCTGTTCTAAACTATTTCCCAAACCTTTCATCTGCTTTAACTCACCGTGGGTTAAAAAAACAGCGCTAGGCTTGGCGGTTAAAATAAATTTTAAAATCTGAGCGCTGTCCGCATGATCGCTCCACGCGCCCAGCGCTTTTACCCGCGCGCGAATATTGACAAATTCATTGTGAATAATAACTTTTTTCGCGCCGTTTAAAATTTTCCTGCCTAAACTTGAATTAACTTGATAACCAACAAAAAGCAACATACTTTCAGGATTGTTTAAATATCTTTTAGCGTGATGCAAAACGCGCCCGCCAGTCATCATCCCGCTACCAGCAATCACGACTTTGGGTCCTAAAACCTGATTGATTAGTTTTGACTCCTCGGCTGTCTCGCTGACTGAAAATCCGGGAAAAGAAAAAAAATCCTCATCCCACATTAAAGTTTCAAGCGCCCGCTGATTAAAATATTTAGAAATATATTTTTTAAAAACCTTTGTCACTTTATTAGCCAAGGGGCTGTCTAAATAAACTGGCATTTGGGGCACTAACTTTTTTTCAAACAAAGTGTTTAACTCATACAAAACTTCCTGCGTCCGCTCGAGCGCAAACGACGGAATAATCAAAGTCCCCCTGCCTTGCGCCACAAAATTTATTGCCTCTTTAAGCCCTTGATTTCGGACAGGCTTTGTTTCATGTAAAACACTGCCATAAGTTGATTCTGAGACCACATAGTCAGCCCTAGGCGGATCGCTGATTCGCTTTAACAGGGGCACTGGCGTGTTGCCCAAATCGCCAGAAAAAATAACTGACTTGCCGTCCGCTTCTATCAAAATAAACGCTGAGCCCAAAATATGCCCGGCGTTAAAAAAGGTAACAGTAAATCCCGGGGCTGGCGAAAATGATTTTTTGTAATCAACCGTTGAGCATTGTCCCAACATACGAATCACATCATGTTCAGTAAAAAGTATCGGAGTTTTAAAATGATGAAATTCATCTTCCATCAAGCCCAGCGAGTCCTCAAGCATCAGCCCCGCCAGATCAAAAGTGGGCGGAGTCAAATATATTTTTCCATTATACCCGTCTTTGATTAACTTTGGCAATCTGCCGATGTGATCAATATGGCTGTGCGTAACAACCACCGCGTCCAGCTCTTGGGGATTAAAATCAAACAGTCCAAAATTCTTTTTTTCAAAAATCACACTGCGCTGAAACAGCCCGCAATCAACCAAGACGGTGTGATTTTTTGAGTTTGCCACCAAATACGACGATCCAGTCACTTCCCTAGTTGCGCCAAGAAATTGAATTTTCATAATAAATTTAAATCAAAACCTTAAAATATTTTATGACGATACCCAACGCGCTGATTCCTTGTTCCAAAAATGTAAAATACCTCGGAACTCGGCTACGGGGTCGTTTATTTTTAATTTCTTATTTAATTTTTTCATTAGACTCATTATGAAACGATTTTTCGTAGCAAAATTAAATAATTTTGAGCGAAAACAATAAAGAATCCGACGGAGCAAGTTCCTTGGTATTCTTTGTTTCGCTATCTGAAGATGGCTTCATCCTCGGAGCAAGCTCCGAGGTATTCGCCATCTTGAAATAAAGAGCGAGGAAAGCGTAACGGGGTTACGCTACGAGTGATGAATTATTTTTAGCCAAAATTATTTAATTATAGTAGAAAAATTATTTCGTAATGAGTCTATTATACATTATTAATTTTAACTTAACCCTTCTCATTCTCCTTAATCATTTTTATCACTTTCTCAACCAATCTTTTTGGATCATGATCTGTTACAATTTTCCCGTGCCCGCGTTTGGCAACTCGTAAAATGTCTTCTATTTCCTCGGTCGTCCCGCCCGAATCAGACAAAATCCCAATCGGCTTATTGTCTTCAAACGCAATGGTAAATTCATTCAAAGTGCCAATTCTGCCACACAGATAAATAGTGGCGTCAGTTGAGCGGATAAACAAAAAATTTCGTCCTGCATAATCCATACCGGTATACATAATTAAATCGCAATGATCAAGCGGGAGATGGTATTTATTGATATGCTCTTTTTTTGACACAGCCGGAGAAATACCGATCACTAGACCGCCAGCGGATTTTGCGCCACGCGCTGCTTCTTGCGGAATTCCACAGGTCGCGCCGTTGACTAAAATCCCGCCCTGCTTTATCACTTCCTTGCCCACTTCAAAAGCTCGATTGACAGCGTCTGGCGAACAATTATTGATCACCGCTGACCCAGACACTCCGATCTTAAATTTCAAATAGTCTTTTTTTGGTACCACTCGCCTCCTATTTATTTATTTTACTGAATAATTAGTCGCTAGGATAGTTGGTGTTTGCTTAAAAATAAAATTGGTAATTAACAATTTTATATTTTTCACATCTTCTCTGGCTTTGATATGCCCATCAGATCAAACAGCAACTCCAATTTTTCAATAAACTTTCTAATTACCAGCAAATTCGTTTCGTTGACTATGCCACTTTCTATCACTTTGTCCTTTTCATAAAAATTATGGAAAGCGCGACAAATGTCAAGAGTGAGGTGCGGAATTTTACTCACCTCAAGTGTTTTAGCAATGCGTAAAAGCTCGTCGTCAATTTGCCAGATTTTTATCGCCAATTCTCGTCCTGAATCTGTTAGTTCGCTTTTTTGCGCTTTTTTTGAAGCGCAATTGACAATTATTTTTTTAGCCCTGACCAACGCATATTGCAAATAATAAACTGGATTGGTTAGATCTTTTTTCATCGCCACACTGGTATCAAATTCTAAATGCGTGCCAGGATTTTTCTCCAAAAAGAAATATCGGCTAGCGTCCAGCCCAACTTTTTTAATAAACTCGTCAAAATAAATCGCATTTCCCGCACGCTTGCTCATACGGAAAACTTTGTCGCCTTTTTTTAAATTAACTAACTGATAAATCAATATGCTTACATTTTCTTTTTTCCAGCCGAGTGCCACTGCGAGCGCTTTAACGCGATTAACATAGCCATGATGGTCTGGTCCCCAAATCATAATAATTTTCTCAAATCCCCGTTTTTCTCGATCGAGTAAATACAAACCATCTCCGCTGAAATATGTCCACTCGCCTGTTTTCTTTTTCAGCACTCGGTCTTTGTCGTCGCCAAGCTTGGTGGATAAAAACCAAATCGCTCCATCTTTTTCTTGAATATAATTTTGCGATCGCAATTTTTTTATTAAATCGTCTGGGCTATATTTTTTGTCCAACTCAAACTGCGACTTAAAATTATCAAATTTAACTTGCGCGTTGCAAAGCGCTGGTTTGATAAAATCGTCCATAATCGCGCCAGCTGTAATCCTTCCAATTTTTTGCGCTGATTTTTTTTGTCCTTTAAATTGTTCTTGATATTTTCTGATATAATCTCCGCTATAAAACGTTTTGCTAGGATCAAGCACTGTCTGTCCTAATTTTTCAACTTGCCCGCCAGTATCATTAACCAGATATTCTCTCTGAACATTATGCCCTGCCCAAGCGAGTATTTTTGCGATCGCATCGCCATAAAACGCGCCTCGCGCGTTGCCAAGAGTAAGCGGACCAGTTGGATTGGCGCTCACAAATTCAACTTGTATTTTCTCGCTTTTTATTTTAGGTTTTCCTTCACCGCTTTTCAATTGACTAACAATATATTTTCCGTTCAGCCATAAATTTATAAAACCGCCTGCTACTTCGACTTTATCTATTTCGCCAAAATCAGCAAGCTGATTTTTTATTGCGATCGCAACCGATTGCGGATCTTTTTTTATAAGTGGCGCAATTGAAAAAACTACATTGGTTGAAAGATCGCCAAAACCCTTTTTATGAATTAACGAAACTTCAACTTCTTGACCAAAAATTTTTTCAATTAAATTTTGTAATTTTTTTTGCATTGAGTTTAAATAAATAACTTTGAAATTAGCCAACCAAAAACTGCGATAATAATGATAATCGGCAAGCACCCGCTTGAGCAAGGGTTCAAATCTATTACATTTCCTTTACTATCCATTACTCCACCCTTTCGCTAGCTTATTACAAGACAGGGTGAATACCCGATCTTATATAGCGAAAAAAGAATACCTAGGAGCCTGTCTGCCGGCAGACAGGCATCAGATGGGCGCTCCGTAGGATTCTTTATTTTGTTATTCTCAAAAATCTTCTTTTACCTACTTGTAAAACTTTTGACCTAGATAAATTCACCACTGTATTTTCATCACTAACTTTTTCGCCATCAATTTTTACTCCACCTTGCTCAATCAAGCGCCTAGCTTCTGAACGAGATTTTATCATACCAGACTCAATCAGCGCTCCAATAATGCTGATTTTTTTTGCGCCGAATGAATGCTCGTAGATTTTATCTGGTATTTGATTTTGACTAAATACTGCTTCAAATTCCTGCTCGGCTTGACTCGCTTTGCCTGCGCTATGATAAATTTTTATAATCTGATGAGCTAGTTTGATTTTAACCGCCTTACCCTCGCCTGCCTTGATTTGCTTGCTAAATTCTTTGATTTCGCTTTCGCTCATATCAGTGCACATTTCAAAATAATGGCAAATTGCTGAGTCGGGAATTGACATAATTTTACCAAACATTTCAGTGGCGCTATCGCGCAAAGAAATAAAATTGCCCAGCGACTTGCTCATTTTCTCCTTGCCGTCAAGTCCCAGTAGATAATCTGTCATTATAACATCTTGCTCTTTTTGCCCGAACGCGCGTTGAAGCCGCCGTCCAGTTAGCAAATTAAACTTTTGCTCCAGCGCTCCCAGCTCAATATCCGCACGCACCATTACGCTGTCATAACCTTGCATCAAAGGATAAAATGTTTCATGCAAGAAAAATGGCTGATGCCTTGAAATCCGTTGACGAAAAGTTTCGTGGCTCAAAATATGCTCCATTGAAATCTTGGAAGCTAAATCCAAAATCTCTAAAAAATTCATTTTGGAAAACCACTCGGAATTGGAACGGACTTCGGTTTTACTTTGGTCTAAAATTTTAAAAATTTGCTCGAGAAATAATTTTCCATTGGCGCGGGTTATGGTTGCGTCTAGCGCTTCGCGCGATTTGTCTTTGCCTGACGGATCGCCGATTGTCGCAGTGTAATCGCCAATAATCAAAACCGCTGTGTGTCCCAAATCTTGAAAAGCGCGCAATTTTCGCAAATTAAAAGCATGTCCCAAATGAAGATCGGGGATATTTGGATCAAGCCCCAGTTTTACCCTCAAACGCTTTCTAGAAACCAATGCTTTTTCCAAATTCTTTTTTACAACAATCTCTTTTACTCCGCGGGTGAGTAAATCGTTTGTATTTGTCATATTATTTTAATTGTAGTTGATTATGTGCTATAATGCAATTTATTCTAACATCTAGATTCTAGATGTTAGAATAAAATCCACCAAATGAAAAGAACAATCAAACGGATATTCAATCCTATTGGGATTAAGCACAACTTGCAAAAGAACTTAAACCGTATTAAAAATCCCCAAAAAACTTGGACGAGAATTAAAAAACTCACTTTTCGCCAGTGGCTACGGCTATTGTGGCGCGGTTTTCTGATTTTCCTGTTTATTTTGGTCTTGATCTTTATCTGGTATTCAAAAGATTTGCCCACCTTGTCTAAATTAAAAAACCACAAAACCGCTGAATCAACCCAAATTTACGATCGGGAAGGCAATTTGCTCTATGCGATTTCAGGTGAAAAGCAACGGATTTTTATGCCACTCGGCGATATGCCAGACAATTTAATAAATGCGGTAGTTGCCACCGAAGACCGGGATTTTTACCAGCATCACGGGTTTGACGCACGAGGCGTAGCGCGCGCCACCTACTACAATTTACAAGGAAGAAAAGTCAGTCAAGGCGGATCCACCATAACCCAGCAATATGTTAAAAACGCACTTTTGACTTCCAGGCGCACATTTTCGAGAAAAATAAAAGAGCTGATTTTATCGCTGGAAATAGAGGCTATTTATCCCAAAGAAAAAATTTTAGAGCTTTATCTCAATGAAATTCCTCTGGGCTCAACTGCTTACGGCGTTGAATCAGCTTCCCAGCGCTATTTTGACAAATCAGCCAAAGAATTAAATCTGGAGGAATCTGCTTCGCTCGCAGCCATGATTCAAGCGCCAACTTATTATTCCCCGCACGGCAACCATGTGGACAAACTGCTAGCGCGCAAAGATTATGTCGTCAGTAATATGCTGGACACTGGAAAAATTACCGCAGATGAAGCCAAAGCCGCTAAACAACAATCGCCACAGTTCACCACTTTAAAGGAAAGCTTGCAAGCGCCACACTTTATTTTTTATATCAAAGAATACCTGACCGAAAAATACGGCGAACAAATGGTGGAGGAAGGCGGTCTGCGAGTAACCACCACGGTTGACGCTAAGGCGCAAAAAATGGCTGAGGACGCAATTAAGTCTGGCGAAAAAAAATTAGAACAAAATGGCGCCAACAACGCGTCGCTGGTGGCAATCGATCCGCAAAACGGACAAATTATCGCTATGGTTGGCTCGCGCAATTATTTTAACAATAATATTGACGGGCAAGTAAATGTCGCCACTTCGCTCCGCCAACCCGGCTCTTCGTTCAAGCCCATTGTCTACGCCACTGCGTTCAAAGGTCAATATAATCCTGCCTCAATTTTATTTGATTTAAAAACCAATTTTGGCAATTATACTCCTGATAACTACGACGGTAACTCCCGCGGACCAGTGACAATGCGCTTTGCGCTTTCCAACTCTCTTAACATTCCAGCAGTCAAGGCGCTATCGTTGGCGGGTATAACCGAAAGTATTCAGACAGCGGAAAATTTAGGCATCACTACTTTGACAGAGCCCGATCGCTACGGACTCAGCTTGGTGCTGGGTGGCGGGGAAGTCAAACCGCTGGAGATGGCTGGCGCGTTTGGAGTTTTCGCCAACGAAGGCAAGCGCGCGCCAATTACTGGCATACTTAAAGTCACTGATAGCAAAGGCGATGTTCTAGAAGAATTCAAAGACGATTCAAAGGAAGTGCTTGATCCGCAAGTGGCATTTTTGATCAATAGCGTTATGTCAGACACTGAAACACGCCGATCGATTTTCGGCGCTTTGGCGAACAATTTAATGGTGCCGGGCAAAACCGTAGGAGCAAAAACCGGAACAACACAAGAATTCCACGATGCTTGGACAGTCGGTTATAGCAGACAAATTTCAGTCGCGGTTTGGACAGGAAATACTGACAATAAAGCCATGAAAAAAGGAGCTGATGGATCAGTGGTGGCAGCGCCAATTTGGAATCATTTTATGAAAAATTATTTAAAGGATAAAGAAAATGTCGCATTCGCGCAACCCGGCAAAGTGCAAAAAATTACGGTTGACAAGCTCTCAAACAAACTACCAACCAATGATTCGCCAGAAACCGTCAGCGACTATTTTGCGTCTTGGCAAATCCCCAAAAAGGAAGATGACATTCATGTGCGAGTTAAAATCAATAAAACCAATGGCAAACTGGCGACTGAATACACTCCGGAAAATTTAATCGAAGAAAAATTATACACTGACATTCACTCGGAAAGACCTGACAACCCAAGTTGGGAAGGACCGGTGCGTGCTTGGGCAGAGAAAAACAATATGATCAACAAAGCGCCCGCTGAAAAAGACGATATGTATGGCTCGCTCAGTGATATGCCAGCTATAGCTATCACTACCCCAACCAATAACCAATCACTAAGTGGTAGTGTGGAATTTAAAGCGACCGCTAGCGCAAAATTTGGCATTTCCAAAGTCATGTTTGCGGTTGATAATGTGCAAGTTGCGGAAGATAGTGAAACGCCATATATGGCGACTTATGATGTAAATAAATTATCAGCTGGCAAACATACTTTAGCAGTGTTTGCCAATGACCCAAATGGGGCAAGCGCCAATAGTCAAGTTGAATTTAATGTGCTAGCTGATACAGCCGGACCTACTTTATCTAATATCACTATCTCGACCGTTGCCGGGTCAGCTATTATATCGTTTATCACCAGCGAACCAGCAACCAGTTATGTCAAGTATGGCTTAACTACCACTGCCTTGAATTCAAAAAGTTTAACCGAAGAAAACGCGCTTACTTCGCATATTATTTCGCTGGGCGGACTAACAAGTGGCGCGCTTTATTATTTCCAAATTGCTACTTCCGACAGCCAAGGAAATTTGACCTCAAGCGCGACCTATAATTTTAACGCAAAGTAAGAAAGCAGAAAAAAAATATTTTAGAGCCGGTTTAGTCACTATCCTTGAAGCGAGAATGAAATCAGTTGGAGCGCAAAATAATAATTTTGGAGTATGGGTAGTGGAAACTATTATAAACAAGAAATTCTTATTTTGTAGTTAAAATGAAACATTCATACATAGCTATCAGATGTAGTTATTAAACCGGTTTTTAGATAGTGTTGGATTTTTGAATTATTTATTTTTTAAACCCATTATTGCTACTACTAAATCGGTTAGCCCCTTAGCGCTTTGGTAATTGAATCCTAAAGTTTTGGTTTCCTTTAAACGTTTTTCGTGAAAGCTAACTTTGCGAATTTCGCCGGTTAGTCCAAGCTCTCCCCAAAAACAGGTTTTTGGATTGATAATCTGGTTTTTATGACTGGAAATTATTGCGATCGCAACAGCGGTATCAATGCCGACTTCTTTTACTTTCATCCCGCCAGCAATGTTCAAAAATATGTCTGTATGTTGCAGATTGAGTTTGAGTTTATTTTGAATAATAGCGCAGATTAGATCTAGTCTATTCGCATCAAAGCCAATCGCCACCCGCTTGGCAAAACCATATTCGCTTTTGTTGGTCAGGGCTTGCACTTCAACAAGTATCGGTCGGAGCCCCTCCATCGTGCACGCCACTACCGAGCCAGACGCGTTTTTTCGCTCGGCTAAAAATAATTCTGACGGGCTGTCAACCGCTTTGAGTCCGTCAGCTGTCATCTCTAAAACTCCGACTTCATTGACTGCGCCAAAACGATTTTTTGTAGCGCGAATCAATCGCAAATTACCTAGCTTTTCACCCTCTAAATAAATTACCGCGTCCACCAAATGTTCTAAAATTTTTGGTCCGGCGATTTGCCCCTGCTTGGTGATATGCCCCACAATGATAATGCTGACATTTTTTTCTTTGGCAATTCTTTGAAGCTGAATGCCAGCGTATTTAACTTGAGCAACCGATCCAGCTGACGCAACAATATCCTCTGACTCAATGGTTTGAATTGAATCAATAATAATAAGTCGCGGTTTTTCACTGGCAATAGTGTGCAAAATTTGCTCAAGCGACTGGCTGGCAAGGAATTTTATCTTCTGTCCTTTTTTAATTCTACGGCTACGAAGCGCCACTTGCTCGCGCGATTCTTCGGCTGAAACATAAATTGAATTGTCAATTTTTTCCGCAATTTCAAGGAGTAAGGTTGACTTCCCTACTCCCGGCTCGCCACCCAGTAAAATTATTGAGCCAGCCACGATTCCACCACCCAGCACTAAATCTATTTCACGAAGATTAGTTTGATAGCGGGTATCGCTCCCTTTTTTCGCGCTGGAAAGATTTTCAACTTTGGATATAAATTTTTGACCTTTTTTCTGCGAGCTGGTATTTTGAGAAAAATTTACTTCCTTTAGTGAATCCCATGCTCCGCACATCTCGCATTTTCCCTGCCACGCGCTAAATTCATTCCCGCACTCATTGCAAATAAAAACTGAACTATTTTTTATTTTTACCATCGATTTATATTTAATTTTAAATTATACAACTTACACAAATTATCGCAATTTAAGTCGTCGCCAGTTGTTTAAATGAGAAGTTAAAATTATTTTTATGGTTTTAATTTAAATTCTTACTTCTTACTTCTTATTTAAGGAGACTTTAATATCGCCGAGTTGAGGATTGGGTAAGTTGGGTAATTATCATTTTGACATTATTTATGGATTTTATAATCAATCAATTTTAACTCAATGCTTTCTTTTCCGAGAAAATTATTTTGGCTGAGTGAATAGACGAAATCGGCTTTTGCGCCAATTTTAAATTGATCAGCTTTTGCGCCACAGCCAAACGCCAAAGCTACCATTTCATTTTTCCCGTCAGTCAGCCAAAGTTTCAAATGATCATTCTCCTTGCCCAGTATCCGAGTGTTATTGATAATTAAATTATTAGTTTGAAAAACTGGACGCGCGTTACCAAAACCAAATGGTTCTAGCTTTTGGATAGCATTGAAATTTTGCTGGCTAACCTCATCAAACGAAATCCTGGCATCTACTTTTTGTTTGGGAACAAGCGCTTCTTTGGTTAACTTTTTATCAGCTATGCCAAGTATCTGATCGTAGAAACTTTGCAAATTTTCAATTTTAAGCGCCAAACCAGCCGCGCGACTATGCCCGCCAAATCTAGTTAATTTTTTCTGGCACAAAGTGAACGCGTCCACCATATGAAACCCCTCAATCGAGCGCGCGCTTCCATGCACTTCGCCTTTTTCTTCCCGCAAGACGATTGCTGGACGATAATATTTATCCATTATTCTGCCAGCCACCAAACCAACAATGCCTGACATAAAGCTTTTATCATAAACTAAAATAATTTTATTTTTATCTAGCTTATTTTGACTAATTTTTGCGATCGCAACTTGTATTGCCTTGTCTAATTCTTGTTGTCGTTTTAGATTGGCTTGATTTAATTTTTGCGCCAGCTTTTGCGCCTTGTTTTTATCATCGCTTACCAAAAGATCAAAAGCATCCTTGGCGGACGCCAGCCGTCCGGGCGCGTTGATTCTGGGCGCAATTTGAAATCCCACTGCATAAGTTGACATATTATGTGGATTAATACCACCAACTTTATACAATTCCTGCAAACCAAAATTTTTTGTTTTAGCTAAAACCTTAAGACCGAAATGAGCAATCACACGATTTTCGCCTGTGAGTGGCACGATATCACTGATGGTTGAAATTGCCACTAAATCAAGCCACCATTTTTGATCAGCCAAACTAATCCTTTTATCCTGCTTTGCCAGCATCTGAATAAGTTTATAAACCAATCCGCCGGCAGAAAATTCCTTAAAAGGATATGGACAATTTTTTTGCTTTGGGTTGACGATCGCATCAGCATTCGGCAAAGAAGATGGAAGCACCAAGTGATGATCAACCACAATCGTTTTCAGCCCGAGCTTCTTGGCAAAAGCAATTTGTTTTTTTGCGGTAATGCCTAAATCAATAGTTACCAAAGTATCGCATTTTACCTTAAATAATTTTTTAATGCCTACTTCGCTAAGCCCATACCCTTCATCTCTTTCTGGGATATAAACTTCCCATAAAATTTTTAATTTATCCAGCGCCTTTGTTAGGAGCGCGCCAGCTGGAATGCCGTCAGCGTCGTAATCTGTAAATATGCCAACTTTTTGGCTTTTTAATAGCAAATCGCTCGCCTTTTTTATACCTTTCATTTTGTCGGGATCTGCCATATCCATTTCAAAATTTGGCTTTAAAAAACTCCGCCATTGACTTTTTTTAATTTGACGATTGATCAGCAATTGCTCAATTAAATTGTCTGATTTTTTCGGATACAAAATCCATTTCATAATGATATTGCTTCAAACCACCAATAATTTTGAGATCGCCTCTACGGCGATTGCCGATGAGGCAATTTAAAATTTAAGATTATTTGTAATATACCAGCCCCTCGACCCGCGTATCAAGATATTCCTGAATTTCGTCTTTCTTTTCATCGTAGATTTTCTTGAATGCTTGAAGCTGTGGCGTCAATTGCCTCATAGTGCTAAAAAATATCTTCTTTTTATTTTCCCCCACAACTATAATCTGATAAGTAGTTTCTAAAATTTCAAAATGATCAATTTTGAAATCGGTTTTCAGCGGGATTTCTTGCTCGGCGAACTCAACAAAAATAATAAAATCCTCATCAACCACCCGCGTTCCCAGCGCAACTGGCAAATTGTTTGTATCTATAATTAAAAAATGTTTGGTTTTATCCGTCTCTTTAAATGGCACGCCTGTTGCATCAACTAGGTATTTTTTTCCTTGCGATTCCCAAGTAAGCGCTGAATCCCTTTCGTATAGCTCAACTTTCAATGTGTTTGGTATACCTCGAATGATTTTTATTTTTTTTATCCCGGGCTTTTTTTGTTGCAAGCTTGTTTCCGTATCTTTGCCACCCACTCTAAAAATGTTTTGCCCGCGAAGCGAGGTCACCTCAGTCTTAATTTCATCCCCGGCATCGCCATCAATGACAATTTCTTTAATGTTAAAAAATCCTGACATAAATAGCCAATAATAAAATCCAACCAAAACTAATCCCACGAAAATAATTTTAAGTGGCAGTAAATTGATTGAAGCCGAAGAAATAGCCGGCGTCTTTAAATCAATTTTTGACTTTTTATAATCAATCCTTTGCCCTTTTTTAAAACGATGCTTGGGACCGCTATAATGAATAAATTTCATTGATAATTTGCTTGATTAAATCTTTAAATTTGATACCAGCTGCTTTGGCTGATTTTGGCGCCAGCGACTGGTCGGTCAACCCGGGAACAATGTTTAATTCCAAAATATAATATTTTCCGTCAAACAAAATCATATCCGTGCGGGTTAAACCGCTACAACCGAGCGCGTGATGCGCTAAAAGCGCGGTATTTTGCGCCAGTTTTGTTTGTTTTGAATTAAGATGAGCCGGGGTAATCTCTCGGGTTGTGCCATCATATTTATTTTGATAGTTAAAAAAATCTCCTTTGGTGGGAACGATTTCAACCGCCGGCAGGGCTCGTGCAGTTTGCCCTTTGCCTAAAACTGGAACTGTGAACTCTCTGCCTTTTTGATATTGTTCGAGCATTATTTTTGGGCAGTGCTTAAAAGCAATCTTTGTTTTTTGCCTCAGCTGAGGTAAATTTTTTGCGATCGCAACACCAATACTTGACCCGCCTTTTCTAGGTTTAACCACCATCGGATATTGGATATTTTTTGGCAACTGACTGTGGAATGTTAAAACAAAATGCGGAAGAACATCAAGTCCGTTTTGCCGAAAAATTTGCTTGGCTTTCACTTTATCAAAAGCCTGGCTTGATGCCCTTGAATCAGAACCAGTGTATGGCAAGTTCAATTTTTCTAAATACGACTGGATTGTTCCATCTTCCCCACCTTTGCCATGAAGAGCGATAAAAACCAAATCTATTTTACTTTTGTCGCTGACTAACTTTTTCAAATCGGTTTTAGAGTCGTATTTAATGGGGATAAAGCCAGACAATTTTTTAACAGCATTGAAAACCGCTTCTCCTGACAGCAAGGAAATTTTCCTTTCAGATGATGCGCCACCTAACAAAATCGCGATCTTCTTTTCTTTCACTTTTTCATTCTAGCAAAATATCGCGTTGATTGAAAGTTAAGGGCGAGCTCGTGAAATGGTTGACAAGGCAACCTATTTCGTCTAAAATATAACAATATCAGGAGGGAGCACCGACGCCCCTTGAAATTCAAAAAGAGGGAAGAGAGATGATAGTGAAAGCGCGAGCTCCGGTCCGTATTGACTTCGCCGGAGCATGGACAGATGTAGATTACTTCTACAAGGCATTTGGTGGCGCGACGCTCAACGCCACCATCGACCAGTATGTTAAGGGAAAACTTGTCGCCGACGAAGGCAACTTCGGAGAGAAGGTGCCAAGGCACGCCCCGGGTTACGGTACCACTTTCGTTGATGGTCCGGATGGCTTGTTGGTCGAGTATAATACCAAAATGCCGGACGATTCCGGGCTTGGCACTTCTGCCGCGCGCGAGGTCACGCGCTTGGCGCTGTTTAGCCAAGACCCACTCGCAACCCGCGAGCAGAAAGAGAATATCGCCGAATCCGCTTATAGGATCGAGCAGGTGCTCGGCATCATCGGCGGTAAGCAAGACCAGTTTGCCTCCGCGGTCGGCGGCATCAACCTGTTTGAGTTCCGGGAAAACGGGACAACTAAGCATCCCGTCACTATGCCAGAGAGCCAGATAGCAGAGCTCGAGTCCCTTCTCGTCCTCTGCTACACCGGCGAATGCCGCCTGTCGTCCAACATCCACAAGAGCGTCTGGGGCAACTTCCATCAGGG
>Ga0210014_1000808_pt1 | contig 25133 bp, 17 predicted proteins | sample CryGeymeta201519_FD_183983 | JGI IMG/M metagenome (GOLD analysis project Ga0210014, IMG submission 183983) | Groundwater microbial communities from Crystal Geyser aquifers in Utah, USA - Crystal Geyser metaG 2015-19 (SPAdes) (version 2) | ecosystem: Environmental > Aquatic > Deep subsurface >...
GAATATCGAAAATTACATCAAATTTTCTGTAAACATAAAGATTGCAAATGGTTAGGAATGGCAAATTTTTATGTCAAGAATTACTGTAACTCCTTGTAAATATTGAATCGACCTTGCAACGCTCTCAGCAATAAAAGAATTAGTATAATATTATTATACCGCGTAACTACTCACCACAAAGGCACGAAGACACAAAAAGTTGATAAGTTGAATAGTTGATGGGTTGATAAGTGGATGAATTGATAGGAAATGTTTATGAATTATGAATCTGTGTTCCTTTAACCTATAAACTCATCAACCTATCAACCTATCAACTTATGTGTTCTCCGTGGTAAATTCCTTTACCTGAGTAGTTACTATACCGCTTATGGATAATCCCTTGTGTCTCTTAATTCCTTAAGTTTTTGCAGGAAAGGTTGCCCATTCCTGCATTGTCCAAACATGGTTACTAAGTCCAGCCATCATTACTGGAATCCGTTTATTATATATTTCCGTTTCTACTTTCTTGCAATAAGGTGGACGGGTTTGTCAAGGCCATTTTTACTCTTTTTTTAGATACATTCCACTGTTTCTGAAATAGATAAATGGTAAGTGAAGGAGCCAGTAGGGCGAAATGCATCTTAATTAGTGGTACTAAAAACCCAGTCCATTATATCTCTTAGCCGTTAGAAAAAAAGTATCTCAAAACATCATGGACAACCGGTGGACATCCCGGAACATAAGCAAAGCCTTTTTCTTTTGATAGCTTCCGGGTACATGTACCAAAACATACATTCCACCCTGAAAGCGGAGGGATGCTTGCATTTTTGCCCTGCAGGATATTTATCCTTCCAAATAGTGCATACCAAGCAAACCTTGATACAAATGGCAGCCACCACTCAGGATTAAGAACAGCCTCTTTTATTGCCTGATGAAATGAATCCATGCACGAAGAACATGCCGCAGGATTACGCCAAGCATAAACATTCAATTTTCTGCCATACTCAAGGTTTGCAGGTACAAATTGCTTTGTTAAGGATAAAATACTATCCCCTGTTATCACTGGCTCTTTCTCACCCAATCCCTCACTTATTCCATAGGCAAGATGAGCTACCTTGTATGGGTCTATTCCCATCAACCTACTGGCAACAATATCGCATTCAAGCATGTTTGTCCCTACAATCAGGGCATTCAGCTTTTTGCTTTTTCCCTGGGTTGGACCCTCGCCCTCCATAGCACAGATACCATCCATAATAATCAAATGTGGGCTTATCACCTTTGCCAACTCTATTAAGGGAACATGTAATCCAAGGGTATGGATATATTTTTTTATCTGACTTGACACTAATCCTTTTTGATTTTTGATAGAAAGTGTAACTGTGGTATAGCCGTGTGTCTTTATTTTGGGTAAATTGATGTATAAGTCAGCATCTAAAAATATTCTTGGTATCTTTAGTTTCCCGTATTGCCATTCAATTTCTGTCTTTTCTCCTGTCTCAAATCCATAGATGTGGACACCCATTCGCTTAGCAAGTTCTGCATATCCTGAGACCTGAAAGCTCTCCCTGACATCAAGCCCAATGGCTGGCTCTTCAACAATAGAGATATCAAAAATCCCGGCATCTCTCAATAAATTAATCGTGGCTTCAACTATTGCCGGGTGTGTAACTATTGAAGTAGAAGGCCTGGCTGGCATAACAATATTTGGTTTGAGGACAGCCTTTTTTCCGGGGATTAGCTTGAAGTTGATTAATTCTAATGATTGGTGAAGGCTTTGTTGAATCTTGGCGATATTGTATTCGCACACTTTTTTAATGCAAACAGTCATCTGGCATAATGGCTCCTGTTGGTAACTATTCAGGTGGATAGGCTACAGCCTATTTCAATACCCTGGCATCATAATCAATAATTTCCGCCTCTTTATCCTTCCCATATGGGATTTGCTCATCATCAAACATAAAATACTCCTTCTCTTTTTTAAGATTAGGATAGTATTTATTGTTTCGTGTAACGGCTCGTTTGATCAGGAGAACATGAATAGTATCTGACCCCTTAATATTTATCCCTTGAATATCCCATTTTCCATTCCACCAGTTTAGTTTAACCACATGCTTTTTAGCCAGAGACAAGACACCCGGTTTATCAGGGTGTTCGACATATATCCCAACCCTGTATAACAGGCTGTAAAATGGATTAAACAGATAATTCATCTTGCCTTTCGAGCAGATAATCCCTCCAGCCACATTTTTATTCACATGATCTATCTCTATTTTAGGAATTGGTGGTATCATAAGAAAATATAGGAAAATAAAACAAACGGTTATTATAACAGCCAAACCGCCAATTGCTCCTATCTCAACTACTTGTTTTATATTGCTTATTTTTATATCCGAGGTGTCCGTACGATGGATGGTAATAAGAACCATTACGAGGATAATAACCAGTGGAATGCTAAGGGTTAATAATGCTGGAATCATGTACTATTTTTTCCTCAATCCTAGAATCAGCCTGACCTCTCCCTTGCCCATTTTTGTCTGCTGAGCAATCTCATCAATGCTTAATCCCTCGTCAGACATCTTGTAGATTTGGGAATAAAGATATTCCTTGCTATTTTTTGCTTTTTCTTCAGATTCAGATTTTCTTTGTTCCTTTGATTGAGATTTTGTCCCAACTTGATTGCTTTCGAAGAGGGAAAGGGATGAAATTAAGGAATCAAGGGAGACTAATTTATTGTCCATCTCCTCTACTGTTTTTTCTAATCCCTTGTTCTTCTTTTGAATAACATCTATTTTGTTGTCTACCTCTGTTGCATTTATTTTTTGTTCAACATCCTCAATCAATTGATCATAGCTTGTTTTTAACTGTTTAATCTCACTTTCTATTGGTTTAACCAATTCTATTCCTGTTTGATAAGTCAATTCTTTAATGCTTAACCCTTTCAAGGCATTAAGCGGACTCAATCTTTTATCAAATTCATTGAATATCTTTTCCAATCCCTGACATGTTGTCTGAAGGCTCTTTATTCCACCTTCAATAGGTCGAACAACACCCCTTACGGTATTATTAATAAATTCATCAATAGTTGCACCCTTTAATGGAGCAATTAAAACCAATTTTTTTTCTATGTCATTTATTAGTTTTTCCAATCCCCGATAGCCAATCTTTATCTCCTTGATTTCATGCTCCAGGGAGGTATGTTTTTCTACAACTATTTTTCCATTAGTTGTATCCTCTGTAGTTATCTCTTCTGGCAAGGGAGAACCCTTTTGCCAGAGGCAGACAATCAAAAATATCAACAACATGGAAGCTAATCCAGAAATAATGAGACCACGACGCAATGCCAGACTGGTTTTTTCCCAGACAAATCCCTTCTTTTCTTTTACCACAACTGGTGTAATCTGTGTAACTGTAGCTATAACAGGTGTTGCAACATTAATCTCTTCTTTAACCTTTTCAATAGCCTTAATCACTTTGGGTGTATCAACCCTTTTTACAGTTGATACATGTTTGGGCACAACTATAGGTGAAGTGATAAGGGGTACGGTCTTTGGTTTTTTGACAACTCTTGTCAGTGCCTCTTCTTCTTTAGATAATTTCATGAAAAATTCAGACTCTTCAGGCAGGGTAACAGTATTTCCTGTTTTTCGCTTAACTACCGGTTTCAAAGGCGAATAAAGGACTTCTTTTGATTCAGGAACAGTTTTTAATCCAGATGCTTCCTCCTCATTCCCTGACAGATCTTCCTTTTCAGATACAGGTTTGACCAAAGGGGGCTCTTTGCGAATGATAACAGGGGGTTTTGCTGTTTCTCCAGGGGTACTCATTGGTTTCAGCAGATTTTTTTCATCATTTCTTAAACTTGAAAATCCACCTAGGTCCGTAGTATCTACAGCATTAGCGACATTAAAAGAGAGAAGGATACATAATAGAGCGATATATAGCAAATAAAATAATTTCATAGGGTTTTTGTTCAATTTTCTTTCCCCTTAAATTTAGTCGTCAAGAAAAAATAATTTGTACAGTCGTGTCACCGATCCATCTTGGCTGGCTTCGTTGTTCGTCGCTTACGAACAGTCTGACAAGTCAGACTTGCCAGCCAAGCGTCTTGAGTGACTCTTAGCGTACAACTTATTTTTTCTTGACTCCTTAGGTTACAGACATCGTGATTTTTATATATGAAATCACAACATTTTCTGGATACATTCAGACCAAACACAAGTCGTTAAATATAGGCAAGAAGGGTAGTTATCCCTTCTTGCCCCATATCATCAGAATTTCTTCTTTTTCCGTGCCAGGAGTCTTCTGCGTTTATCGCTCGGCTTTTCATAATGCTCCCGCCGTTTCATTTCAGATAATATTCCCGACTCCTGACAATCTCTCTTAAACCTTTTTAAGGCACTATCCAGAGATTCGTTATCACGAACCATTATTCCAGGCAAATTAATCACCCCTTTCCAACAAACTCCTGATATTTTTTCCTCCCACATTATAGCCTATCAATTCATCCCGGGGGCCATAGCATCTTTCGTCCACCTAATAAATGAAAATGGATGTGAAAGATCTCTTGACCAGCATCATGATTACAATTAACCACAAGCCTAAATCCTTGTTCAGAGATACCATGCTCAAGGCTAAGCCTTTGAGCGACAAGATATATCTTTCCAATCAAATCTACAGAATTTTTCTCAATATCCATCACTGTGGGGATATGTTTTTTTGGTACAATAAGTATATGAACCGGAGCCTGAGGATTGATATCATTAAATGCTACAATATCATCATCCTCATAAATAAACATTGCCGGCACCGAATCGTTAATAATTTTGCAAAATAGACACTCACTCATTCCTTAAATATCCTTTTCGCTTTACTTAGTCTTCAAGAAAAAATAACTTGTACAGTCATGTCACCGATCCATCTTGGCTGGCTCCGTTGTTTGTCGCTTACATACAGTCTGACAAGTCAGACTTGTCAGCCAAGCGTCTCAGTGACTCTTGGTGTACAACTTATTTTTTCTTGACTCCTTATCAAATCGTTTCTTAGCTTATCCCTGTATTCCTGCAACCTTAACTGAAGGTGCGAATGTTTTTTAGCCAATATCTGTACAGCAAAAATAGCTGCATTTTTTGCCCCTGCTTTACCAATAGCCATAGTTGCTACAGGTATTCCCCCTGGCATTTGAAGGGTAGAAAGCATCGCATCTATCCCACTAAGCGGAGAAACCGTAGAATCTAAAGGTACACCAATAACCGGCATCAAGGTATAAGAGGCTACTACTCCAGCCAGATGAGCTGCCATCCCTGCCCCACAAATAAATACCTCTACCCCTTCATCTTCATATGTTCTAATATATTCTACCGTCTCTACTGGGGTTTTGTGAGCTGAAGCAATCAACATCTTATATTTAACCCCAAACCATTCAAGGGTATTGCCTGTTTCCTGCATCACGACATAGTCACTATCACTACCCATCAGGACTAAAACCAATGATGTTTGAGCATCCATTTTGCTTTTTTCCCTCTTTTTCTAAGCACACAAAAAGACATGATGATAGTATACCATAAAAAAATAATTTAGTCAATAAAAATTTTTCAATGTCTGCAAAAACTATTTCCGTTTGCACAGGTCGAAAAAACTTGAACATGGATATTAGACACTTTCTTGATAATTAGCATTATATCACAAGAAAAGATTCTTGGCAAGGCTTTTTCCTCTTGCCGGAAAAAAATAAGTAAGGGTCAGACATTTCACTTTCACACCTTCTCCGTTGATTAATCCTCTACACGAAAAATTACAATTTATGCCCTCGCTGAATATACACTATACTATTCTATCACGATTATTTCCTTACCACTTGTCCATACCTTGCCGTTTTTATCAGTAATGCTACATATACAGAAATAACTCCCCTGTGAGCTGATATTGCCAGATTTATTTCTGCCATCCCAGATAAAGATTTCGGGAAGGCGTGTTCCATTTTCGGCAAATACATTTATCATTTTATTATTCTTATCAACAATCCTTAATTCCCATCCGGTTACTTGTGCCTGAATCATTGCTCGTAGGATAAATGAAACACTGTTCAAGGTACCATCACCATTTGGAGTAAAAATTCTTGTATCAGGGAAGACGAAAACACAGCACGGCTGAAAAGGTTCTGGTTCAGACGGCGTTATCATGGCAGGTGTTACCTCAGACTTATCAGAAACAGCCATAGCAGGTTTCTCCTCTACTACCTTCTTCTCCCACTCCGCGTTCTCTGTGTCTCTGTGTGAGGCTGTAATTCTCTTTTGTACCTCAAAGTATCGAGTTATTGCCGCCCTATGGGTTAATCCCAGATCATCAAAACTGGTAAAGGCATAATCAAATCGCCAGTCACGAAATACTATCCCCAACCCAGAGCTTAACCCTTGTTTAGCCTGTCCGATCCTTGCCCCAACCCTTGCCTGATATAAGTTGGCATAATTATATTCTGCCCCAAGCATCAAAAATGGATCATTATCTATAGATTTATCAATATCACCGGCAATGGTCAGAGAGTCATTCTCGGTTAGCATCTTGTATCCAATCCCAAGCTTGAGGGACAGTGGCGAGGAAGAGGATTCGGAGATGAATTTTATCTTGTTGCCAATATTTTGAATGGTGACACCAAGAGAAAGATTATTATTGGTATACTTTGAGCCAATGTCCAGACCCACAGAGGCAGCGGTTTCATCCTTTAGTTGCCGTTGGATAATCTTTGGGGTTAGTCCCCAGGCAACCCTACCCCTTTTGGAGGCATAACTGAGGGAAAGGCAGGCATCATGGTTATTGAACTTACCTGTTTCCTGTGTCGCACGATTACGAGCCATATCCTCGGTATGCAGGAAAATAAGGCTTGCCCCCAGACTCTTGTCTTCATCCATTGGCAGGGCATAAGCCAGATATTCACTGGCAATATCCGCCAGCCACTCTGTATGCATGAATAATAACTCCTGTTTTTCTATCCCGCACAGCCCGGCCGGGTTATAGTAATTACTGCTGGCATCATCAGCTATGGCACAAAATGCCCCGCCCATCCCTGCTGCCCTGGCACCCATGCCAATCCTTAAAAAGGCATTGCCTGTTACACCGGCATTATCTGCCAGAGCAGTTGAGGTTAATATTAAGATTGCCAGCATCGATATGATTATTTTATTTATATTCACAGAAATACCCCCTTACCTTTGTATGTGTGTCTACCCGCATAATCAGGGCGAACACATAGAAGTCAAGAAAAAATAAGTTGTACACCAAGAGTCACTGAGTCGCTTGGCTGGCAAGGCGTGAGAAGCGAGCATACTGCTGTATGCAAGCGACGAACAACGAAGCCAGCCAAGATGAATCAGTGGCACGACTGTACAAATTATTTTTTCTTGACGACATAGGTTCGCCCCTACGGTTTACCTTATCACTGTCATCTTCCCTACCTTCCTTTGTGCCTTCATCTTCACCATATAAACATACATGCCGCTTGAGACTTTATCACCATTACTGTTTCGACCATCCCAGTGGCATACACCGTTTTGGGATGCTAATACTTGGACAAGCTCACCGTCTATCGTATATATCTCAACAACCACATTCTCTAATGGTAACGGACCAAAGGTCATATAATCATCTGTGGTCATGTCAAATGGGTTAGGATAGTTTACCGCTTCAGAGATACCCATTACCTTTTGGGTATAAGCAAGTATAGAGTAATACGAGAAATGATCTACACCAGCCACAACCCTGTTTGCCTCTGGTTCAACCCATGAGTCTGGGATTATCTCAAATCGCTGGGTTTGTTCATTTAATCTAAATATTCGCAGGGTAGTTTCATGGATGTTAGTGCCGTCAACAAAACCGTCATGGTCATTATCCGGGTATGAAATGCTTATGGTCACCCTTTCCTTGAATTGATTAATAGGCTGATTATTATTGTTCACAGCAACAAATTCATAGGTTACGGTTCCTGGTATTGGTTCCATGGAAGGGTCAGCTATGGCTGCAATCATACCTGCAGATACAACCGATGCTGTTGCCGTTACAGGAATTATGCGGACGAAACTATCCACAGGAAGTACATTTGGTGGAATTATCACCTCAGCTTTCTTGTCCTGAGATTGTGCCTGTCCACCATGTTCTTTTTCAATTAATTTACCAGATGATAAGATTGCCACAGTTACTACATCCTGTCGCACATCTGCATCATGTCCCTGTGGCCAGCCGTCTCCAGCATTATGATTATAAAAATAGCTGTCAGTTGCAGTTACCGTAACCGTACAACTGCCTGAGATACCTGTCGGGGGTATAACCTTGAGATAAAAGGATTGCGTTTGGGCTGGATTAATGTGCAGTAAAGAGGTTGTGGCAACATCCTGCTGGTTTTTAACCAACAACGCTGTCCATGTCCCCCCTTTACCAATCAATGAAAATGAGAGACGAATCTCATCTGCCCCATTACCCGTATTCGTAACCTGATAAAGGTAGTAGGCAGAGCTGCCTACAGGTATCTCTTGAATCTTACCTGTGGTATTTGTCATGATTATTTCATGCACCTGTCCGACTGTAATAATCGTTGGCAGACAGGTAATTGACTTACCATTATTATACTTAAGCACAACATCCCCTGGCTGATTAACAATCCCATCAATAACTGTAGGGCTGCCATTATCCCCGCCATTGGTGATAGCTGTGCCGCAAGGTGCGATTTCAGCATACACCAATGGCGTAGAAAGCATGAAGGCATACCACAGGCATGATGCTATTAATATTAATTTAGGGTTAATAAACAACCGTTGCAATTTAGAACCTCCAGACAATAGTAGCGATTCTCATTTTGACAGGATTAACAGGATAAACAAGATAATTTCGTACCTATTCAGCTATCAAGAGATAGCTACAAATCGACAGAATCCTTCTTCTCCTTTCCTTGTCATTCTGGCTTGTCCAGAATCCTTCCTTCTTCTTATCCTGCCACATCCAACAAAGAAGGATTCCCGACAAGCGGGAATGACAGATCGCAGAGGGCATGGATTCCCGACAAGCGAAAGTGACAGATCGCAAAGGGCATGGATTTCTTGTCCATTCTGGCTTAGCCTGTCCCCGCCTGTCAAGAATCGACAGAATCCTTCTTCTCCTTTCCTTGTCATTCTGGCTTGTCCAGAATCCTTCCTTCTTCTCATCCTGCCACATCCAATAAAGAAGGATTCCCGACAAGCGGGAATGACAGATCGCAGAGGGCATGGATTCCCGACAAGCGGGAATGACAGATCGCAGAGGGCATGGATTCCCGACAAGCGGGGACACCAAAGCGTCATTGCGAGGAGTTGCTGGCGACGAAGCAATCTCTCGTGCATGAGAGATTGCTTCGTAGTAATTTAATAGTTAAAAAGCCCGAACGGCACGCACATAGCCTGCGCCGTACTTATTGCCGACACCCTGGTTGCCATTGGCGAAGTACTGGCTCAACACATTGTCGCTATTGTACTCCGTAGAGCTCCAATAGACGCCACTATCAAAACCACCAACCACAGCTTTTTGCCCGTACAATAAATTTAACTCGTCTTTTGATGGTAAAAACCAATCGCTATAGCCGTTTAATACCAAATCGTCACAAAGTTTTGCAGCATAACTTCCTGCTCCCTGCACAGTAACAATCTTGGTTGTGTTTGCCTGCCCTGCACCTACCGCAACATTTGTTGCACCTGTTGTTACATTGCTTCCATTATACCATTGTACTCCTGTGCTTTGGTCACTATCAGCGGCTATTAATCCGTGTTGCCCTGTGCCATCAATGTAAAATATGATGCCCCCGCCATAGTTTTGGCCTATAGTAAATGTAGAGGAACCTGTTGTAGATGAACCTTCACCCTCAATCCTCACCTGATAGTACAATCTGCCGGAGGCAGTAGCAGCTACTGTACCAAGATTGAACTGAATTACATTAGAATTAAACTGTGCGTTATCACCATCAACAGCATCAGTTTTTCCAACTGCTGCAGCATATGTATCACCAATTGCACCCATCTTGATACTTCCGGTAACATAGGTGGTATACCCTGGGATCATATCCGTTACTGTAACGACATTGGCATCTGCACTGCCGGTATTGCGATACTCAAGGCAATAGGTTATAAGTGAGCCAGGCACATTGGCATTAGGTCCAGTATAACCAGTTGGGTTGACTACCTGATATGTCTTGGTCAGGGCAATTATGGCTGATGAACAGGTTGTGGTAGCACTGTCGGTTAATGAGTCAGCCCCGCCATATTGCCATCCTCCAACGATATATGCTGCCCCATCATTATAAGAGGTTGAAGCAGTAACAGCAATTGCGCCCTTCTCATTATCATTAGCAGAACCCGGTATCGTTACCCTCACCGTAAAAGTAGCTATAGCATCCTCAGCTATGGTTAAGCTGCTAACTGCTGCCCCATTCTTTAATACGGCTGCACTCCAGCCTGACGGCAATCCACTTGCATTAAGTGCTAAAGCAAAAACATCTGTAGCATTACCCAAATTAACCAGTTGATACTCATAATCAACCGATTTTGCAGGCAATTCACTCTTATCCTCAGTCAATGTCCCCCACTTACCACCGTATATTTGCCCTATAGTAACCGTAGCCACAGCACAGGTAATACTCTTTGTCCCGCTATCACCCACCTTAAATGTTGCCACAACATCACCCACTGTATCGGTTATACCGACAGTACCGGCATCACCACCACTGATAATATTTGTTCCTGCTGTTACCCCGCTTGTCCCCGGTTCGGCAAACGATAGCGTTGGTGTGCCAAACAGCAAGGCTGCACCAATTATCCCAAATAACAATCTTCGCATCTCATTCCTTCTTGATTTTAATTTACATATTGATATTCAATATGCTTACGATATCTACAATGCAACTATTTTTATTCAATCATTACCCCCTTCAACTAACTCCTGCAAACTATACGGATACGCCTTCACCTCCATCAATTGCACAAACTTCCACTCCTCATGCTTATGGAAGAAATCATTGCCACAAGGCACAAAAACCTGAACAAATCGTGCTTTTGCACCACCCCCTTGTGTTGTTATTACCTTCATAGGGTCCCCTGTATCCGAAAGCTCATCCATCCCCTCACAGGCATTAATCCCTGAGGCAAGCACTGTCCAATTTTCACCATCCTCGCTCAGCCTGATACTATAATTCCTGCTATAAGCCAATTTTCGCCAATATACCTTTATCCTGTCAACAGGCTGAATAATTCCCATATCAATAACAACAAACTGATCCTGTAAGGTAACATCTCCGGATGTCGCCATCCCGGTAAAATAACTGGTATCCCCATCGGTTATCCGCTCAAGAAACCCCTTGTCAAGAGAAATATATTTATCATCAGGGCATTCTATAAATGTCCCTGTAACCGTTGCATGAAGGGCAATATTATCCTCAAGTGTTGTAAACTTGCGGGCAGTTGAGATTGCCTCATGGCAATCATTATCATAGGCTGTCAGCCGAAAATGATATGTTGTATCTGGCTGCAATCCATCAAGCATTATCTGATAAAAGTCCAGTAATGAGCCACGAATCATTAATTTATTATCCTCCAATCGTAGGGGCAACCCTTGCGATTGCCCTTCTTCTGTATCAGTTCCGTATTCTACCCATAGCTTAGTGAGTACATTTGTCCTGCATAGGATAATCGCTGTCGTTTTGGTCAAGCTGCCCACACTTAGCTCTTCAAACAACGGTAAAGGGATCCCTGTGGTGGTAAATGTTGCTAATTCAGAGGTTGCGGTATGCCCATCTGTATCCTTGACCCTTACCTGATATTGATAAACCGTGCCAGCAAGCAGCCTATTCAGCCTCACGCTATGCGTTGTTGCCATTTCAATACTTATAGCAAGATTATTCTGAAATTCCCGCACAGGATGATACATCACCTGACCGGTTGTCTCAATATTGGTTTCCCATTGGATCTGGGCATAGTGGTCGCCAAGATCTGTAGCAAGGACTACGATATTAACCTCCTCTGCCAAGGATAATTCAGGCATTAAGCAAATAATCAATATCCACATTATTTTCTTCAATCGTTTCATTTGTCTCCTTTTTTTCTTCCGGCGTTAGTTTAATCTTAGCCATTTACCCTCCATTCGCCACTACGGGCAGACCCAATGTGTGCGATTGCACCTTTTTCTTTAAGTTTCTTCAAGTTATTTTCCACCGCTGTCGTGCCGATACCGAGTTTCTTGGCTATCACAGATATGGACATAAACTTGTCGCTTGCGATCAACGAGAGAATTTTCTTTTCTGTTTCACCCCACTTTTCACCGACCTTATTTCCGACCCTTTCATCTAACTGGGCTTTCCTGAAATGGACAGAAAACCCGCCGAATTCTTCGCGAAATTCCGGCTCAGGCAACCCTGCCTTTTTACATTCATCAATAATCTTGATTGTGCCACGGCCCCAGGATTCAATCATTCCCGCCCTGAAGAATACATCTGCCAAAAATTCATTCCTTGGTTTGGAGGCATGCCATTTTTTCAAATCATCTATCTCAATATTTGGAGGCAAACCACCGTTATTCCAGAGGTTCAAGCCATCGGGAGATATCTTAATCTGAGTATGCGCACCCATATAGCTGCGGTGAATCACCGCGTTAATCAGTGCCTCACGCAAAGCGTCTTCCGGAAATTCCATGTTGTCTTTTCTGTATATTCCTTCATAAGTGATATTCGACACCAGATATTTTACACGAAGAATCTCCATCGCTTTTTCCACCTGCTCAAAAAGATTGCCTTCAATATCATCTGTGCTGATAATATCGATATCGTTGGCAAACTTGCCAATCTTGACATAAGCGGTCATGTAGAATTTCTTTGGGTCCTTGCTAAAAAGCAATAGAGCGGCACGCCGTAGTTTGCCTTTCTCCAGAAGGTTTAATTTATGCAGAATCGCTTGCACAGTTTTTTCACCTTCAATCAGGAGAATTCTTTTGGCGGCAAGTTTTTTAAATTTATTGATAGCAGCTGTATCTATATCTTTTAAGGTGGCATCCTCTTCGATAAATCCGTCCCAAGAACGCCCTGATTTCTCCATCAGTAATTCTACCAGCTCATGACCCTTGATTTCAATTGATGAACTGCCACTACGCGTATAAAAACGGCCGTGATAGGAAATTGGTGCGAAGGATGGGACAACCGTTACTTCAATTATATCTTTGCCGACTTTCTTTTTTAGCATGATATCCGGCGTAATGCCTAAAATATCCTTCGTTTTGTTGGGAATATCATCCATGTATCTGGCTGCATCCTTCACACCTATTGGTTTTCCCACATCGTCAATGCCGATATACAGTTTACCGCCTGCGGTATTAGCAAAGGCGCAAATTGTTTTTAAGCAATTTTCATTCCAATCCTGTTTGTATTCCTTATTCTGATTTTCAACCTTGCCCATAATGCTCCTTTATCGGCATTGGATTATTGCAAAACAAAAGTGATGGTTAGGTAAAAAATCAAATTTTCACCACAGAGGCACGGAGATACGGAGAAGATTTGAGAGAGAACTGTAATATAATCAATTAGTTACATTCTTCTCACTTAATCCTCACCCTGAAATACACCCGTCCACTTTTTTCTGCTGGGACATTCCCTACATCAAATATTACAATTCCCCCATCCCAAGCTGCCCCATCGCCATCCTGAGCGTCGCTTTTAATATCTGCTGTTTCGTATGTTGAACCAACCGTTCCTATTCGCAGGCTGCCTGTGATATATTCCGCATGTGTTAGTTCAGGTTTATTCATAATGCTAAGGTTTTGGATATTCTGTCCCCCAATATTTTCATAAGTGATGATATATGTAATTTCTGCCCCGGGCACAGGCGGACTGCTAATCGTGCCAAGGGTTGTTTGGGTAGTAATGGTTATGACTACATGTGTGCCCTCTGGAACATAAACAACCTGCTCTGTTGACCATGTTCCTGCTAAAAGCCCGGCATCAATAGATTGCACCGCCCAATAGTAGGTTGTGTCAGGTGCAGCCTTGAGTTTCATTGTTTTGCCCTTCAGCCCATAGTATCTGCCAAGCAAGGGAGAGCCGTATAAGGGTGAGATGATATTACCCTTTCCACTACTTGTGCCAACCCTGAGGTTATAGTATAACCCAGAAACTACTGTCTCTATATCAGACCCATTGCCCCAATTCAGGGTAACAATACCAGAGTCAGGGATTGCACCAAATCCATTATCAGGCGGGGCTGGTGGATTGTTTGGATTATAATCAGCCGTATCATTCCTGTATATTCTTGCAATACCCCCCTCACTGCTTGCCCCTACTATAAGAATATCCGTGTCTCCATCATGGTCATAGTCACCCCAATTAATCGCACCATTAACTATCCCTGGCAAATTAATAGCCGTATCAAGGGTAAATGAACCATTTCCTTTATTTCTATAGATATTACAAATATCTCCCATCCCTGAAGGTTTACCGATTAAAGCAAGATCTAAAAATCCATCATTATTATAATCCCCCCATGATGCAAAGCTGATCCACACACCTTGTAACCCTGCATTAATATCTGTAAATGTGCCATTATCATTACGATATATTCTTGATATCCTGCCATCATCGCCACCACCTGTAAGGGCTACATCCATATCACCATCGTTATCATAGTCTGCCCAGGCAAGGCAGCCAACATATATGCCGGGCAGAATTATACCGCTATCCTCAAAAATATTATTATCCTTGTTATTATACACCTTAGTAATGTGTGATTCATTGCTGTCTTCACCATTTATACTCAAATCAAGTCGGCCATCGTTATTATAATCCACCCATGATAATGCTCCTTGGGATATGCCTGTGAGATTAGCATTAATATCAGTAAATACCCCATTATTATTTTGATATATTCTGGCAATCCTGCCTAGGCTATAACTATTTCCTGCCAGGGCAAGATCAATGTCCCCATCATTATCATAATCACCCCAAACAATAGAACTACTATGTAATCCTGAAAGGTTTGCATTAATAGACTCAAAATTTCCAGCAGTATTTCTATATATCACAGAACTACCCAATCCGGTTATAGCAATATCAATGTCCCCATCATTATCATAATCACCCCACGAGGAAGCATTGGCAGACTCTGCATGAGATATTCCCGACAAATTGGCAGCAAGGCTGAATGTCCCTTGATCATTCCTAAATACCTTGCAGATATTACCAGATAACGATAATCCGGAAATAAGAATATCCATATCGCCATCAGCATCATAATCTCCCCATATGGCAGAGGATATGGAAACCCCTGTTAATTCTTGTGCTAAGTTAAAACATGACACCATGGATAGTTTTGAGGTAATTGGGAGATTAATAGAGGAAACGGTTCCTTGTCCAGAGATGCCAATCGATGCAGGCTCAGACAAGGTCATGCCAATGGTATTACCCAGTGTTGCAGATGCATAAATATTATACTTCACAGAGACATTATTGGATGTATTTGGTGCAAGCTCCATATTTAATCCTGTAAAAACCGCATATCCATTAATAAAGCTTCTGGTACCTATTCGTATATCATTTTTATACAGCGACACTAAGCTAATATCTGCATCAGTGCACGAGCCAGATCTCTGAATCTTGATAGAGTCTATTGTAATTGTTCCTACTCCTGTTGAAAGAATGATGGTTTCAATGGGAACATTATTTACACCTCGCTGTATAACCGATGGAGCCGTAGATGTGCCAGAGATAATAAGGATAGCCGCATTTTGTAAACAACAAGCCGTATCCGCAAGCTGTGGAGCATATTCAAGGGTATTGTTTTCACTATCAAGGGTATAAAACTGATAATATCCCTGCCCTTCTGGACAATTAAATGAAAATGTGCCTGCAGCAGATGTCCCTGTTATGATTTTTGTTTCAGATGATGTCCATGTTCCCCATGTTATATTGTCAATGCTATGTTTATAATAAAGCCCTATAGAAACAAGCTCATCCCCATAGGCTTGAAAGGGAACCCCAATAGGGACAGAGGCGTTAATGTATGGCGAAATAGGCTCTGCCCTTGAGGTAAGATAACTGTACTCAATGCTGGTGTTACTGCCCGGGGACACTCTCCATAAGGTAGTTGTGCCAAGTATACCATCCCCATAGTTTAGACCAACAATACTTTCACCAATATATCCAACCTGCTTATAATTAAACTGGATCTTGCCGCTCTCGTGGAGCACAGCCTCAAAGGTTGAAAGGCTATCCTTGCTTATGTCGCCATCAAAGTGTGAAATATTATGAAATTCTACTACCAGATACCTGTTTGGACTAATGCCGCCCTGAAGGTAGTAAACAGTCCCGGTGCCTTGATGCCCATGAGAGTCCGGAGCAAGACTCCAATCGGTCCATAAAGGAGCAATCATATCAACCATTGGTGCCCCATTATAATCAGAGTATGTTCCTCTGGGGAATTGTTCTGTACATCTATAATCAAGCCCTGTAGTAATAAATCCCATAAAACCATTGGTGCATACATTTATTGTGTTAAATCTTTGCCCATAAAACTGAAAATCAAATCCAAGAGGGATATTGAGCTTTGTGCCATCATCAAGGGCAGGGAAATCGATTGGTGTTCCAGTGGTAGCGTCAATCCATGTATGGGTTGTATTTGTGGCTGGTATGCCTTGAAATTCATAAGCACCCATGTCAACCGTGCCATTTGCTATGCGAGGGTTGCCATCTTTATCGGTTGATGGGATATTTGGGGCTGTGTTTGTGCCCCTGTCTATGCAAGGGGAGGTTGCTTGTAGCCTATAGTTTGTAGTGGATGTATCTACAAACAATGGGTCAGTATTGATATTGCCTTCTCCTGCCCAGCCTCCTTTGATATTAGAGTAGGTAATGTTAATGGAGCTGCTATCTAAATAGATTTCCTGTGGGCTATTTTCCCATAAGATGTTGTTGGCTATTGTCGGCGAGGAATTGAAGCAATAAATCCCGCCACCGTCTTCAAAAGCTGAATTTCTGCTGATGGTGCAGTTAGTGATCACTGGTGAGGAGAAGTCGCAATAAATCCCGCCACCACCATTAGAAGCTGAATTTCCACTGATGGTGCAATTAGTAATCGTTGGTGAGGAGGAGCCACAATAAATCCCGCCGCCGTAAGAAGCCGATCCGTTCCGTATTGTGAACCCACTTAGAACTGAGCTGGTTCCCTCACCAGACCCAAAGGTTACCACACTACCTCTGGCATTGCCGTCAATGATGGTACTGGTTGTGCCATAGACAGACTGAACAGTGATGGCTTTGCCAAGAAAGTTGATGTTTTCAGTATATGTCCCATTATCCACCAATACCGTATCACCGTTTGAAGCTGTATCAATGGCAAGCTGAATGGTCGTATAACTTCCAGGCACGCATAAAGTTGATGATAAAATGACAAAGTGTTCCATAGCATAGGTATTAGTTATCATACCATAAGCAGCAACAGTTGTTGTTCCAATCGGTTGGCTATTGACGGTCAATACTGCCTCAAATTTACCTGTAGCAGAGGTAGGGACAGTAACGATAGTTCGAGTAGTACCAAATTCGACCCTAACTAATTCCGATGCACCAAATCCTTCACCCATTACCGTTACTATTGTTCCTATCGCCCCAAAGGTTGGTTTGACAATTATTCTTGTTTGGGTTTCAGTCCCTTTAACATATACCGTTTGCGAGCCCATAATTTGCGGGTTATTTGCATCTATGGCAAATACCGTTTGAGTCCCTGGGGTATTTAATACTACCCCATCTACAAATGTCTTCACTCCATAGTTTGAAGCAGTAAGCGTATAGGTTTGTGGTAATATTGCCAATAGATCAGTAGCTGTGAAATAGACACTACCAGCGTAGCCAATAACTAAATTCTCATGGACATCATGCACTACTAATGAGACATTTGAAGCCTCACCCTTATCTATCGGGTCAAGGATATCTACTACATGGAAATGGTGTGGAACTATCCCTTTGGGTGCTACCTGCATCCCGCTATGCGAGATAGATGGTATGTTTATCCCTTTGCCACTCATTGAGATATTCACCGCATAAGTCCCTGGTTCATTAAAAATTATACCATTTTCAAATGTATGGACACAACTGCCCTCTTCAAAGATATAATCCTGTGGCACAGTAGCACTGCCACCTTGTGCATCAAAATGAACGGTTATTGGGGTATATCTTAAATCTAATATCTTGGTTCGATTTGCCTGATCATACTCTGCCCAATATGCACCAGTATAGATACTTCCTTCTTCGTCATAAATAGCTACTATTACATCTGAGGGTATCCCTTGAGTGTTTGGGTCACTTATAACCGTAATACCTGCCTTTTTGGGTAGCCGTATCTCAAAGCTACCTATTGGCGAGTAAAGGTTGGGTAAGGCATTTTGTAGGTTTCCTGTCAAGTATTCGTCCCCTACCCGTATTCGCCAGTAATAAATTCCATTATCAAGGTTTATATCGGTTAAGTGGTAATTTTCATCATTGATTTGTGTTTTGACAAATACAAGGTTGGCAAATGTAGAGTCTGTGGCTATCTCTAATGTATAGGTCAATGCAATACTATCATCCAAAATACCATTTCGATCCCAGAATAATTGTGGGTTAGGGGTATTGGTAGAGGTAGCGTATTTAAGTTTTGGCATCAAGCCAGATGAAAGCCAGATTTGTTCTGGCATGGAAATATAGCTTTGTGTCCCTAATTCTCGCCAGAAATCCTGAACATTAAAACCTTTATGGGTAGGGGTGATAATATTATCGTATTTGCGTATTGCCTTCCAGACATGATATGGGTCTTTCATCTTCCATAAAGCGGCTGCCACCGCTGCTTCATTATCCAATCCTCGTGTCTGTGAGCCTAATGATTCTAAATTATAGGTATTGGTAATTTGGGTATCAACATCCCTTACCTCAATGGTAGCTGTGCCTCTTGATATGCAGGAATAATAATGTGAAAAGCCATTTAACCATGCCTGGAATACATCTGTCCGCCTGTTAAATTCAGGTCTTAATATAAGTTTATAATCATCATAATTTTCACCAAAGCGTTTCATAAGTAAATTACCAGCGGAAGCCAGCAGTCTATCTTCACTCCATTCATCCTTTTCAATCCCATTGACTAATATCCTCCATTTGTCGGCTGTATTAGTTCCATAGCAGGTAATCTCTTCTGGTGTAAAGTCAAGTGTTTCCATCCATGAGGCATAATCTACCGGGTTTATCCCCTGATCATGAGTAACTATATAATCAAATCCTTGATTAAAAGCACCTAATGTATGCAGGGCACCGGTTCGATTAGGATATAGTTTTCCCCAATGGGGGATAGATGTACTTGAGCCACAATGAATAGTAATTGTCCCTTCAACCGGAACATACACATCAGACCCTTCTAATTTATGAATATCGAACAATTGGGAAGCAAATGAATGAGTCGTTAAAGTGGTTGTTTTGTCCATAAAAACCCAGAAACTTGGGGTGTTCTTTATTAAACTATAACCCTTTGATTCAAAAAATACCCTGAATTTTTGTTCACTGACATTACCTCCGGGCTGGTTAAACCGTACCTTTCCATCTTCTTCTACCCATTGCGGTGTTCCCGGATAAACAATATATGTCTCTACACCAGAACTTTTTAACCAGTAGGAAGACATTATTTGTGTCCCTGCTGGCACTGGATGCTCTTTACCGTATTCATCAGTATAGGTTACGGGTATCTCAATTACCTTGCCTTGTATTAACCCATTAGTAGTAGTAAACGAGAATGTATAATCTGAACTTATAGAGTTACCCGCCTTATCCGTTACTCCATTTGAACCGCCCTTTACTAAAACAGTATAATTAGTATTAATCCCTAAAGGCTCCTCTGGTACAAAAAATGCAGTCCTTAAATCTTCATTATATGTAATAGAGCCAACTACACTACCATTATTAACCAAAATTGTATTGCTATTAATCGTCTCAGCACCCATCTCCTCAGAGAAGGTAATTCTAATCTTTTTACTAAGATTCACTTTCGTCGCATTATTTGCTGGGGTGATGCTGGATACTTGTGGGTGGATGTTGTCTATGGTAATCCTAAATGGTTCCTTGACATGACCAGGTGAGCCAGTCCAGAATTTACTTACCGTGCCGATTGTATTTCCTGCTCTATCATAAGCCACAACAGATAGCTCACAATCTGTAAATGTAATGAGAGTTTCTGGAACAGTCCAATCGTAACTGTATTCCTTTCCAATATCTTCATCATCATCTAATGTAGTAATTAATGTAGGAGTCCCCTTATCAAGGAGTTGCCCATAAACCTCCTGATAATAAAGGGCTACCCTATCGATACCAGAGCCTTCATCTGTATCAGTAACATAAGGTTTGATAGTAACTACATCATTCTTTTTAAGTAACCCACCCTCTTTAATCTCTTTTGCACCTTTATACAATTTAAAGCTAAGGATTTGAGGCGGCTTGCTAACTTGTTTCCCACCTGCTTTTTTCATTCTTTCCATCAATGCCTTTGGGTAAAATGTAGGCCATACTCCAGAAGTATACTTTTTATCTAACCACTCTGACCAGCAATGTTTTTCCTCTTCATCGGTAAAGAAACCACTTCCGCTATTAACACCTATTACTTCATAACAATACTCTACAAGCCCATCACAGCGGAATGTCGGGAAAGGAGTGCCTGTAGGATTTTTAATCTTATCTGATTGATTATGATTATATCGAGACTCTTTCTCCACTGCATATTTATAAGCAGTTGCAACAATCCATCTACGCTTTTCAGCAGTGAGATTTCCACTATTATATGCACCCCAAGATTTCAATCCCGCAAGTGCAAAATCTAATGTATCAAAATCTACCTCTTTAGTCTCTGATGGCCATTCAGGGTTGTCTTTTTTGTAGCCATTTGCTTGAATCATTGAATGCTTAAAGTCACTGTTAGTAATCTTGATGTGATAAGGATATGCAGTATCAATAGTTACTCCTTTTCTGTCTGACTGACTACAACAGTAAATTCCAACATGCCCAAATCCATTCCCTATGCCCAAAAACATATTAAGGGGTCTAAATATAGCATCACCAATCTCACAATTTGGCTTTACCTCTTTTGCATATCCAGAGTTTCCTACTACTAACAACCATCCAATCAACCCTACTAATGAAATTCTTTTAAACATTTTGACATCACCCTTTCTTTTTTCTGGTAAAGACTAATATTTATACTCTTTGCCTGTTAATTTTTTTAACGCATTTGCTATAATATCTTTATTCCCTTTCTTTACTTCTTCTAATGTTTTTTCTAACGGTTCTACTGCTCTTTTATCTCCCATCTCACCTAATGTTTTTGCAATAACCATTTTCATCAATTCATCTTCATGCTTTAATCCTTCAATCAATGCCTCAATAATCCTATCATCTTTCACATCTTTCCCTATATTTCCTAATGCCTCAGCTGCCCACATATTTCCTTTTCTTAATTCATCTATCAATGGTTCAACGGCACTTGGGCTATTTGTCTGACCTATTGCTTCTACTAAAGATGTACGAACATCAGAACTCTTCTTACCTTCTTGCATCAGTTTTAATTCATATAACAATATATCTACTACTCTCTCTCTCTCTAATATATTATGTCGTGCTATATATGCTAATCCAAATACAGCACTACTTCGTGCCTTTAATTCCTCATTGGGAGTATTTAATATTTCTACAAATAATTCTATTGCTCGTTCATCTTTCAGTGCCCATAATCCCATTACTATATGTCGTCGAACTGATACATTTTTCTCTTTCTTATATAACTCTATTAGTGGCTTTGTTCCTCTTCTATCTTCCGATACCCCTAATATTATTGCGGCTATCATTCGAGTTGTCTCCTGGTCAGTTCTGTCCTCTAATACCTTGAGAACCTCTATAAATCTTGTATCTTTCATCTTCTCAGCAAATGATACAAGCACCTCATTCCCAATAAAATATCGTAACATCCATTTCCTATCCTTATCACAAAATACCTCTATCAAGGTAGGAATAGCAGGTTTACCAATCTCTCTTAATTTATGTAACTCACCACCCATCAACCAGCCGATAGGGTTAGTATCATCACCTATACATTTTCGCTCTATTCTTCTAACCCATTTCAGCACCTCTTTTTCAACCTTCTTCTCCTCTTCTGTCTTTTCAAGTTTTATCTTATCTACTTTATTTGACTGGACAGTCTTCTTACTAATAGTCTTTCCTTTCTCTTTAGCTGAAACCTGCCCCAAAGCTACTTTCTCACCCTCATTCTTTAACATTTCACTTTTAACCCCTTGCTTATTGCTATTGTCTTCTTGCTCCTTGCTCTGTCCTTCACAGATACCAAGCATGCAGACCAATAGTAACAATAATCCACCAAAAACTAATTTTTTCTTCATGATACTAATTACTGTACTCCTTATTTTTGATTCTGTCAACAAATTTCCACCTGTGCAGTTGGGGGGAAACCGGGGACAGCACCCGTTTTTTATCATTTTCGAGGTTTTCCTATCGCTTTTGGTCTTAATGTTCGTCCCAATAATTCTTCTAACCTTGTCGCAAAGGTTTCATCTCCTGCAGGACGACCCGTAGGGGGAAAATGGGAAAATGGGGACAGCGCCCTATTTTCTCCAACGATATATGCTGCCCCATCAGACTGAGAGGTTGAAGCAGTAACAACAATTGCGCCCTTCCCTTAAATTTAGATAGTTTTTAATAACTCTATCTAGCTCCTCTTTTACCCTTTCCCAGCTTATTCCATTATTGCTACTAATGTATGATCGGCTATAATTACGCCAATTATCCCTTGGTATCTGAACAATTGCACCAGAAGTAACCTTTAAGGTAATAATATTTATGCCTCGTTTTAGATGACTTGGCTTAAAACCAAATTTTGCAAATCGCATAAATTGATTATAAGTAATCCGACGACAAGGTATTTTTGGGAATTCATACTCATTGATTTTAATCAGTAAATCACCTTGATCATTGGGGGAAAATGGGGACAGCGCCCTATTTTTAGAAGAAAAAATAGGGCGCTGTCCCCATTTTCCCCCATTCTATTTTTTACATAGGAGCCAAATAAAATTATCCCTAAAATATTAAAAGGAAATCTTGTTTTATTTAATCCTTTTATCAATCCTTCTAACTCCACTTTTTCCTCCAAAATTACTGAAATTTCTCACTCAGAGGGAAAATAGGGTGCTGTCCCCGGTTTTCATCAATACCCCATAGTTTTCAACACCCATTTTAAGACAATATCTGCATGGGTAATAGCCATTCTACAGAATCTCTCGTTATTAACAGCATGACCTTCCATGTCTGCTGCAGACTTTGCAGCAATAATAATATCCTCCGGCACCTGAATTGTATTTTTTAATTCATGAATAAGCCCTGTAATGCTTGATTTGGTAAAGCTTTTTCCATAATATTCCAGCACTGCTTTTAGCCCGCATTCTATGGAATTTCTGGCGCGCCCAAAAGCCCATTCATAGTTTTTAGTTTCAAGATTTGCTCTGGCTGTTTCAATGGCTTGTTCTGCCTGATCAAGAAGTTCACCGCTTTTTGTCATTTTTTTATTCCTCCTGCAATAATATCGTGAGCATTCAGGTTATTACCGATTACTGATCACCGATAACCCTGCCTCAATAAGTCTATCAAGCCTTTCCTGACTTGTTGCTTCCACATACATTCGGGTCAATGGCTCTGTGGCTGATTGTCTGATTACTATCCAGCTTCCATCGGATAGAAAAAATTTATTATCCTTGATATCTGTTACCCGTAAATCACCAAACACCTCTATTGGATGATGCCTTAACGATTCTAATAGCACGCCCCTTTCATCTTCTGAAAGGCAAATATCCAATCGTTTGCTAAAAAAATTCCCAAACTCAAGCGACAATTTCTCAAGGATACCCTTGATATTTTCTTGCTGGGATGCCACCATCTCTGTGGTCAACAAACAGCCGAGAATACCATCTTTTTCAGGCACATGACCAGCAATAGTCAACCCGCCTGATTCCTCTCCACCAAGAAGCATGTTTTCCTTTCTCATTATCTCAGCTACATGCCTGAAACCAACATTGACTTCCCGGCACAGTACCTTATATTTTCTGGCAATGGCATCTACCAGATGGGTAGTGGTGATTGTTTTGACAATACCCCCTACGCATCCACGGCTTTTGAGCATATAATAAACCAGAAGGGCAATCATCTGATTTGATGAAATATAGCTACCATCACTATCAATTACCCCGAATCGATCTGCATCCCCATCAGTAGCAAGTCCAAGATGAGAAGAAGAGGATACAACCAGCCGGGAAAGTTCTTGCAATGAATCCTCATTAGGCTCTGGAGACCTTCCGCCAAAGGAGGGATCACGATTGGTATGTATGGATACAACATGGCATCCGGCAGAGGTCAGGATATTGCCAAGATATTCTATTGCACACCCAAACATGGGATCAATTGCCACAGATAATCCTGCTTTCTTGATTAGCTCCATATTAATAAGGGTTTTCATGTGTTCAAGGTATTTTTCTGCAGGCTCAATGGGCAAGATAACACCAGATGCAATCCCTTGTTGATAGGTTATCCTTTTAATCATGGACTGTTGCAAGGTATTTGCTTGATTGGTAATCCACGCATCAGCCTCTTTTGAGGCAGAACCACCATGAGAGGCGTTAAACTTTAGTCCGCTATACTCAGGAGGGTTATGGCTGGCAGTAATCATTATCCCTGCAGACGCCCCTCTCCTGACTATCTCATAGGCAATCACCGGCGTAGGGGTTGGCTGAGGGCTAAAAAAAACATTTAATTGATTGCCAGCCAGCACCTCTGCCACGCATCTGGCAAATTCATCAGAGAGCCTTCGACAATCATATCCTACAACTACACCCTGAGTCTGCCCCTGTTGTTTCAAATAATCAGCAATTGCCTGAGCAAGAAACGATATATTATCCTCGGTAACTTCTTTACCAATTATTGCTCGCCAGCCCGATGGGCTTAAATGTATGCCACGCATTAGTCACTACCCTCAAAGAAAAGAAAAAAGTATCTATTCCCTTCCCTCTTCCCTCTTCCCTCTTCCCTCTTCCCTTTTCACTTTTCACTT